>VFQT010000073.1_pt1 | contig 157969 bp, 135 predicted proteins | sample 3512381 | NCBI WGS metagenome assembly VFQT01 (sample SAMN10412376, study PRJNA504923) | tailings metagenome | isolation source: Relicate 2 Philex TSF3 active mining site | place: Philippines: Tuba, Benguet | collected 2017-08-29
TCGCGAGGCTCATAACCTCGAGGTCGTCGGTTCAAATCCGGCCCCCGCCACTTAACCTCATGAACTTCTCTTTGTAGAATTCATGAGGTTTTTTATTGGTCTTTTCCTGCTGAAACCTGCTTTCAGGTTACCTGCCGTTGGTCGGCAGTGCGGCTCAAATCTCAGCACAAAAGGGGAATGCTACGGGGGATGCCCCCGTGAACATCCCCTTTTGGCTCCTTGCAAAAGGGCTGATGTGATGCCGCGACTCTTTCACCGACCACCCAAATATTCACTCCACAAATCGACAAAGCAAGCTGTCGTTTCTCTCCATGGGAAACGAATCCACCTCGGGCCATATGGTTCCCCGGAGAGCCATCGCAAGTATCAGGAATTCCTCCGCTCCTGGGAGTCGGACAGGAACAAACGCCCCGAGCCAAAACCCACCCCCAGCAAACCGAATGTGGCGGCCATCACACCGGCCAAACTGCGGGAGAAGAGATTCGCAGGAAGCCCGCTGACGGTCAATGAGCTCGTGTTTGTCTATCGCCAACACGCTCGCGAGTACTACCAAAAACATGGTCGAATCACCCGTGAAGCAACGATCATTGATGATGCGATCCGGTACCTGCGAAAACATCATGCGACGACCTTCCTGAATGAGTTTGGTCCAGTAGCTCTGGATCAACTTCGCAGCGGAATGATTCGCGACCTTGGATGGTCCCGTCGCCACATCAACAAGCAGGTCAGTCGAATCGTTCGCATGTTCACATGGGCAGCGGAGAAAGAACTCGTCGAACCCTCCATCCCAATGGCACTCAAGGCTCTTGCGGGGCTCAAAAAGGGGCGAACCCAAGCCAGAGAGACTCGCCCGGTCGAGTGCGTTGAAGATTCGGTTGTCGAAGCCACATTGCCTCATCTGCCGCCCATCGTCGCCGATATGGTCCGACTTCAACGACTGACAGGAATGCGGCCCGGCGAGGTTTGCAGTCTCAGGCCGTGTGACGTGAACAGTTCTGATGACATCTGGCTCTATGTTCCAGACGAACACAAAACAGAGCATCACGAAAAAAATCGCGTGATCGTTGTGGGACCGCGTGCTCAGGAGCTGTTAAAGAAGTACCTCAGCCGCGACGCCGAGAACTTCTGCTTCTCCCCCACCGAATCCGAACAACTCCGTCGAGATGCGGCTGCCGCGGCCCGGAAAACTCCACTGCGTTACGGAAACAGCTCCGGAACGAACCGCGTCCGAAACCCCAAGCGTCAGGCTGGCGATCGCTACACCACCGACAGCTATCGCCGCGTGATTCATCGAGCCTGTTCGAAAAACTCAATCGCCAAATGGGCTCCAAACCGCCTCCGGCACACCTCCGCCACCGAAATCCGCAAACGCTTCGGCCTCGAAGCCGCGCAAGTGGTTTGTGGACACGAATCAGCAAACGTGACACAAATCTATGCCGAGCGAAATCTTGAGCTGGCAAAGCGAGTTGCTCGGGAGGTTGGCTAAGGGATGCTTTCGAAATCCAGCACAGATGAGATTGACGGGGAGAGACGTCCGAGAGCGGCATTGTTTCTGGCTAAACAATGTCATTTGAATGAAACTTTGCTGCTATTGCATCTTTGGCTATGCTAGCCGCAGCCCGTCAATGGGAACTCGTTAACCAACGCAGAGAACCATCGCAGTCAAATAGTGTCTTCAACTTTATGACAGACTCTTCCAAGAATATCATTGATCGTTGCGTTTACTGTGGCTCCGCTGCCAAGTCCGACGACCACATTCCGCCAAAGACGATCTTTCCGAAACCTCGCCCGTCAAACTTGGTAACCGTCCGTAGTTGCAAAGCCTGTAATGAGGGTGACTCTAAAGACGACGAATACTTCCGAAATGTTCTTGTTTTCCGTGAGGATTCCGGCAGCACATCCTCTGGCGAAGCGTTGTGGGAGTCCGTCCGTCGCTCACTGCACAGACCGCAGGCTCGCAAGTTCACCCTTGCGCTCGCAAATGCAATGTTTGACAAACCCGTGGAGACACCCGGTGTTATTTTTCTCGGCACGGCGAGCGCAATGCGAATTGATAGGCAACGCATAAATCATGTCGTTAAACGCATCACTCGCGGCCTATATGCTGAGCACTTCGGACGAATGTTGCCGCCGACCGACAAGATTCAGGTGTACTGCGATGACTCCGTTGATCGGTTTCCTGCCACGTTGGCTGATATGCTCGGTGAGCTTGTTACAATTACAACTTCGCAACCACATCACATCATCGGTAACGACGTGTTCGAGTATTGTTTTTCACGGGTGACTGACCATCCAACTGCCAGTGCATGGGCAATGCGGTTCTATAGCAGCGTGCACTATTTTGTGGTCAATGTACCTTCACACTATGCGGAGATCGCAAAAGATGCGCTTTCGCTAGATCAGAATAATGGAACACAAAACGCCAAATTCGAGCGATAGACTGGCTCTGGCTCTGGTCAAACTCACAGTTCCTCGCATGTGGTTGTCTGTCGTATCTATAGGGTACCGTTCATTGGTGCTTGCAGGTTGCTCGTTCGCCGCAACTGCAACCCGAGTGCCGCCTCAAAACGCGTTGAGTGCTGCGTTAGTTAGACTCCAGCATCCTGTAATGCGGATTCGATGGCTGAGCTCAGGTCGTCGGATGATTCAGGCAGGGCGGCCGTTTTTTGTGGGGTGAGTTTGAGGAAGCGGGCGAGGGCTTCGAGCGTGGTGTAGCGGACTCCGCCGATGAGGAGAGATTCCAGCTTGCGGCCGCGGACGCCTTTGGTCATCCAACGATAGACTGTGGAATAGTGCGCCTTGCGCCCGTGACGTTTCGGGATGTGAAGCGGGACTTCGGCGATTGTGATGGGCGTTTCGGTGGAGAGTTCGATCGTCATTTACTGGTCTCCTTCACGGTCGTCAATTCCACATCGTGGTGGTGCTTTGCAGGATTTCTTGCGTTCAACTGTGGTCGCAATTGCGGCACTTGCTGAAAGGCTGTGGTCTGGCTCGGGAACTCTGATTCTGTTCAAGGTTCGCTGACGGAGGATCCAGAGATGTGCTTCGTCGAGCAGCAGGCGAAGCAGTGGGATGTCTTTGGGGCCGAAACGGGAGGACTCTTTCCATGCTTCACCGTTTCGGAACAGTCGAAGAGCTGAGGTTGTGTAGCGGGTTTGCTTTCTTGCGGAACGCATCCAGATTCGGACGACGATGAGTCCCTTTCGGATTTCATGAACTGGTTTGGCGGGCATGTCAGAACTCTCTTGAGTGGTTGGTGTTGGTGTCTGCCTTAGAAGAGTCTGCGTTCGACTTGATTTCCGTAGACTGTCCATTCCGTCTGCGGTTGTTCGGCTCTGCCATAGAATTCGAGGTATGGAGGCGGACTCACTTCTTCGATAAGTTTGCGGAAATAGAATGGTTTGCGACTGTGGTCTGTTCGAGGCGCGATGTGCCAGCTTCGAATAGATCGGTTGTCGAATGTCAGTCCGCCACGAACTCCGAGTAAGAGGTATTCATGTGAGACTCGCCAGTAGTTTCCCATGCCGAGCTGGGGTTTGACCCAAATCAGGCACGATGCATATCGGAAGCCCCAGGCGTCGATAACGTCGAAGGCTTCGCGGAGAAATGCGTTTGTCGTCCACAAGTGCAGATGTGATTCCGGGGAGACCAGTTCTCGGACGGGCTCTGAGCAGATTGCTTCGACAGACAAAGTGCGATAGTGACGTTCTGCCGCTCCACGTGCTGCTGTGTTGGAGTACGCCCACGGAGGGTCAGCGTAGACTGTGCCGAACTTGGCACCGGCATCGACCAGCGAGTTCAGATCGCGGACAATGGACGGCCACGGAGATAGAGGTGAGCCTTCGTTGGGCATAGATCAGCTTTCGCGACATGACAGAGTTCATGAGACCATTGAGATTTGAAAAGTGGTCGGCTGGCGAACCAGCCGACCGGAAAACCGAACTGCAAAAACCAAGATAAAAACCAGTCATCCTTCAGTAATCCTGAGGAAGCAGAATTGTGGTCACTGAACGATCCCATTCCGTGATGATCCAGAAGCGGGTGCCGTTCGATGTGGAGTAGACAGACAGAAGTCGTGAGTCATTGAGCAATGCCTCATTGTTGAGCTGCCAATCTGCTTCACAGGCTTCACCCCAGTCGGCGTTTGAATGCCGAGTCAGAGCCTGCCTTACCTCTTGCACGGGAAGTGCTGAGTGTGCGTTGCGTGTGATCACAACCTGTCCCAGAGAAAACCTCCTTGTTGACCTCTCCTTTGCCATCGTGATAGCCTCCTGCGGAGTAAAGGCTGACGGGACTGCAATCCCGCCAGCAAGTTGATTCAATTACTCGCAGTCGTCTGTGTCTTCAGCCGTGGCCTGTTCCCAGATCCAGGTGTAGGCCAGCTCAAGGACCTTGGACACAATCGGAAGGTCATCACGACGAAACGTCGTGGTGTCCTTCAATTGTTCCTTGTCGCGATAGCTCCGCGTGACTGTCACGGTGAACCATGACTCGCCACTCTTTTCAGAAGTGTTGAGCCAGATCGCCGCTCGGATCGCGCTAAGGCGGATTTGGTGTACGGGTTTATTATTTGGCATGATGCCCTCCAGTTTTTGGCGTTCGTCGTTCAGGCCCTCCTGATTTCGACGAACGCAGTTCATTCAAACGATGACGTAAGTCATCGCTATTCAACGATCCGCCGGAGCGAATCAAAGAACCTATTTGTTGATAACCTTTTTGCCACTTTTCTCCCTTCAATTGAGCTAAGTTGCCTTTACTGCTACCAAGTTCCAATGCCACACGGACATGATGGAACACGACAGAGATTGCCCAGCAGTACAAGTACGCCGGGAAGATCCCAATTGTCAGCAACAGCCCTATCCGCACCTTGCTCCAGTCTCCTTTCGGAGACGTCTTGGTTGCGTCTGAACTGAAGCCACTGCGAGGCCGATTTGAATACGCTTTGCGTTTCATCTTTCCTCCTTCTTCGCTGGACCAGCCCCATGCTGATGCCAGTTGGAACGCAGCCACTCAGCGATGACTGTCTTCCAAAAGAGGTTCGGCCTGCCCATTGTTTTTCGCCGCTCCTGGGTCGGGAGCCCGTTACAAACCCACAACTTCGGGGAGTGTTCTCTGAGTCTTTCTTCCGAACTGCATATCGAACAAAACTGGTACCGCCACGGCCTCGCACTGCACGCCGGGACATTCTGAATTGAGCGGCAGAGCATTGATCACATTGGCCTTCCCGCTTGATGCAACAAGCATGACCAAACGGAACTGGCGATGGTCGATCAGTTGTTGGAAACCTCGAGCAATACTGTGTTTGCGAATTTGATCTGAGAACTCTGCGTGAATCCTTCGCGGGTCGCGAAGGTGCGTGTCAACTTGAAGCAACCCAAGCGTTGGTCGTCGTTCGGATTGGTCGACGAAATAGCCGTGAGGCATTCCGGGACGAAACAACGCCGGAAACCAAGCTTTAAGCTCGTCCTTTGTGAGCAACCGACGATGCTCAGTCTCCTGATGCAGGAATGTGTACCGTGCCACGTGAGCAGCGAGCGATGACTCGGCTGGAGTGGCTCGTCGTCTCTGATACATCAGTGACAGTCCACACGCATGGTGAAATGTCTGTATTGACCTGCTGTGTCGAAGTTGTCGATCCAGTGTTTTGATTTGCGAATCGCTCAAGTTTTGACAGAACAAGTCGCGTCGAACGACACGGTATCGTTCAATATCAGCAAGAAGCTTCTTCAAGACAGTTTTCATTGTTTCACCATAGTTCGTAGGGCAGGCCAGCCTGCTGACAGTGTCGATGAAACGACTCGACCTGTTCCTGGGAGTACGCGCCTGCCGATTCGATGACTCGGCGCGGTTCACCCCGATTGTCGATCAGAAACGCGTCCGGATTCTTGACACCTCGTTCGGCGACTGGCATTGCGTGTTCACCAACCCAGAATGGGACAAGTTGTGGGAGTCTCTCGTGGTAAAGAACGAAGACCTGCGACAACAAGAGATCGTGCTGTTGCTCTATCGTCCGAATCATTGAGCCGCAACGTGAACCAAAGAGCCTGCCTGCTTTGGCAGTAGCTTGGAAAACTTCGATGGGCAGCGTTGGTTGTTTCCATCGCAGCCGAAACTGTTTTGACAGTCGCCAGCCATCCGGAGCTGGATCTGCTGGTCGCCATGTGAAGGCAGGGCATTGATCAATGGGAGGCGGAACGACGTTCCATTCGGACTTCGTTACCAACTCTGATTCGACTAACTGACACAGAGTTCCGTCCAGGGATTCTTCGCGGGCGTCGCTTCCCCAGATGGCAGCGATCTGCTGCGATGACAACACTTTGACCTGACGGGCTAGTGCCATCGCAATCCTGACGCCAACATTTGTATCACTGGAGAGTGCGTTGACTGATCGATTCATATCGGACCCTTTACCCTTTCTGATCAGAGAGGAAGGCGTCAAACAATCCAGATTCGTCACCGATCGTTTCTTCCGTAATCACGGGACCACGCGGTTTTTTCGTCTTCTTCGTTCCGGCTGCCACTGGGTTCCATTCGTTAGGGACAAACGAACCTGGACTGGCGACCGGCCACGCGGCATTGCGACGAGCCAGAAATTCCTGCTCAGAGATGTGGAAATCAGACTCCACAACGACTGGCATGCCTCCAAATTGGCAGTAGCCTGCTCCGCGAGTGACCAGAGCAATGCTCTTGCGAGGATCATCACTGGCCAGCTTGATATCGTTGAGGCTGAGTCGCGGAGCAATAAACTGCGTCGCACCCTGACTGACAGTGGTTCGCACCTCAAATCCATCAGACTGACGTGACGTGGATTCGTTGAGCAACACCTCCACTGTTTGACCGCTCGCCTTTGAAAGTCTCTCCTGTTCTTCGGGGGATGACACGGCATACCATTGGCGAAAGCGGCAGTTCGCTTCCACCACATGGATCAGGTCGTCGCGTTTCAGATCCAGCATGGATTGGTTTGCCAGAATCACACCGACGTTCATGCTGCGAGCAATCTGCAGAATGGCATCGACGTTGTGAGCAGCGACTCTTTGAAATTCATCGATCATCAGGTAGACCTGTCGTCGTTGCTCCATCAGCGTTGCCGATGTCAGTAACATGAACATCGCGAGGCGGGCAATTTCCGGTGATGAACCAGGGCCAAGCGTCGATGACAAATGGAAGTAGTGAATCTCCGGCCTTTGAAACAGTTGAGCCGGGTCCATTGCTTCTGCGGCAACGTCCGCTGAAGGAGACTGCTGAGGAGTGATGTTCAGTGCTTTGAAGCCAGCCAGTCTGGCGGCGATCATTCGCACGTGATTGCCAGCATCAGACTGACCATCGTTCAATTCGTAGACTTTCGGTCTGGATGTGACAAACGCGATGCGGTCAGACAGTTCGGCAAATGAGGCAATGCGAGGAAAGTTCTTCAGCGTCGCGTACAGAACTGCGGCATTCGCGGAACTGAAGAAGCCGCGTCCATAGTCGGTTCCGTAGGTCAGGCCCAATGCGCCGCACAGTACGTCAGTCCGCTGAAAGTCATTCAACCGAGTCCAGCAAGGCAGCTGAAACGGATTGAAAGCAAATGTCGCGTGGTCTTCTCGAATACTGAACTGTTTCACTGGCAGGGTGAGACCGCGACCCGCAGCTCGTTGACTGCACACTCGAAGTGACTGCAGGATTTCCTGAGAATCGCCTTTCAGATCAATCACCATCAGACTGCTTTGTCCGTCTGCGACTAACTGCTCGGCGAGCGGAATCAGTCCGCGCGCCGTCTTGCCAGAACCACTGTCACCAAGAATATGAGCGTGTTCACGCAGAACAGTTCGCGGCACGAGTAACGGTGATCCATCGTGAGCCAGTCGGCCCATAAACACGCTATCCCGCTCCACAGGATTTGGAGAAGACTGGATCGTTTCCGTGATCGTTTGCCATGTCGCTGCGGCGGAAGAATCGTTTCCAGTCACGCGGAGAGAACTCAACGCTGGCAGAGCCACGAGGAACATGAGCCCAAGTGAGATCGCAACTGGAAAGCCAATGATGGTAGCGACCATCACAAAGCCGAAAATCAGCCTTGGCAGTCCATCGCCGACCGCAATATCCCCGAACGCGAGTTCAGCGACTCCTGTTCCTGCCGAGATGAGTATTGTCACGAGGGAAACGAGCAGCACTGTGAGTCCGAGTCTGACCGAAAGAGTTCCAGCGGGACTGGACATCAGTCCCGGCGCATTCACGTCATCTCGGTTGTACGAACACCATGAGTTCCATGCGACTGCCAGATTGAGCGACAGTGAATTCCCTTTGGCCGCAGCGTTTCCCAAACATACCATTACATAGACGATCAGCAGAAGAATGCCTGCAATTGCAAAGCCTCGGTGCAGGACCATCATCCCCGGGACAATGACAAGCAATGCCGAAACCACGGTCAGTCCATCCCAATAACTTCGAATAGAAGCGGCTTCGACCGGCGGCATGGGAAAATTTGTACTCAGATAAACGTAGTGACGTGCCAACTGACGTCCAGCGATGGCGGCTGTGATCAGAGCGCACAACATAAGGATCTGGAAGGGAACTCCCACGAACGCAGCAACAAATGGCAGTGCCAGCAGCAACAGATTCGGCTTGTAGCCGTCCGTAACCTGCCAGAGTTTGATCATCCCGCGAATGACGACGATCACCAGCAGGATGTTGAGCGGAAACATCACTCGAAACGCGACGCTGATCCATTCGCCGGCGAGACAAATGAAAACGACAAGATAGAGGTTTCGCAGAATCGTCAACGAGAACGAAGTGTTTGTGGATGATTGGTCCGATGTGTGGGCAAACTGAAGTTGGAGAGGAACGTCCGGTAGTCGGTCGGTCTGTACCGGATTTCCAATGGCCTGATAGTACGATGGTCGTGGCATCGGAGTGCCTTTCTATTGTTGGCGAAGATGTAGAAATGAAAGTCTGGGAATTGTGGCGAGGTGAAATCGAGCTTTGTCGTTCCGGGCAAGGCTTTCCATGGCCTGCCGAATCAACCTTGCTTTGCTCTGCGTCGTGGTCAGGACAACCAATTGGAATTGGTCCTTCTCAACGAGTTGGCAGAATTCAGGGATCTCCATTCTGTGGGCACAATCGGTTGCCGCCTTTTTCGCGACATGCATTGGCGACCCACCAAGATCCACTCGCACCAGTTCCATCAGACCGGCAGCCGTCTGGGTATAGGGAGCATGGAGCAGTTCATCGGGAAGCCATGGCGTTTTCGAGTCCAGCTCAGTTCGAGTCAGCCGTGTCCGTTGGCCGTGAATGCAGTAGAGCAGTACCGCATAGTCCATAGGCAGTGCCTGTGGTCCCAGTGGTTCAGTTCGGCGAAGCGGCAACCCAAGCCGACGACAAGCGACCGGCCCAGGAGTGAAGTAATCCTCAGGCGGAATCAGCGGATAGCGACTGAGCAACCCCTGCCTGCACAGTCGTGCGGTCACTTTTGTCACGGCATTCAATGAGATGTCCGGAGTGATCGCTCGCTGATACGCCTGATTCGTGCCAAGCCGGTATCGCTCTGTGAAGGACACAATCTGTTCATCACGATGTGGCATTTTGATACTCACCAGAGTTGATAAGGAAGTTGACGCGCCGATGCGTCGTCATGAAAATCTTTCACACGTTGTGGTCCATAACTGCCGCCAAACTCGATCAACAGAATTGGATCACCATGGGCATTGACGAGAGCGGCATCTGGCAATTTCTGTCCAACGCGACTTGGGGCCAGGATGTCTTCGCCGACCCACAGTTGCGATGACGACGTGGATTCCTGATAGAACCTCAACCAGACAGAAGTCACGCCTAAGTCATGAGTTGTTTGGGTGATCAATGTTCGTGACCGTTCGCGTCCCCCAAACTGCGCGATGGTGGTCTCTGTAGCAAAGAACACCACCGTCGGACGCAGTGCCCGGTATCTCCATCGCGACTGCAATTGAAAGGAGACCTGCTGGGCGTCTGGATCCGGCTGGCCCGGTTGCCATCGCAGAACCGGAGCCAGCAATTCAGGAAGAGGTTGAGCATTCACGATGGCACGGATCAGGAATCCCGTCTGAACGAGCTGCGTTAACCGCCGTCGGGCGTTGGCCAGATGTCCGGCCCAGAACGACTCCGCCGCCTGACGCTGTCCAACGAGCCGGATCCGGAGGGCGAGTGCCTCCAGAAGCAGCAGGTCCCGACGATGGAGACGCAGACTCACGACTGTTCTCCATCAGAGTCATTTGAAGCGTCATCGGCTCGCCTTCGTCCCTTTTGGCGGCGGGCGTCAGGAAGTGCCGGAGCAATCCCGGGCTGAGTGGCTTCAAACAGCGCTGGATTTGCGGCGTCGAAGTTCTCAAGGACTGCCTGTGCGCCGGGCAGGGGCTTGTCGAGCGACATGGTACGAGCCTGTTGCCGAATTTGTTCGGCAATTTCCAGTCGTCCGGCCGCCTCGTAGCGAAGAGCCTGCTCCTCAAGTTGGTTATGATGTTCCGCGTGGCTGAGGATCAGCATGCGTTGCATGGCACTGGCCATGAAACTGCCGATTGATGGAACAAGGCGCTCCATAATTCGGTCGACGAACCATTGAACATTTCTTTGAAACATTGAATGACCTTTCTTTACAACAGTCAGCATTGGCGAGACCTCAAGTTCACGCTCCGGGATGGAACGTGATCCGAATCGGACTGAAGGCATTAAAGCGAGGCACAAATCAGGCTCCATACAGTCTGCTTCAGTCTCGCGGAATCTCGCCACCGACGAACACAGGCGTCTGATCATGAACAAGCAAACGAATCTTCGTACGGTCGAAATCGGTGCCGAAGTCGTGCGTCAGATCATGCTCGATAAAGGATGGGGTGTGGAGGCTCTGGCTCTTCGGGCGAAGATGTCGACCGGGACCATTTCAGCGATCCTTAAAGGACGCCACAGCGTATATCTGCGAAACGCAGAGTCGCTTCGAATCGCCCTCGGTCTGTCGAGCCTGAGAGAGCTTGAGGAGAAGGCCTCAGACGATGATCGTGCGGATCATTCGTCGGTCCGCCGCATTCATGAATGGCAATTCGATGATTCGCGTTCCCGATGGATCACCGCATCCAATGCCTTGCAGTTCCGAATATGGAAACTGAGGCACGAACATCTCCCCAAGCACGCTCGCGGCAAGTGCTATGACCTGCAAGGAATGTCGTCACAGGAAAGGAATCGATGCCAGGTTCAGTTGCTGCGTCATCCGGAAGTCTGTGCCCGAATTGGACGGCACCCTCATGTGATCGAAAACATCACGACATGTGAAGCCTCCGACAAGGCATCGTGGTGGGTGATTGACTATTGGATCGATGGAGAAACGCTGGAGACCGTCCTTCAGGCCGGTGCTTTACAAACGGATGCAATCCTGAAGATTCTTAAAGGCATCGCCACGGGACTGGCTGTACTGCACAGTCACGGAATCATTCGTCGAGAGCTCAATCCTAGAAGCATCCTGATCTCCAGCGAATCCGGTGAGGCAATTCTGACGGAGTTCGAACTGGCAAAGCTCCTCGACGGCAGTCCGACAGTATCCAGTCGCGACTGGCTCACAGATCCTTATCGCGCTCAGGAAGCAAATGCGGGCGATATTGATATCCGAGCCGACGTCTTTTCGTGGGGACAGATCGCCATTCATATGCTCACAGGTCAGTGTCCAGCGACGGGGGCGGAAGTAGGGTTGCTAGCAAAAACAGCAGCATCACCCTCTTTGAAAAAGCTGATCAAACAGTGTGTCTCGATCTCTAAACGAAGTCGCCCGTCTTCAATGCAGGAAATTCTGCAGCTCATCTGCGATGAAGGATGTTCACATGAGTAAGTCAAAAGGAGAATCGGCTCAAAGCGATATTCATCTATCGCGAATGACGGCGGCTCCCGGAGACCCGTGGCTGAGCGTGCATTCAATTGCAGAGTATGTATTCTGCCCCAGAGCTGGGCTAATCGCCTACGAAAACCGCCGCACTGACGAAGAAGAGGAAGTCCCGTCACTCTACACGCTGCCACGATATGAACTGCATGCCATTGAATCTGGAATTCATGAACGCTGGCAGCGCCTTCGGAAGTGGGTTTGGCTGATTGTGTTGTCAGCAGCCATTTCTGTGGCGGGGACCGTTTTTCGTCAGTACGCCCTTCTCGCGATGTTTCCCGTTGCGATGGGAATCTGCACAGTGAAGGCGGCAAACATCGCGTCAGAAATGTTTGCACTCTACCGGCGGCTTGACCTGGCGGAGCAATCACGATGTGCCGAACCAAACCCAGCCAGCGATCAAATTCAGCCGGTCAACTGGTTTGGAATGCTACACCTCGGTTTTGATTCCATTCGACTTCAGGAACCTCTTCCTGATTCGACGTGGTATTTCACCGGCCGTCCCTGGCGTATCCTGCGACGGGGGTCACTTCGCATTCCGGTATTCCAAACCCATTCAGCAGTGGACAAACTCAGCGACAGTCACCGTTCTAAGATCGCCGCGTACTGTCGACTGTGCGAGGTGAACTTTGGCGAGAATTCCAGCCCGTACGGAATCGTGCTCACGGGAGATGACCACTCAGGATTCGCAGTACCAAATCATCCTTCGTTTCGAAAGCGGTTCCACGACAGTCTTGTCGAACTGCGTCATCTGGCCATCTTGTCCGACCAATATTTAGCGAGTGACGTCCCGTTTGACAGTCGCAAGTGTGCTCACTGCCCGCTCGCCAAACCTCGTCAGATATCATGGGGACGTCAGATTCAGCGACTCGGCGCGCCGGTGGCGGTCAATCCCGTAGGTGAAAATCATCGGGGATTTTTGCATTGTGACTGCGGTGATCGCTTTCGATGGCGACCTGCATACACGGGCGAATGACTCAAAGTTCACCGTCGAAAGTAGGCGAGGATTGATTCCCAGAACCCCAATTGACGCTGAATCTCTGTTGCCTGCTTACACGCTGCGACTGCCGAGTCCCATCCGTTCAGGAATTCGGATTTGTTCCGTGGCCGCAGATCTCTATTCAACTGCAATGAATGTCGCAACAGAGTATCAATCGACTGCCACGTCGAATCAGCAAGCTGATGACGCTCTGCACTCGATTCGCTGGCTGGCATGTACATTGAGCCCCCACCAGCGGCATTCTGCGGCAATCCGGCACGTCCACCGAGTCCGTCATAAGGAAGCTGTAGCGTGAGAGTTTCGAAACAAGTGACGGCCAGAGAGAAGTAGTCGGCACGATAGTCGACTCCCATGTCCCCTCGCAGAAACTCCGGCGCTCCATAAATATCGGAACGTCCATCGCCTTCGGCCCTGCGGGATGTTCGCTCTGTTTGCCAAGCGCTACCGAAGTCAATCAGAACCAGCTTCTTGGTTGCATTTGAAATGATCAGATTTGCTGGTTTGATGTCGGCATGAACGATGCCGCAGGCGTCGTGCAGGTGGCTGAGCCCATGAGCCAACTGCCGAAACAGTCGCATCGCCTCTGGCGTTCCCAGTTGGCGTTTCCCGGATTTCCGCATCCGCTGAATCCACCAACGCAGGTCCTGACCTTCGATCCATTTCTCAACAGTAATGATCTCTGAACCACTGCGATAGAACTCGCGAATCTGGGGGAGTTCGGAGTTCTGCTGGGAAAGACGCTGCAGCACCTCCACTCGCTGCCATGCTGCCTTCGAATGAGCTTGACGCTCCACGACACAAAGAGCGCCCCTCGGACCAGCAACGCGGTCGTAGGCCAAATGGCGGGACCGCAGTCCAGATGACAGGCGATCCGACAACAAGAATTCTCTGCCACCGACTCGTATCCGGTCCGTGATTTCGTACTGCTGGCGTTTCCAATAGAAGTGTCTGTTTGCCACGACCAGAGGACTTTGCGAATCAGGGGAAGCTCAGGATCCGGCGACAAAGTGTCAACGTGTTCGTTTCAGCAAACGGATAGTAGACACGTGCGATGGAGATTAGCATCAGGCAACAGTGTTTGCAGCAGTTCATGGGAATCTGACACGGCACCTGGAGAACTCAGGACGCATGCCGACGGACATTCCAGTCGATGGGCATTGAATTCATCCCCAACCCAGGGCGGCGGAGCCGCCACAGGCCGCAGCGTCCAGCGGAGGCCAGAGGTCCGCAGCCTGCCCTAGCAGGCTCGGACAGACGGCGAGCGGCCCAGCGAGCCAAAGGGCGTTCAGCCCGACTCGGTCCGGCCCCAGCCGGGCCGAGGACTGCCCGTACAGGGCAGGCGCAGCGTCCAGCGGAGCCGCCGCTGCGGAGCCGAACAGTGGGCAATCCTGCGATGATGCTGTGGGGCTCAAATTCGGCAATTGTGACGTGAATCGAAGTCAGGCATGCAAGTCGCTGCGAGTGGATTGGAGTCTGTTCACAGCAGAGGGCTCATTCTTGGATCAGCAGAATGACAAGACATCGCAGCAGGGCGAAAGGCAGCTCACGAATGGAGTGATTGGGCACGTTGATAAAATGAGGGGCGAGACTACAGACTGACTCGGTTCTGGATGCGAAGTTTGACTTCTTCCAAGGCAACGGCCAGAGCCTGTTCGACCTCGGCATACGTGCCACGACGTGGACAGCGGACAATGACCTGCCAACCGTTGTCGGCGTAGAATGTCTGTTGGACGCCGCGTTCCTTTCGCGGAGATTTGCTCCGAGCCAATTTTGCGGCAGACTGGATCGTGATTCGTTCTGCGGTAGGTTGCTTCGGCAACTCAGATGAAGGCGTACGCGACAGCTCATATCCAGCTCGGGCAGACACTTCACCAGAATCGATTCGGACTCGCATCTCGTGCGGAAGTTTCAAAAGCGACAACGCACGAGAGACACGAGTGGGACTGATGGTAAGTGCCTCTGCGAGCTGCTTACCATTCCAGTCGTTGATCTGCATAAGCTTCTGGTACGACTCCGCCTCTTCCACCGGCCGGAGATCCTGTCGAAGCAAGTTCTCGATGAGCTGCTCTTCCAGTACTTCAGTCGGACTCATCGTTTGTTCCTGAAAGTGACAGTTCATCATTTTCAGCCCAGCACGCTTGGCCGCTCTCCAGCGACGTTCTCCGGAGATGATCAGCCATGAGTTATGGCGTTCCGACCATCGCACGCGTATCGGTGACAACTGTCCTCGATCCCGGAGACTGGCGGCAAGTTGTTGGATCGCTTCGTCATCAAACTCAGTACGAGGTTGATCCGGGTCCGGAAGAATACGGTCGATATCGATTTGCCCGAGCGTTCTATTGGCCCGACGTCCGATGTCGCGAACAGTCGGAACGGGACTCAGGTTGTGCCGAGATTCCTCCCGGCGTCCGCCAATGGATTCCTCAACATTATTGAGTACGTCTTTCAGTTGTTGTCGCGTTGTCTTCATGCCGCCTCCGTGAGAATTCGAGTTTTGTGTTCTATGCGGTTCAAAACCTCAGCCGTCAAAGCTCGCATGGATTCGGCCGCGGCAGAACGAGGTTCGTGAAACTCGACGGGCAGTCGGCAGGAAAGGGCGACTTTGAACGCTGACAGTTCCGGAATGGTCGTTTGCAGCACCAGCGGCCCGTATCGATTTCGCAACTGCTGTTCATAGGCTCGATGAACCAACATTCGCCGGTCGCATCTGGTAATCAGGTGGCCGAGTCTTCGAAGCGTTGGATTCAGGATTCGTGCGTTTGCGATGGCCTGATGAACGGCTCGAATCCCCTGAGTCCCAAAGTCTTCCGGCGGTATCGGGATTAGAACATGGTCCGCGGCCAGCATTGCGTTCCAACTACACTGATACAGATTCGGCGGGCAATCGAGCAGCACGAAATCAAACACCGATGTTTCTGACAGCAAATCTCGCAATGCAAACTGCATCAATCCACTCCGCTCTGGCTGCGGGCGATTGAACGCCGCCATATGATGATTGGCAGGAATCAGTGAGATTCCGGAACAATGAGTCTCGCGAATCAGCAGATCTGCCGACGGCGGAATTGCATCGGAATCGAAGACAGCCGCGAGTGTCAGTTCTGGATCCAGCCTTTCGACAACCTCCGGACCGAGGAATGCCTGACTGATCGACCCCTGCGGGTCCGCATCAACAAGTAACACACGCTTTCCCAGTGCAGCCAATGAACCTGCCAAATGAAAGCACGTGGAGCTTTTTCCGCAGCCGCCCTTCTGATTGATCAGACAAATGTGAATCGGTGATGCTTTGTCAGTTGCCATTGGCAATTCGGTCCTAAGTGATTGTGAACTCAGGAGAAACACTGCCACAGGTTCACTCAGGTTGTCAATAAAGATCTTTGCATGACCAAGGTTCCGTGTTACAGACTGTTCATGGAAAAAGCAGTACCCCAGCGAAAACGACGATCATCCAGATCCCATCAGGGACTGGGACAGCTTTCTCTGATTGAACATGCCCTCTGTCCGTTGCATCGAAACAAGTCATCGGGAATCGAACTGTCACACGACGCCCGATTTCACTACACAGATTCCGATCGAAAACGCCGTCAGGCAAACGTTCGCGTTATCGCTCCGTTAGGGTTGTTTCCATCCGATGAAGTCTACCTGTGGGGATTGCTGGCCCTGACGATGGCATATGCGTCGGGCGACGGAGCATTGACGGCAACGCCCCATTGGTGCCTTCGCCTCATGGGGCTCGTTGATAGCGGAACTCGGCGAGGTGGTCGTCAGTATCAGCAGTTTGCCGCAGCCGTCGAACGACTCTCGGTCGTCAATTATTTGAGCGATGCGTGCTATGACCCTGCAAGGGCCGAGCACCGAAAGGTGAGCTTTCACTTCTTCAGCTATTCCCTGCCGGTAAATCCGGCGTCAGACCGTGCATGGACCATCATCTGGGATCCGGTCTTTTTTCAACTCGTCCAACAAACAGGAGGTGGAATGAAATTTGATTTGAAACTGTACAAAACGATGTCGCCCGCAGCACGGCGACTGTTTCTGCTGGTACTGAAGGTGAGCTACGGGAAACGACGACTACCCGTTTTCGAACTGCGGCATCTGGCTGTGGATGTTCTCGGGTTTGCGTCCACTCTGGCCGTTCGAGACATGAAGGTGAAAGTCCGAAAGGCTCTGGAGCAGTTGGAAGCGGTCGGGGCCATACAGAACTCAACCATCACCAAAGGAGATCACTCTCGCTGGCTAATCGCCTTTGAACGCGGTGTTTCGCTGCAGCACATTCAGCGATCCGGCACCCTTGCCGCAGAACATGATTCGCCACTGATCGATGGCTTGCTGACAGTCGGGTTCGATCACGGTTCTGCAGCAAGAATTGTCCAGAGATATTCTCATCGGCTGGTGGCCGAATGGATCGATATTACTTTGGCCGCACGAGAGCGTTTCGGCGAAGGACACTTTCGCAAGAGCCCAATGGCATTCCTGCTGGACTCCCTGAAGAAAGCTCAGTCTGGGGAAAGAACGCCTCCGGACTGGTGGCAGCAATCAAAGCGGGCGGAACTGAGAAATCAGAAACCGACAGTGCGCGGTCAGCAAGTGCTGTCCAGGCTGATGAACGAAGTATTCGGTGAACAGTCAGAATCACCTGCGAAGAAGAACAAACCGGAGTTGGCTGGAGATCTCCTCAAGCGTCTGGCGTAGCCATCGCCCTGCTGCCTCCGTTTTTCTCGATCCATTCTCACCAGCAGTTTCTTTTGTTGATCAGGATTTCTTTGTACCAGTACCTTTGGCGGGGCGGGACAGTAGTCAGATTCCTGAGCCAACTTGATGGGTTAGCGTGGTTAGTGCGATGTGCTTGTGCGACGCTGGCGACACGTCACCTGCCGAAACCGCGACGCCAGCGACACGTGAACGCCATACGGACCTGCGACGGAGGCGACACGTCAGGGGATGCGAGATATCGTGAATCGAGCTGAGCAACAGGTCGGCAAAAAACGGTTCCACAAAGATTCACGTGACAAAAACCTGCGAATGCTCGTAAGTTCGAAATCGTAGGCGAGTCGCAAGACTTGCTGGTCGTCACGCTCAAGCGAAACGCATTCGCCCGAAGACTGGCAATCCAGCCAGGAATAAGGGTGATCTGAGCTGATTTCTCCAGACAGGGGCAGCAGGTCCGGGAAACCTGGTCTCATCAACCAGGCATAAGGACCGAAGGACAGCCATCCTTCAATTGCTGGCCCTTCGAGCTGAGTACCATGAGAGTGGTTCGCTCAGTTCAATGGAGGCTCGTCGGAGTAAACCCGATCTGTCGCTGCGGCTTATCCAAAGTCGCAGATCGCAGGTCGACCCAATCCCGGCGTTCTATCCAATAGTCCTGTCGACCTGGAATGGTGACAGGAAAAGCGGGCGACGCGGACATGCCTTGTCCCAGGACAAGGTCGTGTCGATGACCCATACAACTGCGATGAATTCGCGGTGTATTCCACATTGTCGACGTCAGCAATGACGAACGATGTGCAAAGCGGGTGGTCTGTGGCGAACACAGAGAATCCCGTCTGTGGGGTTCGGGCTTGCAGCAATGCGAGTTCGCTCAACGCAGCTGGCGTGGGGAGCTGTCTTCTGGCGACAGAAGGCACCGGAATGACAATTCCGGCGACCGGTTTAAACGACCGGCGGTGAAAAGCTCAACCATGAAAGGCTCAATCAACGACGAATGAAAGAGCTTGCCAGTGAGAGTTCAGGGAGACGGTGCCGAATCGCGAAAGTCTGTTCAGGATCGGTACTCGGAGCTTCTGCTTTCGTACGAGGAAATTCGAACGGTGATGAACCCTGTTCATTTCCGTTTCGAGAAAGTGTGGCCAGTCGGGAGACGGCACATACCTGTGCGGATCGAACGGTAACTCGTTCTAGCAACGTGACCCTGGATTCGAAGGTCGACACTAACGCGGGAATCACTGTGGCGTCCGGAAGCTGGCACTTCCGGCGACCTGATTTGTCATCAGGTTTCGACCCGTGTTTCGAAGACATGGAACAGTTGGATTCGGGAAGCGAACAACGTGAGCGTCTTTGAAGACCGAACCGTGAGGTTCAACCGGGTCGAGGGTTTTCAACCCTCGTGCCGCAGTGAGGGAGAGTGGCCTGAGTAGAAGACATGCGGAAGCATGTGTGGTGATTCAGACGAAGGTCTGAAACAGAAACCCGCCTTTCCATGGCGGTTGTTTGTGTCGTGGCAAGGCAGTCGCGTCCCGTCCGTTTTGGGAGTGATGACCCAATTCAACGGCTACGAAAGGGCTGAGGGGCGAAAGGCAACGCAGTTGCCAGCCCTGTCTGGAGAATTGCAGTTGTGGCATCTTCTAACGATGCCGCATTGTCCCTGGCAGGCAGCATGCGGCCGACGGTGGTGACTCGGGAGAGTGACCTCTTTTGGCGGCAGACTGACGACGAACACCCGAGGTGCATCTGCGATTCGGGAAGTTCGTTGCGAAGGTTCTGCAGGTGTAGGCACTATGAATTGGGCGGGTGCACTGACGAAAGCAGTGCGTCCCGCCCGTTCGAAAGCGATGTCGAGTGTGGTTCACGTTCGACAGTCGTCGATTCTTGCACCTTGCTCAGGGATTTTTTTGAACCGGCTTCGTGGGGTTGGCCGCAATCAACCCCACACACTTGTTCGTGTTTCGTTTGAGGCGACCAACGTGCCCGGACACTCCGTGGCGGGGATCCTCCTTTCGTTATCACCCACGAGCGGTTCGGCTTGGCCGATCATTTTTCCCTTGCCAGCGACCCCGTTGCCGTGATTGATTCGTTCCATATGAAGTATCGATGTGTCGCCAGTACCCCAGAAGGACTCGTTCAGCAGGTTGCGGTTTCCTACCTGCGGCACGGGTATTGGTGGTACACAACTGGCCGTATCCCCGGCACAAAGATGCCGGAAGAGATTGATCAAAAACTCGTGGCCAAGTACGGCATCGACATTTCCGAACGCCAGCGAGCCCATCGCAAGGCACGAGGACTCGCGAACATGCAGTACATTCGATATCAGAATTGGTTTCTTCTCCTGTGTACCGAGGGCCATCACCCATTCAGAACTCAGGAGAACATCCGTGATTGCCGCCGACACTCGATTCGCTTTGAAGGGTACTCCATCAGTTACCGTCGAGCCGGCTTCACTCCCAAAGGCGACGTTACTCCGAAATGGCACGCCTGTGTCCGCATTGAGCCAGAAACTTATGCTGAACTGAAAGCTTTCTTCCTTCAGCGAGCCTGCCATCGCAAAGCCGAAACACTCACCGAAGATTTTCGAAGAGTCCCCTTTGCCCGCTACGCCCCGATTCGAAGGCAATTGCTGAATATTCTTCGAAACGTCAACAATGCCCGATCACGAATGGGGTTTGATCTGTTACCTGTCTCAGCCCTGAACCTCCGGCGAAAGATCACCCGCCCGTTCACAGACGAGATCATCACAAAGGTGGCCTGATGGGAGGTCAGTTTATCTTCTTCTATGCTGTGTCACTGCTCATGATTGTCCGATATCCGAGTGAGTCACTCCTTGTCATTGGCATCTACTTCATCTGGGTCATTCGCAACATACTCACTTCTGTTCGACGTCGCTGGTAATCGGGATGCCAACAATCGAAGAACAATCGACATGATCGTTGGCATCCCTTCGGCGAAACTAGTCGAGCGATTCGATGAGTTTGCGAGTCGAGTGCTGCCCTGCCTTTCGCTGCTTCAGAACATGCTTCTGAAGCGGCGTGAGTCCATTACCCAACATTGTCACCGTGGCCAGCCAAACGCTCTCCATCATTCCCTCCGTCTGAGCCAGTAGCAGCGTTTCGAACAGATTGTCTTTCTCATCCTTTAGTCTCAGGATGTTTCTTCCGAACTCATGTTTCATCAGGATCTCTCTCTCAGCCACACGAGCTTTCCAGTCGATCACGCTTTCCAGGTGGCACGTTTCAAATACCTGTGGACCAACCATCGCTTCAGCAATGCACCTCATCTCACGTTTGAGTGCAGCGTATTCTTGCTGCATTCGCTCAATCTCTTTCTCCATCTCTTTCCAGCGACCGTATTCCATCCAGATACCAAGTTGTTCCAGGGCCAGTTGGTGGGCCTGTTCCAATACCATTCGTCGCATTTCCTTTCCCTCTGCAAACCACAGTCGTTCAATCGCTTCATCGAACAATGCTCCGATTCGCAGCCCCCAGTTGGTTTCAGCACTTTCTCTCATTGACATCGTAAATCCTCCTCACTTTTGTTGTCACAGTCGGCGATATGTGACAGTTGATTCGTTAGTTGCCCGCCGCTGGCGATTTTCAGCAGTCACGGCAAGTCAAGGTGGAGTCTTGACCGCAGGTCAAGCAGCAGTGAGCGCAGCGAACGGACCTTGACGCCGTGATACAATCCGAATTGCCAAGGCGGCCCCTGTCGGTTTCCAGTTTGCGTTAGGGATGTGCAGGGTGCGAAGCAGTCCGGCTTGCCGGACCGAGCGAAAGCGGAGCCCGGAGCAGCCCGGCCCGAAGGGAAACGCCCGGAGAACATCAGTTCCCAGACGCGATTCACTGGTGTTGAAGCTTTCGCCTGACAATCCTGCAGTCGAGGGCATTCATTTTTGCCGCAGCAAATTGCGGAACATTTACAGGGCCGTGCTGTGACAGCTATTGATGACGCCGAAGCTTGGATGGAATGTGATCACTGCGAAATTAAGGCAATAGATGATGAGAAACATCGCCGAAAGACTCTCAAAACATCGCTTACGTCACTGGCCGTTTGCTCTGCCGTCTCACATGTAGAATCGATACTTCGTCGATGGCTCAACGCCGTCTGGCATTTCCTTAATGATCGTCGCCACTTGCTTAGAGAAGGCAATCGTGATTGGCTCCGCGCTGGCGAACTTGCAGGTATTCCAGTTCAACTTCGTCAACGCGAGAATTTCGGAGCAGACACGCTCGGCAGACGAGTCGCCATGATGCTCCACAACTTCAAGAGGATTCGGAATTCTAGGGCCGGGGTATTGTCGCAAGAACGGGACGTAGCCTTGTGTATAAATCAGGTAGTTCCTCTTTGCCAATTGAATCACTGAGCCTCGCACCGGCGGCTCCTTTCCGGTCCGAAGGAATCGGATTCCACGACGTTCAATAGCCAGAAAGTCGTACGAATGAACGTCTCCAAGCGCTGCTCGTAAACCAGCGAGTTCTTCTGGCCAATACCGCGACGTCTTGTGAACCACGACACGGTTCGGTGGCCCATTGAAATGTTCCCTGTATAAGTCAAGCACTTGCCTCAGCAGCGATTCGGCGACACCTTGTGTCAAGTGTGGTTTTCTATCGCGTTCTTTGTCCCACTCAACTCGTTCTCCCCGAAGAACCAATCCCTCTCCTGTCTCGGAGAAGGCTTGTGCAAGGCATGTTCGGGTGGGTGAGTTGGGATCGGCTGACTCTCGATAAAACGTGATGCCAACGAAGCATGTTCGATTCGTTCCAAACTCAAGCTCCCACGGCATATTGCCTGCTTTGTAGTACAATGCTGTAAAGAAATTCCAAGCGGTCGTAGCTGGATTCTCTTTAGTCCTTCCACCCAGTAACGTACTATTCCAGACAAGCTGGGTTGGCAGCTTCGCCTTCATCGCGTGAGCTTTCAAAGAATTGTGAAAGTCACGGTATCGAAGAGACAACTCAGTCTCGACTGTATTCTGTTCATCGCCGAAGTTGAAAAATAGTTGCCCCGATTTGCGGTCCGCTGCCAACCGTTTTTCCGCTTTCTTTTCAGTTTTTGACCTAGTCCGAGGTCGTGGTTGATCTGCTCGGGCTGATGGTCCAATACTGTCTTCAAGTTCCTTCGGCATAGCAATCACGGCAACATCCGGAACTGGCTCACGGTCTGCAAAAACACGAAGTTTGGCCGTGATAAGGTCGATTGCGGCCTTGACCCTCTGCGAAAACTCGCTGTGATTGGTGATACCCAACAGATCGCGGTTGGTAAGTGTGACTATCCAACGGTCATCGAACTCCAAGTTACACCGGAATGGACTTTCAAAGTCAAAACCCGGGAATCTTGGGGCAACAAGTGGATCAAACGGTTGGCCTTTTGAGTTAAGCCCGGCATAAACACAGCTACGTGCTGTTTCGGCCCAATTCTTCAAGAGTTGGATCGTTTCACCAGTTCCAATGACAGCGACTCGGATACTCGTTCGAGGAGTTGAATCGAGAGCTGCAGGCCCAAATTCTGACAACCCTGTTTTCGGGTCTTCACATCGCATTCGATTTGCAAAGAGTAGTTTCGGTTCCGCTGCGTGCCATGTCACAAAAGTTGGCTCAGCCTCTTTGAGTAGTTTGTCTGTCAAACGTTCCGATGCCGAATGGCGTCGAGAATTATTCATTTGTGGCCTCACCTTCTGCGTCGTCGGCGTCGTCATCCTGGGAAATCGAACCTGAGAGTGACTCTGCGGCAACTTGCAATTCATCGTCTACTTGGGCCAAAAGGGACTTTATCCCGATATGGTCAAATTCAATACCAAAGTGGGCCCTTGCGAATGCTGGAATCCCGGAGATCACGATTGGCTGACCACCGGTTTGAATCTCAATTCGAGGTTGTCGACGTGCGAGTGTCCTTGCCCAAAAAACAATGTGCCGCAGAATTGCGGCGTTTCGTTCTTTGCCGCCCCATTTGATCGAAAGTGGTCCGACCGATTTTCCTTCAAGCGGCGTATTGCCATCGGCAGTGAAGACATAGCAAGGCTCTATGCATATCGACAGGAGATCTCCAAGAGTCTGAAACGCAAGCCTTGCTCCTTGATGAACCCAGAATTCGTCGCCGGCAGGAGTCTTCTTTCGGTCCGCCACAGTCCTTCCTGGATCGTTTCCATTCTTCCAAACCCTTGCGGTTCCATCCTTATTTGGCCTGAAGAAGTACCGCATCTTCTCATCGCGTTTGATCGGCAGCTTTCCAAGATGCGAACGGAGACAACGATTCATGAGCGAGATAATCCATCGCCAACGTACTGTATCATCGCGCCATGCAGAGACTGGAAGCGAATTCACGCGAGAGTCGTCGATTGCCGCACGCAATGGTTCGTCGTCTCGGGACAGATCAGCGAACGTGAAGAGCTTTTTGTCTTGCAAAACGAACTGGGCAGAGTCCTCGACAATCTCACGAACGTCGTCATATAAACGTGCATCTGTGGGAGCGAACCAAATCGTCTTCGGATAATCCTGTACTGGGAGGAGGTTCCCCAGCAGCACGTCAGGAACACGATCCGGGGAGGCTGATGTTTCTTCTGATGGCGACACAATTGGTTTTGTCGCATTGGGCCGTGACGCGATTGGTGCTCTTTTTCGACCTCGTGCGGGGACCTCATCGCGAACCTTCCGAATCATCTTCCGGAAGCTTCGTTTAAAATCCGCTGGCCGCCGGAAGTCAATCCAGTTGAGCGCTTTGAATGGAGCAGGCAACTCGGCCTGTTGTTTGAGCGCCGCAGAATAATCTCGGAGAAAAATCGGAATAATACGCCCCCTGCGATTTGTCGGGTCATCGGCAACAATGTGAGTCCACTCCAAGCTTGGCCACGGCGCAGCTAGCATCTCGGGAGAAATGACAACTGCCACATATCGACTTGCGGTCAGACCTCGATTGATTCTTAAGAGCACATTGTCTCCGACGTCGATGTCCCATTCATCGAAGAACACCCGGAGTGGCCTGCCGTTTGAGGTTCCATCGAAGGTTTCCGATTCAATCTGCTCTGCGAGTTTACGCACCCAGTCCTTGTCAGCGCCGTTATGACACAAAAAGACGTCGCAAACATCTCTGGGTTGTTGAGTTGGTTCGTTTGGCATGAAATGACCGCCGTGTTTTCAGTGATGTTGCGTTTCCAGCGTCTTTTTTCGTTCCCGCCAGTCCGGCATGGCTCGATCGAGAAGGTGGTAGAACGCGGCTGTATGGTTGTGTTCGATGAGGTGGCAGAGTTCGTGGGTGATGACGTAGTCGATGCAGGATGGGCTTGTCTGGATCAGTTGCAGGTTCAGGAGGATGCGGCCTTCTTTGGTGCAACTGCCCCAGCGGCGTTTCATCAGGCGGATGCTCCATGTCGGCGGGGAAAGGCCTCGAAAGCACGGTGACGTCAGGCAATGCTGCAGTCGAGTTTCGAAGAATTGCTGAGCATGCTGACGGTACCAGGATTCCAGAACCTTCTCCACGGCCGAGGAACTGCGTCTGTCAGGCGTGGTGATTTCGAAAAATCGACCGACAAGCTTCACACTGGCGGTATCGCCTTGTGAAATCCGAAGGCGGTATTGTCGGCCGAGGTAGCGGTGAGTCTCTCCGTTTACGAATCGCTTCGGCGGCATGACTGGGCCAAACGCAGCAAAGCGATCGCGTTGGCGGATGATCCAGCCGGCTCGACGTCGCATTTGGATCTGCACTGCGTCCACCGTCGCGTCAACGGGAGCTTTGACGATCACACTTCCGTTTGGCTCCACGGCGATCGACAGACGCTTGCGGGGCGAAAAGCTCAGGCTGAATTCGATGGTTTCACTGCCATACACCAACGTTTGTCGGCCGGTCATCCTTTCGGCCATGCTTGAGGTCACTGCGGTCTCCTTTCGCGAGCGATTCTGATGCAACCGTCCAGAATTTGATCGATGTCTTCCAGCGACAACGGCACGTGCTTCGATTCCTGCAACTCGAACAGATAGTCCTCAATATCCGTCTTCATGCGATTCTGAACGTCTTCATTCTGAACCCAATCCACGCACCGCCGTTCTTCCACGATTTGATCAATCTTCAGAGCCGCCTCTGCCGCCTGATCGACGGGCTGGAATCCGTCGACATGGTACTTCTCCAACACCTCCCGAACTTCACCATAGTAAGCTTTCGCGTCATCATAGTGCTGCAGTTTTGAAGGAAGCTCGTCGTCACGGCGGTTGATGACCTTGTCACTGATCTCACGCGATTTTCCCAGGTACTCCGCGTCCGAAATCCGGCGAGCACGCCAGTCGTCAATGGCTTCCTGCAGCATCCGGGAGAACTTTTTATAGAACGCCGGATCCTCGTTCATCTTTTGTGAGATGACCTTCTTCGTCTGACTGGCGATCGCATCTGCTCGTGCTGCATCACTACCCAGTCGTTTCAATTCAGCCTCACGCTCCTCTGAATCGAACAGGTTCAATGGCTGAACCAGCAGTTCCACTTCCGACGTCTTCAAATGTTGGTTCAACAGCTTTTTGATACGCGGTTCATACTCGTCGTAGCTGACGACTTCCTGATATCGACGTTGAACACTACGACGCAGCATCTGGAAGAACTTCAGGTCTTCTTTGTAACGATTCACTTTCGAAGCAGGCGTCTTCTCGAAAAACGAAATCGTCGACAGAGCCAAACCCAGCGTCCGAGAAAACACAGACAACCGCTGATAGAAGCGTTCTCGCAACGCATCGTCGGCCAATAGTCGCTCGTAAGCTTCCTGATCCTGAGTGTTCGGCAGTGAATTGAACAACTCACGCACATCGGAATGTCGCTGAGGCAGAAGGTCGATCTCTTCGGAAACAGAAATGACCGTTCCAACCAAGTCAGCCGAGTCGAAGTCTGCCAGCTTGCCATAGAGGTCCAGAGCCTTGTCCAGATTCTGCAGCACTCCGACATAGTCGATCACGTAGCCAAACTCTTTGCCTTCGTACAATCGATTGACGCGGGCAATCGCCTGCAGCAGTGTGTGGTCCTTCAGAGTCCGACACAGATACAGCACAGTGTTTCGCGGAGCATCGAACCCGGTCAGCAGCTTGTGAACCACGATGATGATTTCAGGTTCGTCACTGTGAGTGAACGCATTGATCAGGTTTCGCTGGTACTCCGACGGGCCACCATGCTTGGCCATCATCTGATTCCAGAACGCAATGACTTTCGCTTTGTCGTCGTCAGACAATTCTTCAGGCTTGTCGACTTCCTCATGGCCCTCCCGTTCATCTGGCCCCGAGATCAGCACCTCACTGGACACCATGCCGAACTCATCCAGGTATTTCTTGTACAACAACGCCGTCGCTTTGTCCGGAGCCACCAGTTGCCCTTTGAACGGACTGCCTTTCCATGTCTGCGAAAAGTGTTTGCTGATATCCCACGCAATTGCCATGATTCGCTGTTCGGTCTTGTTCAGCTCAACTGCTGAAGCAAACTTCTTTTTCAAATCTGCCTTTTGCTTCTTCGTGAGGTTGTCGGTCCATTCTTCAAACCAGCGATCAATCTGAGCAGCATCCACGGACTGCGGAACTTCGCGTCCTTCGTACAGCAGACGCAGCACAGCCTTGTCATCCACGGCCTCTTTGATGGTATAGGCGTGAATCATGCCGCCGAACTTTTTGATTGTGGTCTTCTGGCCCTTGGCGATCGGTGTCCCGGTGAATCCGATGAAGCAGCCATTCCGCAGGACTCGCCGCATACGAGTATGAGTTTCGCCGAACTGACCTCGATGACTTTCATCGACCAAGGCAAAGATATTCGCATTGTCGATGGGTTTGATCACCTGCAATGCCGTTTCGAACTTATCAATCACGGTCGTCAGGATGCGACTTTGATGATCTGCCAACAGCTTGGCCAGATGTCGTCCCGTCGTAGCCTGAACCGGTGAAGTGCCGCAGTTTCGGAATGTGCCATAGATCTGGTCATCCAGATCGACGCGGTCTGTCACCAGCACGACCTTGAACTCATCCGCTCCTTCGCGAGGCAGCTCAAGGGCCAGAGCTTTTGCCAACATGACCATCGTCAGCGACTTGCCGCTTCCCTGAGTGTGCCAGACGACTCCACCACGTCGGCTGCCATCGACTTCGCGGTGCTGGATGCGTTCCAGAATTCGTTTCACACAGAAGTACTGTTGATACCTGGCGATTTTCTTGTCACCGCCGTCGAACAGCACGTAGCGTTCGGCCATCTCCATCAATCGTTCCGGCCGGCACAACGAATACAGCAGCCTGTCCTGTTCGGTGATTTCACGGCCTCGCTGAGTCGCCAATTGCTCGAAGTAGGAACGAGCCGGAGCGAATTCGCCGGAGAACAACTTGTTGAGATCATCGTCCGATAGTGCCCGGCTGACCAGTTCCTTCAGAGCCTTCTCATCGGACTGCGGCTCCTTCCACACAGCCCAGTATTTTGCTTTCGTCCCGACGGTGGCATATTTCGCATCACCGACCGCGAGAGCCAAAACCACTTGCACGTAACCAAACAACCTCGGGATTTCGTGGATACCCTGGTTGCGGATCATCTGCGAGATTGCCTGATCCAGCGGACTGCCGCCGCCTTCCACTTTGGCATTGGGCGACTTGTTTTCAATGACAGCAAAAGGAATTCCATTGACGAACAGAACGATGTCCGGTCGTCGAGTTTCCTGGCTACTGGTTCGAGCGACTGAGAACTCTGCCGTGACATGAAATAGGTTCCGCGACCATTCACGCCAGTCGATGTAGTTCAGAGGAAAGCTCTTCGTATCACCGGCTATGGTCTGTGGCAGAGTTGTTCCGAGCGTCAGGCGGTCATACAGCTTTTCATTGGTGCGAATCAGTCCATCGAAGCGTTCGTCCCGCAATCGCCGAATGGCGGTGGAAATGTTGCCTTCTGAGAAGGCCTGAGTATGTCCGCGAAAGTTGATCTCATTGAGTGCCCGAAGTTGCTCTTCCAGAATCCGATCCAGAAACACGCTGCTGTTCTTCCCGCCCCGAGCCGCCAGAGCTTCGTCCGGAGTCAGGTACTCCCAGCCCATATTGATCAGCAGTTGCAGAGCTGGAATCTGCGAGATCAGTGTTTCGAGTGTGGAAGGGAGGCTATTCATGATTGCCTCCGATGTTTGCCAGACATTCGCTGGCATGAATCGCGAAACGACGATCGGGTTGAATCGCGAAGCGATGGCAGCATTTAGCCGTGGGCGTCAGCCCACGGATTGATTGCATTTTGAATCCCAGAGCCGTGAAACGGCGGCAGTGATCAACCATGGTGCTCATCCTCGAATAGATATTCGGGACGAAAGGCGATCCCGTGACGGTTCAGAAAATCAATGTACTCCTCTTCAAACGACCGCTTCCTGTGGTGCTCTTCCTGATTCTGGATGTAAGTTCGAACGTTGGGAATCCGTGAATAACTGACGGTGAAAGCTCCGTACCCTTTCTGCCACTCAAACGGCTTCTTTATTTCGGTCAACTCGTTCATCCAATGAGAAGAGTTGGCCTTGATGTCTCGCACGACGTCAGCGACAGCGAATGTCGCAGAAAGTTGGGCGAGGATGTGGACATGATCAGCGACCCCGCCGATCTCGATCAGGTGTCCGTTCTTTGCGCGGATGATTCCACCAATGTATTCGTAGAGACGCTCGCGAATCTCCGGGATGATGGCAGGGTGACGGTATTTGGTGGCGTAGACCACGTGGTACGTCAGTTGTGTAAAACTGCCCATCAGCAATCTCCTGCTATCGCCGCTTCGCGGCTGGGGCATCGGTGGATCCCATATCTGCGGGCGGACGCCCGCAGCTACATGCTGTCGCGGCTACGCCGCTGAGAACCGGCCTGATCCAACACAGAGATTCAATCGCGCAGCGATGCCAGCATATAGCCGTGGGCGTCAGCCCACGGATTGTTGGCAACACAAAACCCAGAGCCGTGAAACGGCGGCACTGGATTCCTGTCGTCGCTACGCGGCTGGTTGTGCGGGGGACATTTGGGTCTGCGGGCTGACGCCCGCAGCTAGATGCTGCCGCGGCTAGGCCGCTGAAACGCCTCATGATTTTTCCGCCTGTTTCAGGAGCTTGTGCGAAGCGCGAATCTTCCCTGTCAGCAATTTCTGCATAAGGCCGCGTTTCTGCTTCTTCAACGAGTGAAGCTTGTCTTGTAATGATTGCAATTCGGCCTCCGCAGTGTTGATGATTGCAACGATCTTCTTTTGCTCCTCAACTGGCGGAAGAGGGATTTCAGTCTTCAGGAATTGCTCCTGACTAATTGTCCGGTTGCGACCTGCGCCGCCTGGTGAGGCGAGCCGCAATGTATTGCTCCCGACGTCTGACAGCATGTAATGCAGGACATACTGGATGTCGACCTGTTTCAAATCAGGCTGAAACATGGGAAACCGATGAGAAGCAATCATGCCGACTTCTTCATCGGACGTGATAGCCAGCGCTCGTTCCCACGCGAACACAATGTTGAGCACAAGGCAGCCAGGCACGACGTTGAACACGCGTTTGTCACCAAGGCTCGCACCGCTGACCGGTTCTTTGTGAAAGATGCCTTTGCCGTGGCTCCGTATACCGATCTCTCGGTAGCTTTCTGAAGCAACTACATGGACCAAATCGGAAGCCTTTGTAAGGATCTTCCCGAGTTGGATAGATGGGCGATATGATTTGCGGAATTCAGGAAGCCTTTGGCTGCCTGTTAGAAGCTGCTGTGCAATGCCTCGTTTTAGCCGTGTTTTGGAGGCGATCAAAGTAGTGGTCTGTGCAATTGCCTTATCCCAAGTAGCCAATAAAGACGCGATTGCTGCTTGCTCGCGGAGGGGGGGAACTGGCACCGGCATCTGTTTGAGCTGCGTAGAGTTGATGCTGGCAAGGTTGGTCGATTGCTTTGAACAGCTCAGCAAATAGAGACGGCCAATTGGGCCTGCTGCGTGATATGCAAAGAACTGCGGAAGCAGTTTCTCACGCACTGTGCGAACCGCGAAAACATGGTTCTGATGCAAACAGTGTGGTATGGGCGATTCCCAAACGCATCCTCTTCCCAACTTGTCGAAATCACCTCCCTCCGTCATAAGGACGTCACCGTCTTGTAAGCGAAAACGCTCTGCGTCGTTTCTGGAAACAATCACATCCTTAATCTCCGTAAGATTGAGGTAGCCATCCTGCACATTGGCAACTCGAAGATACGGTAACTTGACGGGGTCGTCATTGACGGTTCGTCCGATAGCAAGTCCTGTTTGAATATGAGCGACGTCTTCCAACGAAACTCGGCGCCAGCCATTGGGGAGTGTGTGATGGTTCATTTAGCCTTCCCCCTTGTCAGTCGGGGGATTTGCGATTCTCAATTCTTCTTCAATCTGCTCAATCGTTGGCAGACTGCTCTTCAACGGCTCCGGCAGTGAGTGAACCAGTTTGGTTTTCCATTCCGCTACGCCGATCGGCTTACTGATGTCTCGCAGTGCGTACTCGGCAATGACGCGGTCCTGAGTCTTACAGAGCACAATTCCAATCGTCGGCTGGTCGTCCGGATGTCGGAGTTGTGAATCAACCGCGGACAAATAGAAGTTGAGCTTTCCAGCGTCCTCCGGTGTGAACTTGTGCATCTTCAAATCAATGACCACGTAGCATCGCAGCTTCAGATGATAGAAGAGCAGGTCGAGATAGAAGTCGTCATTGCTGACCGGCAAATGGTACTGCCGCCCCACGAACGCGAACCCCGCTCCCAGCTCCAACAGAAACTTCTGGACATGATCGATCAGCCCTGATTCCAGATCCCGTTCAACAGCATCTTCCCTCAGTGTCAGGAAGTCGAACATGTACGGATCTTTGAGCGTCTGCTGAGCAAGGTCTGACTGCGGTGATGGCAGCGTGCTGGAAAAGTTGGTGACGGCTTTCCCCTGACGTCCAAAGAGATTCGTCTCAATCTGCACTGTCAGTACAGCCCGGCTCCAGCCATGTTCGATGGTTTTGATCGCGTACCAGCGACGTGCATCAAGTTCTTTGAGTTTCTCGATCAGTACCGCATTGTGTCCCCAGGGGATTTCGCCAAACGGCTGAGGTACGGTGGTTCCGTCAAAATCTCCCACAGCTTGTGGGAGAACTCGTGTGGCCAATTTTCCCACAAGCTGTGGGAAATCTGTCTGATCCATTTTCGCCACAGCCTGTGCCGATTTTCGGCCTCGCAATTTCGGCACAGGCTGTGCCGAATTCTCCGAATGCTGGCCGTATGCCAGAAAAAACGCTCGCATTCGTGACACGTTGCTGGGAGAAAATCCCTTCAGGCCAGGAAACGCCTTTTGCAGATCGCTTGCCAGTCGATCAATCACGCTGGTTCCCCAACCGTCCTGCTGTTGTCGCTCAACAATCAAGCGACCAATGTCCCAATAGAGCTGAATCAACTCGCGGTTGACAGCCACCGCCGCCTTTACTTGTGCGGTGCGGACTCGGGATTTCAGGTCTTCCAGCAGTTCGCCATAACCAGCAGGCAGCAAACTTGCCGACGAACGTGACAGTGCTTTGTCCTTGCCAGCCTTTGCCGGTGACTTTTTGACTGAGGATTTCTTTGCCGACTTCTGCTTGTTGTTGTCTGCGGAACCTGGCTTGCCAGTTTTCTTAGCGGCCATAGCCAAGCTCCTTCAGGTACATGGCCATCTGCTTGCGAGTCTTTGCCAGCTCAGCTTCGATGCCATCAATCTCCTCCTGAACCGCATCAATGTCGATCTCCTCCTCAGCTTCAAACGTATCGACATATCGTGGAATGTTCAGGTTGTAGTCGTTCTCAGCGATCTCCTTGACGGTCGCTCGATAGGCATACTTCTCGACCGACTTGAAGGCAGAGTACGTCGCCACGATCTTCTTCAGGTCTTCGGCCCGCAGACGGTTCTGGCGTTTTTCCTGAGCGAATTCACGACTGGCATCAACGAACAGCACGTCCTTGCGTTTGCTGGCCGTGCGGGCACGATCGAATATCAAAATCGCCGCTGGAATCCCCGTACCGTAAAACAGATTCGCGGGAAGTCCGATGACTGCATCCAGCAGATTCTCCTCAATCAGCTTTCGGCGAATCACGCCTTCCTGACCGCCTCGAAACAGCACGCCATGCGGACAGATCACGCCGACTTTTCCAGTGTCCGCGATGGTCGTTTCAATCATGTGACTGATGAAGGCATAGTCACCTTTGCTCTTCGGAGGCACACCGCGATGGAAGCGGTTGAAAGGCTTGTCATCCTTCGGATCGCGGATCTCCGTGCCTTCGTCTTCCGAGTCACTGGTGGCACTCCATTTATCCAGTGAGAACGGTGGGTTTGCTGCGACGATGTCGAATTTCATCAGGGCATCGTTTTCAATCAGCGTCGGGTTTCGCAGCGTGTCGCACCACTCAATCCGTGCCTGGTCGAACCCGTGCAGAAACATGTTCATCTTGCACAACGCCCATGTCGCCCCGTTGGCTTCCATTCCAAATAGCGACACATCACGTTCGCCTTTGGAGTTGGGTGCCACCGCTTCACCCATCTTGATCAGCAATGAGCCGGAGCCGCAGGCCGGATCACCGATGCGATTCCCCGGCTGAGGATTCAGCAACTTCGTCAGCAACATCGACACTTCCGGCGGTGTATAGAATTCACCGGCCTTTTTACCTGCGTCCGAGGCGAAGTTGCCAATCAGGAATTCGTAGGCATTGCCGATCACATCCAGTCCGCCAATTCGAGACGGCCGCAGATTCAGGCGTTCATCATTGAAATCTTCCAGCAGATGCCGAAGACGTTCATTGCGGTCTTTCGGCTTGCCCAGATTGGCTTCACTGTTGAAGTCGATGTTTCGAAACACGCCTTCCAGCTTGCCTCGGTTTTTGTCTTCGATGGCTGCCAGTGCGATATTGATCAGGTCGCCGATATTCGCTTCTCTGCGTTTGTTGTGGAGAAAATCAAAGTGCGACTCCGGCGGGACAATAAAGCGTTCCCGCGACAAAGCCCGTTCGACTCGCGTGGCATCGCCTTTGTATTTCTTCTCCAGCTCTTCCTTCAGATCGGACCAGAGATCCGACAGATACTTCAGGAACAACATCACCAAAATGTAGTCTTTGTACTGAGCCGCATCGATCACACCGCGAAACGTATCGCAGGCTCGCCACAGGACATCGTTGATCTCTTTCTGATTGACTTTATCCGCCACGGGCGGGACTCCTCTTTGTTTTGAAGCTTCAGTGTTCGCTGGGATTGTAGTGGAGATGCGGCAGTTATTCGCTGATGGCACGCAGGCAGGTTTGCTGAATCAGGTGCTGTCGAGTTGCAATCAGGCGTTTCAGAAGGCTCTCTTCCTGTGCCCGCAGTCGTTCCAGTTGAACGATTTTTTCCTGCATCTCAAGGGGTGGAACCGAGATTGCAAGTGCTTCGAATTCTGCCTTTGGGAGCAGTTTGAGCAATGAACCTCTGAGCTGCTTTGACAATGCCGCCTGGGTCGGCGGCTGGTTGATAAACCACGCCAGGTACTCGGCCGTCACAATGTTCGTCTTGGGGTGAAGAATGTAATAGAGATAGGCGGGTATGATTGTGTCCCAGTCTTCCGGAAATGGTTCCACGTATGGATGCACCATCGGGATGGCGATGTTCGCAACACCTCGCGACACGAACAAGACATCACCGGGACTCAGGCGGTATCGAGTCGCATCGCCTTTCGGTGTAACGCGGTCCAGGTTCTCCGTTTTGACTCGCCACCCCGAAAATCCGATTTCCGGGACTGTTTCAAACACCACATCGCGTGCCTGAATCATCTGATGGCTGCCATGTTCTGCGTCCAGAACTCGTTCCCGGTGCTGATAGCCGATCACAATCTCGGCCAGTTCGCTGAGTCGGTATGTCTTCGCATTGGCCATTTTGGATTCGATTCGTATGAAAAACGGGATGAGTGTCACGTCCCTGTGAACACCATCCCGATTGGTCAGGACTTTACTATGCAGCAACCACTGCTTTTTCCGGCTTTAGGCCGAGATAAGCTTTCACCAGTCGATCCGCGTACGCTTCCGCCGCGACTCGCACCCAATCTTCATTGATGCGAAACAACCACCATGTCAGCAAAGCTGTGTCGATCAACGTGACCGCAGCCGCCAGAACCATGGTTTCCGTATCACTGGCAATCAACGCTCCCACCGCTGCACCGAGAATTCCAATCAAACAGATTCCGATTCCTGGGGCCTTCATGGCCCACAGGTTTCGACTGAATCCGTAGCTGATGTTTTCCGAATGCAGGATGCGGTCGCCACGCGTGGCTTCCTTCATGTGGTCGACGAAGGCTTCATAGACTTCATCTGCTGACACTGGATCAGTCTCTTCATCTGCTTTCGTTGGACATGAAAGTCCCACTTCTGCTGACAAACGAGCGAAGACGCGTTCAGTAGACAGCCACGCAAGTCTGGTTGTGCTGCGATGCCTGAGCGCCTGAATCGAGGGCTTACCACCCCATTTTCTGAACAGCTCGGCTTCCTTAGCCTTCCCCGGATTGCGGCCCAGTTGGGCGACAAGCGTGAGCAATACCAAGGCCATCAGCCCGGACACGAGTTTCCAGCCAATGCTCTCCTTTGGTAACCACACGGAAACGAGGGCCGCCAGAGGAAAGCAGACAATCAACACAGGCACAATCCTGGCCTGAATGACGTAACGGTCGAAGGATTTTGTGATGTCCATGGCTTAGTCCTCCTCGACTTCTGAGTAGAAGGGGACAACCGGTGCTGCTGAATAATTAGAACGAACGGGGACATCACCACTGCTATGCCAAATTGCAGTGCCTTCTGTTGTGATGACTTTTGCACCGCGTCGGCGATATGCATTCGTGACTCTGCGAGAAGGATGTTTCGGCGCATCCTTCGACGCGGAGACGAACGCCACCTTGTCGGGAGCGTCGGTGTGGCGCTTCGGACCGAGAATTCGATCCAAAATCGATGGCCCAATATTTCGGCGACTGCCATGGTGTGGGACCTGGTGAAAGTTGCAGTTCGACAGCACAATCCCGTTCCAAGTTGCCCAATCGTTGGCACGCTCCAGCGCTGGCACACCCGCATCTCCTGTGAACAGCAGTTGCTTGTCACCAATCTGCAGGCAGATAATGGCCGATGAATTATTTTCAGCACTTGTGGCATCATCTTCAGGATCTTCCAGCGTCTCGATGCCGAATGACTCCATGACACGCTGAGCCATGGTGGCCACACCGCCAGCAGCATTGAACGCCGCCTTCATCATCATTTCAGCAAAGCTTGCGGCCTGTCGCTTCTCCGGCGTCGAACGAAAGTCCGGCAACAGAGACTGGTAGTACTCCATGTCAGGCCCAAGGACTCGAACGGTGCAGCCTAAAGCAGTACCACCTTCGCCAGCGAACGGTTCCACAATGGGAATGCCTTTGCGTTTCGCGATCGCTTCGAGGTCTTTCGCGTTTTGGAGAGCCGCGCGCATGCGTTCACTCAAGCTACCCGGAGTGATTCGGCCATCGTGGAACATATGATGGATATCCTGAGAATGCTCCCACGGAAGGTGCATCCACAGTTGATCGACCGTCAGTTCCTCCAGCACAACGGACAAGCCACTCGCGTGATCACCATCCGGATGTGTATTCACCACAAGATCGACGTGGGTCGTCTTGTAGTACGTCTCTATATGGTTCACCAGTTTCTCGCCCGACTCTTTCGTCCCGCCATCGATGACCATCACAAACTGCTTGCTTCGATCGCCACTCAGCAAATCCCCAAAACGAACAGCAATGGCGTCGCCACTCTTTTCCCCGTTACCCACAGGGAGAAAATCAACTTCGTAACTCATAAAAAACCTCAACCAATAAGCTTCAACACTCAAATCGAATTCAGACTCCACAGTGGAATCCGAATAATCAAAAACCTCGCAGGAACTTCTTGTCCTCCTTTCAGGGATCTGCGACCGAGCGTTGACTCAAGGTTCAGGGCCACGTACAACGTGGATGGAAATAGTGCCGAAACCCCGATCTTCACCGGTCTGTGCCTTCGGTAAGCCAGTCGTGCGCTAACACGCTTGGCCAAACAAATGACGGGAGACGGCGAAAGCTGCCTCCCGTTTTTCGTTTCCGAAATCAAATACTCAAGCATTATGCGCCTCTATGATATCCAACGGGTGCGTCAGTACCATCGAAGTATTTCGTTTCGGCAGGTATTTTTCCAGTTTTTCTTTCCGCTGGTCGCGGCGTTACTGGAATCGCCGGAAAAGCCGCAAAATCATTGATTTGACTGCGCTGAGGGAGTGGTTCCGGCAGAAAGCAGGTTGGACCGGTGCAGACAGTAGTGACCGATTAGCGAGGTCTGTCACGATCTCGTGATGCACCACTAGCAGTTTGACGACGAGGGTTGCTCGTGATTCACTGATTTCCGGCGGGCGGCGGATGCCGTTCATTTTGGGGAGCCAAAGGTGGTTCCGATTCGTGTAGCACGTTACCCTTTGGGTGGGTAGCGGTGGAGAGGCGGTTCTTTGCCACCAAGTCCTTTTTCTAATGTTCCTATGCGAACCCGTGAGCCGTGACGCAGCCCAACAATAGCCTGAGACTTCTGTCTGATGTCGCGATCGCAGACGTGCAGCAGGACCGTCTGGAACGAGCTCCGTTTGCAAGATCGCTCGCACAATCAATTCACAGTCTGGATACGCACGATTCCTTCGTGTTTGGACTCTGCGGTCCATGGGGCTCGGGAAAAACCAGTGTACTCAATCTTGTCTTGGCGGAGCTGAAGTCAATCGGTGGAGATACCTCCCCGATAGTCGTCCACTTCAATCCTTGGTGGTTTTCCGGCAAGCATCAATTGCTGGAGTCATTTTTGCATCAACTTGCCGCAGCGTTACAGATGCCTGAGAAAGGAGAGAACGCCGGGAAAGCTTCTGGTTTGTTGACGAAGCTTTCCGCAGGACTGCGACCATTGTCGTGGCTTCCATATGTCGGCGAGTTGGCAAAAGCAGGCAGCGAAGCTGCAGGCAACGCTGCGGACTTTGCCAAGACCATGGCGGATGCGGCAAAGCAGGATGTTCATGGCCTTCGCAATGCAATTGACGAAGCACTCACGAAATTCAATCGCAAGATCCTGATTGTGATGGATGACATCGACCGACTGGCCGCAGACGAAATTGCTGAAATCTTTCTGATTCTGAAGGCTGTTGCAGATTTCCCAAACACGGTCTACTTTCTGTCGTTTGATCATGATGTTGTTTGCAGTGCAATCAAAGAAAAGCTGGGCGTTGATGGCGGTATATATCTGGAAAAGATTGTTCAGCTTCAAATTGATGTCCCGACCATCGGGCACACGGCGATCTACAACCTGTTTCTGTCGCAGTTGGAAACACTGGTCGGTGACGACAAGATTACAGCCGACGAGAAGCAAGACCTTGGGAACTTCTTTCATGACGGAGTGAAGCAATTTCTTACGACACCTCGGTCAGCCAAAAAGCTGCTCAATATCTTACGGTTCATGTATCCGCCATTGCGAGGTGAAGTCTACCTGCCGGACATGTTGGCAATTGCAACCTTGTTCACCTTCGTTCCCGCTGCGATTGCTGCCGTATCAAGTAGTCCGAGTTGTTTTACAGGTACAGAGCGATTCGGGGATAACAAAGACGCTCTCAAGGTCTTTCACGAAGGCTGGCTGAAGGGACTTAGCGACGATGTTCGTCCACAGGTTGACAGTTTGCTTCGGCGACTATTCTCAAAGTACTCATGGGCTTTCGGTGGCTCAGCGTATGCCACGGACTTTGAGTTGATCTGGCGGCGACAGTTGCGAGCGAGATCTGCTGCTCACTTCGACAAGTATTTTCTATTCTCAGTTCCACAAGGAGCGATTTCAGAGGCGGATTGGCGATTCCTGGTTGGTGAGATGGTTGATGTACCCCGACTCGGGCAACAAATTGAACGACTCATTCAGAACCAAGGTCGAGGGAGTGTCTCGAAATGTAAAGAATTCCTGGAACGATCGGCTGACTGGGCGGAAAAGATTACGCCGGATTCCAATCGAGTGTTGTTCGCGACTCTCATGAAATACGGCGATGTGCTTATTGCAGTCAAAGATGAAGAAAGCACAGGTGGATTCATTCCCACTGACAATTGGGCAAGGGTGCAACGTGCAATGATGAAAGCACTGGAGCATTCAGGTGACATAGACGTTCGCCAACGGCTGTGGAGTACCTGCGCGGCTGGCGACTCCGGCTTGCACATTACATGCGAGTTTCTCGACCTGCTTGCTGCCGAGCACGAACTTCTTGGCCATACTCCCTCGGTTTATCCGGGAGCTCAGCCCTTGCTACAAAAGGCAGACGTGGAGTCGAGTATCAAGAAGGTGTGTCGGAAGATTGCGGCAGAGTCAGGACGGCTGGATGTGCGCCTACAAGACCACGCCGCCTTTCTGCGAATTGCTCATCACTGGTACCGGTTCGGCTCTCAGTCAGCTTCCAAAAGATGGCTGAGAAAAGTGACCAAGGAGGACCATGTAATGCTGGCGGCCATCGAACAAGCGTCTTCTGTTGTGAGGAGCCATGGCACCTCGGATCGAGTTACACGTCAGTCACTTCGCGTGGATACATCTTTCCTGGGGATGTTCCTGAATCTTCGACAGTTAAAACAACACGCACAACGTCTCCTCGCAACCGCAAAGGATTCTCTGACCGTCGCACAGATCCGGCTGCTTAGCCTCACTGTGGATTCTATCACCGACGACGGAAAGCCATGCGATCAGATGGACAGAAATAGATTGGCAAGACATTTTGCCAGCGATGAATAGTGCTGAAGAAACCACGCCAGACAGTTGCTGTTGCTGTTGCTGTTGCTGATGGCTTCGGTGTCTCAGATGCAGTGGCGAGGGTCACATGCTTCCCGTGGCGTTTGTCGATTTCAACTTGAAGCAAGATTTTGAGTCCACAGCTGTGGTGGAGCCAAAATCGCTTCGGGGTTCTTTGCGACCTTCCGCTGCTGAAGGCGAGAGTTGGCTGGGAGAAGCGGGAGTATTGTGCATTGTGCAGCAACCAACAACGCTTTACGCAGGCCCATGAACTGATACACCGGTTCTATTGTGTCCCTCGGCGTCGGTTTGCATGAACCTTTTCGTCCCGTGACAGGGGAACAAAGGGCGGCTGCCAACTTGACGGCATCTGGACGCAGTGGTGGTCGCATATCAGACGAGTTTGTTTCGTGCTGGTGGCGGGAAGGAAACCTCAGATGCTGCGACAGCTCTTTAGCCGCTGACGGAAGATCCGTAGAAGCCATGGCAGCGGAGGTATGCTGCAGTTCCGGCTTCTCGTTCGGTCAATCCGGATGGCAGCCGCGATTTGCCAGATAAGGTTGCGAGAATGGCCTATCAGCCTGTTGAAAAAGTCACTATCTGACCTGGCCCCGAATATCCAGAGCGGTAAAATCAGCGGCAGTGCAGGATGGAATGTGCAGACCTCGTAGCGGATGGTAACTCAATGGGGATGGGTAAGCGATCGGAATCGCGACAACAGGAGTTCTGGGTTGCGACAGAAGCTCTGGCCGGAGCACCTCGTCATGTGTTCTATGATCGGCTGAACGGCCTGCTGGTCGAAGCCGGATTTGATCGGTTCGTCGAATCGATCTGCGAAGAATTCTATAACGAAGGCGGACGCCCCTCGATTCCGCCGGGCACCTTCTTCCGCATGCTGCTCGTTGGATACTTTGAGGACATCTCTTCGCAGCGAGGCATCGCATGGCGGTGTTCGGACAGTCTGTCGCTGCGTAAGTTCCTCGGCGTTCCTCTGACAGATGAAACACCTGACCATTCGAGCCTGACTCGCATCGCGAAGCGTCTTCCTGCGAAGGTCAACGAGCAGGTTTTTGAGTTTGTGCTGAAGATTGCCGTCGAGAAGAAGTTGCTCAAGGGCAACACGGTTGCCGTGGATTCCACCTCGCTGGAAGCCAATGCGGCGATGCGATCGATTGTGCGGAAGGACAACGGTGACGACTGGAAAACCTATCTGAAAAAGCTGGCGGAAGAAGAAGGTGTCGAGATCAACAGCGATGACGATCTTCGACGTTATGACCAGCAACGCCGGCGTGAAGGCAAGAAGAAGGTGACCAACGAAGAGTGGGAGTCGAAGACTGACCCGGAGGCCCGCATTGGCAAGATGAAGGATGGCCGGACTCATCTGAACTACAAGGCAGAGCACGTTGCCGATCTGGACTCCGAGATCATTGTTCAGACGGACGTTCACCATGGTGATGCAGCGGACACATCCACAATTGTGCAGAATCTTGTTGAGGCGCAAGCGAAACTGGATCGCTGCTTCGAAGGGACTCAGGCAGACGATTCAGACTGCGGAGTGATTCAGGAAGTCGCTGCCGACAAGGGTTATCATGCCAACGAAGTGCTCACGTCCTGTGCAGAACTCGACGTCCGTACTTACATTCCGGAGCGGCAGGGTGGTGATCGTGTGTGGACTGACAAAGACAAAGCCACCAAGGCCGCCTTTCACGGCAACCGCCAACGGATGAAACGCTCCAAAGGCAGGAACCTGCAAAAACGTCGCAGCGAAGTAGTGGAACGAAGCTTCGCACATGTCTGCGAAACCGGGGGAGCCAGAAAGACGTGGCTCCGGGGTCTTGAAAAGGTCAGAAAGAGACACTTAATCTCAGTTGCCGCACACAATCTTGGAATTGTGATGCGATCGCTGTTTGGATTCAGCAAGCCAAGGGCCTTCTGGGCCGGCTGCGGCTTTGCCGCTCTTTACTATTTTGTCATGATCATTGTGATCGCGGCGCCAATCCCATTCCGGCCTATACGAAGACCCTATACCGCACTCGCCTGAGAAATTTTTTTCGAACCGGAATCCTGGCTTCGCGGACGCGAACGTGGTTTTTTCAACGGGCTGCTATGCGGCCAGCGACTCGTCAGATGGCATTGACGATGTTGCCAAAAGCAAGCCTATCATTCGAGCCGCCGTCTTTTGAATCCGTTCGAGAGAAGCAGTCAGAGTGTCCTCAGTCCCGTTGTAGAGCTGGATGTAGTCGGCACTGCGGGAAGAGCAGTCAATGCCAAGCGAGCGACAGACGACGTAGGCCACGGCTTCTGCTTCTGTCTCTCGAACCATCCTGTTGAGATTCGCTCGTTGGGTCTCATCGTGCATCCATTCATGTGCCACTTCATGGGCGAGGACAGCAAGACGTTCTGCTCCGGACAGAGAGTCTGAGATCGCGATTTCGCCTTTGCGAGACACACCCTTTACGCCAGGAGCCAGCGTTTCCGTCACAAGACGAATTCCGCAGTTCCTGACCAGTTCCTCCAGTGATGGAAGTAAGTGACCGACGTCAGCCTGCAGAGAACTCAGTTCCGGCAGGTCAGCGCCTTCGGTTTGCGATACGTCAAAGACATGAACAATCCTGAAACCCAGAATTCTGCGCCGGTCCTTGTCGCCTGTTGACTGTTCATCAGAGTCCGATTTCTTTCGGTACACCATCGGTGCCATGATGCCGATGCCTTTTTCACCCTGCCGAACATGACGTCCCAGTTCGAGCCATTTTCGATAGCCAGCCACATGGGATGCCGTCGGCATCTGCAGCAGGATCAGCAGACTGTTGTTCCATGAATACGAGTGAAACCGACTCATGGCATCAAGGTACCTGAGTAGTGTCTCACTGCGGCCTGCTTTCAAGTCGCTGTGCAATTCCTGCAGTGCCTGATCAGCAAGTTGTTTTGCTTCATCTTTTGTCATACGAATTCTCCCTGGAAATTGCTGCGTCCGACATCCGCAGCGTTGAAGTGCAGAAGGGCCTGTCGGCGGCCCGGCTTCAAGCCGCCACGGCAAGTCAAGGTGGAGTCTTTCGCGCAGCGAAAGCAGCAGCGATGGCCAACGGCGATCGCGGACCTTGACGCCGTGGTACAATGAGAAGGGCCGAGCGAAGTCAGCCCAATTCTGTTGTGCGGCAGACCAACATGAGCGGTACCGACGAAGATTCGAATGCGTTTTACGGTGAATCAGGTCCCGTCCGGCGGAACAGCCTTCTTTGGATCGAACATTCGGAGTTCGTCAGCAGAGTCTGGTAGATCAGTGACCGTCCAGTCGCCGTAGTACCATCCGTCGTAGAACACCAGACCATCAATGATCTCCAGAGCGAATCCGTTCTGCTCGTCAAACTTGATGTCTGAGTGATACGTCGTGTGGAAAAAGGGAAACGGACCGAATGTTGGTCCAGGTTCCCCCCAGCCGTTCATGTCTTGGTCTCTATTCCTGCGCCCATGAAACAATCGAAGAAAGGCCATTTCACTTCGCCTCCTTCTGACAGTCCGGACAGATGCCGAGATGCGTGAACCAGTCCGTCAATCGGGCCTTCTTGTCCGCTGGATCGACAGGGGCGGAAGCCGCGTCGAAGGATTGCACTTCGGTCACTTCTTTCCAGTCGCTTGGGATTTCATTGATTCCATCGCAGATGTCGGTGTCACAGTTTCGACATGCAAGACGAATTTGTCCCGTCATGAGCATTGCTCCTCAGAGAACACCATGCGTGTTAAACCTCTCGGAGAAACCGTTACACGCCACCGGCTTCGACAGAGCCATAGCAAGACTCAATCGATGCCAGAGGTTCTGCGTCTACTCGGACGTTTATGGTGGAAAAGATCGTTGGTCGCCCGTGCATGTTGACATGCTGATGCGAGTCACCGGTGTTGTTCTGGCATAACATGACAGGCCGCGCAAGAAACCGCGGCTTTGAACGGAAAATGACGTCAGGTGATCGCGGTTCGACTATGGACTTGGCTGACCATGTGGGCTCTGACGTGATCAGAGTCAGACCGAGATTCGTTCCACGATGTTCCTCGTAACAGTTCGTTGGCGACGGTCGTAGAGTCGTGTTGTCCGAGGATCACTGTGGCCTGCCAAATTCTGGACGTCTTCCAGCGGAACGCCGGAACTCAGCAAATCAGTGATCGTTGTCACACGCATCGAATGGGGTGACAATCGCGGAGGTAGGTGATTTTTTCGGCAACGGCGTTTGAACATGCGAGCGATATCACCGGGACTCATGGGACGTGAATTCAGCGTTCCTGTTCGGCGATTGGCCGTCACAAAGAGCGGCGACTTCCTGTCAGCAAGCGTGGCGGCAGTCAGGTATTCCTGCAGAAACAGTTGCAGGTCATGACGACACGGGATTTCGCGGGACTTCCCGCCTTTCTCTTGGAACCGAAGGCAGAACTGTGTTCCGACATCGTAGAAGTCCCCGGCCTGCAATGATGCAATGGCACCGACTCGCACGGCCGTGTAGATCAGGATACCGATGATGGCTCGATCTCGAAGGCCTACAATGCCTGACGTGTCGATGGATCGAAGCAGCTTGCGAGCCGCAGCCACGCCGATTTCCGGCGTCTTGCCTTCGATCACCTGCAGTCGTTCCCCGCGAACCGACGCCGCTGGGTTCAGCAGAACTGCATGCCGGCTGACCAGGGTGTCAAAGAAATGCCGCAATGCCGCGAGATGCAGTTTCTTCGTGGCCGCGGCGAACGGCAGTTGGTCGAGGAACTCGCCAATGTCACGCGGCGTCACCATCGTCAAAGTCTGCTGACGTAGCTCGCAGAAGCGAAGAAACCGATGGACGCAGTGTCGGTAGTTTTTGCGAGTCGATGGGTTTCGCAATTTGCCGTAAATGAATTCTTCATAGGCAAACTGAGCTGCTGGTCCGGCAGCCGCAACCAATGTCGGCACTTCGCTTGGCTTGCCATGTAGTTGCGTGGCTTGACGAGGATCTCTTCGGTCTACTGCGTATTCCATTTTCTCCTTCAGCAATGCGGTAACAGAACGAGCATTCCATTGCCGCGGTCAACCACCGGTATCTTCTCTGTGGTGTTTTCAGGTCGTCAGTTCTTTACGCCTGACAACGTCCTTTGTCTGGCACAAATCTGCAATCTTGGCAAGTGGCTTTTCGGGCGTGTTACAACATCTGCTGGCTGACAGCCGTGAACGTGTTTCGCAGGAATTGCAGCTCCAATTCAGTCAGGATTTGAGATGGCATCGATAGCCGCAACTTGCGGTCAGGATAGACGCTTAACGAGATGCCACTCTGGTGCATCGCGGCGGTGATAGCTTCTGGATTCCATCGCTCAGTTTGTCTCGGTTCCACCAGAAGAATCCCACAGTCCATCGAAGTGGAAGCCACGGGGCACCAAGGACTGTCTTGCAGCAAGTCAGCCACGTTCTGCCGGTTGGCCTGCCGAAGGGCGAGCGAGTCGGTGATTGTGTTCAGGGCCTTTGAGGCGGCACGTAATGTTGAATTCGCTGTCAACAAAGGCAGAACATTCACCGTTTCAGAGTACTTCTGCAGGCGTTCCGTTCGGAGTTCCTGAGAAAAACGCAGCAGCGGATCATGACAATCGGAGGTGGTATCACTGTTCATTGCCAAACTGGCAAATTGCTCTGTCGTCAGGCCGTTTCCAGTCAACGCGACTCCCAATGGCAAGTGGGCCTGCAGCCATTTATGACATCCGGCGATGAAGACATCGCAGCTATCGATGATGTCACTAACGGGAATGTGCCCCAGAGCTTGAGCACCATCCACAACGGCAAATCGCAATGAGTGAAGACTTCTGAGTTGCCTGAGCAACGGGGCGACGGCAAGGCGAATTCCAAGACTGCTGACTGCAGGAATGAACAGTCCGTCGCAATCGTGGTGAAGGAACTGTGACTGAAGCACCTCGTTGAGTTCCTGCGGAGACGCATTGCCACGGATCGCGAGGTCTTTCAACTCAGCGATAAGAATTCTTCCATGATGTTTCTGAGCTTCTTCGTTGGCAATTTGCTGCCACGCGGGCCAGTTGAGGTCCGTCGTCAGAACACTGCGGCATTGACGAAACATGAGTCGACAGGCTGTTCGCACAAATCGAGCCGACTGGCTGGCTACAAAGACACGGTCCGCGTCGCGCGTTCCTAACGCGAACGCCATTTGCTCATGAAGCCGATGACTGCCATTCCAGCAACTCAGTTCAGGAAACTCGCGTTGTCGTTGTTCCGTCCAGACTCTGGCTCCGTGCTGCAAAAAGGGAAGTGAGCACAGGTACGGATCTTCAAAGGCAAGTCGAGCAAACTCGCACTCCACCTGCATCGCTGCGGGACATGCCTGTCCCTGCCGAGCTGTATCCATGTAGATCCGCATTGGGGATGCGTCCGCCTGTGCACTTCCTGCAACGCCATCGAGTCGGACTCGATAGTGGCATCGCGATCGTAATGCTACAGACGGAATTGATCCAGCAGATCTTTGTACGCCGTGCAATAAACGCCAAGTTTCTCCCACTGCTGTTCGGCGTCACGGATCGCAGTCACATTGAAATCCAAAACAAACCGCTGAGTTCGCAAGTTGTCCTCAGCAAGTGACTGAGTTCCCACAGCCAATTGACCGTAGATGCCAATGTCTTTGACCAGCTCCGGTTCCTTCTGCAGGTCTGAGATTCGTGCGAGACGAATCCAAATCCCATGAACAGACTGCTCATGAATCCACTGCCGAAGTTCTTCAACAGGGAGATCCTGATCCTTTGGCCACAACTGATCAGCGATCAGTACGATTCGTTCGATGGTGACTACGTGGTCATCGATCAACTGGAAGTTGAATTGCATGCTGCCGGTTCCAGCAGCATCTTGCCAATACTTCGGATGCCGCACCACAGCAATTGAGCGATAGTGAAAGACCGTCGGGTCCCTCAGGAGCATTTCATAAGCCAGTCGCCATGTTTCGGTGTCAACGAACACGACTTGGCCATCTCCCAGTTCCGTGCAAGTGGCAGCCATCTCAGCAAGGTATTTGAGAGCGAGATCTCGGTACACCTTGTTGAATCGCTGGCTGATCTTCAGCAACTGCTGAGAAATCCGCTGATACCGCTCAAACACGTCCGGGTCATGCGATAGGTAGAATGGCGTTTCGAGCAATCCAGTTGTTGACTCGTCGCGTTGACCTGTTCGCAACACGAGCATTCCGACGATGACACTCAGCAGCAACGCCGCCCAGAGAAACTGCACCGCCGGTGCTGCCCACATCGCCAACGCTGCGGAAACCAGACAGCAAACGACAAGCAGCAAGAGTGCTATCATTCTCATTGAATTCTTCGTTCGTTTTTCAGCCATTCGCCGAAAGTACGACAGTTTTCGACGAAGAGCAAGCCCCTGGCTAATTTCCAATGCGCCGCCGTTGGTAATCTGCCAACGAATCGCTCGATTGAACCTCACAAAGAGGAGCGGGCATAGGGTCAGAAATCTTGACTCTCCGAGGGATTTCAGGCACTGTCACCGGGCTCGGTGAAACAGCAACAGGCTCTGCTGGGAAGCAACCTGCGAGGGATAACCGAGCCAAACGTCGGAGTCCGCTCCGCAGGGGAACGGCACTGTCGAGCCCTCACCGGTTCCCAGTTCCGTTCCCCACTTTTGCTCTTATTCGTTTTCTCCCCCAAAGGTTCCGCCGCGCGGTCCGGCAGCAAATTGACCGCACCTTAAACCTAGACTTTTCAGCCCCGCCCGCGATATGCCAGCAGTCGAAGTGCGTTGAGTACGACGAGCAGCGTCGAACCTTCATGAAGTAAAACTGCGGGGCCAAGCCGCAGCCCGAGGATCGTCGCTGGAACCAGAAACGCAACCATACCCAGACTTAACCACAGATTCTGCCTGATGATCTGGCTTGTTTGTCTGCTCAGCCCAACTGCAAACGGTAGATGGTTCAGGTCATCAGCCATCAAAGCAACATCCGCTGTTTCCAGTGCCACGTCAGAGCCAGCTGCACCCATGGCAATGCCAACTGTCGCATTGACCATCGCAGGTGCATCATTGACGCCATCGCCGACCATGGCCACGCTCACATTTTCGCTGAGCTTTTTAATTGCCTTGACCTTGTCGTCAGGCATTAAGTCCCCCATTGCTTCATCAAGGCCGACTTCCTTTGCTACGGCATTGGCGACCTGTTGGTTGTCTCCGGAAAGCATGGTCATTTTCTTGAGGCCCAGCTTTCTTAGTCGAGAGATCACGTTTCTGGCCGAACTGCGAGGAGTATCCATCAGCCCCAGCACACCAAGGTATTGGTTTCCACGAAGCACGATCATTGTCGTACGTCCGCTGGCCTTGAGGGCATTTAGTGAATCCAACAGCGGAGCAGGGATCGTTGGGCTATTCGTTTCTGCGAACAAAATCTCCTTCCCGATGGTCACGACCTGCCCGTCCACAATGGCATTCACGCCGCGACCGGTAATGCTCTGCGCGTCATGGGCTTCCATTGTAGGCAGATTCTGCAACCGAGTTCTGCCGCCAGATACTACCGCAGCGGCTAAAGGATGGTCGCTCAGCAATTCCACCGCAACAGTGACGCTCATCAGTTGAGTTTCGGACACACCTTCGGCACAGACCACGTCAGTGAGACGAGGTTTCCCTTCCGTCAATGTTCCAGTCTTATCAAAAGCAATGATCTGCACCTTGCCCAGAATTTCCAGAGGAGCACCGCCCTTTACAAGCACCCCACCTCGCGCCGCACGAGCCACGCCGCTTAGAACTGCACTGGGTGTCGAAATAGCCAACGCACACGGACTGGCTGCCACCAATACAGCCATAGCCCGATAAAATGACTTGCTAAAGGTTTCGTCTATGACCGTCCATGCGAACAGCAGCAAGATAACCAATACAAGTACCGCTGGAACAAACCGGCTCTCGAACTTGTCTGTCAAACGCTGCGTTGGGGACTTTTGGGTCTCGGCTTCGTTCACCATCTGAACAACTCGGGCCAGCGTTGATTCGCTCGCGAGCTTTGTGACCTGAATCTGAAGTGCACCATTATTGTTGATGGATCCTGCAAACACACGATGGGCTGCATCAAGTCGTTCCGGATGGACGGCAGCCTGCTGGGAATCTGCAACCGGGCGTTTATCGACCGGAACACTTTCCCCGGTAATTGGAGCCTGATTGATGCTGCTTTCGCCTTTGATGACAAATCCATCTGCCGCAAGGCGTTCGTTCGGCTTGACGACGACAATGTCGCCAACCTGAAGCAGTTCAACTTGGATCTCCTGCGTTTTGCCGTCACGAAGAACTAACGCTGTCTGTGGTGCAAGTTGTGCTAACGCCTCTATGGCCCGCTTGGCACGGCCCATCGCAAAATGCTCCAGAGAATGCCCGAGGCTAAACAAGAACAGCAGCAACGCTCCTTCAGCCCACTCCCCGAGGCTCGCTGCACCTATGGCCGCAACCAGCATCAGCAAATCAATTTCAAACCGGCCGGCAACGACGCTTTTGAACGCCTCTCGAAAGGTGAAATACCCACCGAAACAGTAAGCTGCAAGATACAGGCACCACGGCAGCCATGAATTTGCGTTTGTAAACGTTGATATGGCCCAGCCTGCAAAAAGCAGACAGCCACAAATGAAAACAAACGCTAACTCCCATTGTTCACCTACGAGACTTCCGTGAGTGTGCGGGTGCTTGCGGTCGTGTGATTCGGTAGCTTTAGCTATCGCAGCGGACCTTGCAACATCAACTGCCGCCACCGGCTCATCAATGAGTCGAACTCCGATGTTTCGCAGTTTCCTGTGAATCTCGTCGGCTTCTAAAACCCCACGATCGAACTCGATTCTCAGTATTCCTGCTGGAGAAAAAGAGACGTCCAGAATTCCTTCGATCTGTTTCGCTCTCAATTCAAGCGTAGCGGCCTGCCGTGCATGCATCGTTTCAGAATCCAGCAGCAGATGGCCGTACCGCTTGTCCAATTCCGCTCCAGCACGCGTTGCCAGTTCTCGTACCTGGCCAAGTGTCAGTTGAGCGGGATCGTAGTGGATACACAGCTGGCCGACACCTTTCGAACTGTTGTCGGCAAGATGGGCCTTTTCGATTCCATGTTTGGCTGTCAACAAATTGCTCAAACGCCGAATGCACGCATCACGAGTATCTGCGACAGCAGGCAAAATTATCGCAATTTCAATTTTGGCCGTTTTTACCATCGTATCCTACTCGTTCTACGGAGCATTGGGCTGAGGATGTCGACGGCAGAATTACAATCACGAACTGGCCGCTTTGAATCCACTGATAGTGAAATGCTGGTTGAGCTAATGTTTGTGATCGTCGTGGCTGTGCTCTCCCTCATGTTGGTGCTCAATCTTGCCGGAAAATGACTTGCCGTCGATCATGACAACAAGTTTCGCCGAAGCATCGTGGTCATCAAGGTCTTTGGCGAGTTCTTCATCCTTGATCGAGAAACGCGAGGACTTACCTTCAGGATCAGTCACTTCCCGTTCCGCCAGAAGTTTGAACTGTTCAGCGTTCCCGTCGTGCGAGATATTGATTGCCAACTCTGTGGCGTCAATCGAGACTGCGGTTTTCGCAGAACTGTCAAGAATGTAGACCGTGATGCTGCCTGCTTCGCCATGCACAACTTCAGCATGGAATTCTTCATTGCCCAGTTCGACGAGATCGCCGTGGTGAGGGCCTTCACTCGGATGAGCGTGTCCTTCATGGCCATCGGTTTCTGGCGGAAGTTCCGTGATTGTATTGCCGGTAGGAGTAGAGCCAGATTCGCTGCAGCCAATTGATTGTGAAAGCAAGAGGCCGAAGGTCGGAATGCAAAACACAGCCAAGGATCGTCGTATCGACTTACGAAATTTCATGATGTACTCTTTCAAAGATCTGAAAAAGGAAGACTCGTGCTGGCAACACACCAGCACGAGTTCCCACAAGCATTAGTCGTTAGCACCTCAGAATTACGGGTGAGTTTAGTATCATGCGGCCTTCGTATATGATTTCGATTCGTCGCTGATCCGACCTTCACTCAGAACGAGCCGTCGCTTTGCCCGTGCCGCAGCGGTCAGGTCATGTGTCACTGTGATGATCGTGCGTCCCTCAGCATAGCAGTCGTCGAATGCTTTGAGCACCACTTCCCGACTGCTCGGATCGAGGTTGCCCGTTGGTTCGTCAGCAAGGATAATTTGAGGGTCGTTCACCAAAGTTCGAGCCAATGCCACTCGCTGTTGCTGGCCCACGCTCATTTCGGACGGCTTGTGATGCAGTCTCTCGCCAAGTCCAAATCGTCGTAAAACTTCAGACGCCAGACGCCATTGGTCAGACGGCGACACTCCGTTCAACCCCAGAGGAACCTGAACATTTTCCACGGCTGTCAGGTAAGGAATCAGATTGAACGTCTGAAACACAAACCCCATTCTTTCTCGCCTTATTGCCGCACGCACATCGATCGTCTGATCATAAATGGAGTGGTCATCCAGAAGAATCCTTCCAGACGTGGGTGTCAACATGCCCCCAAGCAGGGAAAGCAAAGTTGACTTGCCACTTCCACTGGGCCCAACGACGGCAACGTATTCTCCACTGGCAATCACCAATGCTTCACATTCAAGAGCAGTGACGGTCTGTCCGTGGCGACTATATGTCCTTTTCACGTTTTCGAGTTGAATCATGAACTACACCTCCTGAAAACAAAGACAAGGGTCGAGTTTTGCCGCCTGCCGAGCTGGCCAGTACGCCGCAAGAACTGCAAGTGCCGTTGCTGCACCAACAGACATCACGGCCAGCCCAGGCAATGGCACGACAGTCACACCTGCCCATTGCGGACCGGCGATGATGGCAGTCACAAGTCCAATGCCGCAGCCGATTGTGCCCGCGACAAGTCCAAGGACCAGAGCCTTCGCCAGAAATAGTCGCTTGACGAAACCGGGCGTTGCTCCGATTGCCATCAGTGTACCGATCTCGCGTCGCCGTTCACGGACATTCGCCGCAATCGCACTGGCCAGACTCGCACCACCAACAACCACCAGAATTCCCAGCACGAACCAAGACGTCCCGGACATCAAACGATTGACACCAACCTGAGTCTGCACGACTTGAGAAACAGTCACTACTCTGGCATTCGGCAGCAGTTTGCTGAGTTCCGGAACGAGATCTCCGGCAGCATCTTCACAACAGCCGATCACTTCGATCGCACTGACGACTTCGCCGGACTTCGCAAGTTCCTGAACTGTATGCAGGTGCGCGAAGACACGGGAATCATCTACGGTTCCCGTACGAGTGAGAGTTCCCAGAACAGTGAATTTCCCACCCAGAAGTTCAACCGTGTCGCCTTCAGAGAAGGCAGATTTGTCAGCGACTTCGGCACCGAGAACGATCTGATCTTTTCCAAGAGACTCTATTGACCGAGTCGTGTTCAGAGACTCCGGCGTCTTGTCCGCTTCGGACGGTTCGTGACTGGCCTTTTTGCATCCGTCGTGCTTCTTTGGAGTAAACAAAGCGGCCGTTTGCCACGCCTGTTGAGCCGTAAATTCACTCTGCGGCAGTATACCTGTCAGAGTGACTTCGAGGCCGCCCAGATTGCCGGGAATACTCAGCTTCGGAGTGACTTTTTCGACGCCCGCCAATCCAGCCATCAACACTTCAGTGACATGCTCTTCTGGCAGCGTCTGGCCATTGCGATCCGCTGCGTAGTAGTTTTGCAGTGATGCGTCTTTGGGGAGGATTAGAATATTGGCTCCCAGGCTCGACAGTTGTCGTGAAACCTCCTGCTCAGAATGAACGGTGACATGTCGAATTGCCACCAGCGCAGCTACACCCAGCAGGATTGCAATACTGCTGGACACGACTGACCAAGGTCGCTCCCGAAGTTCTTTCCAAACCAGTGATCTGAGATTCATTTTAGTTCCTCCTTGAAGTGTTTGGCTTCGTGGCCTGTTGAGCAGGAGCTGCTGCATGTTTGCAGTTTGGGTCGTCACAGCATTGTCCGGACTTGTGAATCGCAGCGGCAATCTGAGCTGGTGTAGAAGTCGAATCGAAGTGCCCGACGAGAACTCCGGGAGGTGCGATCAAAACGGCATAGGGGCCTTCCACACGCAACGGATCAATCTGCATCTGGCTGATGAATCGTAGTTCCGCCGGGTCATCCACGCGCATTGAAGCGAAGGAGATCCGATCCTTAAACTGCGGATCTGATTGCAGTGTTTTGACGCCTGAGGGCACAACAGCTTTCTCGTTTGACGACACAAGCACAAACACCAACTGCTTGTTCTGCAACGACTTCATGCACTTCATCATTGTCGGGGTTACAATCGCTGCGCTTAGGTGTTCGTCGCCAATCGTCTTTGCGAAGACTCCAGTGATCGCTCCATTCGGGGCCACTGCCACGGTGAGCGGCATCGGCGCACGACCGATTCCGAAATGTTGAATGAGTGGCTGCTCTGCTGGGTCATTAGCACGTGCTGCGATCACTACAGCCTGTTCTTGTCGTTCCGCAACGCCCTTCTGCACGACGCCGAGCATCTCGCGGGTTGCCGGACCGTCATCCTTTGAGAAAACAATGAACGTAAACTTGCCTTCGCTACCAGCCTCCTTCAGCGACTGCTCAAGCCGACTCAATTCTCTTACCTGAGTCACTGCCGGGGCTGACGATTGCCGTATCTGAGCCTGTGCCCATAATGGTTCGTTCAACGTAATCCATCCACCTACAACACCAAACAAAGCGAACATTGTCGACGATTTCATGTTGAATCCTTCCAGTCTAAAGCGCGTCTCAGACACGCAAGTGAATATAGTTTTTGAACGAAATGACCGGCACCCGAAGCGAGTTATGTTCCTGGAGCCAGCATGATGATTGCCATCCCCGCGAGGCATACGATGACGCCGACCAAATCCCAACGACTCGGCTGCACTCCATCGACGAGCCACAGCCACAGAATTGCTACAGAGATGTAGACTCCGCCGTAAGCTGCATACACCCTGCCCGTGGCTGTCGGATGTAAAGACAACAACCACGCGAAAAGGAATAGGCTCGCCGCAGCTGGTATCAACAATGCTGCCGACCTTCCCTGCTTCAACCATAAGTATGGCAGGTAGCAACCGACGATCTCTGCAACTGCAGTGACCGAGAACAGCAGCAATGTGAATACAAAACGCATCAACTTGCTCCACTGAGCCGGTTTACTGTTGTGCTCGACAGAGCCAAAAGATGCGGACCTTTGAGGAGGGTCGGCAAGAACAACCATGCATGCCGGATGCGTGATGTGTCCCTTGGTCAGCCTTGGGAATACGCGATTCGCATAGGCATCAGCGACTCAATCGCAAGGAGATCTCAACAGCGAATGACGGTTGACGCGACGAGCGTCAAGCCCACACTCAAGCATGCTGGAGATTGAATTGGCCTGAACGTGGAGTCTAACAGACTTGGCACCGTCCGAGAGCAGCGGAAATCGAGCGGAATCGCCGGACGACATAGCTTTCGATTCGAATCGGTAACACGTGACGACTTCTGAGCCGCTGGAATCGAAGCCGAGGTCAGCGGTTGATGGTGACAGCCGCAGGGAATCGTCTGAGTAAGAGGTGTACCAGTTGGAATTGGAACTTTCGTGGACGATTGGTTCTCTTCTTCATGCACATGGTTGTCGGCAATCGCACAAACTACATGACCATGACCTGCATGCTCGTCAGCTCCAGATGCCGCTTCATCGTGATCATGCTCACAGCATGGACAGGACTGAGCTGAGTCATGGACACAGCAGACCGTACCATCACTGCGCAGACACAACGATGCATTCGCCCAGAATCCGTTAAGGATCTGGGATGCGAGCAGTATTGTTCCCAACAGTGTTCTAAACATTTCAGCATTTCCAACCGCAGTGAAGTAACTCTCTTTTCGACCAGTTGAGCTCGGTCCTATCACAACGTAATCAACGACAAGTCAAACTTGAACATGCCGACGAAAACCACCCAGATTGCCTCGATCATATTCGGCTGCAATAGTCGTCGCGTGATTTGATTTCACAAGAATCTCAATGATCATGCTTAACGGCAAAACCCAGCTTTGTTAGCCACTCTGCGCGGCTTTCTGCCGCTTCATGCCCCGCACACTCGATCGTTCGAGGTTTTGCACATCGGAAGGAAACATCCGCGTGACCATCGTGAATGTCTTCTTTGAATTCGCAACCAAGTGCTTTGCAAACGACAACGAACTCAGCCCCCGTTCCTTCTTTTTCAAAATGCTTCTCGACCCAGTCTTTTGTCTGGAATGAAATGATTTCCATTTCTTTGTCATGGGCATGCTTGTGAGCATCGTCGTGTTCTTCATGATGCTCCGGGTCTTCACTATGCAGAGTTTCACAGCCCTCATCATTCAGGAAATCCTGCCACTTATGAACCAGTTCTTCTGACTGCAAAGTGACAAGCGTCCAGCGTGGCTGCTGAAAAGTGATATCAATATGCCCGTCATGTGATTCCACTTTGGCTTTGCAGCCCAGCGTCTTCAGAGCTTTATCATACGCCGCAGCTTTCTTTGGGTCATCAAACTCCTTCGTTATAGGCTCTGTAGCTCGATACGCGAACACAAACGCTTCCTCTTCAGCGGCCATGATTGAGGATGGCATCAACACACTGCAAAGTCCGGCAAACAGAGCCGTCATTCCTAAAATTTTCATTCGACTATTCCTTCGAAAGACAATCACACCACGAAAGGACTCGTTCGACCGTCGATCGAGTCCCTCATTTCAACTTGAAATCAGTGAGCATGCTCAGTCTGAAACCCTTTTTTTTCCAACCATGTCTGCAGAGAATGCGCTTCATCATGGTCGACGCACACGAGACTCCTTCTTGCAATGCAGCGAAACCTCACGTCTACATGCCCGTCGTGACCACCCATGCGGACTTCACAGCCGAGGCCTTTGCAAATTGCCAAAAATTCATCGGCCTTGGCTTCGTCGTCAAAATGCTGTGACTGCCATTCCGTTTGGAAGTAGTCGACAGCGATAGCATTCCGTGAAGGTGCGTGAGCGTGTCCATGCAGAGTTTCGAAACCGTTTTTGTTGAGCCACTGTTCCCAACGATCTGCGTTCTCATGGGACTCTAGAGTGACTTCTCGCCACTGCACGGATCGAAACGACACGTCTGCATGTTCACCGTGCCGATTCATCTTTGTTTCGCAACCTAACTTCTTGAGCATCGATAACTTTTTCTCGGCGTCGGCATCGTTTTCGGCGTGAAGACTTTGCCATTCCCTGCATCGAAATGCCACGGACTCCACTTCCTCAGAAGCGACCGTCAGTGAGCTGGTGATTGAAAGAATTGCAAAGGCATACATTCTGACGTTGAACAACATGACTACGACTTTCTGAAAGTGTTGCACGCATCCCGTGTCACAGGATTGTGAAACGATTTGACCTAATCTCTGTTTACAAACGAGGAACAGAGGACACCGTCAGTAAGTCGCACATTGTGTGCCGTCGTTACGATTCCTTTATGTCAAATGGATTGAATCAGGATGCCACTGTTGTTGCGGTAAGTTGGTGATTCTGAAGGGCCTCTTCATGAGGCTCTACCAGTGGAATCTCTTCCGCAGATTCACTAACCACTCGTTGTGCGGCTTTCAGGCCAAACAGCCAGAACAAAGCTGGATGAACGAAGAAGTCGAGTAGTGTCGAACTAATGACACCACCGAGTATCACAGTTGCGACAGGGTAGAGGATCTCTTTGCCGGGTTCGCCAGCCGCCAGAACCAGCGGCACCAGGCCGATACCGGCTGTCAGTGCCGTCATCAACACTGGAGCTAGCCGTTCGAGCCCCGCTCGGATGATCATGGAATGCGACCACGTTTCGCCTTCGTACTTTACCAGATGCAGGTAATGATTCAGCAGCAGAATTCCGTTGCGCGAAGCAATGCCAGCAAGAGAAATGAATCCGACCATCGCCGCAATTGTCAGCGTCTGACCTGTCAAAACCAGCGCCGCAACGCTTCCAATAAATGCCATCGGCAATGCAGCCATGACCTGCAGGCTGAGATTCACTGATCGAAACATGGCATAGAGCGTCAGAAAGACACCGACCAGCGAGACAATAAACAGCACTCCGAGGATACGACTGGCCTCTTTCTGACTTTGGAATTGGCCACCGTATTCCACAAAGTAGCCGGGCGGCAGACTGGCAGCGATGGGATCAAGTTTCTTTTGGATATCCGTCACAACATCCACAACACCACGTTCACTGACGTTGCACTGGAGAACAATACGGCGACGGACGTTTTCTCGATTGATCGTGTTTGGACCGCCCGCTTCGTAAATAGAAGCGACAGATTCCAAAGGCACAGTACCGCCTTCAGGTAAGTCAATCGAGAGCCTTCGCAATGCCTCCATGTCTTCGCGATTCTTGTTGTCAAACCGCACCAGCAAATCAAACGTTCTTTGGCCTTCCAGAACCTCAGAGACGACAACGCCGTTCAGAGCCGTCTCAATGAACTGATTCACCTGTCGCGCCGTCAAACCATTTAATGCCAGCTTTTCACGTTTCAGTTCGATACGCATTTGCGGAATCAGAACTTGCGGTTCCAGCATCAAGTCGGCAACGCCGGGCACTGTTTTGACGGCCTGTTCCATCTCCTGTGCCTTCCGTCGAAGCAAATCCAGATCATCACCATAAATCTTGATTCCTATTTGTGCCTTGACTCCGGACAGCATGTGGGAAATCAAATGTGAAATCGGTTGTTCTACGGCCGAAACCACACCGGGAATATCGGCCATCGCCTCACGGATTTCGTTGATCTGCTCTTCTCGCGTCAAATGCGAACTTTGATTGAGGTCGATGATGAATTCGCTGGTGTTGACGCCTTCCGCATGTTCATCCAACTCGGCTCGCCCTGTTCGTCTTCCAACTCGGATCACATCTGGCACGTTCATTAACCTCTGTTCACATCGGGATGCAATACTGTTAGAAACAGCAAGGGAAGTTCCGGGAGGTAATACAACGTTCAGTTGGATCGAGCCTTCGTTGAATGGGGGAAGGAAGTCTCGTTCCAGATTGACGACGAAGAGTCCGGCGACAGCCACGCAGATCACTACGACAGAGAGGTTGAGCCCCGGAAAGGCAAGACTGAAGCGAATGATTCGACTCGCAACTCCTTTGAGCATCCTTAGCAGGAAACCGTCTTCACCATGTTCGGAAAGTCTCGCATGCCCCAGCAGCAGATAAGAGAGCACTGGAGTCACGGTCAGCGAAACCAGCAGCGACGCAGCAATCGAAACGATATAGGCCACACCCAGCGGAGCGAATAGTCGTCCTTCCATACCGGCCAGAGCAAATAACGGTATGAAAACAATGCAGACAATGATCGTACTGAAAACAATTGAGTTTCTGACTTCAGTACTGGCCTGAAACACAATCAGGAGTGGATGTTTCGGGCGGGCTGCGTGCTTGTTTTCCTTGAGGCGACGGAAAATATTTTCGACGTCAACAATTGCATCATCCACCAGTTCACCGAGCGCTACGGCAAGGCCGCCCAGCGTCATTGTGTTGATCGACATCCCGGCCGCAGCAAACACCAGCGCAGTGATCACCAACGAGAGCGGAATGGCTGTCAGAGTGATAAAGGTGGTTCTGATGTTCATCAGAAACAGTACCAGAATAATCACAACAAGAATCACGCCATCTCGCAGCGCCTCAACAACATTTTCGATTGCTCGGTCGATGAACGACTTCTGGGAGTACAACGGAATGACACGCAGATCTTTCGGAAGCGATGGCGCGAGTTCTGCAATTGCCCCTGTTACGTTCTCAGTGACTGCACGAGTGTCAGCCCCCGGTTGCTTGTTGATTGTCATGACGACGCATGGTCCGCCAGACCATTCACTCGAACCTGTACCCTTGTCGCTATCGAGGATTTCCGCCGGTCTTTCGTATGCAGCGCTGTCACCTCGCTTAACTTGTCCTCCGGCAACGATTCGTGCGACCTGAGTCAACAGGACTGGTCGACCCTCACGAATTGTCACAACGACTTGTTCAAGATCTTCCACGGTTTGCACTCGCCCAAGTGCTCGCACAAGAAGTTCATTTGGCCCCTGTTGATCGAGATAGCCCCCAGTCGCATTTTCGTTACTGTTGACGACGGCCTCCTTCACCTGCTGCAGCGTGACACCGAATCGTAGTAGTTCTTCCGGATTGACCAGCACCTGAAACTGCTTCCTGTTGCCTCCCATCGTGAAGACTTGAGCAACGCCTGGAATCGTCAACAGTCGCTGGCGAACGACCCAGTCTGCCAGCGTACGCAGTTCAAGCGGATCAGTCTTACCGCCATCACTGTACATGCCCAGCATCAGAATCTGACCCATAATGGATGAAATCGGAGCGAGCTGAGGCGTAACGCCATCGGGTAACCGTCCCTGCATCAACTGCAGACGTTCGTTGACCACCTGACGATCGTTGTAGATGTCCGTGTTGAATCCAAACTCGACGTAAATCACCGATATGCCGACACCGGATGAACTCCGGACAGCTTCAACGCCGTTGGCTCCATTGAGCGCTGTTTCAATCGGAAACGTAATTAGTGATTCGACTTCTTCAGGCGAGAGGCCCGGAGCCTCTGTCATCACGACAACCCTCGGACGGTTCAGGTCCGGGAAGACATCGATCGGCGTGATGAGAGCGAGGTATGTTCCGTATCCGGTCACAAGCAACGCTGCGGCGAGTACCAGCATTCGCTGGCGTAAAGCAAAACGAATTATTGCATTTAACATTTGTGGCTCCTGAATTAATGGTTGTGTCCGGCGTGTGGGTCAACTCCGCCACCTGACTTGTTCTTCAGGGCCATTTGCATCTGATGTGCTCCCCGCAGAGCTACAACATCGCCGGCAAATAAGGAGCCATCACCAGCGATAACGGCATGCGTGGAATCGCGAAACTTCACGTGGACTGGTACTCGATCAAAATGCTTACCGTTCTGCTGAAAGACGAATGATTCGGCACCTTCGCGAGCGATCGCTTCTACAGGAACGACGATCTGGTCGGCCCATTCTTCAACGGGAACTCGCAACTGAACTCGCTGCCCCGGACGATATTTCCAGTCCAGAAATCGCTGACCATTTGGTGAAGGCATTTCTCGGGCGACTTCATTCGGAAGCCGAACAAAGAAGGACAGTGACCGGGATTCAACATCGATGTCGCTTGAGGAATAGACGATGTCAAGGTTCTCGACTTTTCGAACGGCCTCACCTGCTCCCTCAAAAAGTGCGGTGATCTTCCAGTTTCGCTGACCACTTTGCGAAAGTAGCTCGACATCCTGCTCAAAGGCATTGCCCTGTATGTATAGCTCCGAGTAATCGGCCAGCACCGCGAGTGTCGTACCCGCCGCGACTGTCTCCCCTTTGTGCACCAATACCTCCTGAAGAATCAACGGCGTTGAATCGCCGTTGTTCACCGTAGGAGGTGACAAGTTGATCGGTTTTTCGGTATCCTGAGAAGTCGCTTTGTTTTCGGTTCCCCCAACTGACGGCAGAAAATCACGGTCTGGCTCAAGGCGTGCTCGACCTTCGTCAATCATCGCCACAGACGTTTTCGGTCGCGAAACCTGCCGCACCGCGGTACTCGATAGATGTAACTCATCTTCTGAATGTCCATCGCGTCCTGGAGCTATGATCTGCAGATCCCTGAGCAGGCGTCTGTTCTTCGCGATATCATCAATCTGTCTTTCCGAGAGTCCATGCAATCGGAGTGCTTCCTTCTGAGCATTCAACAAGACTTCCAGCTTCTCTTTCGCGTATTGCCGCTCAAGCAAAGTTTTCTGTGAAATCGCACCCGCTTCCGTGGCCTTTGAGAGCCTTGCAATCTCTCTGTTCTCGACATCGAGTTCTCCGACGGTTCGCAACAATTCGGTTTGGGTGGAGACGAGCGCTTCCGCAGTGATTCGTAACTGAAACAGCAACGTTCCCGGCTTCACCGCTTCTCCCTGCACTGCATGGACGTGAGTGATCACAGCGGCCATTGGAGTTGAAATCTCAACGCGAGTTCGTCCAGGTCTCTCGACTACCAAACCGGGGACAGTGATCGAACGACGAAATGTTTCCAATTTCAGGGGTTGAAGAAACTCGCTTGTCAGCCCGATGTTTCCTTGTGCCTGAGTCGACAGTTCAAGTGTGTCTGAATCGTCGCCGCCATGATCATGCCCCTCGTGAGGGTCCTCGGAAGCTGAGGCCGTCTCGTGGTCATGATCATCTATCGATGACTTCGCCTTTGTTGCGGAAATCGTCTGTTGAATGGCCTCTTGAGCGGGCACCCACCATTTCGAGCGTGTCGCAAAGCCGACGACAACCGCAACAGTCAAACCAAGTCCACAAATCCAACGAGTACGCAGCGAAGGCGCAGAGTTTTTCACGATAAAGCTCCAGGAGGGCAGCATGCGGTGCTGCGTAGACAGCGAGTCATAGCGTCGAAAACAGGCGGCTGAAACAACCTTACCGTCGAGGAACAACGGTGGTTTTCAAAGCAAGACGACCAAACACAGAGAGGTGGTCACGTCAGGGATTAAACAATCCACACCTGAGTAAGCGCGCGGGGGCTCGGCAGGCACACCGAAGTGCCCATGACCCGCATTTCAACGTAAGCTGATCCAGACAGTGTCGCAACTATTGCTTGCGACTCAACGAATGCAACCACATCTAGGAGGCTAACTTCTGGAATTTCAGGGCGGATGGTCTCGGACAAACCGTAGACACAAAGCTCTTCACTGCATGGTTGCCTTTGGTCATCCGGGCAACATGGCAAAGAAGTTTCGCCGTGAGAACAGTCGGATTCCTGAGTTTTCCCGTGCGAACAACATCCGTGACCTTCACGCCTGTGACAAGCTCCGTCGACTTCACCAGTCTGACTGGGCATTCTCCTGTCTGTTCCATGTGCGTGGTGCCAGCAACAGCCAAAGAGGCTGTGAAACAGCATCGGCAGCAATATCGCAGCAGTTGTCAGGGAATGAAGCATCGTAACCACATCCAGAACTTGTTGGATTCACAGATGGAGCATACAGAAGCACTTTGAGTGCCTCAAGAGCAGTTGATCTCGAAATCTAATCGATGTTTTGTCCATCGATCGAGCATTCAATTCGAATTGACGCAAAACATTTCATGCATACGATGGGCCGCAACGTTCCATAGAGGGACTGTCGACGGGATCCCAAATTGAAAGCAACTCCGTTCTGTTGTCGGTGTTTTGCGTGTTAGCAACTTGACACATCTTGATGTCAAATTGAGCACAATCTTCAAAGCCATTTCAGCTATTGGCATAAAACACGAGTCGGTTTTTGAAGAAAATTCTTCGTAACCGGCAATTTCCGCTGATCGGTATTGGGTTTGCCGAGGTCACACTTCGGGACGTGAAGATTGGATTTTACATCGAATCTGGACGATCGCATGTCGCGATCGTTTTGTCCTGGAACTCTACAAAAGGTGGACATCATGAACAGGATTTTGATGATGGCTGTATTGGGATCGGGCATCTTGCTCTTGAGCACGAGCCGACCCGTTGAGGCTGGACATGGGTGTCAGTATGGTGGCTATTCATACGGGATTCCCGCTTATTCCTATGCCCCAGCATACTCCTACGCAGCTCCTGTCTATTCCTACAGTCCCTCGTATCAGTCTGCCTATTTGCAGCCGTCGTATGGCTACAGTACTGGCATCAGCATTGGATTCGGTCATGGCCACTACTCAGGTCATGGAGGTCATTGGAGCGGACACGGCAATCATTTTAGCGGGCATGGTGGCCATCATGGAGGTGGACACCATGGTGGTCATCACGGCGGCCACCATTGATAGGGCATTGACTGATCCCGGCTCGGTCAACCCCTGGTTGCCCGAGCATCTCTTACGTTTCTCTGGAAGCTACTGTCCGCTGAGGGCTTGATCCCGGAGTCCGCTGTCAAAATCTGTATCGCGCGTCGCGTCGAGACCACCGGTCAGTACCTGTCCATCAAGTAATACGCTCGCTTTGGCAAGGTTAAGCTGCGATGTGACGAATTCAAGGTTGGCATCGAAGAATGTCTTGCGGGCGACCAACACTTGAAGAAAGTCAAACTCACCCGCTTTGTACGCCTGTTCTGCGAGGCTGAGTGTTTCGTTTGCTCGTGGCAGGATTTCGAGGCGATATTGATCCACTGCTGCCGAAGCAGATTCGAATTCAATGATCGCTTCAGCAAGTCGAGATTCAATGGATAACTCCGTCCTCCGAACATCCTGCGACGCTCGACAGAATTCGGCCTGTGCGGCAGCAATGTTACCTTCATTCCGATTGTGAACTGGCAGGGGAATACCAATCTGAGTGTTCAGCATTCCTGACCCTGTACCATTGTCTCGGCCTGCCCCAACAAGTAGAGACACATTTGGAATCGCTTGAGCATTCTGGCGATCCACGTTTGCCCTGGCTCGTGACAGTCTTGCGCGTGCTCCTTGCAGTTCCGGGCTTGATGAAAGCATCTGGGCCTTTACGCCATCCCAGTCTCTGGGTTCAACGGAACTTGGAAGTTGACCATCCAGACTGCCTTTTCCATCGACCGGCATCCCCGCTGTCGCCATCAGGCGTTTCCATGCTCCTTTGAACGCAGCATCAGCCTGCTGGCGTTGAAGCTGGATTTGCTTCAATTGAATCTCCGCTTGCAGGACCTCCGGTCGCGTACCCTCTTTGGCATTCAGGCGACTTTCCGCAAAGCTGACTCCCTGTACAGCAACGACTTCGAACTCTGCAGCCAATTCAATTCTTCGTTGCGCTGCCAACGCTTCATAGAAGTGTTGACGAACATCAGTGAGGACCCGAAATCTCTGAGTTTCAACCTCCCATAATTGCGATTGAATTTCCTGACTAAGGACTCGCTCGTTTTTCTGCAGCTTGTCTCCTAACACAATGTCCTGTTCGATAAACGCCACGTGCTGATCTGTGCTACGGTCAGCGAGTTGACTTCCCTGATACCCGACAAGTGGATTCGGTTTCCGGCCAACCTGACTTCGATATCCCATCGCTTTGTGTGCTGAAGCGGAAGCCTGAAGGACAGCGGGATTCTGCTGCAAAGCGACTGACTCAATTGCCTCCAGAGACCATTGAGAAGTATCGCCGCCAGATTGACTTTCTGGGACCAACTCAGCCGATACAGGAGAGTGAAAGTTGTCCGCCAAATGCTGTACAGTCTGAATCGCAGATCCTTCTGCCGTCGAATCAAATTCGGCGTGGACCGCCTCGCTTTGATTGGGCGGAGGTGTCAGCAAACGGTCAGATTCGCCTGTTGATGTAAACTCCGATTCTCGTGTTATCGAGCTTCGTGTGGCTGAACCATGGGGATAGTTGCTGGCACATCCGCTGCCCACCATCATTAGTGCAAGTATCGCCGTACGCCGGCCAATCTGAAATGGTCGCATGAATGGACTCCAAAAGTGTAACTTACAGAAACTGATTCAACCCCAAATGGCTGACATCAGCGAGTTACACCTGCAAGCGCGCTTTGGCTCCGGGAGGCATTGTCGGCACGGGCGACAGACAAGAAGTCGGCCGATTCGCGTGGCATGAAGCAATATCAAGCGATGGCAATTTCAGCCACTGAATCCAATCGAAGTGAGCAATAACGTGGACGCAGGCCGCTGGAACAACGACGAACTCCATCAGTCTGGTGCAGAAGGTGTGATCGTGGTGTGGAGATCGGTGTGTCGGTTGGGGTTCTTGATCTTCGCTCGAACGATCATCACGGGCATTCCGTGCGACATGAGAGTGGCTGCATCTTGCGTGCAAGAGAGGCGTGAGTTTTGATTCGCCACCAGCTGATTGACATGGTGCCCATGCATAACATGCCGGACACGCGCAGGGAACCAAAGTTTGCCACGCGAGGCAAATCATGAGAATTGTTGAGATGAGTCGATCGAAGGCGACCACTGGAAATCCATTCCACTTGCGAAGAACGACGAGCGTCCATACTCGTCCACAGCATTGAATCGGCAACCGGTCGATCCGTTGGCAATATGCAGAAGAAAAAAGTACGCCCAGAACGACATTTGGCGAAGCAACCTCGTTTCTTTCGACACAACATCAAACATTTACCCGACTTACCTAACCCAAACTGCATCGACTCTTGGGGTGAACCAGGCTCAAGTCCAATTGAGAACATGAGTAGTCATGTTGACAACACTCAGCAAGCAGCAGATCGCCCGATACGTAAATTGAAATCTTGATTTACCTCTGAAAAGGCTGTCGGGAACAAAAATGAACTTTTTGGCACAACAGTCGCTTCATAAATACTGACAGACGCCGCGATGACGCGGCGAAAGACGATTTCAAAAAACTCATCAAGGAGACATGGATCATGTCCAATTTGAAATGGCTGGTGTGTTCATTGGCATTTGCCTCGCTCGTGACTTTGGCGACATCCGCATTCGCTCAGGACTACTGGAACGTCCGCAGCAATGCCCGTTGCGGCCAAACGAATGCCTATCCAGCGGCTGTGTCTCATGGCTATCGAAACGATGTGCCAAACTACGGAGACTTTTCGTCACGCAATTACTATGGGGCACAGTCCGGTTATGGTTCTGTCCAGCCATACCTTGGTCAGCGAAACCCTCGGTTTCAGGACCATCGCGGTTACTCTGTCCCATACGGCTACGATGATCAACAACTGAACTGGGGTGGATCGTCGATGTCAGGGTTCCGCCGCCAAAACTCGGCGGCGGTTTACGATTCTGTGCATGGTGATTTCCACTCGATTCCACAAAGCCAGTCGTACCCGACATCGACAGGTCATTTGCATGGACATTCCTTAACACGAGATCGAAATGAGTTTCGAGGCTACTCGGGTTGGTGATAGTGGAAAGCGTGCTTGAATCCAACCGGCGTAAGGAATTCCAACGCCATTCCGCCGGTTGCTTTTGCTCTGATCCACGGATATTATTTGTGCGAGAAGTACCACTTGGAAAAACGTCAGCTGTATCACTTTACCTTTCGCTGCTTTCCATGACGGAGGCCCTTTCATGAAATCAATCACGCAATTGTGCTGCTCCTTCGCATGCTCTTTGATCCTGATGGCAACTCCCGCCCTTGCACAACATCAGCATGGTCACGACCACGTTGTGCATCACAACGGTCACCATGATGTGGTCCACCATCATGGCAGACACTTTGGACACAATGACTGGAACTACGTCGTTCCTCACCACGATTCACATCACCATAGCGGTTCGTATTACGTGCAGAATCAAACGTACTACTACACCCCGACTCCCGTTGTGCGAGTGTCATCTGCGTCGATTCAGACGGCTCAGCTTCAGCCAGTGCAGGTTGTTCAAAAGCCTGTGCAATTGCAGTTCGGAGGATACGCTCGATTTGAAGATTTGTCGGGCCGACTTGAGACAGAAGTGAATCGACTCTGCCTCGATATGTTCTATAACTACCAGCACAATCCGGGGTTCGCGGAAACTTACAAGGAAGCGTACTCACTGCTGGAATCGGCGAAATTCGTCCATGCCAAAGAGCACCAGGGCGATCGTGATGCCATTCGCCATCACGTCACTCAGATGGATCAGCAGATGCATCATGTTCTCGACGAGATCCGACAATGGTCACGTCATCATTCTCGTCAGATCGCAGCTGGCGGTGTCATCGAGAAATCGAGTGCCGTTGAGGCTGTCCTTCATCACCTCTGCTTCGACGTCGGGATTGAGCCACATGGTGCCGATGAGCCAGCTCCGGCTCCTAACGCGGTTGAAGAACAAGCTCCAGCGCCGGGCGCTGTGATCAACTCAGCTCCTCCTTCATTTTAAGAATTTCGTTTCTCCTTGATTGTGAAACCCTACACCACGCCTCGCTTTTAGCGAGGCGTTTCCAATTGAAGCCATCAAGAGAGTGCTTGTTTCCCCTGCCTTCATTCAGCAGTCTCTGCCAGTTTCGTTGTCGAGTTATTGTTCTGGCAGCGAAATGTAGCCTAAGCTACAAATAAGTGTGTTGCTTTCGGGAAGGACGGTTCGATAATATTGGAGAAGTGGGTTGATGAGATCTGACCGTATTGAGATCCAAGGCATCAATTTTTCATCCGCTTCGACTGAATATTCTCCCGAAATTGACTTACTTCATTTCTGAAGTACCATTCAGCTATGGCAGCGTTTCGTTTTACCACCGTTTTTTGCATTTGCTTTGCGATTGCATTGCCTTTGGATGCATTTTCGCGTTGCTCCTGTGCGTTGGGAGATATGTCTCCCAATTGTGGTTGCTCCACGACACGGATTGGTACGTGTTGTTGTGCGAGCCCGCAGTCCAATGACGAGTCGTGTTGTTCAAAGCATAGAGCAAATTTGTGCGAACCTGCCTGCAACTGTTTAGACGCTATTGAGAATGATGGCATAGTTGCAACGGAATTGAAGCAACCTGTCGATGTGCCAACGTTCGTCTATCCGCTTGAATTAGCCCATGCGATCTTTGCTCACTCCAACGTCACACTTAGCCCCCTTGATAGACCACCAGTTGGTCACAATCAAAGACAGGCTACTTTGCGCGTGTGGCTGAAATAAAATTCACGGTCGATCGTGTTTTTTATTTTTGTTTCACACGTACTTTGGAGAATTCACATGTTTAAGAAGGCTCTTTTGAGTTTTGTGTTCGTTACTGGTCTGGTTGCGGCTCCGTTTGCACTTGCGGCGTTCAACGGATCAGAGTCTGCGGGACCCTGTGCTTGCTGCGGTAATCGTTGCTCGTGCGAGGTATGCGTTTGTGACGCGAACGGCTGCGCGTGCGGCACAGGCGGGAATTGCGCTTGCACTCCGAGTTGCTGCAAAACATGCTGCGATAAGTAATAGATGATGTAGTCGCATGTGTTAAGGCTGTCGCCTGAGTCTCGTACTTAGGCGACTTTTTTTTGCGAGTCAAGGCATGGCGACTTTCAGGCTTCGACACCGACGTTATGAAAACAGTGTCAATGGCGGCAGCGGTCGAGTAGCCGTCTTCGATATCTGGTGGTCACGTACATGGCATTTCGTCTTGCATGTATTCTATATCGTATTAACCATGACGGGCATCAACGGCAGTGAGATTTTCTTCGAACCTGTTCGCGACGTTGGCTCTGTCTTCAACAGTGTTCGATCCACGGAAAAGGAACGACGTACGACACTAATGAGTTGGTATGGACAGGAGACGACGTCCATTGATCCGAACGCGGAAATGGCAACGGATCGCCCAGACGTTACTGAGGCAAGCTCGACTGTCGGTGCAGGTGTACTTCAGATTGAGGCTGGCTATACTTATTTGCAGGACCGCAGTGGAGGCACAGTGAATCGATCACACTCGTTTCCGGAGACTCTGCTTCGCTATGGTACACCAGTCGATTGGCTGGAATTACGATTTGCCACAAATGTTTCTCATCAAAAGGCGGCGACCAATTCTTTCACCGGATTGGAAGACCTTTATTTCGGGGCAAAACTGGGGCTGACTTTGCAGGACGGCGTTAAACCTGAAATGGCATTGGTCCCCCAGATGACGGTGCCATCTGGGGCGACGGCATTGACTTCAGGAAAGGTACTACCGGGAGTCAATTGGCTCTATGGATGGGATGTTACTGACGTGGTCAGTACCGCAGGAAGTACGCAATTCAATTTCGCTGGCGATGACAACAGCGGGAATACCTATACCGAATGGACACAAACGTGGACCGTCGGTTATTCGCTGCACGATCAGATTGGAGCGTATACAGAGTGGTTTGCGTTTGTGCCGCACTGCTCGGAATCCGCACAAATTGAGCACTACGCCAACTGTGGCATGACGTTCAAACTGACAGAAGATGTCCAGTGGGATATTCGAACTGGTATGGGCCTGAATGACGCCGCAGCGGACTGGTTCACGGGGATCGGCATGGCAATTCGGTTTCGATAGATTGCCATTTTTTGCGAATCGCCAGCGACGAACCGGCATTTGGAAATCGGCAGGCGTTGCTGACGATCGATCGGATCTTCGTCAGCAACTCCCCCAGATAATCCAAACATGCTTCAGGAATGGCTGACGGTTTTGTTCTCGTTGGATTGAGTAGCGAGATCATCGTTACCATGCTTCGGAAGCACCATTGAAGCGTGCCGCCCTTTTGTGGAAGCTCTGTTGTAGAACTTCGACGTACGCTGCCTCAGTTGCCAGCGATTGGCAATCTCCAGTTCGGTTGACGCACTGGAGATAAATGAAACACAACATGTAACTGCGAGACACAGGATTGATGCGGCAACAATAACAGAGAATCGAGGAATCATCGCGATTACCTTTGAGAATTGAGAATGTATGAGTGGGGGCGAACTTGGGAGCAGCTTGGCAATTCCCAGTCTGCGGCGAACAACCTGCAAGACCGCCAACGGTATGCCGCTGATTGCGACATTACCGGCCAAGGACGCATAAAGCCTGAGATGGTCGAAATAGGCGTGGGCTTACGCTGCCATCCACTAACACAAAAGTACGCAAAGCGCAATGTGCTGCCGCGATCCTGATGGCAGCCTACTCGATAGTCGAAGTGGACCGAATCGTTCGTTCAACTCCCGCTGTGGTTGACGTTTCCAGAGAATACTGTGGAAGACGCCAATCTGAAACGGCGCAGACTCCGAGATGACAGGGGAGCTCTGAGCACAACATCGGTGCGAGCTTCCGGGCAACTGTCCATCAGATGGTTCGCCAACGGAGCGTTGAGAAATCGGTTGGGAGTGTTGGGCGTGCTTGTGACAGGGACAGTGATGATGAGCTTTGTGAGTGTGTCGGGAATTTTGCAGCTGGCAATCGTGGCGAAAACAATGGTCATGCGTCAGGCAGATCCATTCCTGACCTGCGAGTGACAGTAAAACGGCAAGAATTGTGATTGACTTCGATCGCATATAAGAAAGGATCGAAACGCCGGACGGCGTAACACTACTGCCACTGATGTGGTTCTAAAGGAAAGCCTGAATTCGCGATTCTCAAAGAGTAAACTCCGAACATTCAGCAGAGTCTTCCGCAGACCGATCAACTCCGATTCATGGCCCTCGAAGACAATGCTGGTAAACCCCATATGCCGATAGTCAAAAACCAGGCGCATCACAATTGCATTGGCATCAAACCCTCCGATTCGGAGGATTTGAGCTTGACGTCGAAAAGGACACATAGTGTTGGGGTGTCAGCAAATTCTTTTTGACGTTGCACCACAACTCTTAAAGACGGGAATTGGTCGCTGTTCCCTGTAGTAGAATTGCCCTGACTTTCGCAGCCAGTTCTCGAGAAGGCTTATGGGAGTAACCTGCGTCAAACAACAGCTCCTCGTCCGAGAAGGCCCACAGGAAGAGTGCGCTAAACGCTTCACCGTTTTGGTCCCAGTAGCGAGTGGAGCCAAACCAATCGTGGTTGTCCGAAGCATCTGGATGCCAAAGTCTAACGATCTCCTTACGCATCTCAGGAGTCATGTAAAAGAAATCCACAGCATGCCCAACTTCCAGAATCACTGTCCGCTGAGCCTGCAGGCCGCTAATAGAGTCGCTAATTGCAACCTCACCGCCGGTTGACGCCCATCCCAATGACCCTTCCCCCATGGACTGCCAAAAAATCTTGATGTTGTTTAGCCCCGCTTGTCGCAAGCCTGGTTTTAACCGCTCGAACGGAAAGTCGCAGCGTGATAGAGCTGTTTTGACCGTGGACTGTTGAGTCGCTGAACCTGCCAGCGAAAAAACCCCCGATGATGGCTGTGGTGTTGGCTGCGGCGTTGGATAGGAAATCGGCAGCGGATTTGGCTGCGGTGCAGGATTTGAGATTGGTTGTGGAATCGGATAAGAGATTGGTTGTGGGACTGGATACATGATCGGTGGCCGTTGTATTGGCTGCGGCATTCCACAGCCGACGCAAAGCATCGCCGCGATGACGAAGATCAGTACTCGTGCGTTATTACCATCATTGCACACTGCTTTCATGTGATCGCATTCGGGCGGGAACTTCGTCTTATGTGAGCGTCTCATCCTTAATACTGCCTCAACAATTGCAAAATCGCCCGTCGCGTTCCTGGGGCGTTCCGCTGGAAAATGAACCATAGTTATAGTGAAGGTCCAAACAATATGGACAAGACGGTCAACCGGATTCTCTATTAGCCCGTGTTTGTTAGACACCGTCAGCGACAAACGGCTGAATACCGTAATTGCCGAAATCCGTCGAGACGACTTTTCTGCTGATATCCACTCCAAATGGCCGTTTTCGCTGCTTTGCCCCTAAATCATTTGGTTGATTCCCGCCGGAGCCTTGGCTACTCCGGCAAATTCTGCCGATGTTGGTTAATGGCCGTCAATCAGCGTCTTCAGAAACATTAAAAGGAAAAGCCGGAAGCAGCAAGAACCATGAAGACATGTGTTCTTGCTGTTCCGGCTTGTGTGGAGCCACGTTCAGGATCCCAAACGGTTTTTGGAACAAACTACTCTGCCTATTTCTTCAAGCCTGTTTTGGTTTCGTACTGATGGTCACCATGATCGTGTTCGCCATGCTCGTGTTGCTCGCCAGCCTTTTTCAATTCTTCCACTTTGGCCAGCGTTGCTTTGGGATTTGCATTGGCTTTTCTGCTGCAGCCTTTGCAGCAGAGAAAGACGGTCGTACCATTCAGATCCAGCTTGATAGGAGCGCCCATTGAACCAAGTAGGCTCTTAGTCTGGATTGCACAGTACTTCTGTGCTTCCGCAGCGGCACGGTCCTCTTTCGACAGTTTGGCAAGAACTGCAGACGCTTCCGTCAGTGATTTGGCTCTAATCAGCGTGTCCTTCCCGCCCTTGACGGCTTCTTCAACACAGCTTTCACAGCACACAAAAACTGGTTTGCCATCGATCATGACTCTGATCGGTGCTCCCATGGCACCGAGTCGGCTGTACTCCATCATCACGCAGAATCGCTGCGCCTCAGCCAATTTGCGGTCCGCAGTCGAGAGTTCGGAAAGTGCTTCGGCAACGTCCTTCTCCATCTTTGCTGCATCTTGTTGGTGATCATGGTGCTTTTCGTCGGCGTGCCCTGGCTTGTCGTCGGCAAAGCCATTCGCAGATAACGAAAGACAGACAACGATTCCGAGTAGGGACGGGTTTAGCAAAAAACGAGATCGAGAAAACACCATGTCTTTCATCCTGTTGAAAACGAAAATTCAAGAAAATCTTCCATCGTGCCGACGTGCGAAATCACAATTCACAAAGAGAACAGCTAAAGCAACACCGGTCATTTGATGCAGAAAGTGCCATTCGTCTTCACGGTATTCAAAGATTGTCAGCAAAGTTTTCGAAATTCGGACAGACTGCTGCAATCCTGCGTGAAGACAGCCTTCCGGGATGTCTTCACGCAAAATTTCTTGATCGAGAATGCCGCATCAGAGGTTGGTAGGCCAACGTATGATGCGGCGGAAGTGCTGCTAAAGTCCGCTCCGACTGATCTCCACAGCCTGCTATTCTTATCGCAGAACTCCATCTGGCATCAGACGACCCGATGCTGGACGCGTCGGGATGAAACTCCTCTCACGTGGCACAATTCCAAAGTATTTGGCTGGATCTCTTTTGACAGCGGCAACGCAGGCTTCGCAGCAGACTTGTATCGTCCGCCCTGAAACCGTAACTGGAATCGGTGGTCCCATGGAGCCAAGCTCTTCGCCTGTAACCGGGCAAAGCTGCTGTGGAGGGGCCTGATCTCTTGGTGTAAACGAATCTGTTCGACTCATCTCCTCACGATTTGAGAAGGGCTTTAGCTCTTGAGCGACCTTTGCGAAGTACTTCGCTGGATTTTTCTTCACAGAGGCAACACAGGCTTCGCAGCAAACGTGAATTGTTCGTCCGGAAATTGTGACCGGAATCGGCGAACCCATGGATCCAAGTTCTTCGCCAGTGACAGGACACAATCGCTGAGTGTTAGGCTGCAGATAAGACTGACGAGGGTTTGACGGTTGGCGAGAAGCGTCGAATGGCACGGCTCCGGTTTCGTCGGTGACGCGCCGCAGGTATTTTTCCGGATTTCGTTGCACTGCGGCAACGCACGCCTGACAGCAGACTTGAATCGTCCGTCCGGAGACGGTCACAGGAATTGGTCGTCCCATCGAGCCAAGCGCTTCCCCAGTAACCGGGCAAATTCGCTGTACACTGGTTTGAGAAAACGGTTTTCTTCCCCGCAGATCCGTTCTTCGAGGTTCCCAGCCATCATTCACTTGAGACGCAGATTGGTCGGGCGAGCAGTTTTGGCAAGCATTAACGCAATCGGGACAATCCTGACGTCCACAGTTTTCCGGCGAACATGGAAATCGTGGGTCACAAGTTCTACACGGGCACTTTACTGAATCTCGCCGATCGACGAGGAGCGACGATCGCCTAGACTCCATGGTTCGATTCGACGATTGCGACCAGGTTGCTGCTGACGGTTGATTGGACTGGCAACCGGGTCCATTACAGAACGGGCGTGTGGAAAGCTGTGAACTCATGGCACTAATGGCCACGAGCAGATAAAGCAGAGAATTCATGGACATGACCTTTCATCAGAACAGGGGCGAGTAGCACTTTGCTGATCGCAAATACGGAACTAATCCGCCGTCGTCTGCGGAAGGGAAAATCCCATGAACGTATGCATCGTGCATAGAGCCGGAGGCGTTCAAATCAATCCGCCACCGATGGGTCACTAATGATTCGCACGAGTTACCATTACCATTGAGGAACCGTGGAGTATGAACCATTTCCATGATTCCAGTTGCGCGGCGTTCGGTAGGCCGGGGTTGAGTAAGAGCCGTCAATGCCTCGCGACATGTACGGCGCGGAATAGTTGTCGGAATACCACTGTGCCGAATTCGGATCTGTCAAGTACTGATTTCCGTTCGATGGGCTTATCGAGTAAGGATTGCTTGAACTGCGAGTCCGGCTCATGTAGTTGCGGCTGTACGGTAGGTTGCCGTATTCTGACGTACGGATACTACTGCTCAGATTGTAGTCAAAACTCGCGTGTTCCTGGTTGTCATGGAAAGCACCATGTGAAATCGACTGATGCAGCGAGTTGTGCTGCCGATTGTCCAATCCCAGACTGTGGGCCTGATCATGACTGGACTGACGATCGATGCTGCGGTGACTGAGTCCAGTGTGATAACGCTGTTCCGGTGTGTACGCCGATCCTGTGTTGCTGGAAAATGCAGTACCTATCTTGTTGCTGTACGGACCATAGTTGTGGTCCGCTCTGACGATGGCCTGATTCGCGACAGCGACTGCCATCGTCAGCAAGATCCCGATGAACTTCTTCATTGTTTTTCTCCGAATGAATATCGTTGGAACTCGTGTCATTCCGCCGGTTGTCGATCGACATCGGCGAGACATCATCTCAGTGACGCACATGCCGTGCCGTTCAAGGACGAACCGATAATCAATGCATTTGTTGTTCGCGAATCGCCATGTGGCGATTTGCGATGTCGTCTTTCCGACATCACATGGCGCGTTCTTGACTACGCTGGATTAACGTCACGAACCTTTATGACTTGGACCGTCGAGTTTGGCCCCTCGTACCGGTTACTGTCTGTTTCGCCGTGGCGATTGCCGGACGCAGACTTGCGGCAGTACCAACATGCACGGATGGACCGCAGTTTGATTGGTTCTGCCACGGATTGAGCTGCACCCGTTTCCTCACACTCTCGCTGATCATTCTCGCCGGCCAGACTCAACGAACGTTATTCTCACCAGTCGATATCGAGAAAAACTTAGAAAACATCTGCGGTTCCGTGAAGAATACTGACGGGAGAAACATCAAATATAGTGAACGAGTTGAGAGCGATGCGTTGACCCTGTCGTCGATTTGCGATGTCGCCACCAGCCGTTTCTTATCGGGAGTGCTGGAATGTCAAATTTGCGTGTTCTTGCTGGGCTGATGTTGATTCCGCTGGCTTTTGCGGCTGAGGTCGCCGCGAGTCCTTCTCCAGTGGCAAGTGAAGACTGGAATGCAATTCATCGCCAAATGGGAGCCACTGGGAAGAATGGATATCGCCCAATGACGTCGAGGGCCTACCAGAGTTCGGCGAGATTCCATTCGCGAGCGTTGAATTCCTATGGAGCCGAGTGCCAACAAGTGCCAGTAGAAACAGCGAGAGAGCACTTGACGCAGGTTCAGTCGAGCGTCGCTGCAGTGAAAAAAGAGATCAAGAAAATCGACTCGGAAACTGCGACGAAAGCCGGAATTCAGGAAGATGTTGCCGCGATAATGAAGCAGCTGGCCGAGTGTGAAAAGATGTGCGGTATGGCTGACAAAGCGATCGCTGGTGAAAAAGTGGAGAACGCTCCAGTCTGCGCTCATTGCACATCCATCGAAAAGCAACTGTTGGCGATTCGCAAATCGGAGGATGCGATGCTGAAGAAGCTGGGTATCTCAATTCCCGATGATGAGCACGCGGACCACAAAGACCACGAGCATGATGCTAAGAAATGAGTTCTTGAACTCCAGGAAGTCAAATACGCATTGCCATTAGCCGCTAGACTGCAGCTGGCGGCTGATGGTGTGACGCTGAGTTGCTTCTGCAGGATTACTTCGTCTGCTATCAATCCCACAACCATGATGCTGAATCCGTCCTTTGAATATCGGTTGAATCATCAGGAGTCTCCATGTCGCTCGAAGACAGCTTGATCAGGCTTGCTGCCACTGGCGACCGTGAGGCTCAGAGGCTTTTATATGAATCGTTAAGAGATTCAATCAGTCGGCTGGTTTCACGCATCGTGGACTCATCTGACGTGGATGATGTGACTCAGGAAATCTTTCTGCATGTGTTCCGAGTGCTTGGCTCTTTTCGGTTTGAGTCGGAATTCACGACATGGGTGTTTCGACTTGCGGTTAACGATGCTCTGCAGCATCTTCGTCGCAAACGGCGCCGACCGCTTGTTCCAATGGGGGATCTGGATATGCCGTGTCGAAGTCAACAGAATCCTATTGAGAACAACGAGATCCTTTCTCTTGCACTGTCGAAGCTGGATCCGGAACTTCGGGTTATCCTTCATCTAAAGGAGGAACAGGAAGAAAGCTACTCAAGGATCGCCGAGATTCTCAGAATCCCAGAAGGGACGGTAGGATCGAGGCTCAATCGGGCACGGCGAGAATTGAGAACTGAACTTCTGGCTCTGGGTTGGGGAGATTGACATGAATTGCGACGACGTCAACGCGAAGCTGTCCGAGTTCTACGATCGCGAATTGCCTGCGGACCAAATGGCAGAGATCAGCGAACATGTCAACAACTGCGACGGCTGCACGGCAGAACTCCGTTCTTTTGGTCAAATTGGTAGACTGTTTCGCGAACAGGGTGAGTCGATTACGGCATCAGGGAATTGGGCAGGCATTGTAGTTCGTCTTGATGAACAAACCGGGCGCTTCTCAAAGTGGCGTTTTCCCCGTTCTTCGTATCGCTTGGCATCATTGATTGCGGCATCACTGATTGCGGCAGTTGTAATTGGATACTGGGCCGCATTACGAACTTCACATGACGGGATCGAGCTTGTCGCCGCCGCTCACGTTCACAAGACTCTGACACGTTTTCCACAGAAGCCTCGTGCTGTCGTTGATGAATTATCGACTCAGTACGATGGGACGTTGGTTTCGCTTGCTGCCGCTAAGGAACTGCTGGGTTATGAGCCAGTCGTATCGCTACTGTCCTCATCTGGCTACAGAGTCGCATCGACTCATGTTTTAAAAATGCCATGTTGCAAGTGTTCGGCTTCATTGTGTGTTCGCCAAGACGGATCAGAATTCCTGATTTTTGAGCACAACGAAGAGCAGCCAATGTGGTTCGGTGATTCGCCAACGATCTCCGCGCGATGTTGCGGTCAGGTGTGCCACTGCGCTCAAATGCCCGATCAGTTGGCTGTCACGTGGAAAGTCGGTCCGAGATTTGTAACCGCAATCGGTGTCGAAGGGCTCGATGAAATTGCTCGGTTGATGGCCATAGTGAGTCTTCCGAACTCTGCTGTGTAGTCCGCCGCGGAGGTATTTCTCGGCGTCAAAGGGCCATTTTCGTAGAAATTGAGTTTTCTGTGTTTATTCGGTGAAGGATTCGGATCGTAGCATCATCAAATCAATGTGGGACCGCAGGTAGGCAGGATTCTTCCAGATGACTTCAACAGCCCTTAATTTGATGACAGCGTTTGTGCTCGTGTGCGGACTTCTGCCGAGCCAAATGTTCGGTTGTTGCTCGGAATGCAAGTGTGGACGTGGCGTTGCAACACAGAATGGCAACGCCAAATCGGATTGCAATGCGCGACGTTGCTGTTCTGGACAACGAAGTGGCGGTCTTGGCTGCGATGCGATTGCTCCATGTTGTTGTAAAAAACAAACTGCAGTCCCGTTAATTGATGTCACCCAAAGGGCTAACCTCGCTACGGGCGTCAGCGTTGATGGCAGTTCTGTGCTTATCAAGGTCATTCGAAGTCTGATGTTGCCGCACACATCGTGCGTTCACTCTCATCTTAGATGTTCATGGCAGGCTTTTGCATGTGTGTGGATTAAGTAAAAGCCTGCGTAAACACGTTGTTCAAGAAGAGTTTATCGGTATCAACTGCAATTTGTTGCAGGGCAATTCGAACATTCAAATCTATCTGACACTCAATCAAAGGGACTCTCTCATGTTTACTCGCTATTCACTTTCGGCTCTATTCGCACTGGCAGCGTTGATCAGCAACTTCGGCTTACAGGCTGACTCGCCGACTCCGGAATCATCTGGCCAGCAGAGCAAGCAGATTTGTTGCCTCAAGCGTGCCTACTGTTGTTCGATTAAGGCCAAGTGTTGCTCCCAGTCGTCAATCACTCAGATCGCAGACACGACGGCTCCCGTTCAAACCGTGTCATCTGCCGGAGAAGACAAGATCTCCGATTGCTGTGCTGCTCAGGCGGACTGCTGCTTCACTGGTTCGCACTGTTGCCTCGCTGAAGCTGCATGCTGCCGTGAGGGTTCAGACTGCTGTGAAATGAACGCCGTTTGCTGCCAGCAGTGATTTTGGAACAAATTGGGCCAGGCTGTGGAGGAGCTCCTGAGTTTGCTTGCAGACTCAGGAGCCGCTTGGTTTTGCTGAGCCTATGTCAAACTTGACGCTTATCTTATCGAAGATGGACTCATGGATTGCAATGGCTGCTGCTGCATTGCTGGGCATCGGTCATTGATTCTGAAGCGAAGCGAGGCAGTGTCGAGAATTGATCTGTGATGTCGTTCAGTCTTTCGCTAGAATGTCATTACGGGATATCAGTAGGACTGAACGATCATGTTTCATCGTATGCTATCGCTATTGCTGATCGGTGCGACCGTTTTGGGGCCGTCGATCTGCTGTTGTACGATGAAGGTGGCGAGTGCAGAAACCTCGGCACCAAAGTGTTGCTGCTGTCAAAAGGATGACACAGCGAAGCAGTGTCCAGGAAGTTCCGATGGTAACAGGGAACACGAATGCCCTTGTCAAAAGCATCGAGCAGTGGGAGTGCGGCTGGATGACAGCCTGATCCTGCAGACGTCACCGTGGGTGAAGTGGATCATCGAACTCTCCTACCTCTGTTCGCCCGTGTTGTTCCGGCAAACCGATGAGGTGCCGCCACGCGCCGCGCGATTTCTTCCAGGAAGAAGCCCCCCAATGCTGGCGGGCAGAACACTTCTGATTGCACACAACGTAAGTCGCTGTTAATCCTGATTGCTCACGGGAACGCCGTCGCTGCGTAACACACGCTGAATAGCGATCGCGGTAACGCAGGACAGCGGCACGCACTACCGAGTCTTTCACACCGTGCCGACAGAGATCCGTCTGCGAGCCGCATTCGTCGCACTCGCTTAAACGCTCCACCTGCAGTGTGAGCAACCTTTACTGTTCCTTTACTGTTCCTCAACTGCCTGGACGCATTGTTGCGTTCTTGCTGCAAGGAGTCGCATGATGAGATTCAATCAGTATTTGTTCTCTGGGGTCGTGTTTTCTGCGGGCGTTCTTTTTGCGATCGCGGCTGGCTGTGGCTCACAGTCTGCGCCGACGGTCTCCACTCCGCCCGCCAATCCGTCAACGGTCAGCGTACCAGTCACTTCGACAACTGCCATCGCCGCTTCAAATAGCAATGACAAGGCAGTCGAAGAGGAAGTGCATCCGCACAAGCCGGGAAGTCATGGCGGAATCATCATTCCGATTGGTTCGGACAGTTACCACGCGGAAGCCGTCATCGAAACAAGTGGAGATTTTCGTTTGTTGATGCTGGGCAAAGATGAAACTCGCATTCAGGAAGTGGATGTTCAGCCGGTCAAAGCCTATGTGAAAGCGCTCGGCGATCCCAATGCCACGCCGATAGAACTGGCGGCGGTTCCGCAGGACGGAGACTCGCCCGAAAAAACGTCGCAATTCGTTGGGCAGCTACCGGAGGAATTTCGAGGCAAGCAACTGGATGTTACGATTCCTAATCTACGAATTGCCGGAGAGCGATTTCGAGTGGGTTTCACGACGGTAACAGAAACCCACGCTGAAGAAATGCCGGACAGCCTGCCTGCAGACGAAGAGCGAAAGCTCTATTTGACTGCAGGCGGCAAATACACGGAGGCCGACATCAAAGCTAATGGCGGTATGACCGCCACTCAGAAATTCAAGGGTATTCCATCGTCGCACGATATGTTCCCCAAGGAAGGCGATCGAATTTGCCCCGTGACGAAGACGAAAGCTAACCCCAAATTTACCTGGATTGTGGATGGGAAGTCTTATCAGTTTTGCTGTCCACCGTGCGTAGATGAGTTTGTGACGATGGCTAAAGAGCGACCGGAAGAAATGAAAACTCCCGAGGATTACATCAAGTCAAAATGAGTTTGGTCCGCCAGGTCATCGGCACATGGACCTCCTAACCTGGCCATGCCAGGTTTCCATCAGTGCCGTTGACACTGGCGTTCCGTCTTCCCAAATGAGATTGCTTTCCCAGTTGAATTGTTCGGTATCGATGCCGGTCTGCCTCGAGTTTTACAGGTCAATCATTGTCCTTTTCGTGAACTGTTGCATGGAGGATTTGAGATGAGTGTTTCCTTGAAGTGCCTTTTATGCTCAGCCGTTTTTGGGGTGTTTGCGTCAGGCTGCCAGTCGCAATCTTCTCCACTACCAACGAAAGCATCGGCTCACGTCGAAGCGGACGGAAATGATCATGCCGAGCATGAGCATGGTGATGAAGGCAAATCTGATGTGACTTTGGCGATGGCCGAACTGAGTCCCGAGGATCGCAAGGAGGCCGAGGCTCAGAAGTTCTGTGCCGTCATGAACACCAGCCGGCTCGGATCAATGGGCGCTCCGCTCAAGCTTGATGTGAAGGGACAACCCGTCTTCGTCTGTTGTGCCGGATGCAAATCGAAGGCATTAAAGAATCCAGACCAGACCCTGACGACGGTGGCGAAGCTTAAGGCCGAAAACAGCGTGGAATAGGCGTTACGTGCGTCGCTGTTCGAAAAAAAGGAAGGTCGTCATGAAGTGCTTTAATCTCAGCGTCATCGCAACATTTTGTCTTGCGACATTGTCTGCTGCGGACTGTTCGGCCGGTGACCCAGTGATTGTTGCTTCAGGCAAGGGAGCAAACACACCGTCACAGCCGCAAGTGGCGGTGGGGAGTGAGGGTTCAGTGCATCTTGTCTATGGGACAGGCGATGCAGTGCAATATTGTCAGTCTCTTGACGGAGGAACCACGTTTGGGAAGGCAATGCAGGCATTCCGTGTTCCAAATATGTCGCTTGGAATGCGCCGTGGTCCTCGAGTCGTGAAGACGAAGGATGCGATTGTTATCACCGCGATTGGTGGTCAGATCGGCAAAGGCCGCGACGGAGACGTTGTTGCCTGGCGATCGATGGACGATGGCAAAACATGGAAAGGTCCAGTGCGAGTGAACGACACGGCTGACTCAGCACGTGAAGGACTCCACGCAATGACGTCTGGTCTCGACGGTTCGATCTGGTGCGTCTGGCTCGACCTGCGAGACAAAAAGTCAGAAATCTACGCAACCGTTTCGAAAGATAATGGTGCCACATGGGAAGCCAACCAGTGTGTGTATCGTTCACCGGATGGAAGTGTCTGTGAATGCTGTCATCCGTCGGTGGTTGTCAGTGGCAACTGTGTACATGTCATGTTTCGAAACTCAATCGATGGTGATCGAGATATGTACGTCGCTTCGTCGAAAGACGACGGCAAGTCGTTCTCACCCGGCAAGAAACTGGGCTCAGGAACATGGACGCTGGACGCCTGCCCGATGGATGGTGGTATGCTGGCGGCCGGTCCAAAAGGTTTGCTGGAAACGGTCTGGCGGCGCGATGAGAATGTTTATGCGGCAACAGGGGATGGATCGCCGGAAGTTCTTCTCGGTAAAGGACAGCAACCGTGGATTGCCGCAACTTCGAAGGGATCTGTCATTGTTTGGACGGCGGGCCGCGAAGGTGATCTGCTCGTGCAGAGCTCAGTCTCAGGTCAACCACAGAAGCTGGCACGAGGTGCGCGCGATCCGATGATCACTGCAGGTTCGAATGGTACAGGCCCCGTCATCGCTTGTTGGGAATCCAAACTCAATGGTGAACCTGTCGTATTGGCCGCTCGAATTGATGTGGTCAAATAGTTGTCCTGTGAGTCTGGCCTGCTTGTCAGACTTAAGTCCACTTCACAGTCAGATCAAAGGTCAGACCATGTGGAAATCGTTTGATGTGGTAATTCTCCTCTCGCTACTAGGCCTTTTCGGCTGCGGTCAACGAAAGCCTGTTCCACCAGCTGCATCCACTGACCACTCCTCGACTGGCGAACACGCAACTCTGCCGGACTCTCATGACGGGCACAGTAACAACGAGGCGCCATCGAAAAGTGATCACGGCTCGCACGGCGGCCATGAGAATATGCCAGTGAATACGGCGCCGCCCAGCACACTCGTGGTAAAGACCGAACCTTCTCAGCCCGCAGCTGGTTCGATGACACAGCTTGAATTAAGAATTCAGGAAATTGATGGCACGCCCATAACGACATTTGACATTCTGCATGAAAAGCTTGTGCATTTGATTGTTGTCCGCGACGGCCTGGATGAATTTGCCCACCTGCATCCGGACGTTAACAGCTCCGGCATGATCACTACGCAGTTCGCGTTTCCAAAGTCTGGAAAATATCGACTCTTCGCAGATCATCAGGCAAAGGGTAAACCGGCAGGACTGGCAACGGGCGAAGTGAATGTCTCAGGCAACGAGGACCAGGCGGCGGCGTTGATGCCGAACGCTTTGCCGGACGTCACCATCGGTACAATGAAGGCTTACATTTCCATTCGACAAAGCGATCAGGAAACGAACGTTCAATTTCACTTCGTCGATGAAGACGGCACGCCAGTCAGTGACTTACAGCCGTATCTCGGGGCGATGGGGCATCTCGTCATTATCAGTGAGGATGGCAGCGAGTACGTTCATGCGCACCCACTTGGCGAAGCTGGAGCCGCTCCCGATGGCGTCGTAGAATTCGCGGCACATTTTCCTGATCCCGGAATCTACAAGGCGTGGGGTCAGTTTCAGCGAAATGGGACTGTCTTCACCGTGCCGTACGTCTTGAAACACGAAGTTCCATACGAGGAACCCAGAGTCGAGACTGAGAAATAACATGTTCTCTGCTTCCGGCATTTGAATCAAACCACAGTAAACCTCGCTACATCTCGCGAACAAAGCAATTGTGAACATTCCAATTCTACTGTGGTATTGGCGGATCGCATCAGGTGAATTCCAAGGGTGTTGAGGGAAACGGAAATGGCGATGAGGATAAAAAACTACTGCTGGCTGATGACGGTGTGCCTTACCGCAGCGATTGTGTCGGCGCACGAAGGGCACAAGCCACTTCCAACACGCGGGATGGAGATAAATGCGGAAACCGGCAAAATGGTGCTGACGAAGTCCGCGCGGTCAACGTTGGATGTACAAACCGCAGAAGTCGGACCGAAGAAGGTGAGTCAGTCGCTTCTGGCCTATGGGACACTGGTCTCTCCGTGGAACCGCCATGCGATGGTGAGTTCACCACTTTCCGGACGAATTGTTGAACTCCTTGTGTCGCCGGGAGAATCCGTCAAAGCCGGACAGATATTGGCCGAACTCGACAGCCCGGAGCTGGAATTGCTGCAACTGGAGATTCGCAATGCGCAAACGGCACTAAATCTGTCCCTCAAGCTGCAGTCTTCGGCTGAAGCTGCTGGCAAATCGGGTGCAATTCCAGAGATCCGATTCATAGAAGCAAAGAACCAGGTCCAGAAAGATCGGGCTGCAGTGGAGATTGCTCGTGCTAAATGGCTAGGTCTTCAGCTGCCACCCGACGCACTGGACGCAATGCTGAGGACTCCTGACGAAGCCTTTAAGCAGCGACTGGCTCTCACGAGTCCGATCGATGGAACGGTGACACACACAGACTTGTCGGTCGGTAAAGTGATCAACTCTAAAGAACATCTGTTTGAGGTACTCGACCTGTCCTCTGTGTGGCTGAAGATTGGGGTGCTGGAGAAGGACCTTTCCCGTGTTGCGATCGGGCAATCATTGGAGCTGACTCTGACGGCGTATCCCGATGTGAAGATCCCTGCACAGGTCGATGTCTTCGGTCAGTTTCTGGATCCACAGACACATCTTGGAACTGTCTGGGCGTCACTGTCGAATTCTACTTCTGAAGACTTGTTGCTTCTGCCAGGCATGTCCGGGCAGGTGCAATTGAAGATTGGCGACGAAAACGAAAAGGTTGTGGTACCTCTGTCTGCGGTCATTCGTGATGGAGCCGAACGCTTTGTGCTTGTGGAAGAAGAACAAACACAGGTGGCATCAACGTACCAGAAGCAGACCGTTGTTTTCGGCCAGCGCATGGGAAACCTGATCGAAGTGCGTGGCGGCAATTTGTTCCCCGGAGATCGAGTTGTCACTCGCGGAAGTCATGAGCTTGGCAGCTTCTTTACGAAAGGCGTGTTGCGAGTCAGTGAAGAAACGGCTCGCGATATTGGGCTTACCTTAAAACCAACATCGCAGTTGGCTCTGGCTGAGACCATCACTGTGGATGGTCTTGTCGATGTGCCACCGACACGACGTACAGTAGCTTCAGCACAGCTCAGCGGATCTATTGCAAGAATTCTCGTGGATCGTGGGCAGACGGTTCGGGCTGGCGAAGTGCTGGCGGAAATCGTTAGTCAGGATTTTCAGAATTTGCAGCTTGATCTGCTGAGAGCCGACCTCGATTCAGAACTTCAGCAGGAAATCATGAGCAATCTTGGTGAGGCCGACGATGCCGTCTCTCAACGACGACTATGGGAAGCGGAGAATCGACTCAACCTCGCAAACGGCCTGCGTGAAAATGTCAGGCAGCGGTTGACGACCGCCGGTATCCCGGAAGAACAATTGACTCAGCTGGTGACCACCCGAACGCTGTTGCCAACTCTGCCTGTCCGTTCTCCGATCGATGGAGTCGTGATGGATTTCGACAAGGTTTTAGGCCATGTCGTGCAGCCGGATGAATCGGTGTTTGAGATCCATGATCTGTCTCAGGTGTGGGTTCAGGGTTTTGTTTCGGAACGCGATCTGTCGCGAGTCAAAGTGGGACAGAAAGTCCGCGTTCGTTTTGTTGCCGATGCCACAGAAGTTGTCACGGGGACTCTTGTTCGAAGTGGCCGCTCAGTCGGGCAGGATGATCGAACGCTGTCGGTCTGGATCGAACTCCGGCAAATGCCGCGAGTGCCGGTTCAGCACAACATGCTGGCTCGACTGACGATTGAGACGGGAACCCTACCGCCGCAACTGGCCGTGCCCCGTGAGTCCATTGTTCGCGAAGGGACCCGGTCGTATGTGTTCGTTCGTAAGATCGATGACACATTTGAACGACGATTAGTAGTGCCCGGCCGGTCAGACGACATGGCGGTAGAGATTCTGGAAGGACTTATGCCAAATGATATGGTCGCTGTCAGTGGGGCCATAGCTCTCCAGACAGGTTATGCGGCGTTGCGTTAAGTCTGACATTATTTTTGCTCGACACTCCGTGGCGAGGATTTCGCGCTACATCGTGACGGAAGACATTTGCGTATGGGTTCCCGCCACGGAGTGTCAGGGCACATCGGATTGAATGAGACATTCATGCTCAATGCCATTATTGCTTTTTCCCTGAAGAATCGCGGCTTCGTTCTGATCGCTGCGATCGCGGTGCTGGTCTACGGTGGCTATACACTCAGCGAAATGCCGGTCGATGTGTTCCCCGATCTCAATCGACCAACCGTCACCGTCATGACCGAGGCCCCCGGTCTCGCACCGGAAGAAGTTGAAGTGCTGGTGACTCGACCAATTGAATATCTGTTGAACGGCGCGACTGGTGTTCAACGAGTCCGATCAGCATCCGGAATAGGACTCTCGATTGTCTGGGTTGAATTTGACTGGGGCACCGACATATATCGCGACCGTCAAATTGTCGCCGAGAAAATGCAGATTGCCCGCGAGCAACTTCCCGGTGACATAAATCCGGTGATGGCCCCAATCTCGTCCATCATGGGTGAGATCATGCTCCTTGGATTGCGATCCACGAAGCCGCCAGCCAACGAAGCGGCCGCTGCCGAACTGAATATGGAACTGCGAACGCTCGGCGAGTTCACCGTCCGCAACCGGCTGCTCGCGGTCGAAGGTGTTTCGCAGGTAACCGTCATGGGTGGAACTCTTAAGCAATATCAGATCATCACTTCGCCAGCCAGACTGGCAGCTCAGAATATCACGCTGGACCAACTGACTGCTGCCGCAGAAAAGGCCAACGTACTGGCAGGTGGCGGCATCATGGTGCGATCGCCAAAAGAATCGTTGATCCGGATCAGCGGTCAAAGTCTGACTCTGGAAGATATTGAAAATACGCCTGTTGTCTGGCGCAGTCAACGAGCGGTGCTATTGAAAGAAGTAGCAGACGTGCGGTTCGGTGGTCCGGTCAAGCGTGGCGACGGTAGTGTGCTGGTGCGTGAAGGTGACAGGATCGAAGGCGGATCGGCCGTCATTCTCGCTGTCCAGAAGCAGCCAAACGCAGACACGCTGAAACTTGATCGACAGATCGGTGTTGTGCTGGCCGAACTTCAACGCGATTTACGGGAAGGCATCGTTATTGAGGATCGCATCTTCAAGCAGGCAGACTTTATTGAGGCCGCAGTGGAGAATGTGGTCGAAGCCATTCGAGACGGTGCAATCTGGGTGGTTGTGGTGTTGTTCATTTTTATGTGGAATTTCCGCACCAGCATCAGTTCGCTGACCGCGATGCCGATCTCAATCCTGCTGACCGTACTGATTTTTCGGTGGTTTGGAATCTCAATCAACACGATGACCCTTGGTGGCATCGCGGTTGCCATTGGTGATCTGGTTGATGACTCCATTGTGGACATCGAAAATATCTATCGGCGACTGAAGGAAAACCGTCAGAAGGCTAATCCCGAAGATGCACTCAAAGTCATTTACGATGCTTCCTGCGAAGTTCGCAACTCGATCGTTTACGCCACCCTGATCGTCGTGCTGGTCGTGTTTCCGTTGTTCTCGATGGCTGGCCTTGAAGGCCGTATGTTCGCTCCACTCGGCGTGGCCTACATGACGTCGTTACTCGCATCGCTGGTAGTGTCGCTCACGATCACACCGGTGCTGGCTTCCTACCTGCTGCCGAAGGCCAAATTCCTGGAGGAGAAAGGTGACCCGTTTGTCCTGCGTGTTTTGAAGTCTGCAACGTCTGCCATGCTGCGGTGGACGCTGCGGCATACCAACCTGGTGCTCGGCGGGACAGTCGTCATGGTTGGCGTTGCAATGCTTGCACTGTTTTGGATGGGCGGCGAGTTTCTTCCACCTTTCAATGAGGGCACTTTCACGATCAGCTTTCAGACGGAACCTGGCACCAGTCTGGACGAAAGTCAGCGACTGGCTCAACGTGCAGAAATGCTGCTGATGGAGATTCCCGAAATCCTTTCAATTTCGCGTCGCACTGGCCGAGCGGAATTGGATGAACATGCGGAAGGAGTGAATTCATCGGAGATCGATGTCCGCGTTCAGGAATATCGGCGTCCCAAATCCGGCTGGGGAGCTGCGGCCCTGCGTTTAATTCCAATTGCACATTTGTGGGGATTCGAGACCACCGGACGACCTCGTGAGGAAGTTCTGGCGGACATCCGCGACCGAATCACGTCCATCCCCAGCATCAAGGCCAATATTGGTCAACCGATTTCACATCGACTCGACCACATCATGTCGGGAGTGCGGGCTCAGATCGCCGTCAAGGTTTTTGGCAGCGACCTGCGAGAACTTCGAAATGCCAGTCAGGATGTTTATGCGGCGATGAGTCAGGTGCCAGGCGTCGTTGACCTGCAACTGGAGCCGCAGGTGGAAGTGTCCCAGGTCCGACTGCAGGTCCGCCGTGAGGACGCGGCGCGTTATGGATTGGCACCGGGGGATGTTTCTGCGTTGCTGGAGACCGCGTACAAAGGTCGAGTCGTTTCACAGGTTCTGGATGACGATAGGTATTTTGGACTGGTCGTCTGGTACGACGAAGCCTCTCGTAATGATCCCGACGTGATTCAACAGACGATTCTGGACACTCCGTCCGGCCGGAAAGTTTCGCTGGGCGAAGTTGCCGATGTGCTGGACACCACAGGGCCCAACACTCTGAATCGAGAACACGTTCAGCGGCGCATCGTGGTCTTCTGCAACGTTGAAGGACGGGATCTGGCAAGTGTCGTCGAGCAGATCAAAAACCTCGCGAAACCAATTGAGGAGCGACTGCGGACACTGCCGGGAAACTATCACATTGAATACGGTGGTCAGTTTGAGGCACAACAACAGGCCAATTTACGGCTGCTGGTGCTTGGAAGTGTCTCCGTGATTGGTGTGTTTCTATTGCTGACGAAGTGCCTTGGCTCCTGGCGAGCTGCGTTACAGGTTCTGGCCAACATTCCACTGGCAGCACTTGGTTCCGTTGTCACTTTGCTGATCGTAAATCAACCCACTGCTGAGGCTCTGCAGGCAGCCGAATGGTGGCAGTGGCCGCAGGTTTGGATCAGTGCGACCAGTTTGTCTGTCGCTCATTGGGTTGGGTTCATTACTCTGATCGGGATCGTCAGCCGCAACGGCATCATGATGATTTCACATTACATTCATCTCATGGAACACGAAGGCGAAGTATTTGGAGAGGAGATGATCATTCGCGGGAGCCTTGAACGACTGGCTCCCGTGATGATGACCGCCGCTACAAGTTTCATTGGATTATTGCCACTACTGTTCGGAGCCGGGCAAACAGGAAAGGAAATACTTTACCCACTGGCGTTGGTGGTTTTTGGAGGGATGCTGACGTCAACTGCGCTCGATCAGTTGGTAACGCCAGCATTGTTTTTCAGATTTGGAAGAAAAGTGTCCGTACGATCACTTATTCCTTCAACAGAAGGTCGATGACCCGCATCTGCGATCGAAGTATTGATCCACATGATCAGCTTTATTCACTCATGCCTCAATGCGGTAACGATCGACAAAGTAGCCACGTGCAAGGCCGGAACGATGCCGGCTATGATGCCTACCAATGCTGAGACAAACGATCCAGACAACTCCAGTTGAACGGAAGGTCGAAATGCAATCATGGCTCCTTCTGCTCCAATGGCAAAACCACCGAACCCGAGGAGTGCGGCGGCGATCAGAGTTCCGGTAAGCCCGCCAAGAAGGCACTCGATAGTACTTTCCGTCAGGACCAGCCTCATTGTTCGCAATGGCCGCACACCAATGGTCTGCAGCACTGCGTATTCCTTGATGCGATCCTGAACACTCATCACCGTCGTTGTGGCAATAAGTGACAGAACTAAGCCAACAACGCAGGCGTAGCCCAGCCAGTATGCGAACCCGATCAGGTCGATGAGGTCTGATAGTGTGCTGAATACAATGCTTCCTTTTGCCGCGCGGTTTTGGCGACGCGACCGGATTTCAGAGTATTCTCAATTTCTCGTGCGACGTTAAAGCACCGCGCTACGGCTACTGAAAGCAACAGGTCCGCAGCAATCGCAGGTCGCTTGCAATCACGAGCAAAGAGGCACCCATGTCGGCGGCGATGGCCGCCCAAAGGGATGAGTATCCAGGGGAAGCGTTCCAACGCTAAACGGATGTTGTTCAAATAATCGTGTGAATTTACGATTAATCCGCCTCGCTTCATTTCGTTGGTCCTCGTATTGCAACCGTGCCTCCGCATGTCGTTCGAGGGTTGATCATGATTGAGCCTTGCCGAATCTCAACATTCTCAAACCGTTTGCAACAACAATGAACTCGCTGATTTCGTGTCCGAGTACCGCGACTGGCAACGTGAACTGGCCTGAGACGGCACCGATCACGAGGATCAGGATCACGATTGCAGAGAGAATCAAGTTTTTTTGGACAATCGCCTGATTCCGCTTCGCCAGCCTGAATGCGTAGACGAGTTTCTCCAAGTCGTCAGCCATCAGCGCGACATCAGCGGTCTCCAGTGCGACGTCGGTTCCGGCGGCACCCATTGCAATTCCCACGCTGGCTTCGGCCAATGCTGGAGCGTCGTTGACACCATCGCCTACCATTGCGACGTGTTTGTACTGCTGCATCAATTGTCGCAGCTTGGTCACCTTGTCGTCTGGCTTCAGACTGCCGTAAAACTCGTCAATGCCCACCTCTTTTGAAATTTGTGCCGCAGTTCTTTCATTGTCGCCCGTCAGCATCACTACCTTCTTGATGCCGATGTCGTGCAACCCGGCAATCGCGTGCTTGGCGTTGTCTCGAACCGTGTCGCGCATCGCGATGGCAGCCCAAACTTGTTTATCCGTACCAACGACCGCGACGGTTTTCCCTTCGTATTGCAAGCTAGTCACCACGGCGGAGAGTGAACCGAGATCAACTTGCAATTCATCTTCAAATAGCTTTGGTTTTCCAATGTAGATCAATTGACCATCGACCGAAGCGAAAGCGCCCGCACCGGTCAACGAATTGAAATCGGTCGCCGAACGCGGCTCGATATTTTCGGTTTCCGTAAAACGAACGATGGCTTTGGCGAGCGGATGTTGACTCAGTCGTTCGATACCAGCGGTGATCGCCAAGACTTCTTGGCGTGAAGGCGTCGCAGCATGTTCCGCAAATTCGCAATCCGTGACGGTCGGTTCGCCGAGCGTAATTGTGCCGGTCTTATCCAACGCGACCACGTTGATTTCCGCGAGCCGTTCGATATACACGCCGCCTTTGATCAGTACGCCGTGACGCGCAGCTGTGCCAAGCGCGGCAACGAGAGTGACGGGAATCGAAATCACAAGAGCACACGGAGCGGCGGCGACGATGAAGATTGTGGCGCGAATCGCCCACTGATACCACGTCGTGTCGTAAAACATGGGTGGCAGCAGGGCGATGGCGATACCGATCAGCAACACCGCAGGGCTATACCAGTTACCGAATCGTTCAATGAACCGCTGGCTCTCACCTTTGCGTTCCTGAGCCTCCTCCACCATCACGATGATTCGCGAGATCGTGTTCTCCGCAAATACCTTCGTCGCCTGGACTTCTAACGATCCTTCGGAGTTGATACTACCCGCGTAAACTGTGTCACCCACACCTTTCTCGACGGGAACACTTTCACCGGTCACCGGAGCTTGATCCAGGCTTGACGCTCCCGAAACGATCTCACCATCGGTTGGCACTGATTGCCCGGGATGCACGAGGAACCGGTCACCTGGCCGCAAGTCTTCGACGGGGATTTCTCGCTGCTCGCCATCTTCAATCAACAGAGCGGTCCTGGGCGTTAGGTCCATCAACGCACGAACCGCCGAACGTGTCTTTGCTTCGGTGTAGCCTTCAAGTGCTTCGCTGATCGAATACAGAAAGACCAGCATCGCCGCCTCAGCGGGCTGACCGAGGGCGTAGGCCGCAGCGGCGGCAACGGTCATCAGTAATTCGATCCCGATTCGTCGCTCGAAGAACAGTTCTTCGAGTGCTTCGCGACCAAAGTAGTAGCCACCGATCAGAATACTGGCGGTGTACAGCACGAAGGGCAACCAACCGTCGATCCAGTAACTCAGCAACCAACCGATTACCAGCAAGAAGCCCGAGACGATCGCCGCCAGCACTTTGGGATTCTTCCAGAACGGCGGAAAACTCACTTGTTCGCCCTGTTTTTTCACCGGAAAGCCGAACTCGCTAAGCTTCGCTTCCACATTCTCTTGCGATAGAGCCTGCTCATCAACGGTGAGACGAACCGTCCCCGACGAAGCAAAGATCTCTAGCAGTTCAAGATCAGGCTGAGATTCCAACGACCGCCGTAACCGCGCAGCGTCGTTGTCGCAATCCATGTTAGCAACATGGAAACGGTATTCTTTCATAGCTTTCTTAATGCTCGCTTCATCGCTCAAGGTGAATCGGTTCATGTAGAACGGCGGTGAAAACTGGTCCGTAGGATTTACAAACAGCGGTTTGCAGCGATCTTTGGCACAGGCAAAGCAATATCACTTCTTTGGCTTTGAAGTGAAGGTTCCGCTCGGGCCTTCGAGCTTCACCGGCACTTTGCCAGCATTCTCAACCGCTTCCCACAACTGAAGTGGGGAGAGGGTTGCATCGCCTTTAGGGACCACGATCGCGGTCTTTGACTTGATGTCCGTTTTCACATCACTAACGCCACGAACTTCCGACAACTTGGTCGCCACTTTCTTGGCACAACTCTCACAGTCGAGAACCTTCAAGGTGATGGTGGTTTTCGTTGTCGACTCGCCTACTGCTGCCCAGACTTGGCTGGTCAGACAAGCAGCAAGAGCAATCGTCAGGGCAACACAAACGGAGGTACGGTACATTTTCAGATTCCTTTCAGGCATTTTGAAATTCCTTTCAGCAAACAAACTTCAACATTGAAACGGTCGGTCCTTTGGGAAAGCAGGCACGTCACACGGCTATTTCCTTAGGTTTGGTGAACGAGTTGGGTAATCGAACAAAATGTCAACCTGGAAATACGTGGCTGGGGGCGGGCGCTTTCACGGGCTGGCGAAACACGCTACCGCCCGCCCCCCAGCCACTACGATCAAATGGTTCTTCACTCTTCCGGTTGTGGCGGCTTGTGCCCCGTTTTGGCTACGTAGGTGGCGGCAAACTTGTCGAAGCGTTTGGGGCTGCAAATGAAGCACTGCGATTCGGGACGATTGTGTTCTTCGCACCAATCCCCTGCTTCCTTGAATTTTGCAATCAGCGACGAGTCACACCTTGCACACTCGCCTTCCGGAACACCGTGTTCGACGCACCACCAGCCACCGTGACTGTGATCGACGTTGGTCACTGCGGGTGATCCGGCAGCACCGTCTGCTCCGGTCTCGCTTTTTCCGCAGCCGCTCAGAGCAATGACACTGAGCGATAACAAACCAAACGACAGGGTGCAAGTTCTGTACATCCAATTCATTCGATTCTCCTTCGGCGTTGCCGAATCAAGGGTTAGACCGTCAAGCGTTGGGACACGTTTCTGAATTCGGACGAATCGTCTGAATTTAGCTTGTGCTCAACGTGCGGATCGGTCGGAGCTTCAGCCTGGTGACGATGACCATCATCGTCTCCTCCATCGGCGTCAAAGTGCTGAGTGGGCAAATTGAAGACGACGTAAAGCACTCGTAACACGAGCAAGCTCATGATCATCGCACTACACACACCACCAATCACGACTGTTGCCAAGGGCCGCTGAACCTCAGCGCCCATACCGGTGCTGAACGCCATCGGCACGAAACCAAGACTGGCGACGAGTGTTGTCATCAGGATTGGTCGCAGCCGAGTCATTGCGGCTTCTTCGACCGCCTCATCGAGCGAACGTCCGCGACTGCGTAGCTGATTAATCGTGGAGACCAACAGCATATCATCCAGTACTGCGACGCCGGAAAGGGCAATGAATCCGACTGCCGCCGAGATTGAAAACGGCATGTCGCGAATCCACAATGCGAGTACACCGCCAATCCACGCAAACGGAACACCAGTGAACACTCGGAACGAATCAACCCAATTGCGATAGGTCATATAGAGCAGAGAAAGAATCATCAAAAGCGCGATTGGCACGACGATCATTAGTCTTGTCTGGGCATGCTCCAAATTCTCAAACTGTCCACCCCACTCGATGCGGTAACGACCAGCAGGCAATTTCACTTTCTCAGCAATTACCCGTTGTGCTTCGGCAACGAAGCTTCCGAGATCGCGTCCACGGACATTCGTTTCGATGGTGATCCGTCGCTGATACCAATCGCGTTTGATCGTGTTTGGGCCTTCAACTTTCTCGATCGTCGCTAGGCGGGAAAGAGGGATTCGTTCACCCGATGCTGTGGCGACTAAGATTTGACGAATGGCATCCGGGTTGGCCCGAGCCTTCTCGGGTAGCCGAATGATCAGGGGGAATCGCAACTGCCCTTCGTAGACTTCACCAACATCGTGAGTCCCCAGCGCACGCACGAGATTCATCACGGTGCTGGCCGTGATTCCGTAGCGAGCGATCTCATCCTGTTTGATGCGGATCTCCAGCACGGGTTGACCGGATACCTGTTCTACCTTGACGTCTTCAGCCCCGCGAATCGAGTTGATCGCTCGTTCCACTTCCGATGCCTTCTCGACCATCACATCCAAATCATCACCGTAGAGAATGGCGGCTACGTCGGAACGAACGCCTGAAATCATTTCGTTCATCCTCATTTCAATCGGTTGCGACATGGCTAGTCGCGGACCGGGCAAGTCTCGCAGTTCCTCCTGAACGAGGTTCGTAAGTTCTTCCTGCGTCTCGGCTCGCGTCCATTCCGCACGCGGGTGAAGCGTGACAAACAAGTCCGTTAGCTCCGTTCCCATTGGATCGGTTGCCACTTCCGCTGTGCCGATGCGACTCCAAACCTGTGCAATCTCGTCCGGGAACTTCTCAAGTAACACCTGCTCCATTTTCGTGTTGTAACGAATCGATTCCTCCATCGTGGTTCCGGCCAGTCGCACAACGTTGAGTGTGATCGCACCTTCAGAGAGCCGAGGAACGAATTCGGAACCGAGATTGGGAGCGACGAGTGAGAATACGCTCACGAGCAACAACAGTGCGGAACCAATGACAAATGTCTTATGGTGCATCGTAAACCGCAGCACGGGTGCGTAGAGTCGCTTTAGCACGCGGATCAACAGCGGTTCCCTTTCTTCAATGTGTTTCGGCAGGAACAAGCTCGCCAAAACCGGCATCAAAGTCAGCGACAAAACCATCGACCCAGCCAGCGCCATGATGACGGTCATTGCCATGGGTCTGAACAGCTTGCCCTCGACTCCTTCGAGCGTCAAAATCGGCAGATAGACAATCATGATGATGAGTTCGCCAAACATTGTCGGTTTGCGAACTTCGACGGCTGCATCACGGATAATCTGCAGGCGATTTCTGCCGTCTCGATTGTGTGCCAAATGTCGCACGCAATTCTCGATCATCACGACCGAGCTATCGACGACCAATCCAAAGTCGATCGCACCAAGACTGAGCAGGCTGGCCGCAATTCCAAACTTCAGCATTCCTGAAAAAGCAAACAACATCGATAGCGGAATTGCCATCGCGACAATGATTCCCGCTCTCAGGTTGCCAAGAAAGATGAACAGCACGGCAACAACGAGCAGTCCGCCCTCGAACAGATTCTTCTGAACAGTATGAATGACGTGATCGATCAATTCGGTCCGGTCATAGACGGTTTGAATCCTCACTCCGGGAGGCAGTGTCTCACGAATCGATTGAACCTTTTCCTTGATCGCCCAAGTGACGTGATGGCTGTTCTCACCCATCAGCATGAAGCCAAGCCCCAACACCGCCTCGCCGCGACCGTTCGCCGTAACGGCTCCGCGACGGATTTCGTGACCGATTTGCACATCAGCCACATCGCGGATGCGGACCGGAACGCCATCTTCGGACGTGATGACGATGTCTTCGATTTCTTGTATGTTGACCGTTCTGCCGACGCCGTGGACGAGCAACATTTCGCTTCCATCAGTCACAGTTCCTCCGCCAACGTTTTCATTATTGGCAGTGATTGCGTCCGACACCTGCTCAAAGGTCAGCCCGTACTTAAATAGTCGCTCAGGATCGAGTCGCACTTGATATTGTTTTTCGTAGCCGCCCCAACTATTCACTTCCGCAACGCCTCGCACCGACCGTAATTGAGGCTTGACGATCCAATCGTGAATCGTTCGCAATTCGGTCATCCGCTTGATGCGTTCTTCCTGCGACACCTTCGAAAAATCGACGCCGTCATAGATCAAAACGTAGTGGAAGACCTCGCCCAGACCGGTCGAGACGGGCCCCATCTGTGGTCGCTGAATTCCATCAGGGAGTTCGACGGTGGTGAGACGCTCGTTGATAAGTTGACGCGCAAAATAAATGTCGATCCCGTCGTCAAAGATGACCACGACCTGCGACAATCCAAACTTGGAAATCGAACGCAACTCATGCAAACCGGGCAAGCCGCTGATCGCCTGCTCGACAGGAAACGTAATCTGTCGTTCGATCTCTTCGGATGCCAGCGACGGTGCAACGGTGTTGATTTGAATCTGCACCGGAGTCGTGTCAGGAAAGGCGTCGATATCGAGTTGTTGAAGTGAGAACACACCAGCAACCGCGAACAGTCCCGCAGCTAGAATGACCAGCGCACGGTGTTTCAACGAAAAATCAATTAGCCAATTAAGCATCCATGCACTCCTATTCAGCGACGCAGTCGCAGCCTGCGCCAAGATTGTTTTTAAGAAGCTGCGCCCGCAGCACGTCACTTCCGGCGCTCGCGATGACTTCACCCGGCAACACTCCGGAGATCACTTCGGTGTATTTTCCGTTGGTCGCACCTAAACGAACCGAGCGGACATGGAATACCTTGTAACTCTCAGGGCTGTCGAAATAGTGCTTGTCGCGAACGAACACGACTTGGCAACAACCTTCCCAATGCGAGGCCCCGGTCGGAATGACGATAGCGTCAGATTCTGTTCGCAAAACGACTTCGCCCGTGCCGAAGGTCTCATTGCGAAGGCGTCCGCCAGGGTTATCCAGCACAGCACGCACCTGAATCATTCGCGTCATTTTGTCAGCCGAAGTACTGATCCAGTCGATGCTCCCACTGACACTCTCCCGGCTGCCATCGGTTCGGAAGTGAACCGGTTGTCCGATCGCCAATTGACTCATATTCTCAAGGGGAACGTTTAACGTCAGCCACATTTTGCGAACATCAGCGATTTGAAAGAGAATGCGTGTCGAGTCGATGACTTCGCCCGGTGACACGGATCGCTCGATAATTACGCCGTCCAGCGGAGAAAGAATCGGCAACAGGGTTGACGTGACCGTTTGGCTGTTGAGGCGCGAACGGAACGAATCCGGGATTCCAAGTAAACGCAGTTGGTCAAGAACCTGTTGTTCGGACAATCCTTGCAGCGAACTGACTTGCACCGGAAGGCCGAGATTCCGCAGCGACTGCTCTGCGCTCAAAACGTCCGCTTGAGCTTTCGCCAAGGCCGCTTCGGCGTCGAGGATGCGCGATCCGGCGATCGCTTCGCGGGCTTCCGTAAGTCGAACGACATTCAGTTGTTGCAGCTTTCGCTCTGCCAGTGAGCGCATCAACGAGGTCTTGAGTCCTCCGACTTCGGCCGCATCGACGATGGCGAGAACTTCGCCTTTGGTGACAAGATCTCCAACGTTTTTCTCAACAATCCAGACACTGCCGGGCACGCGAGAAGCCAAGCTTGCTTTTCGAGTCGGATCATAAACAATCGACCCGCTTCCATGGATTGATTCGACAATCGGTTGTCGTTCAACCAACTCGACGTCCACACCGGCTTGGCGTACCGACTCAATCGATGCAAACTGAATGCGAGTTCTGTAAACATCGCAAGCACTGTTGTTCTCTTTACGCGGAGCGATGGCGAACGCCCTTGCCGCCCGTTCAAGATCAGATAACAGGATGGACGGCGACTCTTTTAACTGAGCGACATCCGGATGATGAAGTGGACAATTATGAACGCCATGTTCGGGGCACCATCCGTAGTCTGGCTCCTTGAGCATCAGTGTCGGGTCGCATTGGACACAGATGGATTCCGGCACGCTGTGCTCTTCGCACCAATCACTGATGACCGGTTCAACCGTGCCCGTCAGGGCGGCGAATTTTGGAATCTTCCAGTCGTTGTGGTGTCCCAAGTAAAACACCGCCGCGAACCCCACAAGGACGAGCGTTGGCCCAATGCTCCCGATGATCATCGATAACACTCGCCTGACGGGGCCGCGAGGCTTGGCGTTGGCATCGTGATCCGATACCTGAACTTGATCCGCCACCTGAACCAAGCGTCCATTTGCAGAAGTAGAACTGGACTGGCGGAGCGGCTGTTTATCCGGTGCATCAATAATTGAATGACTCATGGCAGAACTCCTGCTGGTGGAACACGGGACAAATGCGGACTGCAACAATCGCAATCCGGGGTGTTTACCAAGGGGCAGGCGAACCAGACCGATGAACTCGACGCGCAACCGCAGCAGCGATGGAGAACGGAGTTCGCTGGTTAGCGAGCGATGGCCAGCAGTGGCCTAGAGCAGTAGAGAAGCGAAGCCGAGACGAATTGACCGCCCGCTCGCCAAGTCATGTCGATGTGAGTGTTCGTCGCATCGCGATGCAAGGTCTTCTGGCACTGCCAACGTATCAATGGACACGAGATGAAGGCCGACCGACCAATCAATTTCAGCAACAATGCGACTTTTTGTTTCTGGCGCAACCTGACAAACACAGTCAGCGTCGCACGGAATCGGACAATCACAACGCGAATCAAAGGGCCGAGGTACGGATGATTCCCCGGTGTCGCACGGTTCGTTGTGATGAGGGGAACACGTACAAGTGACCACTGAGCCGTCACAAAACCCACGTGCATCACCGTTGCCAACCGCACAAAAGAGCGGGCAAAGGATCACGCGAAGCGCGATGACGGAAAAAATGACCAAACGAAACATTTTTTAGCTTTTGCTTTTTTCAGCTAATCGAAACGGATGGAGTATACGTTGTAGGCGATCTCGAAACAAGTCGGAAAAATCACTGCTGGCTGATTTGCAATCCGTTTTCGCTTGTTGGTACTTGTTGGCAGTTGACGGCCATGCCTCGGTGTCAATATGTGGAAAGGTCTAAGTCGTTTCATTGTCAGAGGTTGACTTGTGAATTGTTGCAGTCAATCTGGCGCGATCATAGAACCTGCTTGTCCGCATCCTGAGGTGCGGTCTGTTTGCCTGCGATTTCTGAGCACCTTCCACACTGCTTGAAAGAGATATCGCTGCAGCGCAAAGAGTGGAGAGCAAAACGACGCTGGTAATCAAATTGTGAATAGACATGGAACGACTCCGATCTTGAATGGCCAGCCTCAACGGCATGCCATGGGATGTAGATGCAGTGTCGGCGAGCGTACCGACGTAGAGAAAAACGGGAAAAAGTAACGCTGTTATCACATGCGGTTGATCACAGCAATTTACAAACATCAAGCAAGCTGCTCAGGATAGCGACAATGTCGTCGCTAGAGCAGCAGCGAGTTTCAGGAGCCCGTTAGCAGAGTAATGTGCAGAATCGGAGGTAAGCGGGAGTGTTAGCCGCTCGCGATGGTTCCGACGGTCGTTCGAAATTCTGAATGTCAACACATCGGGGCACAACATCCTGAACGGTAGAGAGTCCATAGAAAGCGATCGAACTTGATAACTCGGGCAGAATTGCCGATTTCTGATTTGGAGAGTCGTTTGAACACGAGCACGGTGTTGATGGGTGCGGAGTACAGCACTCAGCAGGGCTGCAACACTCGACTGTGCTGCATGAAACCAATTCTGACTCTGAGGCAATCGCTGGATCAGAACAATCGTGCAGGCATTGCTGTTGTGGGTGAAACCCAACCAGCAGAAGAGCACATATCAGATATTTAGAGAAACAGTTCGACATGAGCAAGTCTTGCTCAGATTTGCGACAAGGCAACTCACTTACACGGGTTAGAAGGACTTCCGGCTCCGCAGGAGAGCATTAGATGCAGGATTCCTATAGTAACGGTTGCAATGATTTTGCTGTAGCACAAGTAGGATTCCTCAGTTCCAGCAACGATGGTTTTCTGCTCGGACCGGCAAAACCAGACACGAAATTTGTGGCCTGCCGATTGCACATAGAACTCCGATGTTTGCAATGCCAGAAAAATCCAGTGAGGCGTAATGCATGGGAGGCCGGTGGTCGACAATCGATGAAAAACCGACTTCGCCATGCGATGAAATCTGTCTGAAGTATTTCAGGGCTATTCTGACGCAGGCTCATGCCCGGATGACGGATGCTCGTAGATCCAAGTGTGAGCCAGATCAAGCACCTTGATGACCAGCGGCAGGTCTTCGCGTCCGAAGGACGAGGAGTCTTTCCACTGTTCGCCATCCTTGTATAAACGTGTCACTGTGACATTGTGACGTGTGCCTTTCTCGGTGCTGTTTTCCCACAATGCCGCTCGGATGCGGCCAAGTCGAATTTCGTGAACGGGGCGTGTTTTTTCCTGAGCCATTTGAATATCTCCCAATGATGTTGACCAATTGAATTTCCGCGACCCGTGGCCGCTGGCATCCATGGAACTACCACAGTTCCCGGAGGCAGTCACCAGTTTTGTTCAGGCAACCAGAGCCAGAAGGGCACCAATTTTTGCGTCGAGTTCCGCTCGATCACCGGCGTAGGAGACTCGCTGCGACAAACGTGTGAGAGCATCAACGATACTGAAGATCGTGAAGCCGCCCTGTTGTCGAGCCATTTCCACCGCTTCCTTCGCCAGTCCACGTGGAAGTCCATGGGACGTCAGCTTCTTCGCAGCCTCATCTGCGTCATTGCCGAGTCGTTCTGTCAGAGCCTTCTGAAGGACTCGATAGAATGAATCGCGTCGCTCATCCCGGCGTTTCACCAGGGATTGAATCCGGCTGCCAATCTGCGTCAGACCATTGCCAACATTGGCAGTGTGCTTGCGAGAGAATTCGACAACCTCCGTGGCGTCCCAGACAATGTGGTTTTGACAGACTCGCTGAAACCAGAATGTCTGAACTCCGAGCGATCGTCGTCCCACTTCAGAATTCCAGACGAAGAAGCCTGGAGCGAACGCTTCGCCACCAATCTCCACCCAGCCGGTGGGATCAATCAGGAACGAAAACAGATCCTGTTCGCCGCAATAGAGTCCGGTACTATGGTTGTCGAACGCCTTTTGCGGTGGCGTGAAGTCCGGAGCGGATTCCTTCACAACATCCAGCAGATCTGCATTCCAAAGTCGCGTGTAAGACACGCCGTGGATAGAGCGGATCGTCGAATTGGTAGTCAGAATCTGCAGCGGCTTTTGAGACCGAGGCAGCGTCTCTTCAAACGCCTTGCTGGCCGTCTTCGTGCTCAGTCGATTGATGGTCTCTTTGCTCACGTTGGCCATACGGCACAATTGAGAAAACGACCAGTCATTCAGTGAGAAGTCAGCATGCCCACCGACACCCAGCGTGAGATCGTGTGTAAACACAATCTGCTCAGGCCGTTCCCAAACATCAGTTGAGTTATCACGTTGCTGACAACAGTGATCAGACAGTTCGTCGAGCGAATCAAAGCATTCATCCGGAGTTCGACGGAACAACTCCGAATTTGCACGTGTCAGTACAGCCATCATAAAGCTCCTTGAAACAGGAACAAACGAAATCGATTCGGCCCCGTGGTCGAACCATCAATGCCTGAAGTTCAGTGATTGACGGAACGGCCGTGGACAAGCGACTTCGCGGGCTGTACTGAAAAACCTTTCGACCACAGGCCTCTGTTGGCACCTTCACAGTGCCGACAGAGTGCCGGGGATTGCATCTACCGAAATTGCTAGTTTAGAGAGCGGGAACATTACGTTCAGGCAGTGACCTACCAGGAATTCGGAAGCTTGTCACGCCCCACAATTCTGACTGAAGTTGTCAGGATATTGGTGTCTACAGGATACGACCATAGTGAGCTGCATGGATCTGAAGGTAGGCCCATGCGTCAGAGTATTCGGCGGCCTGAAGCAGAGCGTTCAAAGCATACAGAACGTCCGGTTCGGCAACACACCAGACCGCTACTCGATCCTCGCGATCTTGAGATTCCCGTTGAAACCGGTCGCTTCGGTTCAGTGTTTCCGGCTGAAGAACTCTCAGGCCGTTACGGTCGGCCCAACCGATAAAAGCTTGCATCATGTTCCATAAGTACCACGGAATCATGTTGGAAGGCAAGTGCCTATCGCGCTACGCGATTCCCATTGAATTGAATGCCGACGGTTCGAATCGACAAAGCGGTCTTCCATCCAACACTCAAGTATTTCCGAGCGGTCGATCAACTTATCGAGCAGGCTTCAAGGGACGAGGACTTGTGACGTGATGCTGTCGATGGGCGATGCCCGTTAGTGCGGCGACTTTGTCAAAGGGATCCTCCAGTTTCTCGATTTGTGCCCGGAGGTCCGGTATTGTCAGCTGATTGGCGTGAGAGGCAAACATCGCATGCAATGCTCGTAGCCTCCAGAATCGCTCTGCAGGAAGATACGATTCCGCTTCATCGGCGCGTCCCTGTACGGAGAGTTCGACGCACAACTGCGACAGCACGCGTGCCTTGCTGCCAAACAGTGGTAGCGAACCATCCGGCTTCCTGGTCTCCGCCACAAGATTGCATTCGCCTGCAAGGGCATCTGCTTCGAGAATCGCAAGCAGGATTGACTGAGAGGCCCCGTCGGATTCAATCATGCCAAACGCCTTTCGTCGTGCACTGCGATAGTCCTCCACCTTGCCATGAATCGCGGCTTGTCGTGCCAGCTCGGCCCAGGCTCTTGCGAGGCAGTCTTTTGTCTCAAACTGATATGGAAGCCCTTGCTGATACAGGAGAATCCAACTGCAGGTCGGCGTTCGCTGACGTTGGAAGTACCGGTTCCAAAGATCCCTTGACTTTGGCATCAGCGGACCTCCGTGACAGCGCCAAGCAGATTGCTGCTTTTGTGGAGCGCTCTTTGAGATTCATCAGCGCTGGAATCACCGAATCTTTAAGTTCCGAGTCGGAGCAGTTTTTGGAAATGACCCGGTAGATCGCGGGAGCCGACATGGCTGCCGTTGGACTGTCAGTCATCGTCTGCAGAAAAAGATCGAGCGGAACAGCGCCAGGTTCTTTATACGAGAGCCGATACAGCAACTCAGCTTTCAACCGTGGATCAGGCGTGTTCATTCCGCTGATCAACGTGAAAAGGCTGTTTCCAGCTTCCAGTTCTGCTTGTGCCATCCAGTATCTGGCAAACGCATTGACGTATTCGTATCCAGCGGCATCCAACTGGTGCGACTCAGCGATCAGTAGAGCTCGATGAAAGTCTTGCGATTCTTTGGAGCGAGTCGCAGCCATTGCGGCCATCGCAGCGGCCATTGATGTCCCGGCTCCCGCTTTTACGCCGATGGTGCGTTCGGAATTCGGTATGTGAATCGAGTCCTGGAGGATGTTGTTCGGCTTATCTGTCCAGGAACGAATTCGATAGTCAATCAGGTTTGCCCATGCGGCTCGAAAACGCGTGGAAGACTTTTTTGCCGCGTCCATTGCTGAGGTTTGGCAAGTCTTAAAGGTTGTATTTTGTTTGTCAACAAGTGCCATTCCGGCAAGATCCGCAAACAACTCAGACATCCGCACCGGGTCAGAAGCACCATTCACTGCGGAGATGGCATTTGGCCAGGCGTTCTGAAGCCGGATGGAAAGCTCCGGATGTTGTCGAAGAAATTCGACCGCGTTCACGGCAGACTCGGCTGCACGACGAGATGAAGTCATCCGCGCCACCGAAGGAAACAGACCATCCAGGGAAGCAGCAGCATCCGCTTGCTCACCCTGATCAAGATGGTAGAGGAACTTCGCCAGCCAGACTTCGGTGAATCCATCATCTGAAGGGGACAGTTGGTTCAATTCCTTTTCAGCGATCGTCAACCACCTCGACGATGGCCAGGCAATCACTCGCGACCACAGTTCGTCAATTTCGGTTTCGGACAACAGATTTTCATCTGGTAATGCAACCAGTCGCTTCAGGAAGTCCAGTGCGTCGCCGGATTCGGATAAATTTTGAATTTCTCTCAGCTTTCGTCGTCGAACGAGTTCCGGAATCAAGTCGCGAAGTTGACTTTCGGCAGCCTTGTATTGCTCGGTAGCAAGCTTCGGTTCGGCTGAGGTCTCAGCGAGGACCAGCGTCTTCTGAATCGCTGCCCACTCAGAACCGACGAGTTCATTGAGTTCGGCAACGTCGAACTGTTCTCGAAACTTCTCGAACGAAAGTCGAGCGCTCGCCAGTTTCTCTTGTTCCATTTCCAGCTGCTTCTGGAGTTCTTTCGCAGCAGCTTCAGCATTCGCGATTGAAGGGTCCGGAGTTTCCGGTTCGTTCGTTTCCGGCGGCATCGGAATGCCGTTGGGCTCATTCTCCGGAGCTGGGCTCTCCTGTACAACGCTTTCGCGATCTGAGTCGGAAGATTCAATGGGCGATGAAGCCGTCGATGCATCCACGTCTGTTGTTGTCGTGGGTGATGATTCTTCGGCTTCCCGCTGCACAAAGAATCGATCTCGGATCTGCGGCCACCGCAGTACGACAAACGCAGTGATCGGAATCAATATCACGGCCATCAGCACCCAGCGCGTCATTCTCTGATGTTCATGATTCGAATTGCTTGCCACGTAGAATTCCTAGGGCTGAAGGAGACCGATTTCGATCAGGTAGGGACCGTGTTGTTTGAGAAGATGTTGGGCTCGCTTGACGGTTTCGAGTGTATTCGGATTTCCAAACATGGAATCATAGAAGGGCGGGAAAGCACCTCGCGGACGAGTGCCTCGAGGATTGTCGTGCTGTGGGAATCCTCCAATGCGAGCCAGCATCGTAACTCCATCAATGTCGGGGCTTAATGCACCTGTCTGTTCAAGGTCTCGAAACGAAAGAGGCTGCTTTTGAGCGGTCTTCTTCCAGTCATTCCACGAACGTCCCAACTGATCGTATCCCGGCGTGATAAAGGGCGAAAGCAGACGACGGATTTCCAGTTCATCTCGCTGAAACGCCAGCTTCTGTTCGGCGATCAGGATAGCTTTCTCAGTCTCCGCACGTATTGATTCCACACGTTGCTGAGTTTTCGCCGAACTTTCCGTCAGTTCACGAACAACATCCTGCAACGACGTCATGTTCTGACGGTGCTCCTGCTGCACTGGCTGACGCCGTTCTGCGAACCGAGTCTTGATTTGCTCTGCAACAGCTCGTTCCTCATCGGATTGAACTTGTACCAGATCCGGCAGTACGCCATCCGAGACGGAATTTGCTGCTGTCGGAGATCTCAAGTCCCCGATGTCGCGACCTATCCGTAACAGAGTTTCTCGCAAGTCACTGGAACCAGCCAACACAGGGATAGTGTCAGGATACTCATTGCAATGTTCCGTCATTAGCTGAAGACGTCGACGGATTGATTCAACGCGTTTTGAGTCTGAAGTAGAAGCGATGCTGTCGAGTTCGGCCATCATATTGTTGATAGAAATGAGCCATGCTTCGCTCCGGGGAGGTTCTGGTTTCGGCACCCACCTGTCAACAATCGGCGCAAGCGGACCAGACTGTTCGGGCGTCGGTTTCAGCGAATCAGGCTGCACTGGCGCCGGAGTCGGGGACGTCTCGAAGGAACTCAGAAAGAAATGACCGAGCCAGAACAGGACGATGACAGATGCAATCAGGGAGACCGTGTGTTTAATGTCCCGAGAGGTTGAAGAAGGGGAATTCTGAGGCTGACTCATCATGCGTGCTCCACTAACGAGAGAGAATTCCAGCTTCGACCATTGCGTCTCCATGCTCTATGAGGAACCGCTGTACCTTGCGAACAGTTTCGATCACGGCGGGCTTCTGAATGACGAATTCATCCGTGTACTTAGGGAACTGTCCCAGTGGTCTATCGTTGAGATTGCCAAATGCGTTTCCAGGCTGCACGAGATAAAACAGTGTCTCCATCCCTTTCTTATCCTCATTGAGAGCCCCGAACTGCATCAGAGCTGACAATGACAATGGTCCCGGGTCGACAACCACCTTCATACTCTGGGCGCTGTCAGGCTGCTTGTAGCCCTTTGAAATCACGGGGCTCAGGAGCCCTCGCATCGCGGGCAGGGCCTGCTCCATAGCTTTGCGAGCTTCTACGCGAGCAAGATCTCTTTGACGTGCAGACTCCTCAGCAGATGACTCAATCTCTCGAAGTTGTAAGGCACTATCCTTCTGCAATTTCTCCAGTTGGATTTCTGCTTCTCTTAGGGAGATCTCTTTCTCCAGTCGAATCGAATCCAGCTTTCGAAGCTCCATGTCATCGGCTGTTGCAGCCGCTTGCAGTTGGGATACGACAGCTTCCTCAATTCGCCGCTCAATGTCTGCCTGAATGGTGCCAAGGGCAGCCTCAAGAGTCACATCGCTGATAGCGACAGACTTTTTCAGTTGTCCATCCAGGAGTTCATTGAGCCGTCCGATCATCTTGGCGGAGTTCTCAAGTTGCCGCTCAGTTTCCCGGAGGGCCGACTTACGTGTATTCAGTTCGGCCGTGCTGAATGTTCCAGTCGCTTGCGATGTTTCGTTACGAAGTTTCACCTCAATTGATCGCAGTGAATCGGACGTCGCATCCGTTTCCTGACGTACAATACGAAACGCACGAACGCCCTCAATGTTGGCCAGCCGCTGTCCTTCCCCGTTGGTCAACATTTGCTGCAGTCTGACGTTCAGTGTTGCAGCCTGTGTCTGCGCTTCGGAAAGCAGGTTTGCCACGCTCCCGTGAAGAGGTTCCAATTCGATACGTTGAAGTTCTTTCAACAACGCAGATTCGGAACTTGCATAAGCTGATGTGTCTGCCGGCGGCGTCTGTGGCTGCACTTTTACGGGCGGATTTCTTTCGATTTCAGGCGGCGAGTCTGGCTGTGGTGTCACTGTGGGAACAGACTCGTTCCCGAAATCCAGTAATGGTCCGACGCCGTAGATCAGGAACGCAAACCACGGGCCGCTGATGCCAAACAACAACAAAAGCATCAGCTGAAACCGACCTGGAACGGCAGCCTTTGCCACAGGGCGTGCGTCTGTTGAAATTCTGGCGGCAGTCTCCGGAAAAAGAGGTTCTGACATATCAAGTCAGTCCTCCATTCGGCTGTGCGCGGTTTTCCAGAGGAACTTCGCAAAGGCCACGAACATCAGTGCCGGAAGCAGTGTTGAAAAACCGCGATATAACAGCGAATACACTGCCCCCTGCAGTCCGATGAGTCCGGCGAACACCGAAAGGCTGCCAAATCCCATAAACAGCAAGTCGATGGATCCCTTTTTCCAGTAACACTTCTGGTGTAGGCAGCGAATGAGCAAACCGCCAGCAACGAACGCCAGCAAAAGTGCCGCAGGGATCATCAGGGCAGGCTGCGTTCTACTGAAGAACATCATCACTGCGGAAGCAATAGTCACACCAATGGCTACGGGCCAAAGGGACACAAACTGTTCACCGGCCGTGCGGCGATCGACGGTCGAATAATATGGCAATTTTGAATCTGGGGTTCCTGAGCCTGGAAGAGCGGGCTTCTGTTCTCGTTCTGTCCAGCCAGTGAGAACAAAGTGACCCAATATCAAGGCTGGGTCGAAAACAACCTCACGTCTCACGATCGGTAGGGTTTCTTCATCAATTCCTGTACGAACTGGCTGATTCTGGAATGATTCCTCGCGAACTTTCGTACGAATGATCTGTTCCAGAATCAAGTGCCCCTCTAACAGCAGCACATGTCGTCGAATCCACTCAGGGATTCGCAAGAAGAACTCACGGTGGTGATTTGGAATGCTGGAGCCAGCGTCGTGAGGATCTCTCACTGTGACGTCAATCACGTGATGCTCATGACGTTCGATGGAATGGACGTTCTTTCCGCGAATTGCTTCGAAGTGTTCCGTGGTTACGGTTCGAGTGTCGTTGCCGTTATTCTGAGTCCTCTGTTTTCTTGACTTCTTGCGGCCCGTCTCAGTTTGGCTCACAACATGTTTAAAGAAGTTGAGCTTGCAAATTCGTTCACCGGGGACTTCAAGGAGCCCCACCACATTTCGTTCGACCAGCAGATGCATGACCTCAACAAACTGGGATGCAAGTTTGACGCAGGCATCATTCAGCCAGCCATCCGCTTGTTGAACAATCAATTCTCGCTTCTTCGCCAAGAGATCGGAAGAAAGCAGCGCAGGCAATTCTGGCTCCCGCTTTCTGATCTGCTCCAGCAAAGGTCTTCGAACTGATTCGACCGCTTTTGCCCTCGCCTGTGGATTCGCGCCACCTTCAATCTGGATCGCGTGGACACAGACGAGTTCAGCGAACTGACCAATCTCACGCTGCCTTTGGCGAATCAGTTCTTCTCGTCGACCGATCGCTCTGGCGAGGTCGACTGCGTCGGTGCAGTCAGACGGTGCCAGACTCGGAGCATTCAGTACAAGTTGTTCTCTCAGTGCCGAATAGATCGGCAGATGAGAGGTTGTCTGAATAACCTGATCAACCAGGACCGCGGAGTCAGGGGACTTGGAATAGGCTTCAACAAGTCTTGGAAGGAGCTTCCGAGCTTCGGCGGTAATCTGTTGCGGGTTGGCAGTCATACATCACCTCTGCCAACATTTTAATCTCCACAGGTGCCGTCAGAAAACTGTCCAGATGCTGTTTTTCAGCGATCTTGGCATCCTGCAGATTGTGTGGTAGGAGGTCCGTTCCTCCTTTGCCGGGAGTCAGGCCGTGCGGCGTATCCCGGGAAACGAGCGATTCAAGGTTTCAGAGTGGCAGGTTTTAGAAGCAGGCCATTGACCCGTTCCGAAGTCCAAACGGATTTGAGCCATCAAGGATACTTGAGGCTGAAACCCGTATGGCCGACGGGGGATAGTGGGCTTTTTGGCATTCCTGGCAGTGTGAGCCGTTCCCCCACTGAAATCTAACGAACGCGGTTGAAACTGCCTGGCCGGAAACGACTGCCGACCGAGTATGGGATTCGTTCCAAAAAAGGTTCGTCACGCTCGTTTCCGTCACCAAAAAACAGGCTGAGTTCATTCCCCTTTTGGAAAATCTGAAAACGATGAATCTTAAAAAACACTGAAAAAACATGACTGATCTTGCAAACCCGCAAAAGGGGAAGTACACCTTGAAATCACTGAGATTTGAGTGGTTTTTGCAGGATTCTGGGGCTTCCTCATAACCTCGAGGTCGTCGGTTCAAATCCGGCCCCCGCCATCGAACCTCACGGTTCGTGAACAGAATAGCCCCGGTGTCGAAACATTTTTCGACCCCGGGGTTATTTTTTGCGCTCAACTTTGAGCCCTGCCAAAAGCGTCGACGTATCCCGCTTTCCCGCAACAACTTGCGATCAGCCCGGAACTCGGGCCCGTGCCTCTTGCCTCAAACAGAGACACGCTGAAGCGGGCCTCTCGGAACGTCTCGGTCCCTGAAATCGCGTTTTGTCTCTCGAAAACAGAGACACCCCCGGCTCGGGTTATGACCCCCACTGGCTTCACTAAGCAGTTTCGGAATTTCCAAATCGCGTTTTGGGGTTATGCGACCGCGGGGTTATGGGCATTGGTTACGACCGGCCATGTCAATCGTCGCGAAGCTCACAAGACCGATCCTAGTTCGGAAAAAAACCACATCGGCTTGTACCATCTGCATTCCCGGAAAAATGGACTTCGGTAATGGCATCCAAGTCTGCTGGTGGATCTCGATTCTCGAAGACGATGATTTGATGCTTCAATTTCATTTGTGAAAGCGATTGATAGAACCGTTCTGCCACACCCGCCGCCTCCAATTGCTGCTTCTCCTCAAGTGAATCTGGCTCTCTATAGGCGACAAGCGGTGAGTCGAGAATCACCACGCCAGGGTGAGGATGATTCTTCTTTCGGCAATACCTCAACAAGCCGAGAACAAATGCAGAATAGCTGATAGCCCTCACTCCCTTGCCATGACTTGATCTGTCCTTTCCGTTGATTACTAGATCCTGCTTCTTTTCGCTGAATTGCACCGGACCCACGTCCGGAAAATTCCACTCTTTCAAAAGTGTTCTAACCTCCTTGCAGAATGCCGTTGTGTCACTTGTGGTTGCTGCATTGTCCACAGTCGCATTCTTTGACACCGGGGCGGTACCAACTGGCTTTTCATTTCCCAACGAAGCCAATTCTTGCTCGAGTCGGCTCCGTTGATTCATGAGAGCAGAAGCGAGAGTCAGTTCGCGTTGACTCTCTACAAGCCTCTGGAGTTCCGCATTCAGAATCGCTGTGGCCGGCATCAATTGATTCTCGATCGCCTGCGATAGCTCATGATAAGCGGACTCGGCCTCTGTGATCTCCGCCTCCAACTTTCTGATCTCAGCTCTGACATCTGAGTTGGTTCCAGAAAGATCATGTTGCAGCAACTCAATACGTTCAACCTCACGGCCGCATGCGGCGCGAAGTACGCTGAGATCTTGATTGGTTTCCCACGGCGTCTCCGTCCCACACACCGGACATTCAGTTTCGGGCATCGCCGAAAGATATGCCCCGGCCTCGGACATGGCGCGAAGGCGATTCAAATCAGTTGAATAGTATTCATTCAACAGATCGAATCTCTCAATGAGACGCCCCAGGACGTCTATTCGTGATTGGCCCAACTGAATGACCTCCCACAGACGTTTTCTCTCAATTTGATTCTCCCGCAATTGTTCACGATCAATCGAGATTGCGTTGGTTGCTTCAGCCAGTGAATCTGCAACTCTTGCCAGTTGTTCAGAGATGGTGTCTGCAGAATCAGTGACTCCCCCCAATTCTCCGTCGATTGATTCAATCATCTCCTCAATCACCAGGCGTCGCATGGGTTCAGGAACATTTGAGATGTCAACTGCTGGGGTTGTCACCACACTCGAATCGTCTGTGCCTGTAATCAGGTATCGAAACAGCGATTCCTCCATCGTCTTTTGCGTCACAATTCCTGAGCCGTAGACTGGTGACGTCTTTGAATAGATTCTCACTTCGTCTATGAAACACAGATGTGCCATTGCACGAAACGAAAGTGCCCATTTCGAGTTGTCTTTTTTCTTCGCTAACAGTTGAACGTCGGCAAGGCCACTGAGTGAGAGCAGGAATTGAGAGATTGTGCGATTAGACTTCGTCGCGTTCTTCTGCTTGAGGACCTCTGGCTCTACTGTCGCGCCGGTGGCATCGAGAGCGCACTTGTATAGCTCTGCGTCCCCGCCCCTCAACGAACGACTCATAGTGAATGCCTGATTATCCCACGTCTTTAACTCCAGCCAAATCGTTTCATACCCGTTAGCCTCGTCAATTTGCTCTGGTGGTGTTCCGGCACCCATGACGAAGTCGAGGCACTGGAGGATATATGACTTTCCAGTATCCGATGCTCCACTGACAACATTCAGCCCCTTGCCAAACGTAATCGACGCGGGCCGTTTCTTTAGGCCTCCGCGAACTTCAAGTCGAGTCAGGTAAAATCCGTATGTTGGCATCAGAACCCAACCTCCCAATTGCCAATTCGTTGAAACTCGGCCCCCCAACGATCAAGGTTCACCCGGAAAAAGTGCAGTAGAGATTCCTCGTCAACATCGCCGAATCGGTCAATTACCCATCGTGCTCGAACACGAAGAGACATCGTGTAAGGTTCAGCAAGGCACGCGAGAAAACCTCCAGCAACTTCAGATGCACAGTAAAGGATGCCTTCGCTTGAGAGGTTAGGTATGACGAGACCACGAGACATCATCAGGTCAAGGCCATGTTGTAGAAGCTCACGTCGAACAAGCCATTCGTTCGATCGAAATGGTGTGGCGGGGTGAAGGCTCTCAGGGCCTTCATCCACATCGCCTGAATGAACGACAAGATAGTCGTAGAATACAAGTCTCTGAATATCGAGAGGCACCGGATGCGAAGCATAAAGTAGGCACATAACTCTTAGACCGCTTTCAAGTGCGGTATTGAGCGGACTCAACGGATTGTTTCTTTGCTTCGTAGATTCAGCCATGCTCCACCCATTTCATTCGATCGGCCTCAACTAGTTGATGGCAGATCCCTCTCTTGTCTGGCGGCTCCATGACTGGCAGTAGTGCATGATCGGTTAGAGGAAGGTTGACGGCCGCTTTGGTAACAGCCTTGACCTTCTCAAATCCATCAACATATTGATCCATGTACGTTTCCTGGACTCCGTTCTCAATCTCCTCTTGGAGTCGTTGAAATTCGCCGGGAGGCAGCCATGCGCGTGAAAACGAGCTCAATGCTTCTGCGGAATAGAATGACGCTCTGCTCAACAGAAAGTGTCGGTGAAGCGTTGGATGGTCCGGTACATCGCTTTCGGTGATTGTGACGCCTTGCGATTCAGAGTAAGCAGCCAGTAGTTGGGATACATATTTCAGTTCATTATGGCCAATACCTGCAGGCGCAACTTTGGGAGGCCTGGGGCGATCTGGGAGCCCTCCTCCAAACCGCTGGACATGCCAACGAGTCTGCTGATGCTGCTCAATGACTTTTAGAGTAGGTATGAAAGTGACACGATCAAATGGAAATGACGAAATGTGCGACTTCAGTGCTGCCGTTAGTTCAGTGGTTGAGTTCCGAATTTTCGAGAGACAGTATCTGGGCCAATTCTGAATCAACCCGTTTCGTAATTCTTCCGGTCTTTCGATCAGACGAGCCAGCGTTGTTCCAACATCTTGAGGGGCAACGAAATAGTACATTCGTGGAATCGAAAACACTCCGATGTGGGTGTAGTAGGCAAGCTTTCCGAGTTCTGTCCAAATATCGCTCGGCATGAGCGGATGGTCGTAGTGTTTGCACTGATAATTGTCCCATGCCTTTCCCTCGGCTGGTTCAGCAGTATGAGCCACAACGTCACGTCCCATATCTCCAGCCCCGCCACATCGGAACACTTTGTGGTAAATGCTGGTCAAACATGTCGCCCATTCTGCAATGAAATCTTCCCACTCATCCTCCGAGAATGTCTTTACACGTGTGATCGCTGGAATCGGCATCCCGGCTGATACTGATGCAATACTCGTTGAATCGCGAGTGACGGGCGGAGCGAGTGGAATCAAATGAGGGTCCGTTGCGGTCTTGTGCGCTCGCGGCCCGATGCGTTGTGACCGCTTCTTCATTGACTGATCCCTTCGGCGAGTTGCTGACGAAGGGGCCATTCAATGGTGATCGCCGCTTCTTTCATTTTGTCGATCCTTGCAGGACAAGTCGTTTAGCAAGTGGGTGATTGTGGGCGGTTGAGATGGTAAATCGTCAAGATGCTGTCGGCAAAGCAATGGAATTCTGCCCGTGACTTTCTCGACCGACAACCGTGTAACACGCTGTTTTTGCCATTCAAAAAAATGCCCTTGCGGTTTGCAGTGAGAAGGGTGTTGATTGCAATCCCTCTTTGATGATCCAGGAGAAACCCGGACACATAACCCGACGACGGCATATATCACTTTCTGCAGCGACTGGTGAATCGCAGTTGGCAGTAAGGCAGAATTGGGATGAAGGCACGCAGCAAGAAACCGCTCACAGCTGAAGACCGTCGCCGAGGCGTGGCGGCGATTCTGGCACTGGCGGTCCGCCGAATTCTGCGGGATGAGCGGAATTCCAAAGTTCTGAGCACTGACGTTTCGAACAGAGTCAAATTCGTTCTCGAATGATCGTGGATGAGGTCGATGTTGGTCAGCGCACGGAGAAGTGCATGTTGCGGGGTGGTCTCCTTCCGGGGATTTCCGGGACGTGGATCATGGCGGGGCTATATTCGGCGGAGCAGTATTCGGCGGAGCAGTGGGCGGCGTTGATCGGGGAACAGGGTGAGTCTGCACTGGTGCAGTGACAGGGTGAATAGAAAAACCGCGATCGGATCACTACAAGACATGAGCAAGGGGGGCGTAATGCCCACCCATTTCTGTTCCTTGCAAGTGCGTTTTCGTCATGGTGCAGAGCAACATGGCATGACTGAATGGTGTCTTTTCCAGACGCATTCGTCTTCGTGCCGGGGGGGGGGCCTTGTCGCATGGGTGAATCGACGGACGTTCGGCCTGCAACACGTATTGCACGAACGTGGCATTGGGTCCGCAGGAAGCCAGCCCACGCCACCTTGTTCGTTCTGCTCGTGCTGATCCCGGTCGCGTGTTTGTGGATTTCGTGGCAGTTCAAAAAGCTCCGACAGGCGCAAATTGCAACCCTGGAGCGGGCGGAAAGAAGTGCCGCCAACGCTCAGCTTTCACGTGTTCTAAGTCTACTTGATCGCAATCCGTCCGTTGCCGATCAGATCCTGACGCGGATTCCGATCCGGCAGCGTGATCTGGCGTGGGGAATTCTTCAGCATCGCCTGATGCATGACAAAATTGAGTGGTCCGAAGCCAGGAATTCGGCAGAGATATTCAGCGTCCAGTTTTCGGAAGACGGCACTCGATTTTTTACAATCGATCAGGATCGCTCCGTTGTCGCTCGAGACTTGAGTTCGGGACAGGTGCAGTTCGAGAGCAAACTTCCTGCTCATGATGGACAGTGGACTGCTCACGTGTATGGTGACTCGAATCGTGTCGTCGTGCATCGTGGTTCTCGGAGCAGGGGCCAGACCTATTTTATGCCCGACGAGTGTTACGTCTGGGATCTTCTGAAGAATCAAATCATTTTCGAGGGGCAGGCCACGGGGGTGAGTTACGGGGCAGCACAGCGATCGCCGGCCTTCCTGTCCCGCGATGGCAGATCTCTGGTTGTCATTGAACTTCGCGGCAATACGGTCGGAGTCTGGGATACTGATTCTGGAAAGGAACGATTCCGCATCACGATTCCCGGCGACTTGCGCAATACCATCCCAGGAGCCGACGGAACGATTTTGACGTTGGCCTTGAACGATGGCGGATGCGTACTCAGTGAATGGGATATGAAGGACGGACGGCAGATCTCCTCAAGGCCCATCGCCGGACTAACGCCGAACAGCTCCACAGGATTTATCGATGCCTTTGTCGGAAGTACTTACCACGGTTCACGATTTCTTTCACTGGATGTCGACGCAAAGACATACTTCTATGATCTGGTGAATGACGTTATCCTGGCCCAGGGTCAATACGTGACGCCGACCGGCGAGGTTTTGACAGTTCATCGCAGCAAGCGAACACTCACCGCATTAAAGGCTGGGAGCGAAGCACTGACTGTTCCACTCGCCACTGACGGGGTGAAGTTTCAAGTGAATGGTCCGACGATGATCTCGTTCAACGAAGATGCAACGCTTTCATTTTGGGATGCCGGTCAAGGCGAGGAGCAACTCAGGCTTCCCACTGAATCAGACTCGGTAACGCTGGCAGCCGTGTCGCCTCGTCGTGATGCTGTTGTTCTCGTTGATGCCACTGGTCGAGTGGCGGTCATTCGAGTCAGTCTTCCCTCTGAGACGGAATGATGATGGAGATCGGAGAGGAATCGTTTCAGATTCGACTCCGACAACGTCTTTGACTCCGGCGTTTGAATGCGGCAGGCAGGAAGGCGGCCCGCCCCGACCTTGCTGGCGCTCGCTCGACCCCTCCGAAACTGCGTTTGGGTAAGGGACTCATCAAGGTGCACGCTTGTGCTCACTTGCGCGGCAATGAAACGCTCGCTGCATCGATTCTCAGAATCCGTCCGGATCGGCGATCACTGGAAACAGCCGGGCTTTTGTCTGTTCGACACACTGCTCGGAGGGTACTCTGTCTCACGTTGGATTCGTAAGTTGGGTCCTGAGGGACCACGTGGAGAAGACAAATGACTGCTGGAAACTTCTGCGGACGTACTCGGCGCGAAGCCCTATGGCAGACTGGCTGCGGATTTGCCGGGCTGGCGATGACCGCCATGATGGACCGGGACGGTTTCCTTGCTTCACAGGCAGTGGCTGCAGACGGCGTGACGGACTTCAAGAACCCGCTCGCTGCGAAGGAACCTCACTTCGCTCCAAAGGCCAAGAGTGTCATCTTCCTGTACATGTATGGCGGCCCCAGCCACATCGACACGTTCGACTACAAGCCTTCGATGTACGGAATGGACGGCAAGACCATCGAAGTCAAAACGTTTGGCCGCGGCGGACATCGCAATCAGGGTCGCATCGTCGAACCTCGCTGGAAGTTCAAGCAGTACGGTGAATGCGGCAAGTGGGTCAGCGACCTGTTTCCGCATTTGGCACAGAAGGTCGATGACATCGCGTTCATTCACTCGATGACAGCCGACTCGCCGATTCACGGATCGGCGATGCTGATGATGAACAGCGGGCGAATTCTGAGCGGTCATCCGTGTCTTGGCTCGTGGGTGAATTATGGCCTGGGCAGTGTGAATGAGAACCTGCCGGGGTTCGTCGTGATGCTGGATCCTCGAGGCGGTCCGATCAGCGGTTCCAAGAACTGGAGCAGCGGTTACATGCCGGCGACTTATCAGGCCACCGTGATGCGATCCAGCGGCAATCCGATTCTGGACCTGACTCCTCCAAAAGAACTGGCCGGCGGTGCTCAGCGACGCCTGCTGGATACTCTGCGTCAGTACAACGAAGCACACCTGGCACCTCGCGCGGACAATTCCAACCTGGCAGCTCGAATCGCCAGCTACGAACTCGCTTATCGCATGCAGTCTACGGCGCCGGAAGCTGTGGATATCAGCCAGGAAACAGCAGCAACTCAGGAACTCTACGGCCTGAACGATCCTCGCAGTGAGAAGTTTGGCCGCCAGTGCCTGCTGGCTCGAAGACTGGTCGAGCGAGGTGTTCGCTTCATCCAGATTTACTCCGGCGGTGCGCATAACGACGACAACTGGGATGCTCACACGGACATGGAAGCGAACCACAATCTGCATGCGGGTGAAACCGACAAGCCGATTGCCGGCCTGATCCAGGACCTTAAAGAACGAGACATGCTGAAGGATACTCTGATCGTCTGGGGCGGCGAATTCGGGCGTCAGCCAACGGCGGAGTACGCCAGCGGCAGCGGTCGCGACCATAACAGCTATGGCTTCACGACATGGATGGCTGGCGGCGGAATCAAGGGCGGCACCAGCGCCGGCACCACCGATGAACTCGGTAGTCGAGCCGTCGACGACAAGTATCACGTGAAGCACATGCATTCGACGATTCTGACCCTGATGGGACTCAGCCCGGAAAAGCTGACCTACTTTTTCGGCGGCCTGAACAACTCCCTTGTCGGCGTCGAAGGTGCTCAGCCGATCTGGAACATTATGACCTAACAGTGCGGTCTGGCAAATTTGTGACGCACCGGAGGGTTCGCAGGCTGCCGCGATGCATCCACCATGGGCAACGGCCGATTTGCAGTAAGGGGCCAACACTCGTCTGATGACGAACCTGCAATTCGTCACCGACTTGCAACAATCACAGGATGCTCGTACGGGCAGAGCTTACCCGGGGAATTGCAGAGCATCACTCAGAAAGTAATGGCTACATTGGTGTGGCGGAGATCGTTGACAGCCGACTCTGTCGCATTACTGACGGTGATTGGAACAACAGCCGTTTAGCCTCGCCACGGAGCTCGCGGAACTTCAACTCGTGCAGCGGCAATCCCGAATCCAACCGCACCGGCAGCAATTGGCCGCGACGAAGCGCGTAAGCATGCTCATTGAAACTCTCGCAGTCAGTCCTGGTGAGCAAGGTTGATCACGGGAACTCTGGCGAGTTCCACTACGACTTATGGTATCCCGCGTTACGAGCCTTTGAAGTCGCTGACATCCCAGTTCCGCTGGAGTGATTTGTGATGGCGTATCGTTTCACCGTCGGCTCCGTTAGCGAGAAGAAGACCGATTCATGAAATCCACGGCGGCCTGGAATTCCAGGGCAGCGCCATTGAAGTTTCTCAGCAGAGGCAGAAGCTGATCGTTCGAAGAACCGGTGGCCTGGAGTGTTGTCACAAGGCTGTTGCAGTTGCATTGTGCAGCCGGACCGAAACAGCCGTAGCATCCTCGATCATAGGCCGGGCAGATGGCTCCGCAGCCCGCGTGAGTCACCGGGCCGAGACATGGAATGCCCTGGGCGACTTCGACACAGACGGTGCCTCTTCGTTTGCAATCGAGACAGACCGAATGAGCAGGAAGTCGAGGCTTCCGGCCATGAACCAGTTCCGTCAGCACATGGAGCAGCTGATGTCGATTGACCGGACATCCACGCAGTTCATAGTCGACACGAATATGATCGGCGATTGCCGTCGATGTGGCGAGTGATGAAATGTACTCCGGCTTTGCATACACGCATCGGAGATAATCTTCGTGGCTCGCCCAGTTGCGAAGGCTCTGGATTCCTCCTGCAGTGGCACACGCGCCGATGGTGACGACGGTCGTGGCCTGATTTCGAACATCCTGAATTCGCTTTGCGTCGTGAGGTGTCGTGATGGACCCTTCCACGAGAGCAATGTCGTAGGGACCCGCTTCCATCCGACTGCTTGCCTCGGGAAACATCGCGATCTCGACGAGGCCGGCAACAGTCAGCAGTTCATCTTCGCAGTCCAGTAGAGACAACTGGCATCCATCGCAGGATGCAAACTTGAAGACGGCGAGTCGTGGTCGCTTGTTTGCGTCAATCACAGACATCTCAAAGATCCTCCACTTTCATTCTGGAGGAGACTCGATCAAAGCAGAACACCGGACCATCCTTGCACAGAAACTCCGGGCCGAACTGACAGTGTCCACACAGCCCGATCGCGCAGTTCATATTGCGTTCCAGCGAAAGGAAACAGTGAGACGACGGAATGCCTCGCCGGATCGCCGTCTGCACCGTGTACCACATCATGACTTCCGGGCCGCATGTCATGACCACAGTTTTTGACGGTTCGCGCAGCCACAGGCGATCCAGGACGGCCGTCACCATTCCAATGCAGCCATGCCATGACTCGTCAGCGCGATCCACGGTCACCACCACGTTCATTCCCCGAGCACGCCAGTCGTCATACTGTTCCGGGTAGAGCAGCAAGGATGGTTCACGAGCACCGACGATCAACGTGAGTTCATCCAGCTCCGACCGGTGCTTTAGAAGATGCAGGATGGCAGGCCGAAGAGGAGCCAGGCCGATTCCGCCGGCGACGATCACGACATCCTTTCTGTTACAGGATTCCACGGGCCATGAAGATCCAAAGGGGCCTCGAAGTGCGATGCTGGAATTCAGTGGCAGGCGAGCCATTGTCTTGGTCACATTGCCAGCTTCCCGGATCGTGTGCGGCACGACACCGCGCTGGCCGGGATCTCCGGAGATCGAAATCGCAACTTCGCCAACACCTGGCAGGTAGACCATGTTGAATTGGCCCGGCAGAAACTGAAACGACTCGGCCATCTTCGGGTCATCGAAGACCAGATCGTACGTTGCGACGCCGGGAGTTTCCTGTCGCACATTTTGAATGCGAACAGCGTGGACCTGCCATGGGTTGTGCGGATTCGAAGAAGGGAACGGAGTGATCATGAAGGATTCTCCACTGGCGCGTGTTGGGAATCCTGCTGCACGGATTCTCGCAGCTTTGCAACTTCCTCCGTGAGATCAATCCCTGGCGGACACCATGTGATGCATCGACCGCATCCGACACAGCCAGAGGTTCCGAACTGATCCTGCCATGACGCCAGTTTGTGAGTCAGCCATTGCCGATAACGACTGGCGATACTGTTTCGGACGGGCGTGCCGTTCATGTAGCTGAAGTCGATGTTAAAGCAGCTGTCCCATTTGCGTTCTCGCTGAACATGATCACCGGTCAGATCCGAGACCTCGGTCACTGTGGAACAGAAACACGTCGGACACACCATGGTGCAGTTGGTGCAGGACAGGCATCGTGTGGCGATTTCATCCCAATGAGGATGCTTGAGATTGCCAAGCAGCAGATCATGGAGATCAGCCGTGTCCATCCGGCGAGTCATCATCTGCTCGGCCCGGGCACGCGCGGCAGCGGCTTCAGTTCGGTGAGCTTCTGTGATGGGCTGCAGGGGCAATGACTTCACAATGGTCAGTCCGGAATCTGATCCGGTTTCAATGAGAAAGCCAGACGCGGTCTCCGTGAGTGCCAGATCGAATCCCGAACGGCATCGCGGCCCGGTGTTCATCGACGAGCAGAAGCAGGTTGCCGCAGCGCTTGTGCAATTCACAGCGATGATGAGAACGGATTCACGGCGGGCCTTGTAGATCGGATCGACCCAGGGCCCATGCAGGAACACTCGATCCTGAACTTCAATCGCCGCCAATTCGCAGGCTCGAACGCCAAGAAACGCAAGCCGCGGAGGAGGAGCGGTGTCCGTGGAAAACTGCCAGGTGTCTCCGCTTCGCAGAGCCGACGCCACGATGGCCTGAGGCGGAAACAGGTACTTCTTCCATGAATGCGGTCCAACGGCATATCCGAAGTACCGTGGATCGTCTGACTGCTGAAGCCGATAACGGCCGGGCTCCTGGAGATCTGTCCAACCCCTCGGCAGCTGCGTGACGGACGTCACCTGGTCATAAACGATAGCGCTCTGGTCAATTCGCGGACCGATGACTTCATAACCGGCTGTCACCAGGACATCGATCAGACACTGAAGATCGTCCGTTCGCAGCAAGCCGCCTTCACGAACTGCCGCCACATCAGGCCTCGAGTCATTCACGCGGATGTTCCTTCCGCAAAAAGATCCAGCAACTGAAGCCGAGTCGAAAGGAGTCGATTGGATAGAACCTGAGCAATGCGTTTCATCAGGACGAAGCCGAGATGCGGATCCTGTTCGCAGGCCTCTTTCAGACACTGGCCGGAGAGTGCGATCAGCACGGAATCGTCTTTTGCTGTGGCCGTGGCCGTCATTCGCCCGTCGCTGATCAGCCCGGACCAGCCGACGAGATCACCAGGACCCGCCGAAAGAAAATCGACAGGACCTCGGCCGGGCACATTCATTGACAGTCGCACATGACCACTGGTCAACACAAACACATCCGGCTCCGTTTCACCTTCACGAAACAGAACCTGTCCTGCGGAGAGACGCACCAGTCTTGCGCCCCGGCAAAGGCACTGCAAATGTTTGTTGGGCAATCCTTCAGCAAATCGCGTCGCACACAGAAGCTTCAGGAAGTTCGGTTGTTCGAGATTCATCAGCAAGGCTCCTGAACTGAGTCAGCTCGCCGAAAGCAGGCGATGGTCCAGCGGTCACATCATCGGCTTTAGCAGCGTTCACAGGACATAGTGTCGCACATCCGCAAGTTGCCTGCGAAGGTCGCTTCGAAAATCAGGGTGTGCGATCGAAATCAAACGCTCCGCGCGCTGTCGAAGTGAAAGTCCATGAAGGTTGACCGCCCCGTATTCGGTGACAACCCAGTGCACATGTCCGCGAGTCGTCACGACTCCGGACCCTGGCAGGAGTTCCATGACGATGCGTGAGTATTTTCCGTCACCGGCGGTCGATGGCAGAGCAATGATGGGCTTGCCTCCTTTTGAGATGGCCGCGCCGCGGATAAAGTCCATCTGCCCGCCGATGCCGGAATAGATCCTGTGCCCAAGTGAGTCCGCGCAGACCTGTCCGGTCAGATCTACCTGCAGAGCGGAGTTGACGGCGACAAGGCGATCCAGCTTTCGGAGCAGGTTTGTGTCATTGGTAATGTCGCACGGCAGGAAGCAAACCTGAGGATTGTCGTTGACGAAATCGAACAGCTTTTGTGACCCGCTGACAAAACTCGTCACAATCTGCCCCGGATAAACTCGCTTGTAACGATTCGTGATGACACCCGCCTGGGCAAGATCCACGATCCGGTCGGAGAACATTTCGGTGTGAACGCCGAGGTCGTTGCGGGACGTGAGTCGAGCCAGCACGGCGTCCGGAATGGCTCCGATCCCGGTCTGAATCGTCGAGCCATCTTCCACAAGAGCAGCAACGTGCTCACCGATCGCAGCTTCAACCGCTGTTTCAACGCCCGCGATGTGCTCGTGCAATGGACGATTGGTTTCAACCCAGGCAGAGAATCGACTGATGTGAACGACAGAGTGACCATGAGTTCGCGGCATCTGATGATTAACCTCCGCAATCAGCAGCTTTGCGGAATCCGCAGCAGCTCGAGCGCAGTCAACGGATGTTCCAAGTGAACAAAAGCCATGTCGGTCCGGAGGTGATACCTGAAGCAGGGCGGCATCCAGCGGTACGAATCCGTCACGAAACAACGAAGGGATATCTGACAGAAAAACGGGGATGAAGTCCGCATATCCTTCCTGGACGGCCTTTCGTGCCGGCTGGCCGGTGAACAGCGAAACCGAACGGAATTTCTCTCGTCGGCTTTCGTCAAAGTAGGGAGCCGGACCTTCAGTGTGCATGTGGAACAGTGTGACATCGCTCAAATCGCTGCGGTCACACATGGCCTCCAGCAACGGTGTGGGAGTCGCCGCTGCTCCGTGAATGAACACATTCATGCCTGACTTCAGGAGGGACACGGCTTTATCAGCGGTAAACGCGGTCTTCATTTGGTGCACTCAATTCCAATTTTCCGTTCATCTGTAGTGGATCTCGCCAGAGATCCTGCGACTTTCGCTGATGATCGGAACTCTGGCGAGTTCAATTACACGTTGGTGGTGATAGGAACTCTGGCGAGTTCCACTACATGATGGTTGATGACGAGAACTCTGGCGAGTTCAGGAGTCCAGTGGAACAGGTTACAGATTCAGGTGCGGATGAGCACGCGTGTGCGTGACGTATGTGCTCACTCATTTGTCAGTCCGTGATTCTCGATTAGACTGTCATTCTGACGTTCTTCGATTACCAAGCTTGCATTGTTCTCCTCCACCGGAGCGATTCACCAATGGCCAAGTCCTACACAGCGAAGCTGAAGATCTCCTTCCAGAAACAACACACGTGTGTGGGCTGCCAGTCAGAGTTTCGATACCAGCTGGATCGACAGATCACAGGAACCGGAGGATCAAAAGAAGCAGCCGAAAGCAACCTGCAGGAGGCTGTCAGCAAATCACTCGCCAATGACGTCGACCAGCATGCATGTCCTCATTGTGGCATGCTTCAGCCGGACATGATTGCGGTCGTGCGAAGTTCGCGTGCGTTGACCGGAGCCTGGATTGGTGCGATCGCCGTCGCGGTCGGACTTTTCATCGCACTGCCTCATTGGGTGACTTTGTCCACATCTGCAATGATCAGCGCAGGTGGTATGGCCGTTCTGATGCTGGTGTGGCTGAGTTCCGTGTTCTTCAATCCCAACGGCAACATGGCTCGCGGTCAGGCGGCCAGCAGTGAAAAAGTTGCGGCCGGAAAAGTCGAGCTGATTACCGCGGGCAACAGTCAGGATTCGGTTGACGACTTCAGTTCACCATCATCAGGCCAGTGGTCTACTCTGCTGCTGGGAGGTACAAGTCTGGCACTGGTAGCGGCACCGATTATCCTTCCATCGATCATGGGCTGGAAAACCAATGACTGCTACCCGCCTGTCGTTGGGCCTGGCGATTCCACAACAATCTACTTTGATCAGCAGATCCGTTCCCTGAAAGGCTACTGGAATGGATGGGTGCAGGCAGCTGCGACAGTCCAGGGCGAAGAGACGATTGTGCCACTGCAGGCCGAAACGAAATCGAGCAGCTGGGGAGATACGATTTCAGGGAAGAGTGTGAGCAACAACACGAATACGATGTATGCCAAGGTGACCGTCCCGAATGATGACTCACTCGCGGGTAAGTCACTCCATCTGGAACTGAAGGTGCAGGCAAATTATCCACTGGCAGAGGGGCGAGAGTTTTTTGAACATCAGGAGCAGTTTCAACACTCGACAAATCTGCAGCTTTCCGCCGCGGGCAGCGGTAGCCAGTATTTCAATGCGTGGCTCATTGGACAAATCTCGTCACTGGCCACCTGTCTTATCGGAGGCATCGTGCTGTGCAGCAGCGCTCGTGCGCTGGCATCAAGAGCGATTGCCCCGAAGCTGATCATGCCGAATGAAACGGACGACGCGGAGCAGGAGGCCTGACAGACAACGCCGTGAAGGATGCTGCGTGGATCTCGCCAGAGTTCCCACGGGGCTGGCTGATGAATTCCGAGACTACCGATTGACCGCCAGCTGGTTGTCAACGCCGCGAACTCCTGGCTGCAGTCGCAGCAGGTTGGCCGCCAGGCGGCTGGCTTCGACTGAATCGGTGGAACCGGTCAGTACCGCCACGCCTTCCGGCGTCATGTTCACATTGATGCCAGTGAACTCAGGGCGAGTGATCACGTAGCGACTGAGGTTTGCCTGATTCGCCGCCGCCAGATTTCCACTGGCTTGTGCTGACGTTGCATTCGGAAACGAGAAGCCGATGCGAAGTGCCGTCCTGACCTGCCGGGGTGTGCCCGTTGTTGACATCCCCTGATTCATGCCCTGCTGCGTATTCTGGAATGCCTGAAACTGGCGGTTTGTCCCCTGCTGATTGGTTGCCTGACGGCTTCCCCCAACAAAGTTCTGAGCTGCGTTACCACCCACGAAGTTCTGAGTCGCGGTGTTTGACGTTCCGGTCTGGCCATTGCCTGCAGCCTGACCTGTCGTCCCTGTATTTCCAGTCGTACCAGTGGTTCCCGTTGTTCCCGTACTTGTTCGATTTGTCGTGCCGGTTATTCCCGTCGTTGTCCCGGTAGTTCCAAATGTCGTTCCGGTCAGTCCGCTGGTTCCCATGCCTGACAAACCTGATGTGCTTGTCCCCAATCCTGAAGTTCCCGTTCCCCCAAGGCCAGTCTGAGCAAACAGTGACGATGAACTCAGACCTGAAATCGTCAGAACAGTGATCGCAACAAGGATCGTTCGCATAACGCACCTGGGTCTCAAGAACTACAAATGATCTGAGGCTTCAGGTCGTTTATCGCCACGACGACCATCGCCACTCACAGTGTAACAACCAAAACTGCCTGCGGAATCGGGCAATTTTCAGGAAATTACGGCCTCTACGGCATCTTTGCTAACCCTGCGGACAAATCGCGGGCTTTCTGACGATCAGAAAACCTGCGGTATTCATGAGGCTTTTGCTCGATTTGCGGCTTACCGTTGTCATCCCTGAGCCTGAATGAATGCGTCGGTGCTGAGGGCGTGTGGAAATCTTGGCGCGGAGGTTGAGTCTTCCAGCCCGATCGAGACGGGTGCCTGCTTTTCGCCAGGCTGATGACCCAGAGTGATCCACCAATACAGAAATGGATCATATTCCTGGGCATCACATTTCGTCAGGAACTTCTCGAAGTCTTCATCGGTCATTGCCCGTTCATCTTCTTTGTCGTGATGCGGCCCTCGACTTAGCGCGCGCGATCGGCCAAACATCATGCCGGCAACAAGGCCGACAATGGAGCCGCCGATCAGAAACGGCATGACCAGTTCCTGCTTTCCATAGATGCCGCAAAAGACACCTGGAAGGACCCCGAAAAACAGGAGGCCCAGTACGCCAAGGCAGCCCATCTGAGTATTCCTTGACGCACTCACCATCCAGTTCTGATAGCACTTGCAGTGTGGACAAAGCGCTTCTCCGACTTTGTCTTTCTTTGCCGTCTTCTTCAGTCCAGACACAGCCTGCTTCAATGCATCTTTTCGCATTCCCTCATCGCCGGAAATCAGTGGCAGGCCAGTGGTCTGAGCCGACTGAACTCCTCCGTGGATGTAACAGAAGGGCTGCCCGCAGCTGTCACATTCGATCCGGCGACCCTGAGCGTAGAACAGTTCAATCGTCATGGTCTTGTAGACGATTACAGGCATGTGAGTATCCTCTGGTGTTGTGGGACAGAAAAGTGATGTCAGGACGTTCAATGCGTACTAGAAGACTGACGACCGGAGCGACTGCGGATTGCCTGACTGTAGTCGTACCAGTCCGGCACTACGAATGAGACCTGCGGAATTTGATACGCCTCCCCGGAAGGATCTGACAAAGACGCCGCAAATCTTCGAGCCTCTGCACACAGAAAATCGGGGGAACCGCACGAGAATCCTCGAAGCAGTCGGAACGCGACGGCCTGACGAATCTCCGAACCATTCCAGAGAGTCGGATGCAACACACAGCCCACCTGTTGACCGGCCGTGTCTTCAAACCGCACAAAGGCGCAAACAATGCGGGACTCAAGGCGCTTCCGTATCCACACTGAAAGCAGCGGGATCCAAAGCAGCGGCGCAAGGATGAGGTCGATTCCGCGGCGTGAAAGCAGTTCGTGCAGCAGAAGACGCATTGAACCGGGCAGTCGATCGCTCAGCAGCAGCGATGAAACTCTCTGGTTTCTTCTGAGCTGCAAAACAAGGGACTCTCGCGAAACGCCGCTTCCCCAGCAGCACGCACCACAGGTACGTCCGTTGTTTCGGCAAAGGGAAACTGGTTGCTCTGTTTGCGCGGTCACTCGGCCCGTCCTTCTCACCCGGGATCATTCGCTTCAGCGATTATCTCAGGAGGGGCGAGAAGGGCAATGCTGTGAAGGATTCTCCACGGCGAAATGCATCGGTTCATCGCTGTAGTGGAACTCGCCAGAGTTCCTGTCATCGATGAACGTCGTGGGATCTCTGGAGGAAGCAACAGGATCTCTGGTGAGTCAGGCTACAGGATCTCTGGTGAGATCCACTACAGATCCACGGTGCCGAAACCTATTCTTTGCCGGAGCTTCGGGGCTTCGCGAGATCTTTTCCAAGCGCGACATCGGTGAAGCTCTTCAGGTCAGTCCAGAGAGTTCCTTCACCCGCATAAAACAGGTCCAGCTTAACGTTCTCAGGCAGGCCGGACGCGAAGACCCACTGGTTATAGGCATCGCCGGATCCGAATGCGGCAACCGCAAGCTGGAAGAGTTCCGACTTCGCTTCTGCCTCGATCTGTTTTGCTCCGGCCTTTGCTTTGCCAAGAGTCACACTTGCCTGAGCTTCCAGCTCCGCGGTTTCCTTTGCGACAGCGGCAACTTTCTTCAGGGTCTCAGCGCGAGTTTCTTCTGCTTCCTTTTCCCCTTCAGCAATGGCCTCTGCCACCAGCTTCTTTGTTTCCGCGCCGATGCGTTCTTTTTCGAGGTCAACCTTTTCCTCTGCTTCACGCAACTCAGATTCGGTTCGTGCGGTGAGCTGTTCCTGGTCGCGAGTCAGCTTCAGTTCATCCGCGACGAACTTCTGCTGAATCGGTTCACGAATGGTCTGAGGAATGTGGATGTTGCGGACAAAACCATGCAGCAGCGTCAGACCTTTGTCTTCCAGAATCTTGTGGAACGAGTCTGAAACTTCTTCCTGAAATTTCTGGCGGGTATCGCCGACCAGCAGGTCCACGGCACCAAGCGATGAACCCTTGTTGCGACAGATGCTTTCGATCTGAGGAATCACGACCTTGGTTTCCACGGCCTCCAGCGTCCCGAACTTTCGGATCACGTCTGCGGCCTGATCCGGCATGATGCCCCACACTGCGGTGAAGTCCATGTGAATCTTGAAGCCGTCAGTGGAAGGGAATGTGATGCCGCTCTCATCGTCCGCAACGGTCGGTTCGCCACTTTCATCCAGGACGGGTTTTCCATCGCTGCTGATGAAGTTCGACTTGAGCGAGAGATCCATGTATCCAACCCCGATAATGTCGACATGCTGTTCTTTCGGGTTGATGGGATACAGTCCTGGCTGAAGAACCTGGTCTTCAATCCCCATGGTTTTTCCAGTCAGAGGATTGTCTGCAAGGTTTGTGACAACTCCGACGTAACCCGTTGGAATCGAAACCCAGCCAACGTGCTTCTGCTGTGAGCCGGAATCGACAGAATCGCCTTCGACGATGTCCACTGTGTAGGCATAGTCATTGATGCGATAGCGGCCTGGCCCCAGGACTTTTCGCAGGATGCCTTTCTGCTCAGTCTGGTCGAGGTCTCCATCGACAAGGAAGCGTCCTTCTTCAAGGTCCTGTCCCATCCGGCTTGTCACAACGGCAACCTGACCCGGCTTCACCAGAGTGTCAGGAACCAGATGCGTTTCCCACCAGCCAATCCAGAGGAAGTGACGTCCGGGACCCAGCATGTCCTTCAGAACGCCCTTCTCCAGTGGCGAACCATTTTCATTCACTTTGGCGAACTGACCAGGCGCTGCGACGGGCCGATCGCCAGGCAGAAACGGCAGCGGAGGCCCCTTGTATCGAAGCACGAGACTGTGGCCTTCCGGAACGTAATGTCGGTTGAAGGTCCATTCAAAGAGCTCGTACGCCATCGCGCCGATCAGGACGATGGGGATCGCCGCCAGGATACGATTGCGTGACAGACTGTTTCCCTGAGAAGTACTCACTTTTCACCTCGTTGTCTTCGTTGCCCGACTTCACTCATTGCAGCGTGTGCAGATACAGATATGCAGAACGACATGGAGCGATCAGTTCGTCTGCGGTTCGATCGGCGTCGCTGCGGAAACCGATGTCGGAGCTTTGCCCTCGGCCGGGCGTGCAAAAGACTCGAAGATCTTCATGATGGGGCTATCGGCTGTGTTAACCATAATGCGCTGATAGGACGCACTGAGTTTCTGGAAGAGCACATATTGAGCATACGACTGACCGTCGCCACCAAAGGCTTCGACAGCCTTCTTCCATCCGGCGGCTTCGGCTTCATTATCAAACCGCACAACATCGGCCGCGGCCTTGCCGCGAGCTTCAATCGCTTTGGCTTCGTCGAGAGACGCGTCAAGCTTCAGCTGAGCAACAGCCAGTTCCTGATTGGCTTTCGTGAGCGCAACCTGCTGATCTTCCTTCGCCTGAGTCGTCACCTTGACGATATCCTGATCAGCTTTCACCAGTGCCTGCTTCTGTTCCACCATTGCCTTTTCGATTGCGAGCTTCTGTTCCGATTCCTGCTGCAGAGTCTGCTGCTTGAACTGCAGCTCCTGCTGCTTTGCGATCTCACGCTTTCGAACGGGTTCCGCAATTTGTTCCGGAGGTCGAATGGTTGTGATCAAAGCCTGAATGATCTCGATACCAAGAGGCTGGCAGGCTTCTCGCATCGACTTCTCAAAGGCTTCCTGAAACGCTGTTCGTGTCGTCCCCTGAATGAACTCTCGCCCGGAAGAGTTTGAACCCTGAAGACGGCAAAAGCTTCGGGCATTCGGCATGATGACGGTCTGAACAATTTCCTGATCAATTTCCGGACCGTTTTCCGATCGGTTGAACAGTACATAAACTTCCGAAGCTTTCTCCGGGTTGACTCGAAATTCGATGACCCCGTCCAGGCTGACCCAGAAGCCGTCCTTGGAAGGGAAGCCCATGTCATCTTCCTGACCGAGGTTGAACCGCTGGCTGCGGCAGTCCACAAGATCAATACGAGTCACATAGGGATTCACATAATGGGTCCCGGGTTCAAGAGCTGTGGCCTGAACACCGCGTTCGTTCTTCTCAACCAGAAGCTTGTTGGAATCTTTTGCAAGCGGCGCTGCAAGGTTGGTAACAACTCCCTTAAAGCCAGCAGGGATCGTAATCGGCTTGTGAATCTCAACTGTGTAGAGATACGGATGGATCGGATAGCGTCCGGGGTTCAGCACACCAGGGACGATTCCCTTGGTTGTCGCTTCACCTTTCTCATCGACGTGAGCAAGGAATTCGCCATAGCCAAGGTCGTCGCCCGTCAGACTGACTTTCACACCCATCTCGCCCGACGCGACTTCCACCTGCTTGACGACTTCCCACGACCATGTGTACGGATTTCTGAAGTACCGACCTTCCGTCAGCACTTCGCGCTGGATGCCTTTGTGCTCAGGTGTCGGAGCGATCTCTTCTCCGTTCCTGAGATCTTTGCCTGTCTTGCGAGTCAGGATGGCGATCTCGCCGCTGCCGACGTCAATTCGGAAGCTCGTATAGACAAACCACGTCAGTGAAAATGCCATCGCGCAAAGAACGATCGCAAGAACAAGTGCCACACCGGATGCTTTGTTGGGTGGACGAACAATGATGCGACTGTCAGTCATAAACAGCTCCTGCACGCAAACATCAACGCATGGTGCTTCGTCAGGATGAGATGGCTTGCGGCCAGATAGGGCAAACGGAAGGGACTTCGAACTGTCATCGGCCCCGCAGAACGAAGCGTATGAAGCCGTGGATCAGGCAAGTTCCGGAAAATTCCGAAGAGCCAGGAGAGCAATGACTTTGCGGTCCACAGCAACTTTCTGAACTGTGACGATTCTGCCGAAAAGGAGAGCGTGCACGGACTGATTCGGCATGGTGTTCAGGTTCCCTGTGTGAGGCTACAGTTCAGGAGCCAGTCCCGAGCCGTTCGTTTTGCGCTGAAGCGACCAGCGGGCGAATTTCCTTGCAGGGTGAACAGCAATACGTCACTCCTGTGACGACGTACTTCCAAATCAGAATGGTCATGATCGATGCGTGTGCAGGTCCTGTTTTTTGCTGCAGCTCGCGATGCCGCAGGTGTCGAATCGCTGGCACTGGAGCTCAGTGCGGGTGCGACGATTCAGGATCTGAAAGTCGCTTTGGTGAATCATGCTCCTCGACTGGCTGCAATGAGTGGATCTTTGCTCTGGGCTGTGAATAATCAGTACCAGTCTCCTCAGCACGTGCTGAAGGACAACGATACCATCGCCTGTTTTCCGCCTGTGAGCGGAGGCTGATTGTGATTCAACTGGTCACTGATCCCATCGACTACTCAGCCGTCACTGAGCTGGTCCGTTCGAACGATGCCGGAGCCGTCATTCTGTTTCTCGGCACGGTGCGAGAATTCACGCGCGGCGAACAAACGTCGTGGCTGGAATATGAAGCCTACGACGAAATGGCCGTGGCTTCGATGACGCAGCTGGAAGCGGAAGCTCGAGCCAGATTTCCCGTAACCGGCGTTGCGATCGTTCACCGAAAGGGACGCATGGACCTGGGTGAGATCAGCGTGGCGATCGCTGTGAGCTCACCACACCGTGCTGATGCCTTTGAGGCAGGTCGCTGGCTGATCGACACACTGAAGGAACGAGTGCCGATCTGGAAGAAGGAACATTACTCGGATGGTCGCGAAGAATGGCAGCATCCCGGAATGAATTCCCCGGACAGCGCTGCAGTGTCAGGAGGTTCACAATGAGTCTTCCGGAGCCACGAAGACTCGTCGATTCCTTCGGCCGGGTTCATAACAGTCTGCGAATCAGCGTCACTGATCGATGCAATATTCGATGCTTCTACTGCATGCCTGCCGGCGAGGTGGAGTTTCTTCCTAAAGAACATCTGCTGACCTTTGAAGAAATTGAGCGACTCGTTCGCATTGGCGTGACGCTCGGGATCGATCGAATTCGGCTGACCGGCGGAGAACCGCTGGTTCGCCGCGACCTTTCGATTCTGGTTTACAAGCTGTCACAGGTCGAAGGGATCAAAGACATCGGGCTGACAACCAACGGAGTTCTGCTGGCTGACCAGGCTCAGAGTCTCTGGGATGCCGGACTGCGGCGATTGAACGTCAGCCTGGATGCACTGGATCCGGAAGTCTTCCGCAAGGTGACTCGCCGCGATGGCTACGAGAAAGTTCTCGAAGGGATTGAAGCCGCGCGGAAGGCAGGTTTCTCTCCCGTCAAGCTGAATGCCGTTTCCGTGCGGGGACTGACGGAAGATCAGATCGTGCCTTTCGGACAGCTTGCTCGAGACACCGACACCGTCATTCGTTTTATCGAATTCATGCCACTGGACGCTGACAGCCAGTGGCAGCGCGACAAAGTTCTGTTTGCACATGAGATCATTGAGCGTCTGTCGGCGGCGTTTGGTCCTCTGGTTCCTGTTGACCAGGCCACCGATTCATCCAGCAGCGCGCTTCCGTCTGCCGGGTCCGAGTTGTTACCGCAGCAGTCACATTCGCCGTCGCAGGACTTCGTGTTTGCGGATGGTCGGGGACGTATCGGGTTCATCGCCAGCGTGTCTCGTCCGTTCTGCCAGAGCTGCAATCGTTTTCGAGTCACAGCGGAAGGCAAGCTGCGAAACTGCCTGTTCAGTCTGGAAGAGACTGATGTCAAAACATTGCTCCGTTCCGGTGCGGAGGATGAGGCGATCGCTCAGGCGATGCTCGACTGCGTTGCCGCGAAGAAAGAAGGGCACGAAATCAATACGGCCCGGTTTCTCCAGCCGGCCAGGCCCATGTATTCGATTGGGGGATAATCGGAAGTTCACCTTGAACCGCTGTGGCACTCCCGAACGGCGGCGTTTCGGGGATTCATATTCCACAGATCGGCGAATTCTTCTAGAACACCCAAAATCGTCTGTTTTGGGGGCAGAAACGAGGCATGCGGCAGCACGCACGCTGTCAAATACTTCGTATTCCCCTGCAGAATCATGTACGACAGGACAACGAAGGATCGAAGTCGATGTCATCTACCCGCTGGCTCTTTCTGAATACTGGTTTGTTGATTTCCGCGGCTGTTTGCGGGTGTGGCGGGGGTGATATTCCTGAGGATCCTGTTTCGGCAGCCAGCCAGGCACCGTCAGAAAAAATCGACGTTCCAACACCGGAAGAAGTTGCGGCTGCTGCACGACCCGCCGGTGTGACCGCATCCATCGACAGCCCGTCCTCTGCAAAGACGGCCGACCAGAAGACGGCTGAAAAGTCGGATGCTCCGGGAACATCGGCCGACGGCAAACAGACATTCCCGGATGATGAAGCCACAAAGACTCTCCGGGAAATTCAGCAGCTTCGAATTGCGGCTGTCCCAACCGACATCGAACAGGCCAAAGCCGCTCGCAAAGAGCGCAATGACCGCATTGTCGAAATGGCAACTCGAGTCATCACGCTGACGATGAACGAAGAGGCTCGCAAGCCGCAGTTCTACCAGGCCATCGGGCAATTGCTGGAAGCTCGTTTTCAGAATGCACTGGTTGGCGGCAAGGAAGAAGCAGACGCCCTGTATGCCGACATTCAGGCGCTGAATGATCGCGATCCCAAGTCGATTCCTGCTGCCGAAGGTGTGTACTACGCAGCTCGATTCGCTCACACCAAAGCGGGCATGCTGGGCAAGTCTCAGCCGGTCTGGTTTGAAACACTTTCCCGCTGGGCTCGCGAATTCGGTGACCGATTTCCGGAACAGCAGAAGCGAGCCACAAGTCTTCTGTTCGGAGCCGCTCGCAGCTGCGAAATGCACGCGCACGCAACAGATGACAAAGAGCTTTCAAAACGCCTGATGACGGAATGTCGCCTGTGCTACACCGCCTTGTCAGAGAAGTTTCCAAAGACGGAACAGGGACAGGAAGCCATCGCTTCCCTGCGTCGACTGGCACTTCCCGGACAGCCCTTGTCACAGTTCTCAGGCCCAACAGCCGATGGTGGCTTTGTGTCGTCCGACGAATTCGCGGGCAAGCCGACTCTGATTTACTTCTGGGATTCTGAGAGCGACGAGTTTACCGAAGAAGTTCTTCCCGCCATCGCGAAGATTCGAACTCAGCTTCCTCCTGAACGACTGCGTATGGTTGGCGTGGCTCTGGATGAAGAAGAGGCCGCCATGAATTCCTATATGGAACAGCACGACGTTCCCGGCCAGCAAATCTTCTTTACCAACGCAGAGCAGCGATCATGGAACAGTCCTCTGATTCGCTTCTGGGGCATTGCTGAAAGCCCCAGCATCTGGATCGTCGACAACAAAGGCGTGGTGCTGTCCACGTCTGCCAAAGTCGAAGAACTGGTTCCTCTGCTGCAGCAGGCTCTGAAGAAGTAGTCGGCGTTCTGCATGCTTCGTTCTGTTCGGCGGAGTGGGAAAGTCTCATTGACGGCTGATCCAGTCGATCTGCACGAACCTGTTGTGCCGAACGACGTGCGTCAGCGATCAAAGGCTGACAGAGAGCTGTCGCGCCGCACCTGCTGTAGAACCTGTCGATGCGCTCTCCGCATTGTGCGTGTCCCGATGCAAAGCAGATGACGATGTTTTGCCGGATGCCAGCATTGATGTCGACCACCAGATGACTGCATCGCCGCTGGATACGTCCATGAACCCTGAGAAGATCTTTGTCTCATTTGCCGCTGGAAGTCACCTTCACACAGATGAAGTTAAACACATTTCATGGGAATGTGGAGACGGCAGATTTTTGACGGCGGGAAGCGGCGCCCTGTGCCTGTGGAATGCGGATACCGGCGAACTGCTGGAGACGCTGAAGGCAATTCGAGAAGCTGGTTTGGGCCCCGGAAATCGAATCAGAAGTGTTGCATGGGAGACCGGCGGCCGTCGAGTGCTGATTGGAAATGATATCTTTGATTCAAAAACCTGGGCATTGGTGCATCGAATCGAACACGACGGTGATCTTGCTTCCTGGGAGCATAACGGTGGCCGAATCGCTACCGCATCGGGGGAGGCCATTTTCATCTGGGACGCAAACACTGGTCAGCTTCTCAGGAAGATCGACGCACCCGGACACAAGTCGAACATCTGTTGGGCTTGTGGTGGAAACAGGATTGCCGTCATCGGCCTTAATCTTCAGATTTGGGACCCAGTCGCCGGTGTGCTTTTGCACGAGTTTATTTCCGACAACGAGCCTAATGTGCGGCATTTGAGTTGTCAGAAAGGAGGAGACCGAATCGCGTCCACAGGAAAAGCGGGGCTCCGGATCTACGACGGAATATCGGGGCAGCTGTTAAATGCACTTCCTGGTAATTTTCGGGACATCGAATCGGAACCCGATGGCAACAGAATCGCGGTGCTGCTTGATGGCGGCGTTCAGTTAATTGATGCTGAATTGGGAGTAGTCTGGGAAGATCCCGGGAGTGACAGTATTTGCCTTGTCGGTTGGGAAGGTGACGGAAGACGAATCACAGCCTGGGATTCTCGACACAACTACCTGCGTGTGTGGAACACGCGAGCTGACAACTCGGCGGACAAAGTACTGTACGAACGGCAGCTGAAGCCGGAGAACCGCGTTCAATTCCTCAGCTGGGAACCCGGCGGAAACCGACTCCTCTCTGTGGGCGAATCTGGTGGTATCGCTCTCTGGAATACCGAGACCGCCGCATGGCTTAGCCAGGAACAGCGTTTTCGCTATGACGGAGTACCGTGTTGGAAAAACGAATACCTCATGACCTGGGGATACACCTCCAATGAGATCGTGGTGACGAAACTCTCGAGCGGAGAAGTTGTCTCGCGTCACCGCATCAAGGCAGGCGCAGATCTCCTGCACTGCAGCACAAAATTCAGCCCGGATAATTCGAAGATCGTGGCTCTGTCGAACGCTGGGATGTTGCTGGTCGCAGAGGCTGGTTCTGGGGAGTTTCGTGAGACCATACCTGTTTTCCCTGACCGAATTCAGGTGTTCGCCTGGAACAAGTTCGCGTCGCGCATCGCCCTTGCAGGCAACGGCGGAAGTGTTTATCTGCGAGATACGCCTTCGGGAAACTTTCTGCGTGTTTTGCCAGGACGAAGCTCCAAGGTAACAGCGTTGTGCTGGGAGGAGGACGGCGATCGAATTGCAGTCGGTAGAGAAGATGGAAAAATCGAAGTCTGGAATGCTCTTTCCGGCGAGATGGTTGAACTGCTTTCCGGGCACATCGGTCGGGTGAACGCCATTAGCTGGATTCCCAACCCACCACGAATTGCCTCGGCCGGCGAGGATGGAAACCTGGTGATCCATGATTCGATTTCCATGACGCTTCTGCATTCGCTGAACAATGAAAGTGGACCGCTCTATTCAGTGAGCTGGGAAGGCGGCAGAGGAATCGCTGTTGGGGGTGAAGACAATACCATCTTTATCTGGCAACGCACTGGTGGGGAGGACAATCCATCCTTTCAGATTCAGGTGGAGCTGGAAGCTTCCTGGGAATCCGCAATCGCGCGTACTCCGGCTGGCTATGCGAAGTGCAGCGCGGATCTGAAGGAGATTCGCCTGATTGAAAGGTCCGATACACCGGAGACGTTCCGCAGAACAATTTGGCACCCGCTGGGCGATTTAGGCCCGGTGGTCTGCAACCCCGAGCGATTCCAGGCGGCGTTCGATGGTCAGCTGACACGGGCAGACCTGATTGCAGACATCAGCGCGTTCAGGAATGGTTCCTCCGAGGCATAATGGGAAACAAACCTGCTACTCTGAACGTGGCCTGATCCGGAACTGGCTGGGGATAAACGGGGCCAGCCGTCTGGCGAGTGACGCTGTTTGTCAGCCATTGAGGGCGGCCCAAGGGGCCATCCGTTTGCGTGGCCTGGGCCACCGGCCCAGGACGAGATTCGCATCATGACCAAAGGCCTGAAGGGCCGATCGTTTGCGAATCACACAAACGGCCGGTCCGTTGGACCTCGGGGCGCTATGGGAATCGCCAACCTGGGCCGATGGCCCAGGCTAGGCAAATGGTTGGGCCGTTGGCCCGGAACACTGACTGCACTCGTTCAGTCCCGATGTTTTCACGCAACACACCCGACCCCGCCGGCTTCACGCCGGTGGATCGAAGGTTTGCCAACTACACCCCGAACCATTCCGCCAAAGCTGCGACTCAGGCCTGACAGGCCGACACAACCCTTGCCGGCGGTGTGAGCCGCCGGTGTGGATGCTCTTGTGATTCAAAGGCCCGGACGGGCCGACACATTGACTTGGGGCGGCACCATGAGAACGGCAATTTGCAAAGCAGCATGTGTCGGCCCTGCCGGGCCTTTCAACTTCTATGGCCAGTCACCGGGGCCTTACGGTCCCCGGCAGGGGCTGTGTCGACCCGTTCGGGCCTGTGAACTTCATGATCACTTTGGCTTTGGTGTTGCTTCTGCCATCGAGCGGGCCTTGACGGTCCGCAAGTATGAATCTCATCGCGTTTCCGGCCCAAGGGGCCATCCGTTTGCCTAGCCTGGGCTGAAGGCCCAGGACTGGATTGGCGACATGCCCCAAGGCCTGAAGGGCCGACCATTTGCAACGCAACGCGCAAACGGCCGGTCCGTTGGACCTCGGGGCACTATGGGAATCGCGGACCTGGGCCGATGGCCCAGGCTAGGCAAATGATTGGGCCTTTGGCCCGGCATGCCGAATGCACTCGTTCAGCCCTGATATTCTCACACAACACACCCGGCCCCATCCGGCTTCACGCCGGTGGTCCGCCGGTTTGACAACTACACCGGCGACCCGTCCCGTCAAAACTGCGACTCCGGTCTGACCGGCCGACACAACCCCTGCCTGCGATTCGGCAGTGGCTAAAGAGATTCTTTTGCCGTCGCGAGGAATTGAACTTCCTTCTCGCTCAGTGCGCGGCGGAAGATCATCAGATCGTCGAGGTCGCCGACGTATTCAATGCCCAGCATGATCACGACCTGCTGCTTTTCCCAGGTGAATTTCATCGGCTGCTTCAGCTCCCCCTGAGACTTTCCATTCAGATACAGGATGGCGGTTGCGGGTGATTTGTCGGCTGAGTTGATGTTCTGGAACGTGAATGCCACATGCGTCCATTCCGTCTTTGCAAAGGGCGGTTTGTGAACGGTGACCATCGGACGCTTTTCAACGGGCCACTTGTCCCATTCAATGTTCTCCGGGTTCCAGAACAGCAGGTCGGAGAATGTGCCAAGCCGGAAGTCACGCGGCAGATCCTTGTCGAAGTCGACGAAAAACGCACCGTCGTTCCATGCCTTCTGAGTAATCTGCAGAGGATCGCAGTAGCCTGCCGGCAGGTCAGTATCAGGCGTCAGCTTCATCCAGAACGAAACACTGCCGGACCAGTCCTTCTCGGCATAATGCATCGCAGTGCCAGGATAGCAGAGCACCTGATCGGTGCGTCCTGTGAATCGCAGGCAGTCTCCATAGCGGCCTTCGGCAGGAACAATTTTCACATGCTCCCGATGAATGCCCGGTGTCAGTGTTTTGCGAGCAAGCGACTCGGCCGTGAGGATGCTCTTGTCACCTTCCGCCACCTTTGCATCCGCCGTCCCGTCAAACGGCGCGTGGAAATGAAGGGCTTCCCGCAGCTGATCGGCAGTCACATCCTGTGCCATCGTTTGTGGCGAGGCGGCGACGACAAGCATCCATGCTGAAAGGGCGAGAGAGAATGTTCGCAAGGTAAGCATGGAAGGAATCCGCGATTCAAACTGAAAGATGAGTTGAGCGAACAAAGCAGAGCGTGACACGATCCTGAACAAAACGAACTTCACAAGGAGACATGAAACCAGCAGGCTCAAACCTGAACCTGCTGGTCATTCAGACGTCATTCCGGGTTACTTCTTGACGACCCAGATATTGCGGTAAACCACCGGGTTTCCATGGCCCTGAAGGTAAATCACATCCGGACCGGCGGCTTCCGGATTCTTGCCCGGCGTGCCATGAGGCAGTTCCAGATTGTCGTGAATCACAATGCCGTTCTGACGAATCGTGACCCGAGCATTCTTCACCTTTTTGTCGCCTTCGAACACAGACGCTTTGAACTCAATGTCATACGTCTGCCAGCTCAGCGGAGGAAAGCACGCATTCACTTTTGGCTTCGCGATGGAGTAGATCCCGCCGCATTCGTTGTTTTCACCTTCAAGTCCGAAGGAGTCCAGAACCTGACATTCATAGCGACCCTGAACATAGACGCCGCTGTTTCCGCGTTCCTGGCCTCGAGCCTTCGGACGGAACGGCGTGCGAAACTCAATGTGCAGTGTATGGTCGCCGAACTTGTCTTTGGTTTCACAGTCAGCAGCCAGAAGATCGTTCATCGTGATCTTTCCGTTTGCGAACTTGTCCGCCGACTTTCCATCGAACAATACAATCGCACCTTCCGGTGGCTTCGCACCAAGTGTCGGGCTCTTGCGTTCGACCTTCTCAAGCGTCGCAACCTTCTCACCGGATTCAGAATGCAGTTCCAGCTTTCCGTCGGCGATCAGTCCGTAACCGTGATTGTCACTTGCGGTCAGCTTCGTCTGACCATTCTCAGTCTTTCCTTTTGCTCGAATCTTTGTCGCGCCGTCCCATCCATCACCGGGCAGTCCGCCGGGATATGCCACTGCATCGTACTCGTTGTTGCCGAGAGCGATGACCTGAACGCCGAACTTCACGTCCTGGCCTTCAATCTTCACTTTGCCTGTGTACTCGCCCTGAACTTTATACTCCGGACCAGCTTCTTCCGGAGTCAGATAAATGTCATCGGCGACGACAGCCTTTGCCATGCAAACCGCCAGCGCGGCGCAGAGAAGAGTACGAAACAGCTTCATGTGGGATTGTCCTGAATGCGAGTCGACGGGCAGGCGAACCGTCCGGTAAGTAGTCCTGTGCCGAGTCATTTACGAAGCACTCGACATCACTCCATGATTCTGGACCAGACGATCACAGGATGCAAACGAGCCCGTATTTTCTCGCATTCCACCACTGCAGTTACAGGCGGCTGGCCAGTCGCTCGGCCAGTCGTTTCAGGGCCGGACTGACGTCATGCTTGTCCAGATGCACATTCAGCAGGCTGAAACAGTCCTGATTGGCAAACGCCGCTTTGAAGGCCTTTTCGAGGTCGCCTTCGGTGAACACTTCAAAGCCCCAGCCCGCTCCCAGAAGTTCCGGCATCTTGTGATACTGCCAGTTCAGAATGTCATTGAACGGACCTTCCTGAATGAATCGCTCCGTCGAATAGCCCTTATTGTTTAGCACGATGACAATCGGATTGAACTTCTGACGCACGGCGGTGGAAAGTTCCATGCACGTCATCTGAAACGCGCCGTCGCCAACGAGCACCAGAGGCCTGAGTTGGCGATTGGCGACCTGAACTCCCATCGCAGCGGGAATCGCAAACCCCATCGACGTGTAATAGGCGGTGCTCAGAAATTCTGTGTGCTGAGTAATCGAAAGGTCAGCCGCTGCAAACAGCGAGTCTCCCGTATCAGAGACCACAACAACCTTCTGATCCAGCACCGAATTGATCTTCTGAAACAGTCGCTTCATCGTGACCGGTGCAGCGGCCGTCGGCTTCCATGCGGCAATCTCCGGCTGAGACACTTTCGGTGCCGCGCGCCGCGTTGCAAACTTGCGGTCGGCCAGTGCGTTCATAAAGTCTGCGAAGATGACATCGTGAAAATGATGATGACGGATTCGCAGCTTCTCGCTGGTTGCGTAAATGCACTTGCCGGGATCAAGCTGAGCCGTGAAGCCGCCCAGGTTGATATCGCTCATGAACGCACCGAGCAGGATGATGCAGTCGCTCTCTTCCACGTACTTGCGAACTTCCTCGCGTCCCATCGCACCTTCATAGACACCCAGATACAGCGGATGACGTTCGCTGACGACGGACTTTCCAAGCAATGTCGCGCAGATCGGGATGTTGTTCTGTTCGGCAAATCGAACGACCTGCTCCTGCAGCCCAAAGCGATGCAGCTCAATGCCAGCAATGATGACTGGTTTCTTCGCCGCCCGAATGTTCTCCCGAGCTTCGTCCAGTGCCTCCTTCAAAGCCGAGGCATCGCTCGTGAAGTGTTCGACCAGCGGAGTATGCTGATGCCCAGGCCGCGCGTGAACTTTGTCGCGGGGAATCTCCAGAAAGACCGGACGCTTGTACTTCACACAGGCGGCAAGGCATCGGTCAATTTCCCGGAACGCCGTGAGTTCGTCTTCCAGCGATGCAGACGCAACCGTGATCTTTTCGAACACTTCGCGCTGAGTACTGAAATCACGGACTCGATGATGAAGAAGCGGATCCGAGCGGCGCTCGTTCATGCCTGGCGAGCCGCTGATGACGATCACGGGGCTCTTTTCGGCATAGGCTCCGGCCACTGAGTTGCAAAGGCTGAGTCCGCCGACGCAATACGTCACACAAACGGCACCGATGCCATTGATTCGAGCGTACCCGTCCGCCGCATATCCCGCACAGGCTTCGTTCGTTGTGCCGATCACATTGATCGGGCTTTCCTCCAGCATCCCGTAGAACTGAAGAACAAAGTCTCCCGGAATGCCAAAGACGTCGCGAACGCCATGGTCCTGCAGCCTTTGAATCAGATACTCACCAATCGATGGCGACTGAGCGGCTTCGGCTCTGGCTGCCTTCGGTGAACTCTTCTTTGCCTTGCCGCCGGATTTTGCTGACGCCATGGATTTGTCCCTGAGGATCGCTGGTTATTTGACGTTGTCTTTTGAACCGCCTGACTCTTTACTGAGCCTGTCGCGGTAATCCTGAATTGTTCCGGCCGGATCGGCATCAAACGCCTGCTTGCATCCCTCGCAGCAGACATAGTATGCCTTGCCGTCATGTTCGACTCGAATCGTCCCGAGCCCTCCGGTGACGATGCACTGAGGTCCTCCGGTATTTCCCTTTGCCAGCTTTTCGCCAGCGCGGGTGAGTCCGATTTCTGAGAGTCGCTTCCAGCTGGCCGTCGAGGATGTTCGTTCCTCAAACAGCAGCGTCATGCGGATCTCACTGATTGCTCGAATCGTGCACCGTCGCTGAGCATCCTGGCTGGAATTGGTGGCAAAACTCCAGACTCCGGAAACACCTTCGGACTTCACCTGATCGTTCGTAGACTCTTCGGGAGACAATTCAAATTTCTGTCCTGCGGAATCTTCTGCGATCAGAATCTGCTGGTTTTCCGTTCCGTCACCACTGTTGCGCATCGACAACGTCAGAGTCCGAAACTGCTGTCCGGGATCCAGCCGAAAGACCAGACCGGATCCCCCTTCAGCAAACTGCCACGCCACCTTGCATTTTTCGGACCAGGCCCCGGCACTGGATCCTCGTTTCGGTTGCGCGACGCCTCGCCATTCGCCCACAAAGCTGCTGAATCCCGACAGGGCCTGAATCACTTTCTGACGTTCCGCGTCGTCTTCATACATCGTCGGGCTGCCGGCAACGAACAGAACAACGCACGAGAATGCCAGAGCACAAAGCCGCATCCGGCCTGGCAGCCAATGCAGCATTCCGGAACCAAGAGTGACACGTCGGATCGTCTGAACAGACATCGCGAATTCTCCGTCAGGCTGCATTTGGGACCAGCAGTGTTCGAATCAGTTTCAACGGGACTCAACACTCAGTTCAACCGCGACTGACGCCGAACTATTCGCTGATTCGCACGAACCGTCGACTTTTCAGTTCAAATCGCGGCAATTCTCCCACACCAGCCGGACGAACATCAACAGCAAACCCCAGCCTCTGCCGCAGTGCGCTGCCAACTTTTACCAGCAGGTCGGAAATCGACTCCGCAGCGGCCGGCGACGGTTCAATGGCCACGCACAGCGTCTGCATCTCGCGGACAGTTCGTAACTCAATCTGAAATTCCGCGACTTTGTGGATCTCTCGCACCACCGCTTCAATGCTGGACGGGAACACATTGTTGCCTCGGACAATCACCATATCGTCCGATCGCCCAAGAACGCCGCCTTCCAGCCATCGCAGCTGTCTGCCAGCCGGATCCTCTCCCGATGCAACACGAACAAGGTCACGCGTTCGATATCGAATCAGAGGACTTCCAATGCGCCCGAGGTTCGTAATGACGAGTTCACCGGTCTCTCCGGGCGAAACAGGTTCCAGAGTCTCCGGATTCAGAATCTCCGGAATGCATTCCGTCTCCAGCAGATAAAGCCCGCCTGGCCGATCTTCACTCTCCACGGCCAGCGATCCGATTTCCGTCATGCCCCAGTGATCAATCACCCGCGCTTCCCAGAGCTCCTCCAGGCGAGCACGAGTGGCGGGAATCGTTCCGCCAGGCTCACCGGCGACGACCAGCATTCGTACGGACGTCTCCTTCAGATCAATACCTTCCTGCGCCGCAACTTCCGCCATTCGCAGCGCGTAGGTTGGTGTGCAGCAGACAACAGTGGCTTCGTTTTCAATCATGGCCTGAAGACGAACAGTCGTCGACATGCCTCCGCCGGCAATGCAGAAGTTGCCATAGCGAAGAGCACCTTCGAAGGCGGCCCAGAAACCGATGAACGGGCCAAACGAAAATGGAAAGAACAGACGATCCCATTCCTGCAGACCGGCAAGCGTATAAATCTGACGCCAGCAGAGCATGAACCAGTCCCAGCTTTCAGCAGTATCCATCCATCGCACCGGTCGGCCTGTCGTACCGGATGTCTGATGCAGTCGACGATACTTTGTCGACGGGAACGACAGATTCGAACCATAGGGCGGCTGAGCCATCTGGTCAGCCACGATATCCTGCTTGGTGCACAGTGGTATCTTCCGCAGGTCGTCAAGACTTGAGATGTCTTTGGCTGTGACGCCCGCTTCTTTGAATCGCTGAGTCCAGAAACGATTGCGAGGAATGATGGTCTGCAGAAGTTCCTGAAGTCGCTGAAGCTGCACGGCCTGAATCTGCTCACGACTGGACCAGATCTGCTGAAAGTCGACACTCACCGTTGATATTTCCTGGGTCTTCAAAGAGCCGTCGTCCAGTCCGCCGAACCAACGCCTCGCCATTGTCGCGGTTCGCTCCGCCGAACCGATGCGCCAGCCACATTGGACCACGACGCGACGCACGAATCAAACCAGTGTTCCCGCTGCGAAAACTGCTCTCAGCGCAGGAGCCATCTTCTGCCAGAATTTCTCGCGACCACCAACAAAAGCACCAAAATCCCCGGAGTTCGACAGAGAATACTCATGTCACCCACACTACTGACCATCATCATGCTGACCGCCAGCAACATCTTCATGACCATTGCCTGGTACGGCCACCTGCAGGATTTTAAGAACAAAGCCTGGTGGCTTGCAGCACTCGTGAGCTGGGGAATTGCTCTGTTCGAATACCTGATCCAGGTTCCCGCCAATCGAATCGGGAATCAGGTCATGAACGTCGGACAGCTGAAGATCCTTCAGGAAGTCATCTCCCTGTCAGTGTTCGTCCCCTTTGCATGGTTCTACCTGAAAGAGAAACCCAACTGGGATTACCTGTGGGCCGCCTTTTGCCTGCTGGGAGCTGCCTTCTTCGTCTTTCGAAAAAAACTCATGGGCGTCTAATGCTGTCCGGTCACTTCCGACCGACACGAATCAGGCTCCGGCTTAATTGGACACCAGTGGAAAATCGAATGAGTTTGCTCCGGGCTTCACTTCCGCGGTCAGGGTCCCCGCTGTGCGGTATTTGCGGGGAATCGAAAGTGGTGCCGGCCCGACCGGTTTTCCTTCTTCATCAACGGCCTGCTCAGGTGGTTCGACCTCGACAGAGTGTGTTCCAGGAATGGCTCCCGCTTTGTCCATCGTAAAGAACAGCTCGTACCGCCCTTCAGCATCGGTCGAACCGTACGATGGCGATGCCCCTTCCTTCTGAGGCACAAAGCGAATCGTCAGTCCCTGCGCCGGCTTTCCGTCCAGCGTCACAACTCCTGTGACCGTGCCAAGCTCAGGCCCGTCGTCACCACATCCCAAAAGAAACACGGGAAGAAAGAGCAACAGGAAACGCGACAGCCTTCCGATGGTTTGCATTGCAGTGCTTTCCAATCCAACGCTTCAACGCCATTGTCGCGTCTCACTGCGCGAACTGACGTGACAGCAGAAACTCACAGGAGTCATGCACAGTAAATCTCTTCAGAACTCGCTGATGACCTGGCCATCGTTGATCGCTGCCAGCTTCTGGTAAAGTCCATACGGTCCATTCGCATTGGACGGTGAAGCGACGAAGTTCGTATTCGTGTGATCAATGTTCTCGCTGATGAATCGCACGGAACCATCGCCCAGCAGGAACTGAGCGCCTCCGGTGTGAAGACTGTGGAACGCTCGATGAAGCGTGGAGCCACTGACAAGCGGTCCGTTCAGCTTGTGACGCGTTGAACGAAGATGATTGTGAGCACCATTGTTGTTGTACGCATTGTTACTGCACTGAGCACCGCCGCCGGTTGTCACATGCCCCATCACATACTGCCGTTCGGAACCAATGTTGTTGCCACCGGCGTCCGTCGTGTTCCTGATGAAACGAACTTCGCCGACGACGATGACATTCGAAGTGCCGTCTGTGACGTCCCGGAAACTTCGGCTTTCATTCACAATGAACAGCCCGTTGTTCCTCGCATCCACCGTCACAGTCGTACCGCTGATAGCACAGGGAGCACCATCGAAGGCTCCGAGTACGCCCTGGTAACTCGTTAACGCAGCAGCAGCCGTACCGGCCCCGGAACCAGCACTGCCCTGATTGTTCGGCGCGACGTTCGGACGAGAATCAGTGGGACAGTTGTAAACCGGAATTGGAAGAGCGCTCAGCGCCTGATTCTGAACAGCCTGCCCTCCCGGTGTGGTCAGCGCATACGGTGTCGTATTGAAGTTCAGAGCGCTGAACGCGTTGGCCTGCTCAAGGTAGGGCAGGAGATAGGCGGACCAGGCCCAGCCGCTTGAGATTCGCTCGCTGTTCCCTCCAATCGGATCAAGGAAACCGATCGGAAATCGATTCATCACGTCGTGGTAATTGTGAATCGCGATACCAATCTGCTTCAGGTTGTTCTTGCACTGCGTTCGTCGAGCGGCTTCGCGTGCCTGTTGCACAGCAGGCAACAACAAGGCAACAAGAATCGCGATGATCGCGATGACCACCAAAAGTTCAATCAGCGTAAAACCACGTCGTTTAACAAGCATTGCAGGACTCCTGAAACGATGATGGATGGAATGAACAAACGAATACTGCCAATGAAGTGATCGTTTGTCAATTTTCCGAGTCAAGTCAGCATGAACTGCAGGCATTGCTGTCACAAAAAAATGCAACCACAGGGGATTGCGGCCCCATGAATACCCCGTCACAAAGTTTCTGATCGTGGCGGATAAGAAGCGATGATCGATTGAGCACCGGCACACTCTGGCTCAGAATGCGCACATTTATCCAGCATCGTGGCGGAACCGGTACAGGTATTCCGTGTCAGACATTCACTCACGATTCAACCTTTGAACTCATCCGATCAGGATCCGGAGTCACTTAATGCGACTGCTGTCTGCCATCGTAGCTTTTGTAGTTTGCCTGCCTGCATTCGCTCAGGAAACTCCTGCAGCAACGGACTTTCAGTATCCGCTGTCTGTCGTGGCGCGACCTGACGGAGTGGTGTTTGTTGCGGATCTAAATCTGCCGGGGATCTGGAAAGTTGAGAACGGGCAGAAGAGCATTTACTTCCAGGCTTCGAAGAAATTTCGCACACCCCTGAATCGAGTTCGCTGCCTCGCGCTGGACCATCAGGGGAAACTCCTGGCGGGCGATTCTGCGACGCGCGACGTCTTTCGGTTTGATGATGCCGGCACACCTCAGCCACTGACAAAGGGCTGGATCGGTATTCCCATGGCAATCGCGGTTGCTGCGGACGGGACGATCTACACGGCGGATCTGGAACTGCATCGGATCTGGAAGATGCCGGCGGAAGGATCTGAAAAGCCCACAGAGTTCGCAGTGATCAACTCACCCCGCGGGCTTTCACTTGATGCAGACGGCAATCTCTGGGTGCTTTCCACATCCAGCAAAGACGGGCAGATTCAAAAGGTGACTCCCGATGGCAAAGTCGAATCTCTGATCAAAGATCATCCGTTCAACCTGCCCCATAACATTGTTCGCATGGACGACGGAACGTTTTTTGTCACCGACAACTATGAACATTGCGTGTGGCATGTGAGTGCGGACGGGAAACCGGAGAAGTTTGTTGCAGGAAGCCCGCTGGATCGACCGGTGGGATTGTGTCGAAACGGAGCCGGACTTTTGGTTGCAGATCCGCACATCAGAACAATCTTCTCACTCGGAACGGACAAATCTCTGAGCGTTCTGATGAACTCCCCGGTTCCTGCTCCGGCCGCCGCCGCAGCACCGGCAGCGGCACCACCAGCTGCACCGAAGTAGTCCCATGCAGCGCAATCGAACGACCATTGAGATCCCGGAATCAGAATTCACACTGACGTTCACGCGCAGCAGTGGCCCCGGAGGTCAGAACGTCAACAAGGTGAATTCAAAAGCCGTTCTGGTTTGGGATGTGACGCATTCTCCATCCATTCCGGAAGACGTGCGCGAACGGTTCCTTGCACGCTACGGCCGACGAATCGCCAAAGACGGAACACTCCAGGTGACAAGCCAGAGGTATCGCGACCAGGGCCGCAATGCCGAAGATTGCCGCCTCAAGTTGTCCGAACTTGTTGAAAGCGTCAGACTTCCTCCGGTTCAGCGAAAAGAAACAAAACCATCACGAGGTGCCCACCAGCGACGCCTGGTAGAGAAGCGAGTTCGATCGGGTCGAAAGCAGAATCGACGCCGGCCTTCGGAGGATTGATTCTCATCGGTCGTCATTCGGTTTTGTCCTCAGCGGCTTCTCCCGTAGACTCTCCGCAATCATTGAAGGGACTTCTGGCGAAGTCCACAACGTCACCGCCATCCTGCCAGGGACGACACGACTCATGTTTCAAATTCGCCGATGGTACTCCGTGTGCGCCGCTGTCTTCGTACTGACTGCGTCACTGGCACATTCTGCTTGCAGCGTTGCTGGTGACTGGCCACAGATCCTGGGCCCTCAGAGAAACGGTGTGGCAGCGTCGGACGAATCACTGCTGAAGGAATGGAAGGCCGGCGGACCTGACGTCCTCTGGGAATCATCAGTTGGAGCAGGCTTCGCAGGAGCCGCAGTCGCCGGGAACCGTGTGATCGTGTTCGACCGCGAAGCCACTCGGGAACGAGTCCGGTGCCTGGATTCCGCAACCGGAGAAGTCCTGTGGGAAAGCGGAACGAAGACCAGTTATCAGGGCGGCGTCTCCGAAGACAAAGGCCCTCGATGCGTTCCTGTGATCTCAGGCAGCGTTGTCGTCACTCTCGGCGTCGAAGGTCTGCTTCGCTGCCTCAAACTGGAAGACGGTGCAGAAGTCTGGAAGCGTGATACAACAGCCGACTTTCGTCCACTTGAAGGATACTTCGGAGTTGGCAGCACACCCGTTGTTTATCGCAACCTGGTTATTGTCAATGTTGGTGGAAGAGAAGCGTCCGTTGTGGCGTTTGATCTTGCAACTGGCGAAACCGCGTGGAAGGCGTTCACCGACGCCGCAAGTTATTCGTCGCCGATCGTTGCGCGATTCGGAGAGAAGGATCTCGCCGTCGTGGTCACCAGACTGCACGTTGTCGGTCTTGATCCATCGACAGGAGCTCAGGTCTTTTCGATTCCATTTGGTGCTCGCGGCCCCACGGTGAATGGTGCGACTCCAGTTGTCACTCAGAATCGGATCTTCCTGTCATCCAGTTACAACATCGGATCACTGCTCATTGAATGCGACGGAGACACCGCCAAAGAATCATGGCGCGATGAAGAACTTCTCGCCACACAATACGCAACACCGGTGTCGTCATCGAACAGCGACAGCGTTGTCTTCGCCGTTGACGGTCGTCAGGATGCAGGGCGCGGAACCTGCAGCCTCAAATGCCTGGACATCGCCGCTCACAAGGTTCTTTGGGAAGAATCAGGCTTCGATTATGGAACTCTGCTGCGAGTCAACAAAGACGTTCTTTTCCTGACATGCACCGGCGAACTGATTCGGTTTGAGGACAATACGGCCTCTTTCCGTGAACGAAGCCGCTCCACCGTCCTGCAGCCAACGGACCGAGGATATCGACTGCCTGCTCTGTCCGGCGGCCGTCTGTTCATCCGCGATGACGAAACACTGAAAGTGCTGACCGTCGGTCCAGCAAAATAGCCAGCTTCAACGGGTCGACAGAAGCCTCGTCCTCGCTTTTCATCAGCTGCAATGCGCAATGTCATCGGGCGAAGAATGATCAGTGGCTCTGCGTCTCAGGATCCAGAAGCTGGATGACGTGTTTCACCTCAAACGGTCGATTCACCAATCCGCTCGTGCGGGCCGAGTACCATTGCATCATGCAAACGTGATTGCTTGTAGCGAGAATCACGGGTGAACCGTCGGCGTCGTTCAGGAATGCCGACTTGCTCTTCAGAATCTGCCCCGAAAGCTCCGGTTGCTGCAGGTTGTAAACGCCTCCTGATCCGCAGCAGTCTCGAGCATTCGGGGCCAGCTGCCATTGATAACCGGTGGCATCCAGAACCGACTTTGCGATGCCCGCAGATTTTTGTCCATGAACAAGGTGACAGGGCAGATCCACATAGACCCGAGCATCTCTGTTCAACGGAGCTCTCTGCTTCAGCGGAATGGTACTCAGGAAGTCCAGCACATCCTTCACAACGGGAGTCGAACCGGCCTGCTCAGACTGAAGCGTCTTCCGCAGTGCCAGCCCGCAGCCGGACGAATTTGTGACGATCGCATCAACTTCCAGTGCACCAAAGGCAGATCTGTTGACTCGCCGCAGATCTTCCACGCCATCGAGTCCCAGGTGTTCCTGCATGGCACCGCAGCATCCCTGTGAACTCGGAACGACGACCTGAACGTTGTTGTCAATCAGCACTCGTACCGTCGCAAAGTTGATTTCGCGAAAGACAGCTTCCATCAGGCAACCAGTCAGCAAGGCGACTCGAGGTCCGCTGGGACGCTGCCTCTTCATCAGCTCCGCCGCATATTGAGCCGTCGACTGCATCACCGTCGGCTGACCCGGAAAGACCATCGAATGAAAGACATGGCCCGCCTGACGCAACATCCGAATGGGCGTCGCCAGCAGGTTGAAGAGCCGCGGTCGTGCCGCGATCGCCGCTGCCGCTTTCAGCATGAAAGGAGAACGCGTTCGGCCGTGATGAACATGCTGATGTCGAGTCTGCTCCAGCAGTTCGCCGTAGGGAACATTGGCCGGACAGGCCGATTCGCACGCCAGACATCCAACGCAGTCTTCCGTGTACTTTGCAGTCCATGGATCTGCCTGCAATCGGCCATCGGACTCTTCGCGCCAAAGCCGTAAGCGGCCCCGAGGCGAATTGTTCTCGTCACCGGTGAGCTGGTACGTCGGACACACTTCCAGACACAGACCGCAGTGAACACAGCTGGTCAGAAGATCTTTGCCGTTGGCAGATGGTTCATTCGCAGAAGCCACGAAATTCAGTCCTTCTCAAATTCTTCCGCAAGGATCCGCAGCCACTCTGCTTCCCTTCCAACGGCCTCAGGGCGAACAACATGCCGCGATGACCAGTCTCCCCCGATCGATCTCAGCTGCGATTCGAATGGCTGCAGAAGACTCTGAATCTGGTCTCCCGCGTTCGATGTCTTTGAACCCAACGTTCTGTAACCATGGATCACAGCGTTGTAAGCAAGCACCACGAGCGAAAAGCCACGCTTCGCCATTTGCATCGCCAGGTCCAGCACAGACTCCGGAGAAGCCTTCACGACAAAATCGGGAAGACCGTCGAACAGACTGTTACTGCTGGCCGGCGGCTTCACTGCGAGTCCATTCTGCCTGCAGACTGAAGAGATCCACGTCTGGTAAACGGATTGTTCTTCCGCCGGACAATTCAGTGAGAGACGCAGCGTCTGGTGCTCTGAACTCAGGGGAATTAGCACATCGATGGAATCCAGCCAGTGCATCCACGACGTCGAAAGGATTTGCTGAACCGCCTGTCGAACACTGCGCGACGGCCCGTCAGCCAGCAGAACATGGTGACTCCCGCAATCAGGTCGCAGACGAATCGCAAAATCCAGCGGCATTCCAAATCGACCATCCGTATGCAGCAGGAACCGGAACAGGTCGTATCCCGTTGTGGATTTCACGACACGTTCGCCAATCCGAACGACTCGTCCACCAGGCAACTGCCAGTTCATGCCCATGATGTTGTCACACCATGGGCCAAAGCGGGAAGACGCAGGAGAAAATCCCGTCGCAGCAACGTGCTCGGCAAGCGACGACTTTTGATCAAGCAGTAACGGAAACCGAAACGGAAGCGGCGCATAGACCGCGCTGAGTTCCACAAGGGTTGCGGTCGCAGGAACGCAGCATGTCCCGTCCACGTCGTCAAAATACTGGCTCAGCAGCGGCAAGCCCTTCGCAGTCGAACTGGAAACAGCCTGCTTCTGTTCGTGCGAACCACTCCTCGTCGCAGCGCTGTTCGCGTCTGCAAATCGTCGGTTCGAAAATACTTTGAGCGGATTCAGTCGATGATCACGATTGAAGATCCTCGGCACTGCCAGCTGCAGTCTGAGAGTCTCCGGACCGAACACCATCGGCATATAGGCCGTCTTGTCGTTGCCAATGCCATGTTCGCCGGAAAGGGTCCCGCCAACTTCCACGACCCGCTGCATCAGACGTTTGCTGATCGCTTCAACTTTTTCGATTTCGCCTGGCTTTCGAGAATCAAAGAGAAAATTCGGATGCAGATTTCCGTCACCGGCATGAAAAACATTGACCGCGGGCAATCCCGCTGCGTCTGCTTCGTCGTAAACCAGCTGAAGCACTTCAGCAAGCGCGCGTTTTGGAATCACTGCATCCTGCACCAGAAAGTCCGGGCTGATCTGCCCCATCAGGCCTCCTGCCACCTTGCGGGCCTTCCAAAGCCCCTTTCGCACACCATCATCGTCACTGAACTGAACATCCAGCGCGCCGGACGATCGCAGAACCTGGGCAACCGCTTCCGCTCGAGCATCCACGAGAGCGGCCGGGCCGTCGATTTCAGTGACGATGAGAAATGCATCCTGAGGCAGACCCACTTTCATCGGGCTGTTTTCCACCATCGCCACGCAGCGAGGATCCATGAGTTCAATGGCGACCGGGAACGAAGCATGCAATGCCAGCTTCTGGATCGCAGATTCCGCAGACTTTAGGTTCGAAAATGTCGCTCGGTAGGTCCAGCATTTTTCCGGGCGCGGAAGGAGACGCAGCCAAAATCGAGTAAACGCGGCCAGTGTGCCTTCGGAACCGACCATCAGCCGCTTCCAGTCTTCACGCCACTCGCCCCGTCCACCCGCCGGACCTCCAAACCGATGAACAGTTCCGTCGAGCAGTACCGCTTCGACTCCCAGAACATAATTGCTGGTCACGCCGTAACGAAAGCAGTGCGCACCGCCGGCGTTCATTGCAACATTGCCGCCGAGTGTGCAAACCGGGCCGCTGGACGGGTCAGGCGGATAGAACAAGCCGTGCGGAGCCAGAGCCGTGTCAAGAGCGTTGAGCGGCACACTGCACTCCACTTCGCACCAGAAGCCGTCCGTGGAGATGTGCCGAACCTTCTTCAGCGCCGATGTGTGGATCACGACTCCGCCCTGAGCCGCAACGGGGCCTCCGGACAGCGATGTTCCCGCACCACGCATCGTGACCGGAACGTTCAGCTCCGCGGTCGCCTTCAGAACTGCCTTCAGTTCGTCTATGTCAGCAGGAATCGCAACGGCATCCGGACGGTAGGTCTTGTATCCCAGCGCATCAGTATCGTACCCCGCCAGCTGTGCAGGTGCAGTCAGCAGGCGACCACGAGTCAGCTGAAGTGAAAGCTGTTGAGTGAGACTGACAGCAGACATGAGCGTTCGCTCGTTTTCAGAAGGAGCAGGTGCTGGCAACGAAAGACGCGCGCCATTTGACGCCGGAACTCTTATCGGATCCTGATCATGATGCCTAGCACCCGACACACTGAGTCCCCGTGTTCTTCCGAACGACTTTATGTACGTCCAGCGTCCCTGACGGTCAGCGAAGGCGTCGAGGGGAGCGGTCACGTCGCGGCGAATCGTCTTCGATGATTTCCACATCGTCGATGATCTCAATGTCATCGACCAGCACGACGTCTTCCACAACCTCGACGGCATCCACGACAGCGGCATCGACAATTTCAACGTCGTCAATCACTTCCACTTCATCCACGACCAGCGCATCATCAAACGGGTCGGCGGAGAGTTTGGGCATCCGCTCCGGTGCCTTCGGCGGTTTCTTTGCAGGCTGAGGATTGCGGATCGTCGCGTCTTCGATGATCTCAACGGCATCCACAACTTCCACATCATCAATGATCTGAGCCTTCGCCATGCTCACAGGCGGCGCAACAGGGCGAGCCACCGGGCGTCCCTTGGCGGCGACCGCAACGTTTTCGAGGAACAGGAACTTCACGTCACCAACCGCGACTTCAATTCCATTCGTCAGCTTCGCTTCTTTCTCAATCCGGTTCCCCGCAACCCAAACGCCATTCAGACTGCCGAGATCCCTGACAAAGTACTCAGAATCTACCTGCACCAGCGCACAATGAACGCGCGAGATCTTTGAGCTGCAGTCGAGGATCACGTCGCATTCAGGACTGCGACCGATCAGCACGACTGCTCTGTCGATGGGAATCTGTGGTCCCGGACCAACTGGATGAAGAATGGCCACCATTCAACAATTCCAAGATCGAATCAGCGTTTTGCTGTCCGATGCGAAGACTCAAGTGCATCCAAAAGCAGCAGGTCGACAACTTTTGTGAGCCGGTCAACGTGAACCGCAGTTGATCGAAACATGCCGTATTTCCGCGGGAATTCTGCCCGTCGAAAGTTCTGCCCGCCACTGATTTCGCAACAGAACACTCGAAAAACGCCAGAATCTGACCCGTGTGTCGTTAAATCTGTAGGCAGTTTCCCGGCAGTTTCAATTCCTTCCAGGGCCGGTGAGAAATCAGACAAATTGATCATAAATCACGACGCCTGGACACATCCTACAGTGTTGAATGCCGCAGAATTGGTATCTCGCCGCCCGATTGGAGCAGGGTTTGCAGGCTGAATTCTCCGCCGGCATCCCGAAACCCAGGGCGTTGCTGGCCTTCTCCTTTCTGTCAGATTCCTTGAATCCTGGTCCGGGGCTCCTCATTTATGGTCGCGAATGTTCCCCATGTCGATGTTCTGTCCCGAGTCCACCGTTTGCTCCTGGCAAAAGCGGTCATCGCTGGCCTGATGGTGTGTGGTTCCTGTGCCGCTGATGAAAAGTCCGACGCAAAGAAGGTCTCTGAAGCCGATGCGGCGATGGTCATGGAGATTGAGATCAATCGTCCGGAAAATTCTGGCCGCGGTTATCGCCGCCCATACGTTGCGGCATGGCTGATCGACAAAGACGGTTTTCCAGTTCGCACTCTCGCCCTTTGGGTTCAGAAAACACCTCCGGGTCCTCGATGGATTCCGGATCTTCGCCAGTGGAACCGTGATGACAAGGTGCGACAACTGGTCGACGACACGAACCTGGTGGACGCAGTTTCCGGCCCGACGAAAAGTGCTGGCAAGTACAAGGTGCTTTGGGACGGCAAAGACGATCTCGGTCAGCCGCTGAAGGAAGGCAAGTACACACTTCAGGTGGAAGCAGCTCGCGAACACGGCACCTATCAGATCATTCGAGAGTCTGTTGAACTGACTTCGAAGCCATTCGAAAAGACACTTGAAGGCAATATCGAAATCAAGTCGGTGGCTGTGAACTTCAAGGGTCTGCCTGCTGCGAAGACGGAAGCAAAGTAGTTGCCGGGAGCGTTTGTGTCGCAGAGTGACATCACACAGAAAATCAAAGCCGCTTCGGCCGGAGCGAAGTTGCCGCCTCCCGTTCGTTCGACGCGATCTGCGATCAACCGGGTACTCCATACGCTGACCAGGTGGCTGCACATTTATTCGTCGCTGCTTGGCTTCATGACCGTGCTGTTCTTCAGCGTAACCGGGCTCACACTGAATCATCCTGACTGGTTCGATACGGGCTTTGAGCAGACGCGAGAAGAAGCCGGAACCATGGATGCCGCGCTGCTTGCGAAGGACGATGGCAGTCCGGATGAACTTCGCATTGTGGAGTTCCTCCGAACAAAGCACGCCGTGACCGCTCCGCTGCGGGACTTTCAGGCGGATGACTATCAGATCAACGTTGCCTTTGCAGGTGCAGGGTATACGTGCGATGTTCGGATCGATCGAGAGACCAGGGAATATCAGTTGTCAGAGCTTCGTCTGGGCGTAATTCCGATTATCAATGACCTCCACAAAGGACGCGATACGGGCCCGGTATGGAAAGTGGTGATTGATATCTCCGCCATCATTCTGGCCGTCATTTCTCTGACCGGTTTGCTGCTGCTCTGCTGGTTACGACGACGCTGGAGAAACGGTCTGTTAACGCTGGCCGCCGGTTCCATCGCACTGGGCGTGACGATCTGGCTGGCGTTGCCGTAGCACTTGAAAATCCAGTCAGGATGCTCACCGAAAAACGCCCCCCGCCCAAATGCAATGCTCTCAAAGCAGGATGGGCATTGCCCAACCGTCCGTTTGTCCGCACTGAGCTTTGATCGTTGTGTCGCGGATGTCCGACAAAATATGGGTGACAAAAAATGGTCGCAGGCAGTGGCTACGCCGGCTATTCCGCTTTTCGAATTCTTCCGTTTCTTTCGGCTCCAAACCGAACTCACTTGGCGAGCCTGGTGGGTCAACGCTCCGGTACTGAAGACGTCGGGTAGCACTGGTGAAGCCTGTGACGCGAAGCGGTCGGAAGCTGGTGGGCAAGCGTAGTTGTTCCAATGCACCGCGTCCCAACGTCGTTTACTGAAAACTGAACACTGAAAACTGAAAACCGAAAAGCACACGCCCTTCAGGCGTGCTACCCGGGCGCTTGTGGTCGTGATGACAGCTGATTGAAGCGCTGGTGGTTATCCCGGGCGGATTCTCTAATTGTCGGGAACCAAGGGAATGTACCTCGCGTCGTGCGAGTGCCATTTAGAGTCTGTTCACGTGCGGTGCGCTGGGACAGCTCAACGGATGTCGTGGCCCTGCAACATCTCAGTTGGATCTTGTTTGCGTTCCTGGTCGGGATTTTCAGTGTCGTTGGCAGAAGATTTGGCGGCGGAGTGACGACGGGACAACGAGCCGGTATGCTCCCCGAGTCAGGGGCACTGCAGCTGCCTTTCAGCCCTTGTGAGATCGTGAATCATAAGGGACGTGCGAATCGTGCAAACCACTTCCAGTCGGCTGAGTATCTTCAATGTCGCTGCCGGGGTTCCATCCAGGGCTGCAGGCATCGCGGTCGCTCTGTTGTTGATTTCGCCGTGCCAGGCACAGTCCACTGAAACGGCTGCAACGGACTCGGCCGTGAATGAGGCGGCACTTCGAGCGGATGCTGAAAAGACGTTCAAAGAGCAGGTTGGTCCCTTTGTCAAAACCTATTGCGTCAGTTGCCACGGTTCTCGTCCTGAAGCTGGAATCAACCTGGAGTCTGCTTTGCAGAGCCCTGGCGCAACGTCGTCGTTTCTGCACTGGAAGAAGGCTGTTGCCAATGTGAAGGTCCACGATATGCCGCCGCACGATGCGGGGAAGATCCCAACGGACGATGAACGACGACAGTTCATCGAATGGATTGGGAAGCTCAAGTACATGGCACCTCGCGATCCAGGTCCTTATGTGATTCGACGTCTAAGCCGAGTTGAGTACGCAAACACGCTCCACGATCTGTATGACGTGGATCCATCGATCGCGGACGGCCTTCCTCGGGAAGTCATGGGAGAAGGATACCTCAATTCAATTTCTCCTCTGCAGTCGGAATTGTTCCTCGACATCGCCGGCAAGGTGATTGAACGCGTTGTGTCTCCAAAGGATTCGGCTCCGACTCCCGTGCAGAAGCGACTTTTCGGCGATACACCAGCCAGCGTGGAAGAATTCCCTGTAGCGGCCCGTCGAGTTGCGCGTTCGATGGCGCGTGATGCGTATCGCCGTCCTCCGACGGAAGCCGAACTGGATGTCCTGATGGAGGTCTTTGACCTCGCGCGCGAGAACAATCTGGACTACACAGAATCACTCAGCCTGATGTGGAAAGCAATCCTCGTGTCGCCGCAGTTCCTGTTCATCACTCCGGTGGAAATAGCTGGGTCAGAGGAAGCCATCACGAGACTGGATGACTATCAACTGGCATCGCGGCTCTCCTATCTGCTGTGGTCAGCGCCACCTGATGCGGAACTGTCTGCTCTGGCTGATCAGGGCGAGCTTCATAAGCCTGAGGTCCTGCGAGCACAAACGGAGCGGCTGCTGGATAGTCCTCGCTCGCGTGCGCTGTTCGATGGCTTTGGAGTTCAATGGCTGGGCGTCGGGGAGTTACCAAATCAGACCTTCGACCCCAGCGTGTTTCCTCAGATGACTTCCGAACTGCGCTCCGACATGGTGGAAGAGGCAAGGCTGTTCTTCGACAGCATCGTTCGCGAAAATCAGAGTGTGCTCCGATTCGTCGACAGTGACTACACGTTTCTGAATGAATCCCTCGCCGCTGTTTACGGTCTTGAGCAATCCGTGCAGGGTCCCGCGATGCAGCGTGTAACTCTGCAGGATCCAAATCGAGGCGGCATTCTTGGCATGCCTGCAATTCTCGCCAGCACGTCTTTCCCCAACCGAACAAGCCCAGTGCGCCGAGGTGTCTGGGTGCTTGAGCAAATTCTGGGTGAGCGCGTTCCGCCGCCACCGCCGAATGTACCGGTACTTGCCGAACAGGAGAAGAAGAATCGAAAAGGCCTGACATTGCGGCAACTGACCGAACTGCATCAGTCAGAATCAACCTGCGCCAACTGTCATCGCGTTCTTGACCCAATTGGATTTGGACTGGAGAATTTTGATGCCATCGGACGATGGCGAAACCAGGATGATGTGGGCGTCGCAGTTGACTCGGCCGGCACACTTCCGACAGGAGAATCGTTTTCAACGCCCGCGGAACTGAAGCACCTTCTCGCCGGACGAAAAGCAGACCTCGCGCGAAACCTGACCGAACGATTGATGGCGTATGCACTTGGACGACAACTGGAAGGTTATGACGAAGTCGTGATCGATCAGTTGATGATCAGAATTGCCGAAGACGATTACCGAATGCGAACGATGATCAGGGAGGTCATCACCAGCTTTCTGTTCACACATCGCAGAGTCAAAGGATGAAATCCATGAACAATCACTCTCCTGTTGGTCGTCGCACCCTGCTGAAAGCGGCGGGAGTTGCTCTGGCATTGCCGTTCATGGAATCTCGCAGTCTCGCGTCTGATGGGATTCGACAGAAACCACCGGTGCGACTTGCCTTCATGTACATGCCTCATGGTGTCATCATGGATGACTTCTGGCCAAAGAGCCCGGAGTCATTTCGTGAATCACCGCCGGCAGCCATCGAATCGCTGCGTCCGATACTGGATCAGTGCCTGATGCTGAAGGGAATCTCCGGCGTTCCAATTTCCCCGTTCAACGGAGCACCGCATGCGCTGGAGTTATCCACCTGGCTGACTGCCACACTGCCCGACGCGGATACTCGCGGCCGCGTCAACATCGCCATTTCGGCGGATCAGATCATGGCGAATTATGTCGGAGCGAAAACGTTGCTGCCGTCGCTGGAACTTGCAACGATGCCGCAGACATGGAAGGAGAATCAGGAAGGACTGCATGAAGCTTATTACTCACACTGCAGTTACCGTTCGCCAACTCAGCCGGTGCCGGCCGAGATCGATCCTCGCAACGTCCTGAACCGACTCTTTGGCAGAAAGGACGACGCCGGTCCGGTCAGACGGGCAAATCCGCTCGACCGACAGATGCTCGATCGTGTCCTCAACGGCGCTCGGGATCTGCGACGGACTCTGGCAAAGTCGGACCAGCAGAAACTCGACGAATACCTTGACAGTGTTCGAGCAGTGGAACGTCGGATTGCCGCGATTGAAGACCGTCAGCAGGCAGCGGCTCAGGAGAAGGCGGGCGTTCGGTCCGACAATGAAAAGTCGGCAGGTTCGCCGCCAATCGAGATCAGGATACCGGAAGGCGACAAGCGCAGTGAGTACATGCAGGTGATGTGTGACCTGACTGTTCTGGCCTTTCAAACTGATACGACACGAGTCAGCACGTACATCGGCTCCACACCGAACGGCGTGTCATATCCGGAACTCGGCTTCACGGACCAGCACCATTCACAAACACACCACGAAGGCCAGGAAGAGATGGTGCGAAAGGTGGCGGCCATCACGAAATTCAACATCGACCAGTTTGCTTATATGGTGAATCGGATGGCGAGTCTCCGCGAGGGTGAAGGAACTCTGCTCGACAACTGCATCATGATGTGGGGATCGGGGCTTGAAGATGGCAACCGACATACGCGAGAGAACCTGCCGTTCATTATTGCAGGGAAAGGTGGGGGTTCAGTGAACACAGGGCGATTCCTCCCCGGCATCAAAGGCAACCAGGGCGACCTGCTCACAACATTGCTGGCATGCGCCGGAGTCCCTCTGGACCGCCCCATCGGCATCGCCACTCGAGAGATTACCGAGATCAAAGCGTGATCAGAAAGCGGCTGATCGCACACTACACATCATCCGCCACCTGGTTTACCCAGGTGGAAACAGGTTTTTGCACTACGCAACTCTCCACATCCAAACAAGCACGCGCCGAATCAGCAACGCTTCGACTCAAGACGCAAGGCCAAAGTCACTCAGCAGCCAGCACAGTCTGCATTCGTCCAGCGATGCCCGGTAGTGCAAAGACCACGGACCCACCTGGATAAACCAGGTGGCGGAGCAGAATATCTTTGAACCTTTGGTTGAATAACGTTAAGTACCTGAGACCTTCGTGTACCAGTAGTGCTGATGATGCCCGAGAGATTCGAAGTGCCTTACCCAGCAGGCGGCATCTCGTTCGCTTGTCGGGTCACCGATTGTAAAGGGATTGCCATCGGTACCCTGTCGCCAGACCTGAAATGCTCGAAGCTGGCCGATCTCCTGTTTCCGGTCCGGGTAGACGGAAAGCAGAATATTGATCTCTGATTGGAGCTGGGGATGAGCGATCGGTTCGCAGAATTCTGATGGGACCGGAATATGACGAAGCACGTGCTGCAATTCCGGTGAATCGGCCACCACTCGGCCCAGGTCAGATGCATGAAGGAACTCGAACACAACTTTCAATCCACATGGATATTCGAATCCCCAGAAGTCCGCATCCCCAAGTCCCTCCACGGTGTCTGTCATCATCGGTGGTCCAAGGTACTTCGAAACAGCCGTTCGGGAGATCTTCAGCATGAAGAGATGCGACGGAATATCTGGAAACGAGACAGGAAAGGTCAGCGGAATCGGCTGTTCCAGGTTCATGGTTGTCGCCCTGAGCGTGGCAAAAACGGAGGACAATCGAAAGTCCTGCGACGTTGATATCACGAACTGATGCCAAAAGGCGCCGGGAAAGCAAATGAGCGCGCCGGGACTTGAACCCGGGACCTACGGATTAAAAGTCC
>VFQT010000074.1_pt1 | contig 156380 bp, 127 predicted proteins | sample 3512381 | NCBI WGS metagenome assembly VFQT01 (sample SAMN10412376, study PRJNA504923) | tailings metagenome | isolation source: Relicate 2 Philex TSF3 active mining site | place: Philippines: Tuba, Benguet | collected 2017-08-29
CACGAGGCGGTCTCACTCGCTGCTTCCAGCGAACTGGCTCGCCAGCAGGGTCGTGAAAGCGAACTGCCCTGTTCCACCCCGTGCGCCTGAGCAGTGGAAAATGCATGCATCCCAGGCAGGATGTAGACGATTCCCACCATGCCCGCTGCCTCCTCATCCGACCGCGCGAGGCTCCGTCGACGCGGGCTCGTCTCCTTCTTCCGCCCCAGGGAAGCCGCAGCCAAAGGCATCGCCGAACCCGCGCTCCGCAATCTCGTCCGCCGCGGGGTCGTCGAGCGCGTCGGGCGCGGTCTCTACCGCATCGTCAGCAATGACGTCGGCGAGCGTCCTGTCTCAGAGTGGTGGGTGTCCGCCCAGGGGTGTGGAAAGTGGGTCAATGTCTACCAATCGCAGTCCTTCGCAGATTGGTTTGGGTTTATCCCGGTCGTCGGGCCTTGGGGCATTAACAACACTCTAAGCGACTACTCCTTCACGGTCGCGTCGTGTGACAAGGAGGCGGCGAAGGCGGAGGCCGAGAGGTTGGGTAAGAGTGAGTACAAGGACAGGCCAGTAATGCGGGGAAGAACGTGCCGGATCATCTCGGGTGGTAGGCACCCTGGGCCGTCTGGAGGCGAGCAATGGTGAGTGGTCCTCTGATAGAGCTCTGGTCACTGGCTATCCGATGGTGGTGGATGTTGGCCATGGTCATCACGCTTTGCTGTGGCGCATATTGCGCTGGGCATGGCGGAACAAGTCTTGACGCTCAGTCGATAGAGCAAGGTCGAGCCAGCGATCTGGGCCAGAGCTTGCTAGGATCTGGCGACGAGCCTGCTCAAGCCCAGGTGGCTAAAGGTCCAGAGAGCTCTGAACGCCCACAGTCGAGGAGCGATAGTTTGGATAGAATCGAGGTTCGGGTGCTGCCTGACATCGGGGACTTTGCTGTTGACGAGCAAGAGACCGTTAGGCGCATGCGAGAAGAGGTGGGGTCTGATGCGGGGTTGCTGAAATTCAGTGTGCCACTACTTGATGAGCGGTCAAGGACTGCCCTTGTGGCTTGCGAGTTCGTATCTGTCGGATCGGCTAGTGTCGACATAATGCTGCTCTCGGAAGCCCCGCTATTGGGATTGCGGCAGGGTGAGGTGGTGCGCCTGCCCTATTCCCAAGACTGGACTTGGAAGGAGTACAAGGTTCGCCCGAAGGCGGAGGTGAAAGTGGGCGATCGGCGAACAGTGGTAGTTAGAGGATTCAACTTCGGGATTGGATGGAAGCGGTTCATGTTGCATGCTGGCCCAGTGCGAAGGTGAAGAGACGAGGCCGATTCTCCACCCTCCCGAATTCCCCCCGCCTCCCGATTGCAGATCCCGCGTTGAGTATCCGTCGCGTGAAGCACACCTGGAAGTTCCTGTGACCGCCGACATCTTGCGGGCATGAAGCGACGCAAGGAGATGGCTGCGCTCCTTGGGCGCGGGATCGACCGACCGCCCGGCCCCTCGCCGAACCCGCTGCGGGTGAGCACGCGGTCGAGTTCGACGGCGCGGTAGACGTCGTGATCGCCGTGGACGTCCCGGCGTCGGCGCGGGTCTCGTCAGGCTCGCGGTTGCAGGCCGGCGTCTCCGTCCTTCCGCCGCCGACCGTCGTGTCCGCGCCGACGTCTGAGTGGTAACCGTCGCGTGAAGCACCCTTCCCCAGCCACCGCGCACGGCCCATCCGTTGCTACTTCGCCTTTGCGAAGTGATCTCGCAGCCTGCACACGATGTCTTCGTGGTGGTCCGCCACCTCCTGCGCAAAGTGCTGTTTCCACCCGTGCGGCGTTAGCTTCTTCACGTCGGTCTCGGACCCAATCCGCATCAGCACGTCGCGGAAGTAGGCGCGAGGATCGAGGCCGATGGCTCGCGCGGTCTGTAGCAAGCTCGCGAGCACCGCGCCCGTCTTGCCGCCGCCTTCGGTCTGGAAGAAGAGCCAGTTCTTGCGACCGACGGCGAAGTGGCGAAGTGCGCGCTCGGCGAGGTTGTTGTCGATATGCAGGCGGCCGTCCTCGACGTAGCGACACAGCGCTCGCCACTGGTTGAGGCAGTAGCGAATCGGCTCCGCCATCGCCCCGCGCGGCAGGATCTGCGCTTCGGTGAGCTCCAGCCATGCTCGGATCGCCGCCAACTGAGGCACGCTCCGCTGCTCTCGAGCAGCGCGCACTTCGTCTGCCGTCGGATCCCGGCCTTGCAGCTTCGCAGCATCCTTGACGTCGCGTTCGATGCCGTAGAGCGCGCCGATCAAGTCGAGCGCCTGCTTGGCGAGCTTCGGATCCGCAGTCTCCGCGTCGACGAATTTGCGCCGCGCGTGCGCCCAGCACGCGACCTCGGTTGCGCCATCCGGCACGAAGAGTTGGTCGTAGCCCTGGTAGGCATCTGCTTGCAGATAGCCCCTGAAGTTGCCGAGGACTCGCGCAGGGCCATCGCGCTTGCGCGATGGCGTGAAGTCGTACCAGATGCGATCCGAGTGGTCCGCGTAGACCCAAACGCGACCCGCGACCGTCTGACCTTGCTCGTTCTTCGCGACCGTGACCGGCGTGTCGTCGGTGTGGATGACGGGCTGCTCGAGCACGTCCTTGCCGAGTTGCTCGTAGATCGGCTCGAGCAACTCGGCGCACTTCGCGGCCGAGCGCTGCAGCACGCTGCGAGACAGGTCGAGGCCTTCGTCCGCGTACTGCTGCTCCATGCGGTTGTAGGGCAAATGCATGCCAAACCGCTCGGTGATGACATGCGCGAGAAAGCTTGGGCTCAGCAGGCCCTTGTCGATCACGCGCGCCGGACCTTGCGCAGTGCGAGCAGCTCCGCCGACGGGGAGACCAGATGTGCTTCACGCGACGGTTACGCTGAATCTAATCCGGTGGAAGTGCCTGCGACCATCAAAGTCCAGCCGACTTCCGGCTTCGGTGCTGATCAGTCCCCTCGCGCCACGTCGATGGCAAGCGGTGAGGATGCATCGCTGAACCAGAGCGCCGGCTACGCGACCGCAGAGCCAGCCGATGTCACCATTACGTACGAGTACAACACTGGCTGCAGCGCTTGCACTCTCCCGACGAAGATCGCGGACAATCTGGGCCGCGTTTACGAAGCGACCTACGACCCGAATTCGAAACGCCCGCTGACGCGCACGATTCCGAACCCGAGCAACCCAACCGGTGCTGGGGTGACCACGACCTACACCTGGGTCAAGGGCGCAACATCGGGCTATTCCGCCGAGTATCCCGGGACCATCACGACCCCGGATGGGACCTGGACGTGGGTCTACACCTGGGTGGACCGCTTCACGCCCACGGGGCCTGGCGGCGTGGCGATCGCCACCTACGGCAAGAAGCCGTCGCACATCACCGCAACTGGCCCCACGGGCGTGTCCCCCGTGGTCACGATGACCACGGTCAACGACGTGACGAATCCGACGATCGTCTACAGCGGCGGGATGAACCGGCAACTCGTGATGGTGGGGCAAGTCCTCTCCACCACGGACGGCAACGGCGTCACGACCTCATTCGACTACGACGCGAACGGGATGCTCTCGAAGTCGACGGTCAACCCGACCGGCGCGGCGGCGGATCGGGTCATCACCGAGTACACGCAGGACGCCTGGGGCCGCTTGGTCAGCGTCGTCGTAAACCAGTCCTCGGCCCTGCAGCAGTCCTACACTTACAGCTCGCAGTTGAGCGGCCACCCGCTTTCGGTCACGGCGACCGTCGGTGGCGTGACGAACAACGCCCGCATCTACCGGGACCGCTGGGGGCATGTCGGCGTGGCGCTCCGCTCCAACAAGACGAGCACCGGCGGAGCCCCGAACGACTTCGGTACGCCGCCTCGGTCGGACACGGCCCGCGAGTGGTTGCGCGACGAGTTCCACTGGGAGGGCGACCGGCTGCGGGTGATGTTCGAGGATCGGCGGTCCCTCGACCGCAACGACACAGGCACGCTGGCCGATGCGGTGGATGCCCGCTACCTGCGCACCGACTTCACCTACACCCCGCGCGGCGAGGTCCTGCAGATCACCAACCCCAACGGTTCGGAAAGCAACTTCACCTGGGACGGCTACGGCACGCTCTACATGGTGAAGGAGACCGACGGTGGCACCGGGTCGGTGCTGCGATTCAAGTCCTACGTCAACGCTGCCCTCGAAGAGATCAGTCGGTTCCATGGCGACACCAACATGGAGCTGTGGACGCTCTACAACCGCAACGCAGCAGGGGCCATCACCAAGGTCACCGAGCCCACGGGCGTCTCCCCGGGCTCGTTCTATACGGGCAGCCTGGGCGGAGCCGAGCACTCGCTGACCCTTGACTCGATGGGCCGCGTCCGTGAGGTGCTCACTCGCTCTGGCCCCGGCGGGACCGTCCTGGCACGCACCGAGAGTTGGTTCGATCAGCTCGGCCGCACCTACAAGGTCGACGAGCACAGCTTGCTGCCGACCGGCGTTTCGACGGGCATCCTCGAAGCGCGCGTGTTCTGGCAAGGCATCAGCCAGCGATCGCGCGTGGAGCAGATCAGCAACCCCGGCGGTTCGCAGACGGTGCGCGCCACCGAGAACAGCTACGACGCCCTTGGCCGCATCGTCGAGGTGCGGACTCAAGGCACCAGCCCCGACAAGACGCGCTACGTCTACAAGCCGAACACGAACTTCGTCGAGCAGGTCTTCCGCGACATGTTCGATGCAGCACCGACGACCGGCAGCCCGGGCATCGTCACCTACCGGACCGACTACGTGTACGACGCGCTCGGTCGCGTTCTGCAGGTCAAGGACTACGGCACGGGGTCATCCAACCCGTTGGTCAACAGCTTCACCTACTACTCGACCGGTGCTACCGAGTCGCACATCGACCCGAGTGGCAAGGTGCAGCGGTACCTGCCCGACGCGCGGTCGCGACTGGTCGAGCACTACCTGCCCGGCACGCAGCCGATCTGGAACGGCTCCGAGTACCGCGACTGGACCAACTCCAGCGGCAGGACCGAACTGCTCCGGACCGACGGCCGTGGTCGCCTGACCAAGACGGCCTTCGACTTCGCTGGCCGGCCGTTCGTGGTCATGGACCCGGGTGCGGCGACGGAACCGACGGCAGCGGCCAAGCACCAGGCCTTCAGCCGCTACATGGAGTATGACTCGGCGTCGCGCGTGAGCCGCATCTACAGTGGCGAGGATGCCGACGGGAAGCGCATCCAAGCGGGCTTGTTTTACGACGGCCCGGGCCGGCTGATCGCGCGCATGAGCGACAACCCTGCGATCTACACGGACGTCTCGTTCATGTCGACGTGGGACATCTACACCCGCGATGCCCTCGGGCGCGTGACGCAGAGCAAGAGCAGCATCGCTCCGCTTTCGGGTCCGATCGACCTCACCATTGTGAACCGCGTCGAGGACAGTCTCGGCCGCGTGCACTCGGAGTCGTTCTGGAACAACCCGATCACCGCGAGTCCCGTGCCCGGCGTCACGGTCGATGTGAAGCACACCTGGACTGGCGCGGATCCGTTCCGCAGCGGCCTGGAGTACAGCTACGGCACCTCGAGCCCCGCCAACTTGGCGATGGGCTACACGCCGGACCTGCTCGGGCGCATGAGCACCGTGAGTTGGAACCCGACCGGCAGCAGCGCGACCCTCGCGACCTACGCCTACCAGGGCTCGGCGACGAGCAAGAAGACGATCGCCTACAGCAGCACCGTCAACGGCATCACGGACTTCGTGTTCGACCAGTACGGCCGCCACAGCAAGATCGAAACGCTCAACGGCTCGACGGTGCTCGGCAAAGTCGAGTTCTTCTACGACGCTGCCAGCAACCTGACGAAGGAGAAGTACGCCCACTACGCGGCGAGCGGTGTCGTGCGCGAAGGCGATCGCTTCTTCTACGGCGAGCACCACCGGCTCGCGGATGCGTGGCTCGGCGCCGACACGGCGACGTTCAACACTGAACCGCCGCCCGCGACGCCCACGTTGGTCAAGCGGGTGACCTACGGCCTCGACGCGGCGAACAACCGCACGCAGGTGGCAACTGCCGATGCCAACGGCAGCTCCACCGAGACCTACGCCACCGATGACGACTCGACGCCGTCGAACCGCTACACGACGGTTGGGCCGCAGTCCTACCTCTACGATGCCCGCGGCAACCTGACCTTTGACGGGCGGTTCATCTACGTCTACGACTACCTCAACCGGCTCTCGGAGGTCTGGCTTCCGGTGACCGAGAGCGAGTCAGAGCAGATGATGGCGTCCTCCAGCGCGTCGACTGGCCAGCGGAGTGTCCTGCGACCCGAGAGTCGTCGGCGCTTCGTGGTCAACAACCGAGAAGCCTTGTTCGGGGCTCGGCGGTCGGCACTGGCGAGGGTTGAGCGAGGATCGGCCGCGATCCTGCGCATGGCTAGTAATCCGGTGACGGCACGTCAGTTGAGCGGTTCGATCCCTGCCGGGACGCTCAGCCTGCAATCCGAAGCCTCGGCTCCGTCGTCGTCGCAGGCGATGACGGATGCATCGACGATCCCCACCCGCTTGGCGCCGATCGCGTTCTACGGCTACGACGGGTTCGAGCGGCGGACGTTCCGACTGGTTGTCGCTAGTCCGTACATCTTCTTCTACGCCTACGACGGCTGGCAGGAGGTGTCGGAGCAGATCACCTTGGACGGCAGCACGCCCACTCCGACCGTCCAGTCTGTCTGGGGGCGCGAACTCGATGAGTTGCTGGCGATCCGGGTCAACTCGGAGTTCGGCTTCACGACGTCCTACGTGGCCGAGGGCGGTGCGCACTGCCCGCAGTGGTTGGTGAACTCGTCGGGCGCGACGATCGAGCAGCAGCAGTACGACGCCTACGGGGCGACGAGCCACTGGGTGCCGGGGACGCCTGCTGTGCTTCACCCCGCATCGCCGCAGCAGAGCCCGTGGGGATGGAAAGGGCATCGTCGGGATCATGAGACTGGCTGGCTATACGTCAGGAACAGGTTCTACTCCTGCGACATTGGCCGCTTCGTGACAGAGGACCCGCTTGGTGGGTGGGCCGACACCGCCTGTAGGGGGAACCAGTACTGCTACTGTGGTAACCGGCCATTGACATCGGTGGACAGATATGGCTTGCAAACCACCGTGCAATCAGACAGCGGGCCAGACTACGACGGCTGGCTCTTGGAGACATCCACCAAGAATCCAGACGGAACCACCACACTGACACTGACGGCCGTAGATGGCTGGGACGACGTCAACAAGCTGCTCGGAGATAAAGGATATCAAGGGTCCGGGCTCCATTACCATAAGAAGGGCGATCCGTGGAACCAGACGCAAATCCCGGACGCGGACACCCAGGAGACCCTAAGGAAATCATATGCGGCGTGGCGCGATTTGCAGCTGGCTCGCCTGCTGAATCTAGGCGCTGGGCTATGCACGCTTTATGTGGCGCCAGACTGGATCCCAGGAATTCCTGGTGTTGGACCGCCGGCCCGGCCGCCGGTGCCGCGAGCACCAGCTCCGGAGGAGGAGCCTGCCCCGAGTGTTCTAGATGAGCCTCTTCCCCCTGATACCTGGGCGGGTGGAAGGGGACTTGGTTCAGGCGCGCCGGAGCCAGGTGTCGCCATGCCAGCTCGCCCCACATATGGCCCTCAGGTTCCTCAAGGCGAATCCTCGGTTGGCACAGGAAGTGGGCTGACTACTCCAGGAAAGTTCTTCGGTAGCAGGTCGGCCCAACAGGCTCGGGATGCGCTACGAAGCAAGCTGGGGCCGCCCAGAATTTCGCGTCCTATGGCTGAAACCTACTACAATCCGAGAACGGGTCGCTCGTACAATGTGCATACTGACCCTAAGCACGGACCGCCGCACGTTGACATTCGAACGCGTGGAGCCGTCCTGGAACGCAAGCCTTTGCTTGGAGGCGGAGATTGATCATGTCAGACTGGATCATGGTCAATGGCGCTCGAATCGAGCGCAGCTATCTTCGCGAAAATATATCTGAAGCGAAGACTTATTCGTGGGAGAAGCGTGGTTGGGATATGGCCGATGATCATGGCCACTGCATGATCTGTAATATTGCGCTTTCAGTTGGGGATGTAGGTTACCGGTCAGAGGCTGGATGGCTGTGTTCGTACTGCTTCGAAACATTTCTGTTAAGGGATGATTCCATCTGAAGCATAACCTCCGCGTGAAGCACTCTTCGCTAGGTGTCTACACTCCGTAACCGTCGCGTGAAGCACATCTGGAAGCTCCCCGACCGTCGGCATCCTGCGGGCATGAAGCGACGCAAGGAGATGGCTGCGCTCTGTGGGCGAGATCGACCTTCCGCCCGGCCTCGCGTCGAACCCGCAGTGGCTGAGCACGCGGTCGAGTGCGACGGCGCGGTAGACGTGCGGTTCGTCACGGAACGTCCAGGGCACGTCCTCGGCACCGAGTGCTTCGAGATCGGCGGCGGAGACCCCGAAGTCCTACACCAACAACGTTTCTGAAGGAGAGCAGAGAGAAGATGGCATCACCAACAGTCACAATCCCTGGTCGGCGCATCAGCCACCAGGAGACGTTCTACACCGACTGGATGAGTCGCGGCGGAGACTGCGCGGTGCTGCGAGCCCAGGCGTTGCACAAGTCGAGTACGACCGGCTCGATCTACATCAGTCTGGAGACGCGCAGCTTGGAGGACACTTCCGCCACATCCATGGACACCTTCTACCCGAGCAGCGCCCCGAAGCTGCTGAAGCTCGATGCAGTGGGCGTCAAGTCGGCCGTCTACCTCGCGACCACGGGAAGCAACTCGCCCGCGCGAGGCTTCAAGGAGCAGGTCCGCTGCAAGGTGACGTTCACGAGCGGGTCTGCTGGCGACTACTACGTCCTCAGGATCTTCCCGCTGATCTACTTCGATAACTCCATGCCTGCCTAGGAGATGCCGCACATGTGGATGAACACGCAGATCGTTGCTCTTGACACCAACATCAACATCTACTACAGCCCATGGCTCTCGCGCGGTGCCGACAATGCAGTCTTCATGGCGGAGATCCTGAAGGATACTTTCTCGGGCAATCCCCTGGAGATCACCGTCTACACGAAGAGCGCCGAGGATGAGGGCAGCGGAGCGACTGCAGTCGCGACCCTGTCTAGCCTGACGGGCGGCTTCGTGGAAGCCAATGTCACCGGGCTCAAGGAGCTCATCCGGTTCGGAATGCAGTTCAAGGCGGGGGCTGCCGGCGAGGGGGCCGAGTTCCGCATTCTCCCTCCGACCTGGTACGATACGGCCGTCTGATCCCATGAGAACCGCACTCGCCGGCTTCCATCTCGAAGGCAACGGTGGCTCCTGGAACCCGGGGGCCGGCGTTGACGGCTGGACTGGTGGAGGTGGCGGGTGCGGTGGGGACTGCGGCTGCGGCGGTTCGTGCGGTGGCGACTGCGGCTGCAAGGGCGGCGGTGGGTCATGCGGCGGCAAGCCATCGGGCGGCGGTGGCGGGAAGCCGTCGGACGGTGGCGTCGGTCTCGGTGGTGGTTCGGGGCAGTTGCCGCTCATCCCGGACTATGATGGGGAGATTTGGGCAGTCTCGGCTGCGACGCATTATGCGACATTAGCCGAAGTGTCTTTGGCCTGCGCCTCCTTGCGATTCTACCTAGTCGGCAATCCGGATTGGTACGCCCTTATCCCAAAGTGCCCCTGTACGCTCCAGGACATCGAAGCTCTCAGGCCACCACGGTATAAGGTGGAGCAGGACAGGAAGAGCATCAGCGACGTTTATCATCCGGGTTCAGCGAAGTGTTTCCGAATAAAGTTCTCCGGCCAGTCATCTGGGAATCAATGCTGTTTCGATGCTGATGGCAATCTCATTACCAATGGAGCTGGGGCGGGCACGCCTGACAGGGTAGGGCCAATATCCCCGGTGGGAGTATTGGAGTGGCCTGGTTACGCGTTGGATATTGCGGGGCACTGGTGCTGCGACGTGTTCCCGTTGGATTGCATGTGGAGTTTGAGTCAGTACCTCGAGATTCGACCGCCATATGATGACAACTGTCGCGCAAATCCTCCTGGCCCAGGTGGCAGGAAGTTGCCGCCGAAGCGAGAGCCTTCGGAATGGGAGTTGATGGTGCGGTACTGCGAGAATGGATGTCAGAACGAAGCCTTCCTGAAGGCCTCCGCATGGGACTGGACCTTCGAGGAGATGGACGCCTACTTCGAGGATTGTGTCGATGACTGCGTCGAGTATTTTAAGAGAAGCCACAATTAGTTGAGGTGAGAGAGAGTGGCGACGCAGACTATTGTATGTGCTGTGGTGGTCGTGGTCTCAGGCCTGATAGCCATGGTTGCGCATCTGGCCGAAACGGTACCGGGCAATCGTCGGGAAGCCCCCGGGGATCGCGCCGATCCATGGTCTCAGTGGTGGTGGGCGCGGACGTGGCTGCCGGTATTGCAATGTCTGGTGTATGGCTTAATGGCGAGTGTATTATCCCCTACGTGGGGCATATGCTTGTGGTCTTTGGCGGGGCCCTGGGCGGTTGTGATGATGTGGGGTGAAGGCCAAGTGGCCGCTGCGGCACTTATGACATTGCTGCTGGCAGTCGGGATGGGTTCTTACAGTATTTGCCCTCGCAAGAGCACCGCATTGATTAGTTGCCTATGTGGCTTCGCTTGGTTTGTCCTAGGATTCGGAACAGTCAGAGTTGGTGTATGAGCCATTGCGCGACTCCGCTTCACGGCAGGTAATCCTCCGCAGTTCGAGTCCTCGGGCCCGTCATCTCTGTGCAACCCGGCACATGGGTAACACTTTTGACTGGGCACATGGGTGACACTTCCACGCCCTGCCGAAACGCTCCCCGCCGCCATCCGCGTGCTGGGTGTCGAGATGCTCCGAGGAGCGGCTGTCCGAGGTGCGCGGCTGGCTCGACAAGCTGCAGAACCTCATCTATCTGGGGCGGCCCGGGAGGTTCCGTTACACGAACCAGGACCACAGTCTGGAGATGGGCATCACGGCGTGCCAGATGATCGTGGAGGGCAGGAAGTACGATCTCGATGCCATTGGCAGCGAGAACGAGTACTTCGAGAAGGGGCCGGTGTACGAGAAGAGGATCTGAGCGACTGCGGTCCGCAGCGTTTCGTCGTCCTAGGACTCGAGGGTGACTGGGTGCCGCTGGGTTGCCGGTCGCATTGGGGCGGCTCGGCACCGGGGTCGTCGAGGTCGGCGCTCTCCTCGGCGGCGAGGCCGGCCGCCGCGCCCTTCACTCCGCCGCGCGCCGCACCGCCCCAACTCCCGGCAACATCTCCCATTCCACGCACCCTCCACAAACGACACCGCCCCGTGGCTCTTCACCACGAGGCGGTCTCACTCGCTGCTTCCAGCGAACTGGCTCGCCAGCAGGGTCGTGTAAGCGAACTGCCCTGTTCCACCCCGTGCGCCCGAGCGGCGCAAAGGGCTGCGGCATCGGAACCCCAGACGGACGGGAAGGGAGATCCGCTTGGAGTTCGGGCTTGGAGTGGGGGCTCGGGCGGAGTGCAGCATAGCAGAGCGTCCGAGCGGTTGCTGGCGCGGCGGCGGTGGGGTCGGCCCAGGCTGCGCCGACAGAAAGGCAGCGCAACGATCATATTGTCGCGACAGATCTGGCTACCCCGATACTCCCGCTGTGAGCTTCACAGAATTCTTGAGCGCTATCGCGCGAGCCGTAATCGTCGTCGGAGCAAGCGCTTGCCGCGAATCCACTCTACTCGCGAAGGTGGCGTGCGAAGGAACTCGCGAAGCACTGGGTTGCGCTGGAGCCGCCGACCGGATGTGGGCGGGAAGCTGTCCTACGCAGCGGCGCGGCACTCTTGCCGGTGGAAGATACGCTCGGACGTTGCTCCGGACACGGACCTGTCAAATGCGTTGACCATCGCAGTTCCCGTCACCAGATCCCTGAAGGAGGAGAGATGGCATCACCAATCGTAACCATGCCCGGACGGCGCATCAGCTACGGGGAGACGTTCTGCACCGACTCGATGAATCGCGGCGGAGACTGCGCCTTGCTGCGTGCGCAGGCCTTGATCAAGTCGAGCGCCATCGGTTCAATCTACCTGAGCTTGGAGACGCGAAGTCTCGAGGACACGTCTGCCACCCTCATGGACACCTGCTACCCCGGCTTTCGATGATGCGCGGCAGAAGTTTTTTCGGTGGCGGGTGCAGTGGGCCGCCCTACTGGGGTTCAGGGGAGCTCAGATGATACCTAGAAGGGGAAGGATGCGCACCATTTGCGTGATGCTAGTTGTTGTAGCAGCCTTCATCGCAATGACTCCTCCGAAGAAGGCGACAGAGTTGGGGTGGGTTGGAACTTGGATCATCACATGCTTCGTGGCTGCGATGCCATTCTTTGGTGCTGTGATTGCGGGCTCACGTAGAGAGCATGTGGTCCCGCTAGTGCTGATATATCTTGGGGCAATGTTTGCGGGGTGGATCAGTGAGCCCATAGGTGGGATTGTCGGCGGGTGCATCCTTATGGGGGGGGGGTTGCCTGGTTTCTCTGGCGGGCCGTCGAAGATTCTGCTGTAGAACAGCGCTTGTCGGCGGGGCGCACGAAGACTCCAGTAGGTCACGAATCGCCCGGGCCTTCAGGCAATCAATTGCCGGACGACGCTACGCAGCCCACAAGCCGGCATCCGGAAGCTCCCCCGCCTCCCGACCGCTAGTCCCCTGAAGAGGCCCACGTCCTGCCTACTCCGTCCACCCTCCCGAATTCCTCTCTTCAATGGTCGTTGGAACGTGATGCCGATGCCGCATAGTTGGAACAACGCGCTTGGTAGTGGGGGGAAAGCTGGTGCTTTCGCCCTGGGGGTCGTTGGCGTATTCGCTGCGGCCTCCGCAGGAATACGAAACCTCTTTGGAGCACGCTGAGAGTCATGAGTTCGTCGCCTGTTGAACAGCACTTGGGGCTCGACTACCCATGGGTATTTGGCCCGGGTGACATGCTTCTGATCGAGCCTTGGCATGCAGCGGAGCTGGCGGCGCAGGGTATTGATGCGCAAGGGGGGACTCGTGGTCAGGTGGCAGATAGGGTTCTCCGTAATGGAGGGCTGGCGATAGAATTGGAAGCCGGATGTCGATTTGTTGAGATGACTATCGGAGAGGCGAGTGCGTTTCATGGCGAGGATAACAGGGTTGTGCATCATGACGGTGTGATGCGATTGCCTCATGAGGTATTGATAGCGTCGTCTGCGGTTGCCCGGATGCCATTGTATTACCTGAGGCGCAGTTTGGTGCGTGTGGAGGCTGGCGAATACCGGGTGATAGTTGATGAGGCGGGGGATGATGGCATGGGAGCAGAGGTTGGTTGGTTGGGTATGGCAGTGATCGGAAGTTATATGGTCTGCATCGGCGCTATGGTGACAATGGGTATCAAGCTGGGGGGTGGGGAACTCCCGATATGGGAGTATTGGCTGGTTGTTGGCGCATACGTCTCAGCGAGGGTGCTGCTTGCAAGGGAAGATGAGCGAACGGGGGGGGGCTCCTCTTCCTCCCCTGCGTGTTACCCTCCTAAGATGCGATTCGTCACTGACCCGCGTCCACCATCCCGAATTCCCCACGCCTGCAGACCGGTAACCCTCTGAGGAAACCCCACGTCCTTCCCACCCCGGGCTCCCTCCCGGGAAGGAAGCGACCGATGATCGCAGGCGATGATGTCGATCTGCATCGCCGACCAGCCGGCCCGCTATCGCTGATCCCGCGCCTGGACCTCCCGCACGTCGAAAACCCGCACATCCACGACCTGCCGCAGACTCCGCGATCCCTTCTGATCGCTCGTCACGACGATCCGCAGCGGCCCTTCGTCAGCCGGTAGCTCTGCGCCATCGACGGCCCATGCCACGAACGCCCTCGTCCTGCCCATCTGCGGCATCAGCTCCGCGCAGGTGAACACGGCGACGACCCCGTCGCTGGCCTGCGCGATCACGATCTCCCGCCACCCGGGCCGACGCTCCGTCGGCGGTATCGACCTTCCGCCGGGCCCCTCCTCGAACCCGCAGTGGGTGAGCACGCGGTCGAGTGCGACAGCGCGGTAGACGTGCGGTTCGTCACGGAACGTCCAGGGCACGTCCTCGGCACCGAGTGCTTCGAGATCGGCGATGGTCAGCGTCGTGGCGCGTTGCAAGCCGGTGACGACCAACTGGCCGAGCGCGGCTGGGGGTGACGGTTCTGTCAGCGGCTGCGGTGCGCCTGCGCACGCCGCGACGATGGCGAGCCAGGCGAATTCGCTACGTGCGGTCCATGTAGCCGTGGTCGGCTTCGTGCCGCGTGCCGCGTGGATGTCGGCGAAGTCGTCGTGGCGGACCGCGTGGGCTGCATGGACGGATGGTCGAGTGCTCGGCGCGTCGAGTCCAGGGCGGGGAGTCGTGGGCCTCGCGGACTGCCCCGTCGCCGTCGACCTCGATCGATGGCCACAGGGCACATAACCCACCGTGGGCGGCGAGCGGGATTAACTCTCGCCCTCGATCGCGCATATATGCGGATGGTCGAGACCATCTGCAGCGGCGCGGTCGGACCCGAGTCCTGGTCGCGACCGCCGAGTCCTCGTCGTCGTGGTCCCGGTTGCCGTGGTTCGTCGGCGGGCCTCGAACGGGCACTCCTGGCGACGGGCGGACCGCTGTCCCACGACGCCCTCAGCGGCCTCCCAGCGCCCCGCAGCCGCCTCCATGCACCCGCGTCGCCTTGCAGCTGCCTTGCGAAGAATCCTCGCCACCTAGCCGCCTACGATCGCGTGGACGCGCCTCACGTCCGCCGAGCCTTCCCGGCTCACGCCCGGGCCGCGAATACTCTCCGTTCTGCAAACCAGAGAATCTGCTCTCGCCCGCTCTCCGGAGAGCACGCCGCCGAGCACCGCCGCGACCCTCGCCGATCACGCCGACACGACCGCGCACTTCTCGTCGCCGCGCGCCGCACCGCCCCAACCCCCGGCAACAGCACCCCTTGCACGCACGCCCCAGAAACGACACCGCCCCGTGGCTCTTCACCACGAGGCGGTCTCACTCGCTGCTGCCAGCGAGAATGGCTCCTCGAGCAGGACTTGAACCTGCGACCCGGTGATTAACAGTCACCTGCTCTACCAACTGAGCTATCGAGGATTGCGTGCCGGCGGCCTCATCGGCTTTCGGCGGGCGAGAACCGTAGCGACGTTCTCGCCAAGGTCAAGTCCGGCGCGGGGCACTTCCGCCCCGGGGTCGGGCCGCCGGAGGTCAGGCTCGGCGCAGGGCCTGCGTCGGCAGCATTCGCGCGGCCCGCAGCGCGGGGAAGGCGCCGCCGACGATGCCGAGTCCCATCGCAAACGAGATCGCGGTCAGGAGCACGACGGGCGTGGTCCGGAAGGCGAAGGTGACCTCGGAGAACGTCTGGTTCATCGTGCCGGTCTCCATGCCCTGGAACGGCAGCACTAGCGCGCAGCCGAACAGGCCGCCGAGGAGGCCGAGCAGGGCCGCCTCGAGCAGGAACGACGCGAAGACCGCGAAGGGGCGGTAGCCGACCGCCTGGAGGATGCCGATCTCGTGGGTGCGCGAGCTGATGGCCGCGAGCATCGCGTTGGTGCCGGTGAAGACGGCGGCGATGCCCATGATGACGGCCAGGAAGCCGCCGAGGATCGTGAACGTCAGCGTCAGGCGCTGGGTCTGGCTCGACAGGTAGTCGCGTTCGGTCTGGACCTTGGGCTGGACGCGGAGGTCGGACTCGTAGCGGGTCTCGACGGCCTTCAGGTCCGCGTCTTCGCGGACGCGCGCGATCACGCGGCTGCGGACCGGCCGCTGCAGCGCCTGGCTCAGGCGCTCGAGGTCGCCCCAGATCTCGCTGCGGTAGCCGCCCTTGCCGGAGAACACGCCGACGACGCGGAACGGCACCGTGTTGATCTGCATCACTTCGCCGACCCGGCACTCCGGCACGCGGCCGAGGAGCCCTTCGCCGACGATCAGCTCGTCGCTGCCGGGCGCGAAGGTGCGGCCCTCGGTGACCTTCACGTCGTCGCCGTGGACGGCGAACGTCATCGGCTGCACGCCGCGCAGCGCGATGTTCGTCTCGCCGCCGTCGGCCTTGCGGCGGCGCACCGCGAGGTAGAGCTCGGCGCTGGCGATGGGGTTGCCCGCCGCGTCCTTCTCGACCTCGGGGACCTCCTTCGTCAGCAGCTGCGCCTGCTCCTGCGTGATGCCGGACTCGCCCTCGGACGTGGCGCCCTTGCGCAGGAACACGGCGATGTCCTGTCTGCCGTTCTGCTGGAACAGCAACACGAAGCCCTGCTGCAGCGACAGCATGAACGCGAGCACCGCGACCGTCGCGCCGATCGCGCACATGGTCAGCAGCGTCGAGGAGCGCCGCACCCAGAGGCTGCGCACGTTGTAGCGGAAGGGGACGAGCGCCATCAGCCGATCTCCTTGAGCGCCGCGACCGTCGTCAGCCGCGCGGCGCGGATGCCGGGGACCACGCCCGAGACGAGCCCGATCGCGAGCGCGAGGCCTGTGCCGAGCAGCAGCGTGTCCTTGTCGAAGCCGAAGCCCGGCATCATCGCCGACACAGTCGCCTGGAAGGCGGGCTCGAGCGCCACGCCGAGGCCCGCGCCGAGCGCCGCGCCGAGCGCGCACAGGAGCAGCGACTCGCCGATGAGCAGCAACGCGGTGGTCGCGTCGGTGAACCCGAGCGCCTTGAGGATGCCGATGTCCTTCGTGCGCTCGCGGCCCGCCATGATCATCGTGTTGAGCACCGCGAAGAAGATCGCGAACAGCACCGCGCTGCCGACCATCTGCATCAGCGTCGGCACGTCGCCGAGCATCGTCACGAACTGGCGGTTGAACTCCGCCTCGGTCGTCGTCTGCACGCGCTGCGGCCCGTTCTCGAACAGCGCGTCCGACGCGCGCTGCACTTCGACGGGGTCGTGGCCTTCCGCGACCTTGAGCATGTAGACGCCGATGCCGTCCGGGCCCTGTGCGCCGCCCGTCTCCAGCGACTCGCGCAGGTACTCGAACTGGAAGTAGAGCGTCTGCTGGTCGATCGTCGGCGTGCTCGACTCGTAGATGCCCGCGACGAGGAACTGCCACGGCTGGCCGTCGGTGCGCTGGTAGATCGTGCCGAGGATCGGGACCGTCTGGCCGATCTTCCAGCCGTACTTCGACGCGAGGTCCGCGCCGACGATGCACGCCGTGCGCGTCTTCTGGAACTCCTCGTAGCTGCCTTCGGTGACCGTGATCTCGGGGTAGCTCTTCGCGAACGTGTCCGGGTCGATGCCGAACTGCGCGAAGAACCCGCCCTTGTCCTGCTCGTAGCGGCCGCCGAACCACTGCCACTTGCAGATCGCCTCGACGCCGGGGACCGACGCGAGCTTCTGCTGGTAGGCGAGCGGCAGGTCGACGTAGAGGCTCACCGCCGACTGCACGAGCAGGCGGTTGCTCGACGCCGTCTCGACCGTGCGCGAGAGGCCGGTGACCACCGCGTGCAGCACGCAGATCAAGAACACCGCGACGGCCACCGACAGGATCGTCAGCAGCGAGCGCAGCCAGTGGCCGGTGAGGTTGCGGAACAACAGGTGGAACGGCATCAGCGCGCTCCTGCCGGCTTGCGGTTGTCCTCGATGCGGCCGAGCTTGCCCTTGTCGAGGTGGATCACCTTGTCGGCGTAGCCGGCGGCCTCCGGGTCGTGCGTGACCATGAGGATCGTCTTCTTCAGCTCGCGGTTGAGGCGCTGCAGCAGTTCGAGGATCGAGTTCGCCGTCGTGCGGTCGAGGTCGCCGGTCGGCTCGTCGGCGAGGATCAGCGCGGGGTCCGTGGCGATCGCGCGTGCGATCGCCACGCGTTGCTCCTGGCCGCCCGACAGCTCGCGCGGCTTGTGGTCCATCCGGTCCGTGAGCCCGACGAGCGCGAGCGCGCGCTCCGCCTGCGCGCGGCGCTCCTTCTTCGACAGCGGCGTCAGCAGCAGCGGCAGTTCGACGTTCTCGCGCGCGGTCAGCACGGGCAGCAGGTTGAAGCCCTGGAACACGAAACCCACGTTCTGCGAGCGCCACTGCGCGAGCTCGTTGCCGGACAGCTGGCTCAGGTTCTCGTCGCCGACGAGCACGTCGCCGGAGTCCGGCACGTCGAGGCCGCCGAGCATGTTGAGCAGCGTCGTCTTGCCGGAGCCCGACGGGCCCATCAGCGCGTAGAACGTGCCGCCCTCCATGCCGAGGTCGAGCTCGTCGAGCACGTGGACGGTCTCGCCGCCGCGTTGGTAGGTCTTGGTGAGGCGACGGATGTCGATGCGCGAATCGGTCATGGGTGGGGGTCTCGTGCGAGGCTCTTCGGAACGCGCGCGTGGCGTCAGGCCCCGGCGATGCGGATGCGGTCGCCGGTCTTCAACGACGCCGGCGGTTCGAGTACGACGGTCTGGCCCGGACGCACGCCGGACTCGACGCCGACTTGTCCGGACTTGCGCTCGGCGATGCGGACCTCGACGAAGCGCACGGCGTCGCGTTCGACGACGAACGCGCCCGGCTTGCCGTCGATCTCGACGATCGCGTTGTCGGGCAGGATCGCGGTCGCAGCGCTCGGCGGAGCGGCGTTCGCGTCCGTCGTCTGGCTCGGCTCGCCCGTGCGGAACACGATGCGCACGCCCATCTCGGGGCGCAGTTCGTCGCGGCGTTCGAGCAGCTTGACGCGGACTTCGACGGTCGCCTTCTGGCGGTCGGCGGTCGGCCAGATGCGGTCGACGCGGCCCTTCATCGCGCGGTCGGGGAACGCGTCGAGGAACACGTCGGCCGGCGCGCCGAGCTGCACCGCCTTGAGCGCGGTCTCGGGCACGTTGGCCTGCACTTCGAGCGAGTCGAAGTCGACCATCGTGCACACCGCGCCGCGCGCGTTGCTGCCGCCTTGCACGTTGGGGGACACGACTTCGCCGACCTCGGCGTCCTTCAGCACGACGACGCCGTCGAACGGCGCCTTCACGTCGGTCTTGTCGAGCGTCGCCTTCGCCTGCTTCTGCGCCGCGGTCGCCGACGCGAGCTGCGCGGTCGCGACCTGTTGCTCGGCCTCGGCGACCTCGACGCGCAACTTCGCGGCGGTGCGCGCCTGCTCGGTGCGGCGCAGCACGGCCTCGAGCGAACGCACGCGCGCTTCGGCCATCGAACCTTCGCTCTGCGAACGCTCGACGTCGCGCGGCGAACCGATGCCCTGTTGCAGCAGGTCCTTCGCCCGTTGCAGTTCGGCCTGCGCGAAGCGGCTCTGTGCCTCGGCCTCGGCGAGCAGCTGCTGCTGCGACGTGACCGCGTCGTTGCTCTGCTGCTCGTCGGCGCGCGCTGCGAGCACGCTCGCCTTGCTGCGCACGACGCCGCTCTCCGCGACCTGCACCTCGGCGTCGGCGCGGGCGAGCGCAGCCGCGAACTCGTCGCGGTAGAGGCGCGCGACGACGTCGCCGCGCTTCATCACCGAGCCTTCCTGCACGAGCATCTCGACGATGCGCCCCGGCACGTCGGACGACAGCGCCGCGCGCCGCGCCGCGATCACGTAGCCGTTCGCCGCCGTGCCCGTGATCGCCGCCGCAGCAGCCGCCGCCGGCGCGCGCACGACGAGCACCTTCACCTCGGGCAGTCGCATGCGATCCGTCCAAGCCGACACCGACGGACCGAACAGCCACAACGCGAACAGCAACGCGACGATCGCCGCGATGCGCAGCGGCCAGGGGCTTCCACGCCGGCGTGAGGCGGCGGGCTTCTTGCGTTCGATCTTGAGCTCGTTCAGGTCCACGGGGCGAGCAGGTTAGCGAGTGGGTGGGACGCTTTCGCGCGCGCTTCGCGGGCCCGGTGCGTTCGGATGCGGCGTGGGCCCGTGCGCCCGGACCGGTCAGAAGGCCTCGGTCCGTGCGTGCCCTGCGTCGTCCACATCGCTTCGTGCTACGGCCTGGTGACGTGGGACGGGATCGAGGGGCTCCCTCGTCGGAGGTAGGCTTGCGGCACCCGTCTTGCTGTCCGGGCGCGCTTCCAATCCCACCGTCCCGGAGAACTCGTCCATGTCGTTCCCTCGCGTCCTCGGTTTCCTCGTCGGATGTGCCTCGCTCGCAGCGCAGGCCCCGCTCCGCGTGTTCGACCACGCGCCGACGGGCCAGCCGTCGCGCAGCCTGTCGTGGTCGTTGGGGCGGACGTCGCGGCCTGGCGAGTCGCTCGTGGCGCTCGACGACGGCGTCCGGGGCCTCGAGTTGTGGGCCACGGACGGAACGCCTGCGGGCACGCGGATCGTGTTCGAGTTCGTCGGCGGACCTGCAGGCGCGGTGTTCCATTCGAGCAGCAGCCAGGTGGCGGGCACGCTGCTGGTCGTCGACCGCGGACTCGGATTGGAGATGTGGCAGAGCGACGGCACGACGAACGGCACACGCCTTCTCTTCTCCGCGTCCCGTCTCGGCGCCACGTTCCTCGAGGCGCCGAACACGCCGCTCCAGATCGGCGGTCAGTGGGTGTTCAACGCGGACGGCGACCTGTGGATCAGCGACGGCACGTTCGCGGGCACCGCGCCCGTGCTCATGCAGACGGCGCAGGGACTGTTCCGCATGCCTTCGGGTTACGTGCTCTCGACCTTCGGCGGGCGGTTCCACATCCAGCACCAGACGCTCGGCGTCAGTGTCATTGCGCCGGGTTCGACATTGCCGTTCGTGAGCCTGCTCGGAACTCCTGCTACCTTCGAGTTGCTGCGCGACGAACCGATGGTCGTGCAGAACTCGATCGGTGCAGGGCCGGGTTCGCCGACCACGACGACCGTGACGGCGATCTATCGACCTGGCTCGCCGAGCCGCGTCTTCCAGGGTTTCGGTCGCGCGTTCGCGCTCGGCAACGGAGTCGGTTTCGTCGATGACTCGATGCGCCTGCTGCACTGGGATCTCGTGAATGCGCCGGTCCAGCTGCACGCGTCGACGACGGGCGGCCTGCTGTTCCTCGGCAGCCGCTGCTTGTTCGACGGCACCGATGCGGCGACCGGCAGCGAGCCGTGGGTGACCGACGGCACTCTGGCGGGAACGCGGCCGCTCGACCTCACGCCGGGACCAGCCAGCACGTCGTTTGCGTTCGTCGGCGCCGACCAACAAGGCCGCTTCGGCCTGCTGTGGCGTCACGATGCTGCGAACGGCATGGAGCCGTGGGTGACCGACGGGACCGTTGCCGGCACGCGTCTGCTCGCCGACCTCCAGCCCGGGCCCGGCGGCTCGCAGTTCGACACGTTCTTCGGCGCGGGGGCCGCAGTCGGCCAAGGCCGCTTCGTGATGCCGGTGCAGACTGCGGCGCGCGGCTGGGAGCTGGTGTTCACCGACGGCACGCCGCAGGGCACGCGCCATTTGCCGGAGATCGCACCGGGGATCCCCGACGGCATCCCGCAGTCCTCCTTCGCGCCGGCCTATGCGGGGCATCGCCTGTTGTTCGTGGCCGACGACGGCGTCACGGGCCAGGACCTCTGGTCCGTCGCTTGTGAAGGATCCTCGTTGCGCTACGCGACGCAGGGCGCGCGTTCGCTCTCGGTTCGCGGCAACCCGTTGCTCGGCTCCTCGGTCGAGTTCGGAAGCAGCGGCCTCCAGCCGGGCGACCTCGGCGCCGTCGCCGTCGGCTTGCCCGCAGCCCAGGCCACCCGGGCAGGCGCGAACGGCACGTGGCTCTTCGTCGATCTCGCGCAGTCGCTGCCCTACCTGATCATCGCGCCGGACCCACAGGGCGCGTGGAGCCAGTCCGTCGCCGTGCCCAACGACGCAGCGCTGCAGGGGCTCGCGCTCGTCGCGCAAGCGGGCTTCGCCGGGCCGACCATCCCGGGCGGCGTCGAGTTCGCGACGGCGTGGTGGCTCTGCCTCGGGCGCTGACTTCGGGGCCAGGGTCCGCAGATCCTCGCCGCGCGGAGGGCCACGGGGGCTTGCCGGGAGCGAACGGCGCCTGCGTCGATCTGCGCACGCGCTCGGGCCTCTGCGCACACTCACCGTTCGCAACCGAGCCCCTTCCGCGTAGGCTCCGCGTCCCATGTCGAACCCGGTCGTGCGAAGGATCCTGGCTCCCGTCGAGCTGGCAGAGTCCAGCGACCCGGATCTCGGCTACGCGATCCGGCTCGCGGCGCAGTTGCGCGCGGAGCTCGTGTTCCTCGCGGTGATCGACACGCCGACGACTGTGGGGCTGATCGGTCGCCACCGCGCGATGGCGGGCGGCGGCCGCGACTTCGAGCAGAACCTCATGCAGGAGGTGAAGGGCATCCTGCAGCACAACGTCGACCTCGCGGCCCGCGCCGGCGTGCGCGCGCTCGGGCACGCGACGCTGAGCGAAGAGGTCGAGGAGCAGATCCTCAAGGAAGCCGTGCTGCAGCGCGTGGACCTGATCCTCGTGCGTTCGCACGGCAAGTCCGGATTCATGAAGGCGCTGCTCGGCAGCACCGCTGGCGAGATCCTCAAGGCAGCGCCGTGTCCGGTGCTGGTGGCGCGCGTCTGATGGCGAACAAGAAGAACGGCCGGTCGGGCAAGGGCCCGAAGGGTTCCGCACCGAAGTCGCAGCAGGGAACGAAGGGGATCGTCGGCGCGCGCGGCGCGGGCAGTCCGGCGAAGCGGCCCGCGGTCCCCGCGTCGTCGAAGCCCGGGATGCCGCTCGCGAACAAGCCCGTGCGCGCGGCTGCTTCGCTGCCGCCGGTCGCGTCTGCGCCGAAGCGCGACGCACTGCGTTCGACGACCTCGCTGCCGACGTCGTCGATGCGCTGGACGTGTCCGCCGCTGTCGCCGTCGGGCCAGCCGCCGACCGCGGCCTTCCTGCTCGGCCAGGACCGGCCGATGCAGGCGTTGCGCACCGGGCTCTCGATCCACGCGCGCGGCTACAACCTGTTCGTGTCGGGCCTCATCGGCTCGGGCCGTTCCACGGTGGTGGAGTTCCTGCTGCGCGACATCCAGCCGGTGTGCCGCCGCGGTCCCGACCACGTGCTCGTGCACAACTTCCGCGACCCGATCAGCCCGCTGCTCGTGCCGCTGCCGCCGGGCCGCGCCGCTGCGTTCCGCGACGAGTTGTCCGACCTCGGCCGCGAGTTGCGTTCGGCGTTGACCGCGGCGCTGCACAGCCGTCCGCACCGCATGTCGCGGCGCGTGGTGCTGCGCGCGAGCGAAGCGCGCGAACGGCGCATCATGGAAGCGCTGCAGCGGCAGGCGCAGAAGCTCGGCTGCCAGCTCGTGCGCTTCTCGGCGCAGAACGGCGCGAGTTCGTCGGACATCTATCCGGTCGTCGACGGCGAGCCGATCACGCTCGACGCGTTGTCGGCGCTCGCGATCGAAGGCAAGGTCGAGGACTCGGTGCGCGACGAGCTGTTGCGCAACCGCGAGCAGTTGCTGGAGCGGCTCGAGGAGGTCGCGGAGCGCGTTCGCCAGGAACGCCACCGCATGACCAACGAGCTGCGCGAGATGGACCAGCGCCTCGCATGGCACGTTCTCGCGTCGCACCTGAAGGACTTCCGTCAGCGCTGGCCGCAGATGCAGGTCGCGGACTGGCTCGACGCCGCCGGCGAATGGATCGAGCGCCACCTGCGCCAATGGCTCGAGAGCATCGTCGACGACTCCGAGGAGCAGGCCGACGAACAGGCAGAAGAGCAGCCCGCGCCGCGCGCGCCCGAGTTGCGCGTGCACGAGTTCCAGGCGCAGATCGTGAAGAGCTCGCTCAACGACGCGTGCCCGGTCGTGTTCGAGAGCAATCCGACCTACGCGCGCTTGTTCGGCACGATCACGCCGCTGCGCGAGGGCCAGCAGCCGTCGCCACTGCAGTGCCATCCCGGCGCGTTGCTGCGCGCGGACGGCGGCTACCTGATCCTGCGTTGCATGGACGTGCTCCAGGAGCAGGGGCTCTGGGTCGCGTTGAAGCGCGCGCTGCAGACGGGCCGCGCCGAGATCCGCGAGCTCGATCCTGCGACCGGCCAGCCCGGCGGTTCGTTGCAGCCCGAGGCCGTGCCGTTCGACCTCAAGGTCGTTCTGATCGGCGAACCCGGCGTCTACGAACAGCTCGCGAGCGAGGACCCGCAGTTCCCGCAGATCTTCAAGATCCACGCCGAGTTCGACACGTCGATCCCGGTCAGCGACGAGAACCTCACGCGCTACGCGGACTACCTGCAGTGGCTCGTCGGCCGCGAAGGGCTGCAGCCGTTCCAGCCCGATGGCTTTGCCGCGATCGCCGAGTACGGCGCGCGCGCCGCAGGCCGCCGCGACCGCTTGTCGACGCGCTACGGCGAACTCGGCGACGTCGCGCGCGAGTCGTCGCACCTCGCGGAGCAGCAAGGCGACGGCAAGATCGGCCGTCAGCACGTCGAAGAGGCGATTCGCCGCCAGCGCTATCGCCACGACCTGCCGCAGGAGCACGTCGAGCGCGACTACGCGACGGGCTACATGCAGCTCTCGACGTCGGGCCGCGCGACGGGGCAGGTCAACGCGCTGACGGTGCTCGACACCGGCACGCTCGAGTTCGGCCGGCCGTGCCGCATCACGTGCAGTTCCGGCGTCGCGGTGCCGACGCGTTCGGGCCTCATCAACATCGAAGGCGCGGTCAACCTGTCGGGCCCGATCCACGACAAGGGCGTGATGATCCTCGAGGGCTACCTCCTGCAGCGCTTCGGCGACGAAGGCCCGCCGTGCGTCGCCGCCACGATCTGCTTCGAGCAGCTCTACAACGGCGTCGAAGGCGACTCCGCGTCGCTCGCGCAATTGCTCGCGTTGCTGAGTTCGCTCGCCGACGTGCCGCTCGACCAGGGCTTCGGCGTGACGGGCTCGATCAACCAGAAGGGCGAAGTGCAGGCGGTCGGCGCGGTCAACGAGAAGACCGAAGGCTTCTACCGGCTGTGCCGCGCGCGGCGGTTGACCGGCGAGCAAGGCGTCGTGATCCCCGCGGCGAACCAGTGCGACCTCATGCTGGAGCCCGAGGTCGTGGCCGCGTGCGAACGCGGCGAGTTCGAGGTGCACGCGGTGCGGCACGTCGAGGAGGCGCTCGCGTTGCTGACCGGCATGCCGGCGCAGCAGGTGCTCGAGCGCGTGCGGCAGCGGCTCGAACGCTTCCGCAAGGTCGCGGGCCTGCGCGGCTGAGCTACGCGGTCGCGCTGCGTTGCGCGTCGCGTCCTCGCGGATGCGGCGCGAGGAGGCAGTGTCGCGTGCTCGGCGCGCGCCGCAGAGCGCGCAGCGATGCTTTCGCCGCAGAGTGAGCAGCGTCGCGCTCGCGATCTGCCGCTACGGCTCGCCGCGCTGGTCGCGCAGGATCCAGTCGGCGGCGGCCGCGAGGTCCATCGCCTCCGCAGTCGGCTTCACGTGGCGCGCCGCGAGCTTGTCGAGTTCGGCCTGCGGCGGCTTGCCGCTGTGCACGTAGACCGTGCGCAACGGCGTGCCTTCGGCGGCGAGGATGTCGCGCGCCGTGTCGCCGACGAGGTAGGAGCCTTCGAGCTCCAACGACAGCAGTTCCACCGCGTCGCGCACGAGGCCGCCCTTGGGCTTCCTGCACGCGCACTCGCGGCCGTAGGGGCCTTGCAGGTCCGGATGGTGCGGGCAGTGCAGCACCGCGGTGATCGCGTGGTCGGTCTCGCGCAGCAGCTTCTCGGTGATGCGCGAGAACGTCGTCTCGTCGAAGAGGCCGCGCGCGATGCCGCTCTGGTTGGTGATCACGACGATCGCGAAGCCCGCGTCGCGGAGCCGACGCACCGCGTCGCGCGCGCCCGGCAGCAGTTCGAGGCGGTCCGGGCTCTCGACGAAGTCGACCTCGCGGTTCAGCGTGCCGTCGCGGTCCAGGAAGACCGCGCGCTTCACTTGCCTTCGCCCTGCAGCGGTGCGGGAGCGGCCGTCGGCGCCGGCGCAGTCTGCGCGGCAGCGGCCTTCTGTGCGTTCGCGCGCAAGACGTCGAAGCCGAGCAGCGGTTCGTCCTCGCGGTAGAGCTTCACGTAGACCTCGCCCGGAACGATTGCGCCCTTCACGGCGAACGGGAAGAACACGTCGCCCGCGGTCCAGAACACCGGCAGCGGCGGCACGCCCGGCGCGCCGGCGCCGTCGATCCAACGAGACGTGTAGCCGCGCGTGTGCTGGTAGAGCACGCGCTGTTCGGGGCGATAGCCCTTCTTGCGCAGTTCCAGCAGGTGGTCCGAGCCGAAGTTGCCGGCGATGTCGAAGGCCTTCGGCGTCGTCTCGCCGGTGTCGTGGCCGTTGATCCAGATCTGGGCGCCGGGCGGCTCGCTCGTGATCAGGATCTCATGGTTGCGCTTGAACCACGTGCACGCGGTGCACGACAGCAGCAGGGCGAGGATCGGAAGGCGCATCACGAGGGATCCTATCGGCCGGGGCAGGCTCCTGTAGAGAGACGTCTTGTCGCCCGCTACGTCCGCGCGGCGTGCATCGGCGGCGGCGAGTGCGTAGTGTCGAAGGGCCATGGCGACCGACGATACGACCGACTCTCCTTCCGCTGCGTCCGGCAAGCGCGACCTGCCGTTCGGCGGAGTGTGGAACTACGCGCCATCGAAGGAAGGCACGGACCACTTCGTTGTCGAGAAACGCTACGGCCACTTCGTCGGCGGCGAGTTCCGCGCGCCGAAGGCGGGCAAGTGGTTCGCGACCGTGAACCCCGCGACCGAGCAACCGATCTGCGAGGTGGCGCAGGGAACCGAGGCCGACGTCGACGCCGCGGTCGCGGCGGCCAAGAAGGCGCTGCCCGCGTGGCGCAAGCTGTCGGGCGAGGCGCGCGGCCGCTACCTGTTCCGCATCGCGCGCATCGTGCAGGAGCGCGCGCGCGAGTTGGCGTGCCTCGAGTCGATGGACGGCGGCAAGCCGATCCGCGAGTCGCGCGACGTCGACGTTCCGCTCGCGGCGCAGCACTTCTTCTACCACGCAGGTTGGGCCGACAAGCTCGACCTCGCGTTTCCCGGCAGCAAGCCCGAGTCGCTCGGCGTGGTGGGGCAGGTCATCCCGTGGAACTTCCCGCTGCTGATGGCGGCATGGAAGATCGCGCCCGCGCTCGCGTGCGGCAACACCGTGGTGCTGAAGCCCGCGGAGACGTCGCCGCTCACTGCCCTTCGCCTGTGCGAGATCTTCGCGCAAGCGGGCCTGCCGCCCGGCGTCGTCAACGTCGTCACCGGCGACGGCAGCACGGGCGCGTTGCTCGTGCAGCACAAGGACCTCGCCAAGGTCGCGTTCACGGGCAGCACCGAAGTCGGCAAGAAGATCCAGCAGCAACTCGCAGGCACCGGCAAGGAGCTCACGCTCGAACTCGGCGGCAAGGCTGCGCACATCGTGTTCGACGACGCGGCGATCGACCAGGCGGTCGACGGCGTCGTGCGCGGCATCTTCTTCAACCAAGGCCACGTCTGCTGCGCGGGCTCGCGCCTGTTGCTGCAAGAAGGCATCCACGACGTGTTCGTCGAGAAGCTGCGCATGCGCATCGAGCGCATCCGCGTCGGCGACCCGATGGACAAGAACACCGACATGGGCGCGATCCACAGCAAGGCGCAGCTGCAACGGATCGAGGAGCTCGTGCAGAGCGGCGTCGACGAAGGCGCATGCATGATCCAGGCGTCGTGCGCGCTGCCGAAGAAGGGCTTTTGGCACCGTCCGACGCTGTTCACCAACGTCGCGAACAGCCATCGCATCGCGCGCGAGGAGATCTTCGGCCCGGTGCTGTCGGTGATGACGTTCCGCACGCCCGAGGAAGCGGTCGAGAAGGCCAACAACACGAGCTACGGGCTCTCGGCCGGCATCTGGACCGACAAGGGCGCGCGCATTCTGTGGCTCGCGGATCGCCTGCGCGCCGGCGTAGTCTGGAACAACACCTACAACCGATTCGACGCGGCCGCGCCGTTCGGCGGGTTCCAGGAGTCGGGCTTCGGCCGCGAAGGCGGCAAGCAAGGTCTGCGCGCGTATCTGCGCATTCCCGGCGCGCTGTCGGCGGGCTGAGGCGCAGCTTCGCAGAGTGGGAATGGGTACGCGGCGGATCGCTCCGCCGCCGTGTCCTCCGCTGCGCCTTGCTGGGACCGCGAGCGCGCGAAGCCGCGGCGGCTACTTGCCGCCCTTCTTCGCTTTCTGTCCCGGCAACTCGGTGCGGAACGCGCCGCACGAGGCTGCGTCGGGCGCAAACGCCGCGTGCGGCGCTTCGCCGGCGCCGAGCGCCTCGACATACCAGTGCACGGCCTCGCCTTGCGGCAAGTCGTCACGCACCGCGCCGAACACTCCGTCGCCGAAAGCGCCGTCGCCGTGCGCGCCGTCGTCGAGCATCGTCGTCGCGACGAACGGTCCGCGGCGCGCGAGCGCGACGTGCAGCACGACAGAAGAATCCTTCGTGTCGCCCGCGACCTTGCACGTCACCGCCAGCGACGCGCGTTCGCCGTTGGTCTCGCGCGCCGTGTGGCGCACGTCGGTGATCGAGGGGACGGATCCCTGCATGCACGCGTGTTCGAGGATCGCGTTCTTGCGCGCGGTGGCAGTGCGCTGCAGCGCCTCGACGCTCGACTGGAACGCCGCGTAGCCGAACAGCGACTTGTCGTCGTCCTTCGCCATCGCGTCGACGCGTTCGTGCAACGAGGTCACGAACGGCCCGAGCACGGACCAGTCGAGACGCTGCGTCGCGATCGCGCGCAGGTGCGCGAGGTAGGCCGCGCGCCAGCGCGGGACGAGCAGCAGGCGGCCGAGCGGGCGGTTCGCTTGTTCCTGCAGCGCGAGCGGCGACGAGGTCGGGCTCGGCGCGCCCATCATGCCGCCAGGGCCGCCCGGCCCGCGTGCGCCGCGCTGGCCGCGGCCGCCTGGCTGCGGCGCGCCGGGTTCCTGCCCCGCGCCCGGCGGCGCGTCGAAGCCCGGACGGCCGGGTTCGCCGCCGTTGCGCGGATCACCGAAGGGCGGCCCGCCGGGGCCTTCGCCGTCTGCGGGCGGCGCGCCGCGCCGTCCGCCGCGCATGCCGCCGGGACCGCCGCGGCCACTGCCCAGGATCTCGTTGCTGTCGTAGGGCAGCGGACGGAAGCGGCCTTCGGGGCTCTCCCAAAGCAAGAAGTCGCTCGCGCGGCTCGCGTAACCGTCGCCGTCGAGCAGCGCCGCGTCGACCGCGAGGAACAACAGCGCCGCATCGACGTCGAGCACCGCGGGCAATGCGGCCTCGAGTTGCTCGACCGGCGTCGTGTTGAGCACGCGGCAGCATTGGACGAGACGCTTCCACGCGGCGGCCTTCGCTTCGCCCTCGAGGTCGCCCTTCAGTTCATAAGCCGACTCGTAGGCCTTCGTGTCCTCGCCGAGCCATCCGAGGCCGGCGCCGCCGCGCGGGTTGGCCGGGACCTTGAAGCGCACGCCCTTCTTCGTGCCGAACGACTCGTCGAGGTACTTCTTGTCGAACTGCTGGACGTTCGCGTAGAGGCCCCAGTTCTCGCCGTTCACGACGACCTGCACGACGTTGGCCTGCAGCGCCGGCAGGAAGCCGCGCGCGACGAACGCGTGGATGGCTTCGCGCAGGTACGACGGGTCGTCGTTGCAGTTCAGCAGGTTCAGCTCTTCGTAGCCGTAAAGCCGCTGCTTCTCGTCCGTGAAGTCGACTGAGATCGAGAACGACTTCTTCTTGCCCTGCACGCCGAAGTAGGACGAGTTGCCGCGGAAGCCGACGCCGACGCCTTTGTAGTCGACGCCGTCGACGCGCATCGTCGCGGGCAGCTCGACGTCGGTGCGGTAGAAGTCGGCGAGCTCGTCGAACCAGTCCGCCTGCGGGAACTGGAGGAAGATCGTGCGAACGACCGACGGGTCGTAGAGCGCGGCGTCCGGATAGGAGGCGACGTCCGTGGGCGCGATCTTCTTCGCCTCGCGCGGCGTCGCAGGCGGTTCGGCTTCGCCGCCGGGCGGCGGGCCACCGGGGAATCCTCCGCGTCCTCCGCGGCCGCCACGGCCACCCGGGCCCATGCCGCGACGCGGTTGCGACTTCACGAACGCTCGCGCTTCCTGGCGTTCCGTATCGTCGAGCACGCCGTTCTTGTCGGCGTCGAACTTCGCGACGAGCTGTTGTTCGCGTTCGGCGGCGGGGCCGCCGCCTGGACCGAAACCCGGTCCGCCGCGAAGTTCCGAGCCCCCCGGCTCGAAGCCTCGCGGCGGACCGTCCACAGGAGGATCCTGTGGCTGCTGCGCAGCAAGGTGCGCAGCGCAGCAGAGCGCGCACGCCGCGGCAAAGCGGCGCATGCGGTTCGGTCGCAGCAACGTGAGGTCGTGGCGTCGGGTCATCGGTGGTTCTCGGAAGGCGCAGTCAACGCGACCGTCCGGACGAATCCACCGAAGACACAATCGTCACGCAGAACGCCCGCAGTCTCCTTCCGCGGGCGCTCCTTGCCTCACAGCTGGCTGCGAAGCCAGGTGCGGCTGTTGACCGCGACACCCTGCGCGTTCACGAGCGTCGCGCGCACGGCCGTGACCGTGGCGAGGCCACCCGGCGCCGCGGGGCGCTGGCGGACCGTCCAGTCGCCGGCGCCGCCGAGCAGCGGGTCGACGACGACAGGCGCGTTGAACGTCGCGGCAGTCACTTCGCCGCGCAGCAGTTCGATGCGCACCGACAGGCCCGTGGGACGATCCACGATGCCGCGGAAGCGGATCTCGTTGCGGGCGTTGTCGAACTGGGCGCGGTCGATCGTGACGATCGGCAGCAGCGCCGGGTCGGTGAACTCGCAGTCGATCGCGATGGCGAACAGGACGCCGTCGACGACGTAGCCTTCTGCGGTCAACGCGTTGACGTTCGCGAGCGGTGTCGCGGCGAGCTGCTGGAAGAACGTCTGCGGCGACAGCGTCACGCCGGCGAGGCCGCTGATCGTGATCGGGAAGCGCGGGTCCGGGTTGAGCACGACCGGCATCTCGCCGACGACGAACGACGGGTAATCCCCGGCGGTCGACACCGACGTGACCGGGCCGGCGACGAGGTTCTCGGCGAATTCGAGCGCCATCTCGAGGTCCGGGATCAGGAACTGGTTGCCCTGGGCGTCCTGGTAGACGTGGCCGGCGGACTTCAGCGTGCCACCCGTATATTCGAAGCGGTCCGGCTGCGGCTGGTCGGCCTGGCCGGGAACGGCGACGCCTTCGGTGGCGAGCACGGGCACCAGGTGGCGCGTCGCGATCTCGCTGCGGATGCGGCCGAGGTGCGTGCGCGCCGCGAGTTGCTCCGGCGCGTCCTGCGTGTTCTGCAGACGCAGGCGGGCCGAGCTGTAGATCGACCGAACGGCGCCGCGCTGCAGCGGCGACGTCGCGTCACGGCCGCCCGGGACCGCGTTCTCGTCGAGCAGCGCGTGCATCGTGGCCGCCGTGATCGGCGCGCCGGCGAAGTTGGTGCCCGGGATCTCGAACGCCGTGCCGTCGACAGAGGCGGGAATGGTCACGAGGAGACCCTGGGCCTGGAACGACTGCGAGCCAGGATTGACGGACGTGATGGGACCTTCCGTGAGGAAGGTCTTCAGCGGCTGCACCGGCGTGAGCACGCGCCCGTCCGCGAGGATTGCCGATGCGCCCTGCGCCTGCAGCAGCGACGTCAACGAGAACAACGAAGCGATAGCAAACGAAGACAACTTCATAGTGAGGTCACGACTTTGCGAAAAGCAACGTCACCACTGGCCGCAATAAGGCGCGGCTTGGCGTGCGTTGCATGGAATGACCCTGTTCGTGCGCGGGGTGCGGAACGAGACCGCGGGTGAGACCGCTCACGTCGAGGGGTGTAGTTCTTCTAACGAATCGTGCAGTTCCTGCAAGGAGGGGGCTCGTGCCGCGCGTGGAGCCATGTTGCGCCTCGCCGTCATGCAGGTGCGCCAGCCATGCATCGTCTGCGCGGAGCAGCAGGCGTCATCGCAACGATGGTCTCGGTCCTCGATGTCGACGCGCTGTTCTCAGGCTTCGTTGCATGGGAGGCTCTGCGCTTTTCGTTGCCGTGAAGCGGTTGCTCCTTCCTCGCGTCAGGCAGTGCTCGCTTTCGGCTCCAGTTGGATGGCCGTCGGGGAAATCGCCGCCTCCAATCCGGCCGCGTAGCCTTATGCGACGACGCGGCTGCAACTGCACGAACGCGCGCGTTCCTTCGCGTTTGATCTCGTCGAGCTCGCCGATCGTGTCGGCGCCGAGCTTGGCGAAGGCGTGTTGCCCGAGCATCTCCGTGGACCGCATGCAGGATGTAGGTGCAGCCACGGCGCCGTCATCGACGAGGCGTGCGAGTCCACCGCGGACAGGCGCATCACGCAGAGCGCCCGCGGTCTCCTTCCGCGGGCGCTCCGTGCCTCACAGCTGGCTGCGGAGCCACGTGCGGCTGTTCACCGCAACGCCCTGCGCATTCACGAGCGTCACGCGCACGGCCGTGACCGTGGCGAGGCCGCCCGGCGCCGCGGGGCGCTGGCGGACCGTCCAGTCGCCGGCGCCGCCGAGCAGCGGGTCGACGACGACAGGCGCGTTGAACGTCGCGGCAGTCACTTCGCCGCGCAGCAGTTCGAGGCGCACCGACAGGCCCGTGGGACGGTCCACGATGCCGCGGAAGCGGATTTCGTTGCGTGCGTTGTCGAACTGGGCGCGGTCGATCGTGGCGATCGGCAGCAGCGCAGGGTCGGTGAACTCGCACTCGATCGCGATGGCGAACAGGACGCCGTCGACGACGTAGCCCTCGGCGACGAGCCCGTTGACGTTCGCCAGGGGCGTGGCTGCAAACTGCTGGAAGAACGTCTGCGGCGACAGCGAAACGCCGGCGAGGCCGGTGATCGTGATCGGGAAACGCGGGTCCGGGTTGAGCACGACCGGCATCTCGCCGACGACGAACGACGGGTAATCCCCGGCGGTCGACACCGACGTGACCGGGCCGGCGACGAGGTTCTCGGCGAATTCGAGCGCCATCTCGAGGTCCGGGATCAGGAACTGGTTGCCCTGGGCGTCCTGGTAGACGTGGCCGGCGGACTTCAGCGTGCCACCCGTATATTCGAAGCGGTCCGGCTGCGGCTGGTCGGCCTGGCCGGGAACGGCGACGCCTTCGGTGGCGAGCACGGGCACCAGGTGGCGCGTCGCGATCTCGCTGCGGATGCGGCCGAGGTGCGTGCGCGCCGCGAGTTGCTCCGGCGCGTCCTGCGTGTTCTGCAGACGCAGGCGGGCCGAGCTGTAGATCGACCGAACGGCGCCGCGCTGCAGCGGCGACGTCGCGTCACGGCCGCCCGGGACCGCGTTCTCGTCGAGCAGCGCGTGCATCGTGGCCGCCGTGATCGGCGCGCCGGCGAAGTTGGTGCCCGGGATCTCGAACGCCGTGCCGTCGACAGAGGCGGGAATGGTCACGAGGAGACCCTGGGCCTGGAACGACTGCGAGCCAGGATTGACGGACGTGATGGGACCTTCCGTGAGGAAGGTCTTCAGCGGCTGCACCGGCGTGAGCACGCGCCCGTCCGCGAGGATTGCCGACGCGCCCTGCGCCTGCAGCAGCGACGTCAGCGAGAACAACGAAGCGATAGCAAACGAACAGAACTTCATAGCGGAATCGACCTGCGAATTCGCAGCACAGGGGGGCGCGATAGGTGCGAACCCAATGGCTGCATGGAAACGACTCCTGCCGACCCGGATGCGGCGGACCGCCGCGTGTGAGGCCGGGTTGGCCAACCGGAGTTGCGCGGGATTCGAACAATGTCGTAGGCGGGTTGCAATTGGGACGATCGCAAGGAAGTCGTGAAGCTTTGTCGCGGTTGGAATGCGCCGCGCCGTCACCTGTGTGCGCCAGCCTTGCATCGCCCGCGCGGAACGGCGAACGTCCCCCGCATGAGCGTTCCCGTGCGCAAGACCTACAAGCTGTTCGTCGGCGGCAAGTTCCCGCGCAGCGAGTCCGGCAGGAGCTACCAGCCCGAGGCTTCGCCGGACGTGAACGTGGCGCGCGGCAGCCGCAAGGACTTCCGCGACGCGGTCATCGCGGCGCGCGTGGGCTTCAAGGCCTGGAGCGGCAGCTCGGCCTACCTGCGAGGCCAGATCCTCTACCGCCTCGCCGAGATGCTCGAGACGCGGCGCGAGGCGCTCGTCGCCGAACTCGTCGCGTGCGGACAGAAGCGCGCCGCCGCGCAGAAGGAACTCGACGCCTCGATCTCGCTCGTCACGTGGCATGCGGGCCTCTGCGACAAGGTGCAGACGTTGCTCGGCAGCCAGAACGCGGTGCAGGGGCCGTTCTTCGCGTTCAGCACGGTGGAGCCGTGCGGCGTCGTCGCGGTCGTCGCGCCAGAGACTCCGTCGCTGCTCGGCTTGCTGGCGCTCGTGTTGCCGCCGCTCGTCGGAGGCAACGCAGTCATCGCGCTGTGCAGCGAGACGGCGCCGCTGTGCGCGCTCGCGCTCGGCGAAGCGCTCGCGACGAGCGACCTGCCGTCCGGTGCGTGCAACCTGCTCGCGGGATTGCGTTCGGAGCTCGTGCCGCAGTTCGCGGCGCATCGCGACGTCGACGGGATGTTGCTCGCGGGCGAACCCGACGCCGCGGTTGGCAAGAGCGCAGCCGACAACTGCAAGCGCGTCCGGTACTGCACGCTCGCGGGCGCGGAGTGGAACGACGTCGCGAACCTCCGCCAGCTGTCGTGGGTGGAGCCGTTCGTCGAGGTGAAGACGCTCTGGCACCCCGTCGCGCAGTGACGCCGCGCCTTCCCACGCCGTGAAGAACCATCCTGCCCGTCTGATCCAGAAGAAGCGCGACGGCCACGAACTCGCGGACGACGAGATCCTCGACGCGATCTCCGGCGTCTGCGACCAGTCGATGCACGATGCGCAGCTCGGCGCGTTCTTGATGGCGGTGCTGCTGCAAGGCATGAGCCAGCGCGAGACGGCGACGCTGACGCGCGCGATGCGCGACAGCGGCGTGGTGCTGCCGCGCTGCGGCGCGGCGCCCCGCGTCGACAAGCACTCGACGGGCGGCGTCGGCGACAAGACGAGCCTGTTGCTCGCGCCGTGGGTCGCGAGCTGCGGCGTGCACGTGCCGATGATCAGCGGCCGCGGCCTTGGCCACACCGGCGGCACGATCGACAAGCTGCAGGCGATCCCCGGCTACCGCACGTCGCTGTCGACGGACGAGTTCTCGCGTGTGCTCGCGAAGTGCGGCTACGCGATGGCCTCGGCGAGCGCCGACGTGGCGCCGGCGGACCGGCGCATGTACGCGACGCGCGACGTGACCGGCACGGTCGAGAGCGTGCCACTGATCACGAGTTCGATCCTCGCGAAGAAGCTCGCCGAGAACCTCGATGGCCTCGTGATGGACGTGAAGACGGGGCGCGCCGCGTTCATGCAGGCCGACGCGGACGCAGACCGTCTCCTGCAGTCGATCTTCGAGGTCGGCACCAAGGCCGGCGTGCGTGTGACCGCGCTGCGAACGGACATGGACCATCCGCTCGGTCTCGCGCACGGCAATGCGCTCGAGGTCCTCGAGATCCTCGACTGCCTCGAAGGCAACGGTCCGCGCGACACGATGGAGCTCACGCGCGTCCTCGCGGTGGAGATGTTGCTGCTCGCGGGCGTCGCCGTGGACGCAGCGGCTGCGGGCGTGATGCTCGACGGCAAGCTGCGCGACGGCTCGGTTGCGCGTTGCATGGAGCAGAACCTCGAACTGCAGGGCGGCAACCCGCGCATCCTGTCGGACCGCAGCCTGTTCGGTCGCGCTCCGGTCGTCGAGGCCGTGCTCGCGGATCGAGACGGCTTCGTCATCGACGTCGATCCGCTCGTGCTTGGCCACGCGATCGTCGATCTCGGCGGCGGGCGCCGTTCGCCGCAGGACTCGGTGGATCCGCAGGTCGGCATCGTGCTCGCGCGCACGCTCGGGGAGCCCGCGCAGCGCGGCGAACCACTCGCGTTCGTGCACGCGCGCACTGCGTCCTCGGCCGCAGCGGCGGTCGCAGCGGTGCGCCGGGCGATGCCCGTCGGCGACGAACGCCGTGCGCGCCGCGAGCTGGTGCAGAAGCGCGTGGCCGCGAGCTGAGCGATCAGAGGCGTGCGTTCCGATCTTGACCGCGGCCCCGTCGCGGTCGAACGTCAGCAGCCATGCCGCACCTCTCGCGCCGCGCCGTCCTGTTGCTCGCGCCCTTCTGCTTCTTGCTGTCGTGCGGCGACTCCGGCAAGGCGTCGAGCGCGCTTCGCATCGCGGTGGTGCCGAAGGGCACGCAGCACGTGTTCTGGAACGCGATCCACGCCGGCGCCGAGCAGGCCGCGAAGGAACTCGGCGTCGAGATCCTGTGGAAGGGGCCGCAGCCCGAAGGGGACCAGCAAGCGCAGATCCACCTGCTGCAGACGATCGTGACGAGCGGCGTCGACGGCATCGTGCTCGCGCCGGTCGACGAGCAGGCGCTCGCGCGTCCCGTCGCCGATGCTGTCGGCAACGGCGTGCCGGTCGTCGTGATCGACTCGAACCTGAAGGGCGACAAGCACGCAGCCTTCGTCGCGAGCGACAACAGGAAGGGCGGCGAGCTCGCGGGCAAGAAGCTCGCCGAGGAGCTCGGCGGCAAGGGCAAGGTGATCGTGCTGCGGTTCCAGCAGGGATCGGCGAGCACGACGTTGCGCGAGGAGGGCGCGCTGGCCGCGCTGGCTGCGTTCCCGGGCATCGAGGTCGTCTCCAAGGACCAGTACGCAGGCGACGAGCAGAAGGCGAAGGCGGCCGCGGCCGCGCTGTTGCTCGCGCATCCGGATGCGAACGGCGTCTTCTGTCCCAACGAGTCGACGACGCACGGGTTCCTCGTCGCGCTGCAGCAGAGCGGCAAGGCCGGAGCGATGAAGTTCACGGGCTTCGACTCCAGCGAGGCGCTGCAGAAGGGTCTCGAGCAGGGTCACATCCACGGACTCGTGCTGCAGGACCCGGTCGGCATGGCGGCGCAAGGCGTGCGCGCGTGCGTCGCTGCGTTGCGCGGGCAGCCCGTGCAGAAGGAACTCGCGACCGAGCTCGGCCTCGCGACGCCGCAGAACTGCAAGGAGCCGCGCATGCAGGCGCTGCTGCAGCCGGACCTGTCGATCCTGAAGGGGCGCTGAGCATGTCGGCGCGCGCGCCGCGGCTCGCGATGCGCGGCATCGTCGTGGCCTACGGCGACGTTCGCGTGCTCGACGGCGCCGACTTCGTCGTGGAGCCGGGCACATGCCACGCGCTGCTCGGCGAGAACGGGGCAGGCAAGAGTTCGATGCTCAAGGCCCTGCTCGGCGCCGCGCCGTTGCGCGCGGGCTCCATCGAAGTCGACGGCGAGCCGTTCGTGTCAGGAGGGCTTCGCGCTGCGGAAGCGCGCGGCATCGCGGTCGCGCACCAGGAACTGTCGTTGGTCCCGCACCTGTCGGTCGCCGACGCGATCGCGCTCGGGGCGAGCAGCGTCTCGCGCTTCGTCGTCGATCGTCGTGCGCGCGACGAGTTCGCACGCGCTGCGTTGCGCATCGTCGACCGGCTCGACGTGCCGTTGCGCGCCCAGGTCCGTTCGCTGTCGGCGGCGCAGCGGCAACTCGTGGAGCTCGCGCGCGCGTTCGTGCGCTCACGATCCCTCCTCGTGCTCGACGAGCCGACGAGTTCGCTCGCTGCCGACGACGCGGAACGGCTCTACCGCGCGGTCGACGACGTCGTCGCGCGCGGTGTTTCGGTGGTGTTCGTGAGCCACTACCTCTCGGAGGTGCGCCGGGTCGCTTCGGCCGCGACGGTGTTGCGCGACGGGCGGACGGCGCATGCGGGCGACCTCGGCTCGGTGCGCGACGAAGACCTCGTCCGCCACATGGCAGGCCGAAGCGTCGCGGCGACGGCGGCCTCGCGCCGCGGGACCGCGACGGGCGGGGTCGCGCTGCGCGTTCGCGGGCTCGTCTCCGCGCCGCAGGTCCGCGCCGCGAGCTTCGAGGCGCGCAGCGGCGAGATCCTCGGCATCGCCGGCCTCGCGGGCGCCGGTCGCACCGAGCTCCTCGAAGCGGTGTTCTCGCTCCGTGCGCGCCAGGCCGGCTCGGTCGAGTTCGATGCGCAGAGCCAGCCGCGCGGAACGGTGGCGATGTGGCGCAGCGGCGTCGGCATGGTGGCCGAGGATCGCAAGCTGCTCGGGCTCTCGCTGTCGCAGAGCATCGCCGAGAACGTCGCGTTGCCGATCGCTGCGGTTCGCGGCGCGTCCGCTCGCGTGTCGCCGCAGCGGCTGTCGCAGTCGGCCGAGACGCCGTGCGCGAGCCTGCGGCTGAAGGCGCGTTCGATGATGCAGAAGGCGCGCGAGCTGTCCGGCGGCAACCAGCAGAAGGTCGCGTTCGCGCGGCTGATCGCCTGCGGCGCGCGCGTGTTGTTGCTCGACGAGCCGACGCGCGGCATCGACGTCGGCAGCCGCGAGGAAGTGCACGCGCTGCTGCGCGCGAAGGCGAGCGAGGGCGCGTGCATCGTCGTCGTCAGCTCCCATCTGCCGGAGTTGCTGGCGCTGTGCGATCGCATCGCGGTGATGCAGCAAGGTCGGCTCGGCGAAGCGCGCGGCGCATGGGAATGGACGCAGGAGTCGCTGGTCGCGGCCGCGCTGCACAGTGGCCTCGGGGCCGAGGGAGTGGCATGAACGAACGTCTGCGTGGGATCTGGCCGGTCGCGTTGCCGTTGCTCGCGCTGTGCGCCTTGCTGTTGGCGGTCGGCATCGCGCGCCCGTCGTTCGTCAGCGCGCTGAGCCTGCAGACGATGGCGATGCAGTCGGTGTTCGTCGCGCTGCCCGCGCTCGGCATGACGTTCGTCGTCGTCGCCGGCGGCATCGACATCTCGATCGGCAGCGTCGTCGCGTTCACTGCGGTCGCGAGCGCGTGGCTCGTGCGCGACGGAATGCCGCCGCCGTTGGCCGCAGCCGCCGCGGCCGCGATCGGCTCGCTGTTCGGGCTCGGCAACGGGTTGCTCGTGACGCGACTCATGGTCGCGCCGTTCCTCGTCACGTTGGGCACGATGGGCGTCGCGCGCGGCCTCGCGAAGCGGCTCGCCGAGGACCAGAAGATCGATGCGGACCCGGGCGTGCTCATGGAACTCGTCCGAGCTCGGCCGCCTGCGCCGTGGATGCTCGTCGGCCCCGCGGTGTGGAGCACGGCACTCGCGCTCGCGGGAGCCGCGTTCCTGCTGCGACGCACCGCGTTCGGACTGTTCGTGATCTCGGTGGGATCGAACGCGCAGCACGCGCGACTCTGCGGCGTGCCCGTCGCGCGCACACAGGTCCTCGTCTATGCGATGTGCGGGATGCTGGCGGGCCTCACGGGCGCGCTGCAGTTCGCGGAGCTCGGCTGCGGCATCCCGACGGCTGCGACCGGACTCGAGTTGCAGGTGGTCGCTGCGGTGGTGGTGGGCGGCGCGAGCCTGTCCGGCGGCGAAGGTTCGCTGCTCGGCGCGGTGTTCGGCGCGATGTTGATCGTCGCGCTGAAGGCCGCGTGCACGCAGATCGGCATCGCCGACCACTGGCAGGACGTGCTGGTGGGCGCGGTGATCGTCGGCGCGGTCGCGCTCGATCGTTGGAGGACGAAGTGACGCGCAGGTTCCGTTCGCTGGCGGCGTTCGCCGCGGTCTCGTGCGTCGCTTCGATCTTCGTCTCGGCGCAGGACCCGAAGCCTGCGCCGCAAGCGAATGCGGCTCGCGCGCCGGTGGAGGCCGTCGACGACGAGGCGTTGCTCGCGCGCATCGAACGGGCGTGTGACGAACTGCGGCAGAAGGGCGCGCTGCGTTCGTCGCGCGAGCTGCTCGGCAAGCCCGCGGAGCAGCTGCCGAAGGCGGGGGACGTCCCGCTGTCGGCGGCGCCGCGCACGCCGGTTGCGATGCGGCGATCGTTGTCGGCCAGCGTGTTGCTCGTCGGCGAGTTCTACCGCTGCGACGAGTGCTCGGCGTGGCATGCGAACCTCGCGACAGGCTTCGCCGTCGCCGCGGACGGCCTCGTCGCCACGTGCCTGCACGTGCTCGAAGGCGCGCCATCGGAAGACGACACCGAGTCGCCGCTGTTGTTCGTCGCCGACTTGCAGGGTCGCGTGTTCCCGATAACCGAGGTCTGCGCGCGCGACGCGCGGTTCGACCTCGCGGTCGTGCGTTGCGCGACGGAAGGGCTCGCGCCGTTGCCTTTGCGCGACGAGGTCGAGGACGGCGAGCGCGTGTTCTGCCTGTCGCATCCCGACCACATGTTCGGCTCGTTCAGCGAAGGGCTCGTCGCGCGCCACTACGTCGTGCGCGGCCCGGCTCCCGGCACCGGCGCTCCCGTCGACGCGGATGCGCCGGTCGACCACGACGTCGGCAAGGCGCTCGCGGCGAAGGACGGCGATCCGCGCGCGTTCCTGCAGGTCACGTGCGAGTTCGCAGGAGGATCGTCCGGCGCGCCGATCGTCGACGCATGCGGCAACGTCGTCGGGATCGCGCAGTCGACCGCTTCGGTCGTCGTCGACCCCGAGGCCGAGTTGCTCGAGGTGCAGATGGTCGTGCGCACGGCCTCGCCGGCGTCTGCGCTGCGCGCGCTGCTGCGTCGCTGACGCAACCGCGCGCGAGGGGCCGCGGTCAGTCCTTGGGCCGGTCGAAGTCCTCGGCCTTCATGCTCGCGCCGAGGTCGATCGTGACGAGATCGATGCCCAGCTGCGCGCGGCGCTTGCCGTCCTGGCCCAGCGCGAAGTGCACGATGCGCTTCGGCACGAGCCTGCCCTGGATCGTCGTGTGCTCGCTGAGCAGCACGAACTCGCCTTCGGCCGCAGGCGCGGGCTCCGCCTCGGGAGCGGGGTCCGGCTTCTTCGCCGCGGGACGCACTTCGAGGCCGAGCAGCTTCCCGGAGTCGCGGGCGACGAACACCTTGGCGTCGACTTCCTTCGCCTCGCCGTCGCGTTGCCGCAGCGGGAACGACGCGAGCTTGCCGCTCACGGTCCAGCACGCGGACTTCAACGCGCGGCCTTGCACGAGGTCCTCGGCGACGACCGGCGAAGGGTCCTTCAACGAGCGCAGCACGGACTCGGCGTCCAGGAACTGCAGCATCTGGCGCGCGAGCTGGATGTTGCGCCGTGCGTGCTCGAGGTCGGTCGCCATCTCGCGCGAGCGCATGTCGAGGCGCTTGCCGTCGGCGACTGCCCAGTAGTCCTCGCGATCGCGCCCTTGCTCGATCGAGCGCGCGCTGTCGGTCTGCTTGTAGCGGATCAGCGGGTAGGCGCGGCCGGTGTCCGGGTGCTTCCAGTCGAGGAAGGACACGAGGAGCTCGATCTGGCCGCGATGCTCCTCCGCGCTCTTCGCGAGCTCTTCGATGCGCAGGTCGGCGCGGAAGGCCGAGACGGGTGCCGCGGTTTCGGTGCGATGCGCCTTCGCGACCGCGGCAGCCAGCTGCTCCAGCGTCGGCGTCTCCTGCGCGCGCGCCATCGCGCTCGCGCAGGCTGCGATCGACACGAATGCGGCGAACACGCCGCGGGGCTGCATCACGGGAACACGCCCTCGAGCTGCACGACCGGCGTGATCTGGCCCACGGTGCCGTGGAACCACGCGTTCACAGTCGTCGTCACGGTGTGGAACCCGTACATCGCCGTGATCGTCGGCGGCAGCTGGTTCTGCCCGATGCGAAGCGCGTGCGCGTTCGAGACCGCGCTGTCGGCGAAGTTGCCCGAGGCCGCGAGGCCGAGCGACTGCGTGACGAGGGAGAGGCCGCGCAGGAACGGATCGTTCGGGATCGGCCACGTCGTCGCGGGGTAGAGGCCGCCCGTCGCGACCGCGAACTGCGAGAGGTCGAGGCTGCCGGCGCGCATGAAGCAGCCGGGCAGGCCGATCACCGACAGGTCGATGTCCGCGCGCGTGAGCCCCAGCGTCACGAGCGCCGCCGGGAACGCCGTGCCGGGCGCCGAGTTGAGGTTCACGTTGATCGAGCCGCCGTCGGCGATCGTCGACGCGCTGATCGAGCTCGTCAGCGTCGCGCCGTTCACAGTGCAGCCGGCGAGGTCGATCGGTTGCGCGATGCCCGTCACCAGGGTCTCACGGAACTGCACCGCGTCGATGCGGTAGGTGCCCGGCGTCGCTTGCGTGTCCGTCGACTCGAGCATCAGCAGCAGGTTGCCTTGGCTGCCGTCGTAGATGTAGGGCGTGGAGAACGGGAAGTGGATCGAGAACGGAGCCGGCGTGAGCAGCAGCGGTCCGCTCGCAGGGAACGTCACGGGGCCGCTGAAGACGAGCGTCGGCGTGGCGCCGGCGATGATCGCGTTCGGGTCGTAGGGCGATGCCGAAGCCTCGAACGACGCAGCGGTGGTCGGCACCGTGTAGGCGAGGATCTGGTAGTTCTTCGTGAAGCCCGCGGAGCTCTGCGTCGACTGCGACGGGCGGAAGCGGATGCCGTTCAGCACGCCCACGCTCTGCGTGACCTGGCTCGCCTCGATGAGCAGTTGGATGCCGCTCGTCGTCGCGCTGAAGGGGACCGTCGAGACCTCAGGTCCTTCGACGAAGTCCATGCCTGCGGGAACGACCTTGGTTTGCTGCGCCGGCAGGGCGGCGGCGCACGCGGCGACGAGGAGAAGACGGGAGAACATGGAGCGAGAGCATAGCAAGGCGCGCGAGAGGTTGGCTCCCGGCGCGCGTCCCCGGCAAGATGCGGCGCCCCGGTGAACCTGTGAACCCGAGCGATTCGTTTGCCGGCTTCGCGCTCGCGCGCGTCGCGGATGTCCCCGTGCTGTCGCGTCGCGACCACTCCGGCAAGACCTTTCGCGCGACCGTGCTGTGGCGTCGGCCGATGGGGTGGTTGCACGCCGCGCGTGCGCTGCTGCCGTCGCTGCTGCAGCACGGCTCCGCGGCCTACCCAGACCGTCCGGCGCTCGCGCGCCAGAAGGAACGGCTCTACGGCGCGAGCGTCGGGTTCTCGTTCTCTCGCCACGGCGAGACCTCGGTGCTGCGGCTGTCGGCGGACGCGGTCTCGGGCGCATTCCTGCCGGGCTCGCCGGACCAGTTCGCGGCGGTCGCGGGCCTTATGGCCGAGGTCTCGACGCGATCGCGCGTCCTGTCCGCTGACGTTCCGGTTTCGCTGTTCGAACGCGAACGGGCCCAGGCCCTCGCGGACGCCCGCTCCGTCACCGAGGACCGCGCGCGGCAGGCGCGCTTGTCGGCGGTGATGCTCGCGTGCGCGGGCGAGCCCTACGGAGTCCCCGAGCACGGCGGCGAAGCGGCGATCGAGGCCATGCAGCCGGAGCAGCCGCGCGAGGCGTTGCGCGACATGCTGGAGCACGGCGTGCCGGTCGCGCTCGTGGCCGGCGCGCTCCCGGACACCGCGGAGGCGCGGCTGGCGGAGTTCTTCGCCGCGTTGCCGCAACGTCGCGACGCGGTGTTGCCGACTCCCGTGCAGCCTGCGCGGCGGCCGGTGCGTTCGCTGCGCGAGTCGGCGTCGATGAAGCAGGCGAAGGTCGTGCTCGTGTTGCGCGCGCCCGTTCCTCGCACCGGCGACGAACTGTGCGCGTTGCACGTCGCGATGTCGTTGTGGGGCGGCGGGCCGCACTCGCGACTCTTCACCGAAGTCCGCGAGAAGCGATCGCTGTGCTACTACGCCAGCGCCGGCGGCGACTCGGACAAGGGCCTCGTGCTCGTGCAGTCGGGCTGCGACGCGGGCGCCGTCGGCGCCGTCGGCGAGCAGTCGCTCGCGCAACTCGCTGAGGTCGCCGCCGGGCGCTTCTCCGACGTGGAGCTCGCGACCTCGATCGCCGTGTGCCAGGGACCGCTGAGGAGCCTCGACGACTCGCCCGCAGCGCGACTGTCCTGGACCGCCGACCAGTGGTTGCGCGGGTTGGACGAGACGCCGGACCAACGCATCACCGGACTTTCGCGCGTCGGGCGCAATGCAGTGGCGGCCGCCGCGTCGTCCCTGTGGCTCGACGTCGACTACGCGCTGACCCCGGAGGCCTCGGCATGAGCTTCACCCGTCATCGCGATCCCGTGCTCGGCGAGGAAGTGCTGCTCGCGCGCACGCAGCGGGGCCTGCCGGTGCGCGTGCTGCCGCGGCCGTGGTTGCGCGAGACCGCCGCGGTGATCACGTTCGGCTACGGCAGCGTGGACCTCGCGTTCGACGCAGGCGCGGGAACGGTGCGTTCGCCCGCGGGCACTGCGCACTACCTCGAGCACAAGCTGTTCGAGGACGAGGAACTCGCGGTGTTCCAGCGCTTCTCGGCGCGCGGCGCGCGCGTGAACGCCCAGACCGGCTTCTCACGCACGACCTACTTCTTCCAGTGCGCGGAGCGCTTCGAGGACAACCTGCGCGACCTGCTCCGGCTCGTGTCGCGGCCGCACCTCACCGACGAGAACGTCGAGAAGGAGCGCGGCATCATCGCGCAAGAGGTGCGCATGTACGAGGACTCGCCCGACCAGGGCGCGGCGTTCTCGTTGTTGGCCGCGATGTTCGCGGAGCATCCGGTCCGGTTGACGGTCGGCGGAACGGTCGAGTCGATCGGCCAGATCACCAAGGAGAGCCTGATGCAGGCCTACTCCGCGTTCTACCGCACCGGCAACGCGTCGCTCGCGATCGCCGGCCCGGTGGATCCGCAGGCTGCGCTCGACCTGGCCGAAGCGTGCGAGCTGCAACCGGGCGCGGCGCCGATGCGCGAGGACATCGCCGACTTCGGGCCTGCATCGAAGCCGCGCGTCGAGCGTTCCCTCGCGGTCGCGCGGCCGAAGCTGCTCGTCGGCCTCAAGGAGCGGACTCGGGCCGAGGGCGCGTTCGCGCGCGCGCGCCGCGCGGCGGCCACCGGCGTCGTGCTCGACCGCAGCTTCGCGGGCAGCTCGGACCTGCGCGAACGGTTGCAGCAGGCCGGCTGCTTCGACGACTCGCTCGGGGCCGGATACATGGGCGAGAAGACGTTCGGCTTCGCGAACGTCGGTTGCGACACCGACGATCCGGCGCGCGCCGAGGCCGCGATCCGGTCGTTGCTCGCGCAGGACGGCGCGTTCGACGAGGATCAGCTCGAACGGCTGCGGCGTCGCGCGTTCGGCTCGTTCGTGCGCAGTTGCGAGAGCGTGCGGGCGCTCGCCTTCGCCCACGCGGCCGAAGGCCTGGAGGAAGGCGAGCCGTTCGTCGGCATGCGCGCGCTCGCGTCGCTCCGCGTCGACGACGTGGCGCAGCGCCGCTCGGACCTCGTGCGCGACGAGAACCTCGCGGTCTGCGTCGCGCGGCGAGGCTGAATCCGCCGGCGCCGCTGCTGGCGAACGGCGGCGCGCCGTCCCATCATCGCGCACCGATGTCCCGTTCCCGCCCGTTCCAGATGGTCACCGACTTCGCGCCCGCCGGCGACCAGCCGCGCGCGATCGAGCAGTTGACCGGCTGGATCCGCGGCGGCGCGCCGGCGTGCACGCTGCTCGGCGTCACGGGTTCGGGCAAGACGTTCACGATGGCGAAGGTCGTCGAGGCCCTGCAGCGGCCGGCGCTCGTGCTCGCGCCGAACAAGACTCTCGCCGCGCAGCTCTACGCGGAGTTCAAGTCGTTCTTCCCGCACAACGCCGTCGAGTACTTCGTCAGCTACTACGACTACTACCAGCCCGAGGCCTACGTCCCGACGACGGACACGTACATCGAGAAGGACGCGATGATCAACGAGGCCATCGAGCGCATGCGCAACTCGGCGACGCGCTCGCTGATGGAACGTCGCGACGTGCTCATCGTGGCCTCGATCAGCTGCATCTACGGCCTCGGCTCGCCGGAGAACTACCGCGAGCTGTCGGTGGTGGTGAAGAAGGGCGCTTCGCTGAAGCGCGACGTGCTGCTGCGCCAGCTCACGTCGATCCAGTTCGTGCGCGACAACTTCGAGTTCCAGCCAGGTCGCTTCCGCGTGCGCGGCGACGTCGTCGAGATCTACCCGAGCTACGAGGAGAAGCGCGCGATCCGCGTCGAGTTCTTCGGCGACGAGGTCGACGACCTCGTGATGGTGGACCCGCTGCGCGGCGAAGTGCTCGAGCAGCTCGACGAGGCGCGCATCTTCCCGACGACGCACTACATCACGACGCAGGAAGGGCTCGAGGCCGCGTGCGTGTCGATCGAGGCCGAGCTCGAGGACCGGCTGCAGCAGCTCGAGAAGCGCGGCAAGGGTCTCGAGGCGCAGCGGCTGTCGCAGCGCACGAAGCACGACCTCGAGATGATGCGCGCCACGGGCCTGTGCCAGGGAATCGAGAACTACAGCCGCCACCTCGACGGCCGTTCGCCTGGTCAGCCGCCGGCGACGTTGATGCACTACTTCGACGACGACTTCGTGCTGCTCGTCGACGAGTCGCACGTCGCGATCCCGCAGGCCGGCGGCATGTACCGCGGCGACCAGGCGCGAAAGGGCACGCTCGTCGAGCACGGCTTCCGCCTGCCGTCGGCGCTCGACAACCGCCCGCTCAAGTTCGAGGAGTTCGAGGCGCTGCAGATGCAGTGTCTCTACGTCTCGGCGACGCCGTCGAAGTACGAGATCGACCGCAGCGAGGGCCGCGTGACGGAACTCGTCGTGCGGCCCACGGGCCTCGTCGATCCGCCGGTCGAGGTGCGGCCTGCGCGCGGCCAGGTCGACGACGTGGTGGGCGAGGTGCGCGCGCAGGTGAAGAAGCAGCAGCGCACGTTGATCACGACGCTGACGAAGCGCTCGGCCGAGGAGCTCACGGACTACCTGCGCGACCTCGGCATCAAGGTCCGCTACATGCACAGCGACGTCGACAGCATCGAGCGCACGGCGCTGATCCGCGACCTTCGCCTCGGGGTGTTCGACGTGCTCGTCGGCATCAACCTGCTGCGCGAAGGCCTCGACATCCCCGAGGTCACGCTCGTCGCCGTGCTCGACGCGGACAAGGAAGGCTACCTGCGCAGCAAGACTTCGTTGATCCAGACCTGCGGCCGCGCGGCGCGCAACGTCGAGGGTCGCGTGATCCTCTACGCCGACAAACACACCGACTCGATGGCTGGCGCGATCGCGGAGATGGAGCGACGCCGGCAGAAGCAGCGCGCGCACAACGAGGAGCACGGCATCACGCCGAAGACCGTCGTGAAGGCCGTTCGCGAACTGCTCGACATCCCCAAGGAAGACGACACGACGGGCAAGGTCGGTCGCAAGGGACGCAAGTCGGCGGCCGCGAAGGAACGTCTCGCGCAGGGCGCTGCGGAGGAGGCGGCGCCGCGGCGTCAGTTCGCGTCCAAGCTCGAGCTCGGCCAGCACCTCAAGATGCTGCGCGCGGAGATGCTCGCGGCGGCGAAGAACCTCGACTTCGAGCTCGCGGCGAAGATCCGCGACGAGGTCTTCCGGCTCGAGAAGCTGGAGATGGAGTTGCTGTAGCGCGATGGATCCGCGGATCGCCAGCAAGGTCGCGCGCTTCCCCGAGGGGCCGGGCGTCTACCAGTTCCTCGCCGCGGACGGCCGCACGCTCTACGCAGGCAAGGCGACGAACCTGCGCGCGCGCGTGCGCAACTACCTGCGGCCCGGCGGCGACGGTCGGTTCTTGCTCCGGTTCCTCGAGCACGAGGCCACAGACGTCGAGTTCGTCTCGACCGCGACCGAGCAGGAAGCGCTGCTGCTCGAGAACACGGTCATCAAGAAGCACAAGCCGCCCTACAACATCAAGCTCAAGGACGACAAGTCGTTCCTGATGTTGCGGCTCGACCCGAAGGAACCGTGGCCGTGGTACCGGCTCGTGCGCCGGCGGCGCGACGACGACGCGCTCTACTTCGGCCCCTATGCCTCGGCGAAGGCGGTGCGACGCACGCTGCGCCTGCTGCACAAGGTCGCGCCGCTGCGCGACTGCACCGACCACGTGTTCGACAACCGCGCGCGTCCGTGCATCAAGCACCAGATCGGTCGATGCCCCGCGCCGTGCGTCGGCCTCGTGACGCGGAGCGACTACGAAGCGTTGCTGCAGCGTTCGATGCGGCTGTTGCGCGGCGACACCGGAGCGCTGCTGCGCGATCTGCGGTCGCAGATGACGCAGGCGGCCGAGGCGTTGGAGTTCGAGCGCGCTGCGGCGCTGAAGGACCAGATCGCGGCGCTGCAACTCGTCGGTGAACGGCAGACGGTGGTGGGCGGCGACGACGACGAGGACGCGATCGGACTGCATCGCGCCGGCGACGAGGTCGCGTGCGCGTTCCTGTCGTTCCGCGGCGGCGCGCTCGAGCACGTGCGCCGGTTCTCGTTCCGCAGCGAGCTGCCGGACGACCTGCTGCTGTCCGACCTCATGGGCCGTCTCTACGAAGGCGACCGGCACGTGCCCGCGCGCGTGCTCGTCAGCGCCATGCCCGCGGAGGCGGAGGTGATCGTCGATTGGCTTCGCGAGAAGCGCGGCGCGGCCGTCGAGCTGCACGTGCCGCAACGCGGCGACAAGCGGCGCCATCTCGAGCTCGCCGAGCAGAACGCCGCGCTGCAGGACCGCGTCGAGCAGGACGCCGAGGCGCGCCGGGCCGCGGGCGCGGTCCGTCTCGCGCAGCGCGCGGAGCTCGATTCGCCGCCGCAGCGCCTGCACTGCATCGACGTGTCGACCACGCAGGGCGTGGAGACCGTCGCGTCGCGCGTGTGCTTCGTCGACGGCGAGCCGCACAAGGCGCACTACCGTCGCTTCCGCATCAGCAGGGAGAACGCGGGCGACGACTTCTCGGCGATGCAGGAGGCGGTGCGCCGCAGCCTGTCGCTGTGCCTCGAGCGCGACGACGAGGAACTGCCCGACCTGCTGGTCGTCGACGGCGGCGAAGGCCAGCTCGCAGCGGCTCAGCGCGCGATCGCCGAGCTGGCGCTGGACGAGGAGCTCGCGGTGTGCGGCCTCGCGAAGAGCCGGTTGCGCGGCGTGGGGGACAAGAAGACCGAGACCGGGGAACGCCTCGTGCTGCCGGGCAAGGAGCTGCCCGTGCCGCTCGCGCCGAACGCGCCGGAGACGCTGCTCGTAGCTGCGCTGCGCGACGAGGCGCATCGGTTCGCGATCACCTACCACCGGAAGCGGCGCGGACGGATCGGCAGCGAGCTCGACGAGATCCCGGGCATCGGCTCCGAGCGTCGGCGGCTGTTGTTGCGCCACTTCGGCTCGCTGTCGGCCCTGCGAGCGGCGACGCGCGAGCAGGTGCGCGCGGTCCCCGGGCTGCCGCAGCCGACGGCCGATCTCGTGTTCGATCGGCTCTCCGGGCAGACGCCCGGGTCCGGGGCCTCCCAGGGCCGCGACGGCGACGAAGTCCCGAAAACCTGATTTGGCGCGTGGCTCGCCCGCTCCGTATCCTCTTCGCCCTGATCCAGGCCGAGGCGGACCGCGTCCGGCCTTCCACACCGCAAGGACCCCCTAGATGAAGCTGTTCCCGGTTTCGCGCTGGCTCTGCGCCGTCGCTGTCTTCGCCGCGTTCCCGTCCGTGCTGCCCGACGAGGGCATGTGGCCGTTCGACGGCCTGCCGTTGCAGTACCTCAAGGAGAAGCACAAGTTCGAGCCGACGCAGCAGTGGCTGGAGCACGTGCGTCTGGGCTCGGTGCGCTTCGACACCGGCGGCTCGGGTTCGTTCGTGTCGCCGAACGGCCTCGTCATGACGAACCACCACGTCGCGCTGACGACGATCCAGGCGGTGTCGACGAAGGAGAAGGACTGGGTCGAGCCCGGCTTCAGCAGCAAGCTCTACGGCAGCGAGGTGAAGGGCAAGGGCCTCACGCTGCGCCAGCTCATCGAGATCAAGAACGTGACGAAGGACATCGTCGCGCTGCCGGAGGGCGAGCGTGAAGCGAAGCTCACCGAGATGTGCGACGCGCTCAAGGATCCCAAGGCGCACATCGAGGCGGATCCCGTCGTCCTCTACGACGGCAACGAGTTCCGCATCCACGTCTACCACAAGTACGACGACGTGCGCCTCGTGTTCGCGCCCGAGAAGCAGGTCGCGTTCTACGGCGGTGACTACGACAACTTCACCTACCCGCGCTACTGCCTCGACTGCGCGTTCTTCCGCGTCTACGAGGACGGCAAGCCGATCGACTCGTCGAAGTTCTACTTCCCGTGGAACTCGGACGGCGCGAAGAAGGACGACCTCGTGTTCGTTTCGGGCCACCCGGGCAACACGGAGCGCCTGCTGACGCACGCCGAGATGGAGTTCCACCGCGACGTGCAGACGCCGCGCATCGTCGAGCGCCTGACGAACATGCTCGCGCAGACGAAGGAGCAGATGGACAACGACCCGGACAAGGCGTTTGCGCTGCGCGACCAGTACTTCGGCATCGCCAACAGCCTCAAGGCCTACACCGGTCACCTCGCCGGCCTGCGCGACAACGCGATGATGGCGAAGATGAAGGCTCGCGACGAGGAGTTGATGGAGAAGTCGGGCAAGCCCGAGGTCAAGGCTGCATTCGAGGCGATCGCGGCCGGCTACGCCGAGTTGCGCGCGGCGCTCGACAACAAGGAGATGAAGCGCTCGGAGCGCGCCAAGGTCCAGAAGAAGCTGGAGCAAGAGATCGTCCCGGCGAACAAGGCGGTCATCAACAAGGCCCGCTTCGACGTCTACGGCAACAGCCTCTACCCGGACGCGACGTTCACGCTGCGTCTCGCGTTCGGCACGGTGACGGGCTACGAGGCCGGCACCACGAAGGTCCCGCCGAAGACGACGCTCAACGGCCTGTTCGAGCGCAATGCGTCGTTCGACAACGAAGCTCCGTTCGACCTGCCGCAGCGTTGGATGGACGCGAAGGCGAAGCTCGATCTGCAGACGCCGTACAACTTCGTCTGCACGGCCGACATCATCGGCGGCAACTCGGGCAGCCCGATCCTCGATCGCAACGCGAACGTCGTCGGCCTCGTGTTCGACGGCAACATCGAATCGCTGCCGGGCAACTACTGGTTCGACGAGCGCGTGAACCGCTGCGTTGGCGTCCATGCCGCCGGCATGGTCGAGGCGCTCGACAAGGTCTACGGCGAGTCGGAACTCGTCGCGGAACTGCGCGGCAAGCAGCAGAAGCAGTGATGCGTTGACAAGGGAGATCGGAGGCGCGTCCTCCGGTCCACCGAACGCGTGACATACGGCGGGGCGGAGCGAGCAATCGCTTCGCCCCGCTCGCATTCCCGGCGACCCGCGGCACAATGCGCGCCCCATGATCCACCCGACCGCTGTCGTCCACGAGACCGCAGTCCTCGGCAGCGGCGTCCAGGTCGGCGCCTACTGCATCATCGGCGCAGGCGCGCGCATCGGCGCGGGCTGCCGTCTCGAGCCGCACGCGATCGTCCGCGAAGGGTGCGAAGTGGGCGAGAGTTGCCTCATCGATTCGTTCGTGGTGATCGGCGGCGAGGCGCAGATGCGCGTGCCCGATCCGAACGCCGCGGGCGGCAAGGTCACAGTCGGCGCGCGCACGATCTTCCGCGAGGGTGTCACCGTCCACCGGCCGGCTCGCGCGGGCGGCTCGACCGTGATCGGCAACGACTGCTTCTTCATGGCGAACACGCACATCGCGCACGACTGCCAGGTGTCCGACTGGGTCACCATGGCGAACGGCGCGATGCTCGGCGGCCACGTGCACGTGAGCCCGCATGCGTTCGTCGGCGGAGGCGCCGGCGTGCACCAGTTCGTGCGCCTCGGCGAGAGCGCGATGGTCGCCGGCAATGCAGCGATCTCCTACGACGTGGCGCCGTTCTCGGTCGCCGCGGATCGCAACGACATCGTCGGACTCAACCTGGTCGGGCTCCGTCGCCGCGGGTTCTCGTCCGAGGTGATGGCGGACCTCAAGCGCTGCTTCCGCGCCGTGTTCCACGTCGGCGGCAACGTGCGCGAGGCTGCTGCGCAGGCCGCGGCCGACACGGCGCTAGGAGTCACCCCGCAGGGCAAGACGTTCCTCGACTTCTTCGCGGGCGGGCACCGCGGCTTCGGCCAGAAGCGTCGCTCGCGCCGCAGCAGCGACGGCGCGATCGCCGGCGACTGACGGCCGAGCTCGCGTGTCGCGGGCAGTTCCTCGTCGTCGCGATCCTGCGGTCGCTGCTCGTTTGCGCGCCGCAGTCCGGGCCGGCCCTGCGACCGTTGCGCTTCAGCCGCGAGGGTGGAACCGCGCGTGCGTCTTGCGCAACCGCTCCGCGTCGACGTGCGTGTAGACCTGGGTCGTCGCCAGCGAAGCGTGGCCCAGCATCTCCTGCACCGAGCGAAGGTCCGCGCCGCCGCCGACAAGATGCGTGGCGAACGAGTGGCGCAGCGAGTGGGGCGAACAGGCTCGCGCGACGCCGGCCTTCTTGCACGCGGCGCGGACGACCTGCCAGACGCGGACGCGATCGAGCGGCCTGCCGGTGCGCGACAGGAAGAGCACGTCGCCGGGGTCCTTCTGCGCGCGCGCGCGAAGGCGCGGCCGCGCAGTGGCGCGGTAGGCGGCGATGTGCGCGAGCGCTTCGTCGCTGATCGGGATGAGGCGCTCCTTGTTGCCCTTGCCGAACGCGCGCAGGAGGCGGTGCTCCTCGACGAGGCTCGTCGTGAGCAGCCCGCAGACTTCGCTGACGCGGCAGCCCGTCGCATAGAGCACGTGCAGCATCGCGCGGTCGCGCAGCGCGAGCTCGTCCTCGCCTTCGACCGCGGCGAGCAGCGCCTCGACGTCGACGCGCGACAGCGCCTTCGGCAGCTTCTGCTCGAGGCGCGGGCCGAGCAGGCCGTCGGCGGCGTCCTCGGCGCAGATGCCCTCCGCATGGAGGAACCGATAGAAGCCGCGGATCGCCGCGGCCGCGCGCGCGACGGATGCGGGCGCATGCGACTCGGACAACTCGCGGAGGTGGGTCGCGATCGCCGCGCGCTCGGGCAGCGCCGCCGCGCCGTCGACGAGCCTGCCGACATCGCGGCGGTAGGCTTCGACCGTGTGCGGAGACACCTGCAGTTCCGCGCCGAGGTAGACGAGGAAGTCGGCGAGCAGGGCTGCTGGGCGAGGTGCCATCGCGGTCAGGGGTGTCCCAGCCCGTTGCGTGTGCGAGCCCGCGCTGCGACCCGCGCAGACTAGGAGGCTCCGGCCAAATCACCAGCGTCTGCGGAGGGTCGCGTTGCGGCACTCGCGCTGCCGGAGCGAGCAGGAAGTCGCGGATGCCGACCTCGACACGCGCCCGGCTCCTTGTCACCGGCGCGCGGCCGCGTTCGCGCGCGGTGGTCGGTCGCTGCGAGGTCGCACGTTGTCGCGAGCCTGCGATCCCGTGTGCCGAGCGCGCGCCGGCGGGGGGCCAGGAAACCTTGACGGTCCTCCGGGGCGAGCGTACCCTTCCCGCCCCCAAAGCCGGGCGTGCCACGCGCGACCGCCTGGGACGAGCGTCTGTTTCCCCTCACGAATCGACCTTCCGACGACTCCGACATGTCCAAGCCGACCAAGACGGAACTGACCAAGTATCGCGCGCTGCTCGAGCGCCAGCTCGCTTCGCTGCGCGGTGACGTCGGTTCGATGCGCGACGAGGCGCTGCGTGCTTCCGAGAAGGACGCTTCGGTCGACCACCTCGCCGACCAGGGGACCGACAACTACGACCAGGGCTTCATGCTCGGCCTCATCGAGAACGAGGAAGAGACGATCCAGCTGATCGAGGAAGCGATCGACCGCATCGACGGCAAGGGCGACTGGGAGTTCGGCGTGTGCCCGATGTGCCAGGAGGAGGCCGAGGGCAGCAAGAAGAAGGACGCCGCCAAGAAGGACAAGGATGCCGGCAAGAAGGCCGCCGCGGCGAAGAAGCCGGCGAAGCCCGCCGCCAAGATCGACACCTGGATCCCGAAGCCCCGCCTCGAATACCTGCCCTGGGCCCGCTACTGCGTGCGCCACCAGGAGGCCGAGGAGCGCAACCGCGACAGCGCCTGAGCCCGATGGGCGGCGCTGGCAACGCGACGGAGGCTGCGGGGCCCGCTGAGGCGCGCAAGCAGCCGCTCGTCTGGTTCGAGGGCAAGGCCCTGTTCTGGTGGCCGTGGCCGTTGCTCGTCGCGCTGGACCTCTGGAGCAAGAGCGCCGTCTTCGGCTGGATGGAGGAGCGCTACGCCAACGAGGCCGCGCGCCATCTCGTGTTCGCGAGTGAGCTGCTGCGCTTCGAGCTCGTGACCTGGGAGAACCCTGGGACGATCTGGGGCCTGTTCGGCGACGGCACGATCGCGCTGATGGTCCTCCGCTGCATCGCCGTCTGCGGACTCGTTTGGTTCGTCGCCGCGACGCCACGGGACAAACGGCTGCAACTCTCCGTGCTGTCGCTGATCTTCGCGGGCGCGATCGGCAACCTCTACGACAACTTCACACGCGCCGACGCGGACCCGACCCGTTCCGTGCGCGACTTCCTATACTTCTCCGGCGAATGGCCGACGGCGTGGGGCTTTCCCGCGTTCAACGTCGCCGATTCGTGCATCACCGTCGGCGCCATCGGTCTCTTGCTGATGATGGTGCAGGAAGATCGGGCGACCCAGAAGGCCAAGAAGCGGGTATCCTCGTGAACGTGCCGGAACCCAGCGGTTCTCCTCTGCTGCGGACCTCGCTCGGTTCGCTCCAACTCAAGAACCCGGTGCTCAGCGCATCGGGGACCTACGGGTCGGGTTGGGAAGCGCGCGACTTCTCGCCGTTGTCGCGCGTCGGAGCGCTCGTGTCGAAGACCGTCACCGTGCGGCCTCGCCACGGCAATCCGCCGCCGCGCATCGCCGAGACGCCGTCGGGGATGCTGAACTCGATCGGGCTCGAGAACAAAGGCGCCGACTACTTCCTCGCCGAGACGCTGCCGCGCATGAAGACGTTGTGCGACCGCGTCGTGATCAACATCGGCGGCGAGGCCGTCGACGAGTTCGTCGAACTCGCGGAGCGCTTCTGCGCGGCGGGCGTCGACGCGCTCGAGGTCAACCTGTCCTGCCCGAACGTGCAGGAGGGACGGCTCCTGTTCTCGACCGACGCGCGCATGTGCGAACGCGCCGTTGCCGCGGTCAAGAAGGTCGCGACGGTCCCGGTCTTCGCAAAGCTGTCGCCGAACGTCACCGACGTCGTGACGATCGCGCGCGGCGCGGAACAGGGCGGCGCGGACGGCATCACCGCGATCAACACGCTGATCGGCATGGCCGTCGACTGGCGCAAGCGGAAGCCGCTGCTCGGCCGCGGCATCGGCGGACTGTCCGGGCCCGCGATCAAGCCGGTGGCGCTGCGCATGGTCCACGAGATCAGCCGCGCGGTCCGCATCCCGGTGGTCGGCGTCGGCGGCGCGCGCACGGCGGAAGACGTGTTGGAGTTCGTCTGCGCGGGCGCGAGCGCGGTGGAGGTCGGCACGGCTGCGTTCGTCGATCCTGCAGTTCTCGTCGGCGTGGTCGAAGACCTCGAACGCTTGCTGAAGGGCGCGAACACGTCGATCGCCGAACTCCGCGGCACGCTCGCCGCGCCGATCGCCATGGCCGCGCACGCGGGCGCGCACGCTCCGGTTTGTCCGGCGCCGCAACACGGCGCCGAAGGGGCTGCGCGATGAAGCTCCACGCGCTGTTGCCCGAGACCGTCGCCGCCGCGATCAGCCTCTACCAGGAGATCGCCTACGGCACGCAGTCCCGGGCCCGGCGCGCGCCCGACCTCAAGGACATGGTCGGCAAGGACACCGAGGGCGTCCTCGCGATGTTCCAGAAGGAGCACATCGAGCCCGTTCCCGGGCATCCGTGCATCCGCTACAGCCTGCGCCTCGGGAACCGCAACTACCCGTTCATGAAGCTCGTGCTCCAGGAGCACCTCGTGGCGGGCGAGTTCTTCTTTGCGGTCGACACGCACGACCAGATGGACATCAAGCCGGACTTCCCCGACTACGAGTCGTGGATGGCCGTTCGGCGCTTCAACCGCGAGCTCAAGCAGCGCATCGAGGAAGCGTTCGACCGTCGCGGCCTCGACACGGCTTCGTGCCTGCGCCGCACCCTGGAGCAGCGCGGCTGCGCGACGGTTGCCGACGCGGACTGCCGCGGCACGGCGCTGATCGTCGACGACGAAGTCGACCTCGCGGACGCCGTCGAGTTGCTGCTTCAGGCCAAGGGCTTCCGCACCGTGAAGATCCACGACGGCCGCGCCGCGGTCGCCGCGGTCGCGCGGATCCTGCCGACGTTCGTGCTGCTCGACTACGAGTTGCCGGAACTGGACGGCCTGCAGGTCATCGCGCAGTTGCGCAGCAACCCGGTGACCCAGGGCATCCCCATCCTGCTGTCCAGCGCCGCGCAGGTGTCGATCGCCGACATCCGCAAGGCCGACGGGTTCCTCGGCAAGCCGTTCCACGAGCACCTGCTGCACGAGATGGTGGACCGGATCCTGAAGAAGGGCGAGGTGCGCGCGTGATCGGCTTCCTGCTCGCGCTCGCGCTCGTCGTCGGCTGCCCCTCGGTGGGGCGCGCCCACGAACGCGCCCAGGCGGCGGTCGCGATGTGCGTCGAGGCTTTCGTGGTCTCGGCGCCGTGCGTCGCTGTCGAACGCGAAGAGGTCGCAGCCGTCGAGTCGCAGCCGGTCCGGTTCGTTGCAGCGGTCCGTCACCGCGCGCTCGACCTCCGCTTCGGCGGATTGCCGCAACCGCGCGCTCCCGACGCGGCTCCGGCGTTGTCCCGCATCGGCTGAGTCCTGCGCGCTCCGTGCGCAGAGCCGTGTCGATCGGCGGCAGCGCGCAGCGAGGAGCCGTTCTCGAGCGGGCCACGGCCGCCTGCGCGAGACCGCAGGACATCCGTTCGCAGGCCGTCGCGCGGGCACGCTGCCCGCATCGTGAGCACAGCCATGAAGTTCGATTTCGGTTCTCTTCCCGCCCGCATCGGCAAGGCACTGCAGGGCGTCTTCGGTTCGGCCAACAAGCGCGCGCTCGCGCGCTACCAACCGATCGTGCGCGCGGTCAACGCGCTCGCCGACGAGGTGAAGGGCCTGTCCAAGGAGCAGATCCAGGAGCAGGTCGCGACGATGAAGCAGAAGGTGATGGCGGGCGAGACCACGCTCGACGACTGCCTTCCGCGCATGTTCGCGCTGACGCGCGAGGCCGCGACGCGCACGCTCGGCATCCGCCACTTCGACGTGCAGTTGCTCGGCGGCGCCGTGCTGCACGGCGGCAACATCGCCGAGATGGCGACCGGCGAAGGCAAGACGCTCGTCGCGACGCTGCCCGCGGCGCTCAACGCGCTGGCCGGCAAGGGCGTGTTCGTCGTGACGGTCAACGACTACCTCGCGCGCCGCGACTGCGAGTGGATGAGCCCGGTCTACGAGTTCCTCGGCCTCAAGGCTCTGCCGATCCAGTCGCAGATGTCGCCGCAGGAACGCCAGCCGGCCTACGCAGCGGACATCACCTACGGCACGAACAACGAGTTCGGCTTCGACTACCTGCGCGACAACATGAAGTGGCGCGTCGAGGACCAGGTGCAGAAGAACCTGTTCTTCGCGATCGTCGACGAAGTCGACTCGATCCTCGTCGACGAGGCGCGCACGCCGCTCATCATCTCGGGCGAGGCCGAGGGCAGCACGGAGCGTTTCGTCTTCGCCGACCGCATCGCACGCCAGCTCAAGGAAGGCGAGCACTTCGAGATCAAGCTCAAGGAGCACCAGTGCATCCTGACGGAGGCCGGCGTCGAGCGCGCCGAGAAGCTCGTCGGCGTCGACAGCTTCTACAGCAACCCGCAGTTGATGGAGTGGCCGCACCTCCTCGAGACGGCGCTGCGCGCGCACCACGTCTACGAACGCGACAAGCACTACATCGTCGCGCAACGCCAGGGGCCTGACGGCCAGAAGAGCGACCCCGAGGTCGTCATCGTCGACGAGTTCACGGGCCGCCTGATGGCGGGCCGCCGTTGGAGCGATGGCCTTCACCAGGCAGTCGAGGCGAAGGAAGGCATCCGCCCGCGCGAGGAGAACAAGACGCTCGCGACGATCACGCTGCAGAACTACTTCCGCATGTTCGGCAAGCTCGCCGGCATGACCGGCACGGCGATGACCGAGGCCGCCGAGTTCTCGCGCATCTACGACCTCGACGTCGTCTCCATCCCGAGCAACCGGCCGATGGTCCGCAAGGACTACAACGACCAGGTCTACCTCGACGACGACAGCAAGTTCGGCGCGATCGCGGAGGAGGTGAAGCGCGAGAACGCGCGCGGTCGCCCGATCCTGCTCGGCACGACTTCGATCGCGAAGTCGGAGCGCATCAGCCAGAAGCTCACGGAGCTCGGCGTGCCGCACAACGTGCTCAACGCGAAGCAGCACGAGCGCGAAGCCGAGATCGTCATGCAGGCCGGTCGTCGCGGCATGGTGACCGTTGCCACCAACATGGCCGGCCGCGGCACCGACATCGTGCTCGGCGGCAAGGCCGAGGCACTGTGGCGCGCGGAACTCGCGCAGAAGGGCTGGGGCGAGGAGATGCCGGAGGCGAAGGCTCGCCTCGCGGAACTCGAGGCGCACTGCAAGAAGGAGCACGACGAGATCCTCGCGCTCGGCGGCCTCTACGTGATCGGCACCGAGCGCCACGAGGCGCGGCGCATCGACAACCAGCTGCGCGGCCGTTGCGGTCGCCAAGGCGATCCTGGCGAGACGCGCTTCTTCCTGTCGTTCGACGACGACCTCATGCGCATCTTCGCCCGCGACTGGGTGAAGGTGATGATGGAGAAGATGGGCTTCAAGCCCGGCGAGGTCATCGACAGCCCGATGGTGACGCGTCGTATCGCCGGCGCGCAGAAGAAGGTCGAGGCGCGCAACTTCGACATCCGCAAGCACCTCCTCGAGTACGACGAGGTGATGGACAAGCAGCGCAAGTTCATCTACTCGCAGCGCCAGGACGCGCTGGAGTGGAAGGGCCTGAAGGACAAGACGCTCGGCATGTTCGAGGAAGTGCTCGGTCCGGTCGTCGACCGCGTCTCGGGCGACAAGGACCAACCGATCGACTTCGCCGGGCTGCGTCAGTGGCTTTCGCATCGCTTCGGCGACGCGCTGCAACTCGACGGGCTGGAGCAGCAAGGCCGCGAAGCGTTGTTCTCCTTCGTCGTCGAGCGCGTCGAGCAGCTCTACGCGCAGCGCGAGCAGTTCTACGGCGAGAAGGACTGGCAGGGCGTGCAGCGCTTCCTCGTGCTCGAGACCATCGACCAGAAGTGGAAGGACCACCTGCACGCGATGGAGGTCCTGAAGGGCGGCATCGGCCTGCGCAGCTACGCGCAGATCGATCCGAAGAACGAGTACAAGAAGGAAGGCTTCGAGAAGTTCCAGCAGCTCAAGACGGAGATCGCCGAGCACGTCGTCAACTTCATCTGGAAGCAGGAAGCGACCGACACGATCCGCGACCTCATCACCGGCCGTCTGCGCCAGCAGCAGCCGCAGCAACCGCCGCCGCCGCCGCCCCAGCAGCAGCAGTTCCAGATGCCGCGCACGCCGCAGGAGGCGCAGGCCCTGTTCGAGTCGCTGCTCGCCGCCGGCCAGATCCCGCAGGAGATCGTCGACCGCATGCAGAAGGGCGAGCGCTTCGCCCTTCGCGTGACGCCGCAAGGTCTCGTGTTGCAGTCGGCGGGCGCGCCGCCGGCTCCCGCCGCGCCGCAGCCGCCGGATGCAGAAGGGGCGGCCCCGGCCGACGCTGCGCAGTCCGCTGCAGCACCAGCCGCCGAGGCCGCTCCGGCTCCGGCTCCGGCTCCGGCGCCGGCACCCGCGCCAACTCCCGCTCCGCAACCTCGTCCCGCACCGCAGTCGCCGACGGCTTCGCCGATGCGTCCCGCGGCCCCTGCCCGTCCGACGGGGCAGCCCAAGCCTGGACGCAACGACGACTGCCCGTGTGGTTCGGGCATCAAGTACAAGAAGTGCTGCGCGCCGGCGTTCGACTGAACGCCGACGTTCGACGGACGCAACAGGCGCCGCTGTGAGCCCAGTCGAGAACGACCGCGCTGCGCGTCCCCGGGTCTCCCGGTCGGCTCTGCGCGCCGTGCTGACGATGGCGTTCTACCAGCTGGCGTTCTTGCTGGGCCTCTGCGCCTATTCGCCCGTGCTGGTGTGGCGCTCGATCGTCGACGCCCGCTATCGGCGCTCGTTCCGCCAGCGCACGGGCCGCGTGCGCATCGACTCGGACGGGCGCCCGGTCGTCTGGATCCACGGTGTCTCGGTGGGCGAGGTGAAGGCGGCGGCGAACATCATCGCGCGCCTTCGCAAGGAACGGCCGGACCTGCAGATCGTCCTGTCGTCGACGACGCCGAACGGCCACCAGGTAGCGCGCCAGGACCATCCCGATCTCCAGGTCGTGTTCTATCCGCTCGACTTCGGCTTCTGGCCGGGACGCGCGCTCGATCGCATCAAGCCGCACTGCGTGCTGCTGATGGAACTGGAGATCTGGCCCAACTTCCTGCAGGCGGCCGCGCGGCGCGGCGTTCCGGTGGCCGTCATCAACGGCCGCATCTCGGAGCGCACGTTCCACGGCTACCGCCGCGCCAAGGGGCTGCTGCCGCAGCTGGATCGCATCCGTCTCTTCTGCGTGCAGGACGCGGCCTACCAGAAGCGCTTGCTCGACCTCGGCGTCGATCCGTCGACCGTCGTCGTGACGGGCAACATGAAGTACGACAGCGTGGTGATGGGTGGCCACCAGAGCGAGGGCGAAGCGTTGCGCCGCTGGCTTGCTGCGCCAGGTCGTCTCGTGCTCGTCGCTGGCTCGACGCACGCCGACGAGGAGGTCGCGGTCTGCAACGCGTTGGGCGCGCACGAGGCGTCGCGCGGCGTTCGCATCGTGCTCGTGCCGCGCCATCCCGAGCGCTCCGCGTCCGTCGTCGACGCGTTGCGCGCCGAAGGGCGGATGCCGGTGCGGTGGAGCGAGACGCAAGGAGGCACGACGCCGTTGCCCGAGAACGCGGTCGTCGTCGTCGATGTCATCGGGCAGCTGCAGAAGTTCTACGCTGCGTGCGACATCGCGTTCGTCGGCGGCAGCCTGATCCCGCACGGCGGCCAGAACATGCTCGAGCCCGCGGCGCAGGGACGCGCGGTGGTGTTCGGTCCGCACACGACCAACTTCCGCACCGACGTCGAGCTGTTGTTGCGCGAGGAAGCCGCAGTGCGCGTCGCGGACGCGCAGGAGCTCGGCGCGCAAGTGGCCGCGCTATGCGGCGACGCGGAACGCCGCCGCGCCTTGGGTGAGCGCGCGCGTCGCGTCATCGCGTCGAACCAAGGCGCGACCGAGCGAACGCTAGAGCAGTTGCGCAGCGTGCTGGGCTGAGGCCGCGGTGCGCAACCGAGGCCTCGAGGCTCCTTTTCAGGCCAGCATTGCCAATGCTGCAATCAGCGCAATCGAGAGGACGGTGAGCACGAGAGACGTTCGCCGATGGTGAGGAGCGGCTGCGATCATGGGTGCCTCGGAATGCGGCCGGTGGCCCGGCCTGGATGGCGGAGGACGATCCGCCGTCGTCGCGGTCCTCGGAATCCGCACATGGGCGTGGGGCGGAATGGGGCCGAGGGCCGATCCCGGCGCGGTGACTCGCCAGGACATCGCGGCTATCCGGCGGAACTCGCCTCGTTTCGTGGCTTTTCTGCGCCGCCACTGGCCCGCGGCCGCACCGTGGTGCGAGACTGGGCCATCTACGCCTTCGAACCCGAGATGGACACGCGCGAAACCCTGCAAGTGCTGTTCTGCGACCTGTGCAACACGTCCGTTCCGCTGTCGGACGTGCAGAGTGGCGCGGCGGTGCAGCACGCGGGCAAGACCGTGGGGTCGTGCTGCCTGTCGGTGCTGCGCACTCCTGCCGCGAACGGAGCCGCTTCCGGCTCGCCGGCCACATCGCAGCGGCCGGGGTCCGAAGGGCGTGTCCTCTCCCTGGGCGTCGTGTTGCTCGGCGCGATCGCGGTCTCGGTTCTGTTCCTGGACTTTCGCCTCGGGGAGGCTGAAGACCGCTCGGCCCTGCGGCTTACCCGGCTCGGTGAGAACCTGAAGGCGCAGGCCGATGTCGTGCAGGACACGAGCGTGAAGCTCGACGCCCTTGCCTCGCGCGCAGACCTCGACCGGATCGAAGGTGCTCTGACGGCGATGCAGGCTGCGGGCGAGCAGGACTCGGCTCGCGTGCGCGAACTAGGTGCCGGCCTCGAAGCCGCCAACGCATCGCTGCGCGCGTTGCAGACGGCCGTGCAACGCCTGGAAGCGGCGAAGCCGGACTACGGTCCCGCGTTCGACGACGTGCGTCGCCAGCTCCAGGAGATGTCTGCGTCCATGTCGGACCTGCTCGCGAAGCCGCGCGCGGCGGTCTCTCCGGCAACCGGAGGCGGCGAAGCGATGGATGCGCCGAAGGCTCCCGAGGCCGACGGGACGGGTCTGCCGGCGGCGCTTGCGCACCAGGTGCGACGTCTCGCCGACGCGGACGAAGGCACGCGTTTCGAGGCGGTCGACGAACTGCTGCGCAGCAAGGATGTGCGCGTGCTGCCTGGCTTGTTGCCGATGGCCAAGGACCCGGATGCGTTCGTGCGGCGGCTCGTGGTCGAAGGCCTCAAGGACTTCGCGAGCAAGGAGAGCGTCGACACGTTGCTGGTGGCGCTGGCCGATCCCGAGCAGATCGTGCGCAGCTCCGCCTGGCTGTCGCTGAAGGCTCTGACGAAGCAGGACCTGCCGTTCGATGCTGCGCAGAACCGCGAAGCGCGGCAGAAGGCGCAGGCGAAGTGGCAGGAGTGGTGGGACAAGAACCGCGCCACGTTCGGCGGCTGAGCTTCGCGCGCGACTTGAGGGGCGCCGTTGCGTCTGGGTGTCCAGCGCCCGCTCGGCTGCGTGGAGCCTGACCGAGCGAGGAAGTCGCGCTCGCGGCGCCGCGCACAGCCAGGCAATCCGTCTTGCTGCCGGCAGGCGGCGACAGCGGTCCTCTGAGGCGTCCGGAACCGCTCGTTTGCCCTTCGTGCATCGGGCGTCCGCGCCGTCGCGCGCGGCGGGGTGTTTCGCTACAACTTCGCGCCCCCAAGTCGGGGCTCATTCGCTACGAAGGTCCGGCGCTCGCACGCCGAAGGACGCAACAGGATGGTTTGGCAGAATCGCACGAAGATCGTGGCCACGCTCGGCCCCGCCTCGAACACGCCGTCGATGATCGCGCAACTCGTGCGCGCTGGCGTCGACGTCTTCCGGCTCAACTGCGCGCACGCAGACCACGAGACGCTCGAGCGCACGATCAAGGTCATCCGCCAGGTGGCGGACAAGGAAGGCACGGCGGTCGGCATCCTCGCTGACCTGCAGGGCCCCAAGATCCGCGTCGGCAAGCTCAAGGGCGCGGAGCCGATCTACCTGAAGCGCGGCGCGGAAGTCGTGATCGACGTCACGCCCGGCGTGGTGGGGGAAGCAGCCACGGACGGTGGCCCGATCCGCATCGGCACGGGCTACCGCAGCCTCGCCAAGGACGTGTGGCCGAAGGAGCGCATCCTGCTCGACGACGGCAACCTCGAGCTGCGCGTGGTCAAGGTCGACGGCGACCTCATCCACACGCGCGTCGTCTACGGCGGCATGCTGCACCAGTTCAAGGGCATCAATCTGCCTGGCAGCAAGGTCTCGACGAGCTGTCTCTCCAGCAAGGACCTCGCGGACCTCGCCGTGGTGCTCGCTTGCGGCGTGGACTTTGTGGCGCTGTCGTTCGTGCGCTCGCCTGACGACGTCCTCGAGTTGCGTCGCCACATCGAGAAGAAGAAGGCGGACGCGCTGATCGTCGCCAAGATCGAGCGCCCGGAGGCCGTCGCGTGCCTGCCTGAGATCGTCGCCGTCGCCGACGTGCTGATGGTCGCGCGCGGTGACATGGGCGTCGAAATGGGCCCGGCGGCCGTTCCGCCGGTGCAGAAGCGCATCATCGCGATGTGCAACGAAGCGAGGAAGCCGGTGATCACCGCGACGCAGATGCTCGAGTCGATGGTGCTCAACCCGCGTCCGACGCGCGCCGAGGCCTCGGACGTCGCGAACGCGATCTACGACGGCACGTCCGCGGTCATGCTGTCCGCCGAGACGGCTTCGGGCCGCAACCCGGTTCGCAGCGTCCGCACGATGGAGCAGATCGTCCGCACGGCGGAGAAGTGGTGCTACACGGAGATGGGTGAGCGCATGCGTCGCCGCGCCCGGTCCGGCGGCAGCACGTCGGTCGCGCAGGCCACGGTGCGCGCCGCCGCCTATGCGGCGTTCGAGTCCAAGGCCAGGCTGCTCGCGGTCTACACCGAGACCGGCACGACCGCGAACCTGCTCGCCGGCGAGCGACCGCCGACGCACGTCATGGCATTCACGCCGTCCCAGCGCACCATGCAGCGCCTCGCGCTGACGTGGGGGATCACGGCCCGCAAGATTCCGCCGAAGCGCACTTCCTACGAGCTGACCGTCGCCGGCGACAAGATCCTCAAGGACGAGGGCTGGATCAAGAAGGGCGACCGGATCGTCCAGATCGCGGGCACGGTCCGCGAAACCGGCCTGACCAACACGATGACGATCCGCGAGATCTGACCTCGCCCCGATGCGCGCGCCGGGGGCGGCCCCGGAACGCGCCGGAATCGTCGCCAGAACCCCTGTTCCGACCGTTGACTCCGAGGGTGCTGTCGCTAGCATCCTCCGCCCTTCCCAATCCAGGCGCGGCTCTGCAGGGCCGCAGCCGACTGCAGCAGGCAATGACCAAGACCACCTTCGCAACTGAGGCCGACAGCCACGCCGCCATGAACACCTGGCGCGTGGTCGATGCGACCGGCCAGGTTCTCGGCCGTCTGGCGACCGAGATCGCCACGGTCCTCATGGGCAAGCACTCGCCCCGCTACACCCCGCACATCCTCGTCGGCGAGGGCGTGATCGTCCTCAACGCCGGCCAGGTGAATCTCACGGGCAACAAGGGCGAGACGCGCGAATACACCTACTGGACGGGCTATCCGGGCGGTCTCCGCACGGTGACGCTCGGCGACTACCGCGCCGAAGCTCCCGAGGAGCTGATCCGCCTCGCCGTGCGCCGCATGCTGCCGAAGAACCGTCTCGGCGAGGCGATGCTGCGCCGTCTCAAGGTCTACAGTGGCGCGGAGCACCCGCACGTCGCCCAGAAGCCGGCCTCGTGGTCGGGCAACAGCTAACTCGAGGTTTGCACGTGGCAGTCAACAATCCGTACATCTGGGGCACCGGCCGTCGCAAGAGCGCCACGGCCCGCGTCCGTATCAAGGCCGGCAGCGGCAAGATCCTGATCAACGGGGTCGAGTTCGAGCAGTTCTTCGTGACGGACGACTCGCGTCGTCAAGCGGCTCTGCCGCTCACGGTCACGGACTCGCGCAACAACTATGACGTGTGGGCCAACGTCGACGGCGGCGGCATCACCGGTCAGGCTGGCGCAGTGAGCCTCGGCATCGCCCGCGCGCTCTGCATCGACAACGCGAACTTCGACCGTCTGCTGCGCGACAACCGCCTGCTGACGCGCGACTCGCGCGAAGTCGAGCGCAAGAAGTACGGCCGCCACAAGGCGCGTCGTTCGACGCAGTTCAGCAAGCGCTGATGCTGCGACGGTCGGCGCTGCGAGAACGCGGCGCCGATCCCCCGAGGCACGTTCCTCGGGGACCTTGCTCCTGGGACGTTGGTTCCGGGAGTTTTCGTTTCTGGCGGCTCGGTTCTGGTCGCCAGGGACTTGGCAGCCCACTGGTTGCGGCAGTCGGCCTCGGGGCGGGCGGGCTGCGAGCCGGCAGCAAGAACGGCCCCGCGCGCCGCGCTACCTCCCGACGAGTTTCCGTTCGATGGCTGGCCACTCGCATTCCTCGAACATCAAGTTCCGCAAGGACCGCGTCGACGCCAAGCGCGCGAAGACCTTCGCGAAGCTGTCGCGGATCATGACGGTCTCCGCCAAGCACGGCGGCGGTTCGATCGACAGCAATCCGCGATTGCGCGACGCAGTCGAGAAGGCGCGCGTGCTCTCGATGCCGAAGGACGCGATCGAGCGCGCGATCAAGAAGGGCACCGGCGAGGCCACGGTCGGCGACTTCGAGGAGATGCTCTACGAGGGCTACGGTCCCGGCGGCGTCGCATTCGTGCTCGAGATCCTCACGGACAAGCGCAGTCGCACGGCGCCCGAGATGCGCCTCCTGTTCGAGGACTCGGGCGGCAACCTCGCGGCGACGGGCTCGGTCGGCTGGATGTTCGATCGACGCGGCGTGTTCCACGTCGATCCCAAGGCCGGGCTCGCAGAAGACGCGCTGCTGGAGCTCGCGCTGTCGGCTGGCGCCGAGGATCTCGTCGTCGACGGCGACTCGGCGACGATCTATTGCGCGGCCGCCGACTTCCACACGGTGAAGATGCAACTCGACCGCGCGTCCCTGCCGCTTCGCGGCGCAGAACTGGCCTACGTGCCGAAGCAACGCGTCGCGGTCGCGGACGCGTCGGTCGCGCGTCGGGTCGTCGAGTTGTTCGACGCACTCGAAGACCACGACGACGTGCAAGCCGTCTACAGCAACGAAGACTTCCCACCCGAGGTGGCCGCAGCTCTGGCCACGCAACCATGACCCAGCGCCTGTTCCACGTCGGTTCCTCGCCAGCCATCCGTGCCGCGATCCAGAAGGCGTTCGGCAAGGAGCCGACCGGCGCTCCCGCCACCGGCCTCGGCGCCGGCGACGTGGTCGTCGTCGAGGCCTTCGCGGAGATCGCGGGCCGCGAGGACGTCGTGGGCGGCAACGCCTTCTCGGCGTGCCGCGCGTGGAAGCAGACGCGCGGCGTGAGCGTCTATGTCGCGGTTCGCGCGGAGGATCCCACTGGCGTCCTGCTGGCGCGCTTCGTGCTCGCGGACGGTGTGATCCGCCTCGATGCGAACGGCGGCGTCGAAGGTCTGGAGCACCTCGGCACCCGCGACCGCAGCAAGACGCACAAGAACATCGACACGCTGCTCGAGCGCTACGGGCAGGCGCTGGCCAATGCGGACCAGTCCGAGTTGGCGGGCCGCGTGCGCGAGTGGGAGGGTTCGGATTCGTTCCTGCAACGGCTCCAGGACCCGGAGACCGGCTTGTTCGACGGGCCCTACACGGCGCTCAAGCTCGACGAAGAGTGGAAGCGCGCGCAGCGGTTCCACCTGCCGCTGTCGATCGTGCTGCTCGACATCGGCGAGGCCGCCGCGGCGATGCGCGAGGGCCCGGATCGCTCCGTGCTGCTGGCGGAGGTCGCCTCGGTGTTCCTGAACGAGTGCCGCGACATCGACGTGCTCGGCCGGTTCACGACGACGACGTTCCTGTTCCTGCTGCCGGGCACGCCGCCGCTCGGCGCGCAGGCGCTGGCCCGCCGTCTGATGCAGTCGCTGCGCGAGCGTTCGTTCTCGGCGCCCGTGCGTCCGGCTTGCGGTGTCGTGTCAGTGCCGATGGCCGGGATCTCGGACCGCCGCCAGTTCCTGGTCGTGGCAGAAGAGTGTCTGCGCCGGGCCACCGAGGACCCGTCGACCGGCGGCGTCGCCGTCGCCTGGGAATAGTCGGCAACTCGTCCGAATCGTCGGTCCAGCGGTCCGGTTGGGCCGCGACCGCCGCATGTTCGACCGATTCATCCGACTGGCCAAGGCGAAGAAGGCTCTCGACGAGGGCCGGTTCGAGGACGCCGGGCGCCTCTGCGCGGACCCGCTGATCCGCGGCGACCGGAGGGCCGAGGACGTCCGCAGCGCGGCCGCCAAGGCCCTGGCCGAACGGGGCCGGACCTTGCTGCGTGGCGGCGACGCCGCGCTCGCGGTGCGCAGCCTCGAGGCGGCGCAGGCCATCGCGGCCAACCCCGGCGTGGAGGCGGACCTCGTCGCCGCGCGCGCGCGCCATGCGGAGGCCGCGACTGCCGCCCGCGAGACGGAACTCGCGGTTTTGCGCGCGAGGGCGCTCGCGGAGGCCGGGCGGCCGCACGAGGCGGAGGCGGCGATGCGGCAACTCGGCGATGCCGCGCTCCCCGCTGCGCGCGAGGCGTTCGGCGCCTGGCTGGGTCGGCGCGCTGCCGAGGCCCAACGGCACGCCGAAGTCGCAGCGGCGGCGCTGCGTTCCGGCGACCTCGACGCCGCGCGCGCTGCGATCCAGGCCGCGAAGGCCCTGGACGAGCGCACCGTCGAGACCCTGGAGCGGGACGGCGCGCAGCAGGCGTTGGCCGCGCTGCGCCGCGACTTGCCGACGATGCTGCGCGACGGCGCGGTGGCGGCAGCTTTGGGCCGGCTTCGTTGCATCGGGACCGACTGGCCCCTCGTGTCCGGGTGCGACGGGCTCGTCGCGGTCCGGTCGGCGATCGGCGCGCGCGCGCTCGAACTGCTCGCGGATCCCGCGCACTCGGCCAGCGCGGAACTGCTCGACGCCTTGTGCGCCGAAGCGGACGCGGTCGGCGTGGAGGGTTCCGCGGAACTGTCGCGCGCTGCGTCCTGTGCCGCGCGGCTGCGCAGCCTGCCGTCGTTGCGCGCTTCGGGTCGGCTCGGCGAACTCGCGGAGACCTTGGCCGCGCTCGGCGCGGAGTTGCCTTCGAAGGCGTTCGCCGCGGAGGCTGCTGCGATCACCGCTCGCGATGCGGCGGTGGCGTCCCGCGTCGAGGCGGCGCGCGCGCTCGCGGCCCGCGGCGACCTCGATGCGGCCCGCAACTCGCTCGCCGAGGCGCTCGCGAAGGAGCCGCTGCACGGCGCCGCGCGCGCGGAGCTGGAGGCCCTGGAGCGCGGGGCGATGGAGCGCGCGCAACGGCTCGATGCCGCCCGCGCCGACGCGGCTGCAGGTCGCCTGCGCGCCGCCTATGCAGCTGCGCTGGCCTGCGCGCAACCGCTGCCGCACGGGGCCGCGGCAGCTGCGCTCGCCGCCGACGTGCAGGCCCGCATCGGGCTCGTGGAACGCGGGCTCGACGAACTTCGCCTCGCGCTCCACGCGCGTCCGCACGGCGGGCTCGCCGCGGTGCGCACGGCGCTGCAGCGCGTGGCCGAGCTGCGGAAGCAGCACGCCGACCATCCCGAGTTGCCGAGCCTCGCGGCTGCGTTGCAGCGCGAAGTCGCGGTCCTGGAGCGCGCCGAAGCGGCGTTGCAGGGCGAGGACTCGACGCCGGACGCCGCGTTGCGGGACGCGGTCGCGGCGATGCTCGGCGCGCGCGAGGGACTGCTCGCGCACGGGCGCCTCGACGCGCGCATCCAGGCTCTCGTCGACCGCTGCATCCAGCGCGCCGACCGAGCATTGCTCGGCGGTCGCGTGCGCAACGCGGCTGCGTTCGTGGAGACGCTCGTCGCCGCGAGCGCCATCGGGTTGCTCGCTCCCGAGACCGTCGAACGGATCCGGGCCTCGTGCGCCGAGCGCGAGGCGCGCGCGGAGCAGCAGGCAGCGCACGCGCGCGAGCGGCTCTTGGCGCGCGACCTCGCCGGCGCGGAGCAGGCCTGCGAGCAAGCCCGATTGCTGTGCGCCGACGGCGCCGCGGTGCGAGTCCTCGAGCGCGAGCTCGAGCAGGTGCGCCGGCGCGAGGCAGGCCTAGCGCGCGCGTCCGAGCTGGCGCGCGGCGGGGATCCGGCCGCGGCGCGTGCGGAGATGGAGGCGATGGGCGAGACTCCGGCGCTGCTGCGCACCAGGATCTACGACATGAAGAAGAGCATCGCGGAAGCCCAAGGCCTCGACGGCGCGTTCGTGCTGCGCGTCGACGAAGGCGGCGAGTTCCTCGTGCTCCGCGGCGAGTCTGTGTCGATCGGCAACGTCCGCGACGGTTCGGCCGACCTGCCGATCCTCTGCGCGCTGGCCGGCCGCCACGCCCGCATCGAACGCAGCATGTCGTTCCACGGCGGCATGGTGGACACGATCGTGGCCGAGAACGGCGACGTCGCGGTCGCTGGCCAGAAGGTCGCGCGCCACGCGCTGCGCAACGGCGATCGCTTCCGGCTCGGCAGCGCGCTGCAGGCTGCGTACTCGACGCCGTGCTCGCGCTCGCTCAGCGCGATGGTGCAACTGCTCGGCGGGTTCCAGGCAGCCGGGACGGACCGCGTCCTGTTGCTGAAGGACCGCGGTCGCGACGGCCGCATCTGCATCGGCGCCGGTTCGGACGTGCACGTTCGCGTGGCCAGCGCCAAGGCGGAAGTCGAGGTGTTCGGCTCGAAGACCGGGCAACTGCGCGTGCGCTGTGCCTCGGGCGGCACGATCGACGGCGTGGCATTCGCGGACGAGCACCCGGTCGACGCAGGCGCGGTCGTCGACGCGGGCGGCGTCCGGTTTGTGCTGATGCCCTGGAATCGCCGCTGAGCCGCTGCGGCGGTGGGTCTGGCGCCGTCGCGCGCGCATAGCCGGAACCCGAGGCCGGGGCTGGCCAGGCGGAGCGTCGGATCGGCGGTCGTTGCGGGCACTGCCACGGTCGCCGCGGGCGCGAGCGGATTTGCGCGGGTTCCCCGAATAGTCGCGCGTCCGCCCGCAGTGGTGCCCTCGTGAGGCCCATGCGATCCCTCCTCGTTGCAATGCTGCTGCTGTTCGCCGTGCCGTTCGCCGGGGCGCAGGCTCCGCTCGGACAACGCGTGGACTTCCGCGCCACCGACGATGCCGCGAACAGCGCGGTCGCCGTGCGCGGCACGCCCGAACTCAGCGAACGCGAGGCCTACGCTGCGGCGCGCGAAGCCGCGACCGCCGAGGGGCGCTCACGGTGGGAGCGCCGCAGCGAGCGCATCGTGGAAGAACTCCGTCCCTCGTGGATCCCGGTCGCCGTCGCACAGCGAGCGATGCAGCGGGAGCTCGAGCGGCAGGACCTGGCAGCATCCCTGCGCCTGGTCGATCGCGAGGACCGCTCGCGCGAGCACGAGTTCGGCACGAGCTGGCAGACGACGCTGTGGGTCGCGGAGGACGAAGCGTTCGTGCAGCGCGTCGAGTCGCGGCTGCGCCGCGCGCTGCTCGACGTCCGCGGTCAGGCGCTGGTCTTCCTTGCGGGCACCGCCGGCCTGTGGGCCGTGCTCGCGCTCGCGGTGTCGTGGTTCGACCGGCTGTCGCGCGGCTACATGACCACCCGGCTCTGTGCCCTCGGCATCGCGCTCGGCCTCTCCGTCCCGTCCCTCGTCTTCCTGCTGTAGCATCGATGCGCTCCATGCCACTCCCCAGCAAGGCAGAATCCGGCTCGCCCGAGCCGCACGGCCGCATCGACTGGGAAGCGTTCTATCGCGACTTCCGGAAGCCCGGCTACGTGCCCGGCTTCGAGATCGTCACCAAGCTCGGCGGCGGCATGTTCGGCCAGGTCTACAAGGCCCGGAAGGAGTCGATCGGCAAGGACTACGCCATCAAGTTCCTGAAGGTCGACGACGAGAACGTGCGCGACGCGGTTGCGCGCGAGCTCGAGTCGGTGCGGCACTTCGCGCAGCTCGACCATCCGAACCTCGTCTCGATCGAGGACATGGGCGAGGTCGACGGCATCCCGTACCTCGTGATGAGCTACGCGGGCCAGGAGACGCTGCGCACGCGGTTGTCGCAGGGGGCGATGGCGCGCGACGACGCGATCCGCATCTTCGTGCAGGCAGCGCGCGGCGTGCAGGCGTTGCACGAACGTTCGCTCGTCCACTTCGACCTCAAGCCCGCGAACATCTTCCTGAAGGGCGACGTGGCGCGCGTCGGCGACTTCGGGCTGTCGAAGCTCGTGACCGAGTCGCGCAACTCGCTCTCGTTCGGCCGCGGCACGCCCTACTACATGGCGCCCGAGATGCTGCAGCGGCGCGGCGACGACAAGAGCGACATCTACTCGCTGGGCGTCGTGCTCTACGAATGCCTGTGCGGCCGCGTGCCGTTCACGGGCGAGAGCGAGTGGGAGGTGCTGAAGAAGCACGAACAGGAAGCTCCGACGTTCCCCGACCACGTGTCGGCTTCGGACCGCCGCGTCGTAGAGCGCTGCATGGCCAAGCTGCCCGAGCAGCGCTACGCGAGCGTCGCGGAGTTGTTGCGCGACCTCGACGCGCCGGTCGGGCTCGGCGAGAGCGTGTGGCTCCGTGGATCGGCGCCGTCGGGCGCGCGACCGAATCCCGTCGGACCGACGCGCGCAGCGGATGGAGTTCCTGCTCTAGGCGACGGCAACGGCGCGGACGGCCGGGACCCGAAGGGAAGTCCCTACGGGTTGCCGTGGCAACGCGAAGGCGAGCCGCGCGGCGTGCTCGCCGTGCTCGTCGGCATGGTGTTCGCGGCGCTCGATCTCGCGACGCGCGTCGTGCTCGTGCCCGTGAAGCTCGTGAGCAAGTTCGCCGGCGGCGGCGCGCTGTGGGTGCTCAAGCTGCCGTTCCGCATCGTGCAGTTCGCGGCGCAGCTGGTCGGCTACGCCGTGGTCGCCGCGCTGGTCCTGCTCGTGCTCGTGGCTATCCTCGCCGTCCTCGGCGCGCTCTGATCCTTCGAGCATCGACGATGGCTGCGGACGACCACGACATCCAGAAGTTGCAGGCCATGGACGAGGCCGCATGGGCCTCGCTGCAGGAAGACTACTTCCGGCGCGTCTACTTCTTCTGCAAGCGCTACTGCAGCGACCACCAGACGGCGGAAGACCTCACGCAGGACGTGTTCCTCGGCGCCGTGCGCGGCATCGGCGGATTCGATCGTTCGTTCACGCTCGACCAGTTCCTGTTCGGCATCGCGAAGAACCGCGTCATCGACCACTTCCGCAAGCACAAGATCGCGTTCGTCCCGGCGAAGGGCGACGACGACGCCGCGGAGACGGGCCGCTTGTGGCTCGAGAACATGGCCGACGAAGGCGAGGCGGCGCCGAAGGACCGCGTGGTCGCGAGCGAGGACGAAGGGCGGCAGCAGCGCGCGCTGGCGCAGATCCTCAAGGAGTTCGTCGGCGAGCTGTGGGCCGCGGGCGAGTTCGAGAAGCTGATGGTGCTCGAGTCGCTGTTCGTGCTCGGAAAGCGGAACAAGGACGTGGCCACGCGCTTCGGCATCGCCGACGAGAAGAGCGTCGCGGGCATCAAGTTCCGGGCGATCGACAAGCTGCGCGGGCTCGCGCGGCGCGCCGATCCGAACCACACCCTGTTCCGCGGCCTCTGGGCCCCAGGTTCCCGATGAGCGGCGCCGACGACTTCGATCCGCAGCTCGCGTTCACGGTCGCGGCCGTCTGGCGGCGCGAGCGCATCTCGTGCCCACATCCGGACTGGTTGTCGAGCTGGCTGCAGGACGGGCTGTCCGGCGGCGCCGCGGAGTTCGTGCGCTTCCACCTGGAGGAGAGCGCGTGTCCCTACTGCAACGCCGTGCTGTCGGACCTGAGGGCGCGCGAGGACGAGGCCAAGAAGGCGCCGATGCAGGACCTCAAGGATCGTCTGCTGCGGTCGACTGTGACCGCGCTGCGCGAACGCTGCCGCTGAGCGCCGCGGTTTTCTCGCGCGGGCGCGAATAGTCCGCGAGCTCGCGCGAAAGGTCGTCTGTCGGAGCCGATGGTGGCTCCCACGATCCGGTAGTCGGAGACGACATGATCCTCAAGGCAGTCAAGTACGTGGTCCTTTCCGGCGCGGCGTTCGCCGGCATCGGTTTCCTCCTGTTCGGCACCAGCTTCGGCAGCTACTTCGGCACCGTCGCGAGCTCGGTGCACGAGTCCGTCGAGAACGCGATCCCCGTCGAGTTCGAGATCAAGCGCGCCGAGAACCTGATCCTGCAGATCGATCCGCAGATCGAGCAGTGCAAGCGCGACGTCGCTCGCGCCGAGGTCGAGCTCGAGGAGTTGCAGGCGTCGGTGCAGGGCCTGCAGAAGACGGTCGGCACGGAAGAGAAGCGCCTGCAGACGGGCGCGCGCCTGCTCGGCGGCGAGACGAACGCTTCGTTCGTGCTGACGAGCGACGCGATGACGAAGCGTCGCGTCGAGCGCGACCTCCAGCGCACGATGGACTCCTACAAGAACAACCAGAAGATCCTCGAGGCGAAGCGCAGCCTGATCGCGCGGCAGTCCGAGGCAGTCGAGGTCGCGAAGCAGCGCCTCGCGGCTGTCCGCCAGGAGAAGGAAGTGCTCGTCGACCAGGTCCGTTCGCTGCGCACGCAGGAGCACTGGATCGAGACGATGGGCGCGAGCCAGAAGCGCTTCGATCTCGACGACAGCGCCTTGAGCCAGGCCAAGGAAGCGCTCGCCAAGGTGCAGAAGCGTCTCGACGTGGCGCAGAAGATGCTCGAGAACGACATGGTCGCGAACGACGTCGCCGATCCGCTGGCGGTCGTCGAGCCCGGCCGCGACGTGCTGCGCGAGATCCGCGAGCACTTCGCCCACGGCAGCGTCGGCGAGGGCACGGCGGTCCTCGAGGCACGGTAGGGCTGCGCCACGATCGAGGCCGACACGGTCACGGCTCGCTGAACGGCGAGGCGCGCCGCGCGGCGCACCTCGTGCATCGGGCGCTTCGGACGAGGTCCGCGGCGCCCGATTGCATGGATGCGGCGAGCTAGCGCGGCCGCTAGTTTCTCGCAGATGCGCTCCGTTCTCGTCCCGCTCGCGTTGCTCTGCGCCTGCTCGCTCGTTCCTCCGTCGCCGACCCTGTCGCCGTCCTGGCAACAGCAGCCGTTGTGGAACGGCGTCGACCTCTCAGGTTGGCACGGCCAGCGTCACTTCGATCCCTACAAGCTCGACGCGATGTCGCCAGAGGAGCGGCAGAAGCTGCGCGCCGAGGACGACGCGACGCTGACGCACTGGAAGTGCGAGAACGGCGAGCTCGTCAACGACGGCGAAGGCGCCTACCTGACGACGGACCGCGACTACGGCGACGTCGACCTGCGCCTCGAGTACAAGACGGTCGCGAAGGCCGACTCGGGCATCTACCTGCGCGGCACGCCGCAGGTCCAGATCTGGGACACGACCGCGGCCGGCGGCAAGCACAACCTCGGCGCCGACAAGGGCAGCGGCGGGCTCTGGAACAACGACGCGAAGGGCGCGTGGAACGGCGCGCAGAACGCGCGCATGCCGCTCGTGCTCGCGGACAAGCCGTTCGGCGAATGGAACGCCGTGCGCATCCTGCAGGTCGGCGAGCGCGTCAGCGTGTGGCTCAACGGCGCTCTCGTCGTCGACTGGGCGGTGATGGAGAACTTCTGGAACCGCAAGATCCCGTTGCGCAGCAAGGGCCCGATCCAGCTGCAGACGCACGGCGGCGAGATCCGGTTCCGCAACGTGACCGTGCACGAGCTCAGCGCTGCGGAGTCCGATGCCGTGCTGCGCGAGCGTTCGGGCGACGGCTTCGAGTCGTTGTTCGACGGCACGTCGCTCGCTGCGTTCGAGGGCGCGCTCGACAGCTACGAGGTGGTCGACGGCGCGATCCGTTGCAAGCAAGGCAAGGGCGGCACGCTGTTCACGAAGCAGAGCTACGGCGACTTCCAAGCGCGGTTGCAGTTCCGTCTGCCGCCCGCGGGCAACAACGGGCTCGCGATCCGTTACCCGGGCCAGGGCGATGCGGCCTACGAGGCGATCGAGATCCAGGTGCTCGACGACACGGCGGAGAAGTACGCGAAGCTGCAGCCTTGGCAGTACCACGGCTCGCTCTACGGCCTCGTCGCCGCGCATCGCGGCCACCTGCGTCCGGTGGGCGAGTGGAACTACGAGGAAGTCGAGGTGCGCGGCTCGCGCATCCGCGTCACGTTGAACGGCACGACGATCGTCGACGCCGACGTCGCGAAGATCGAGAAGACGCTGTCGGGCAAGGAGCACGCGGGGCGCCTGCGCACGGAAGGCCGCTTCGGCTTCGCCGGCCACAACGACCCTGTCGAGTTCCGCGACGTCTCGATCCGTCGCCTCGACGCGAAGAACTGACGCCGCGCGTCAGTTCTTCTTCGGCTCCCAGTCCTTGTTCTTGTTGAGCCACCGCGTCCAGTCGGGCGCGGACTCGTGCTTCTCGCCGGTCAGCTTCTGCAGCGTCGCGTTCCACTTGCCGGCGATCCACTGCAGCGTGCGCGCCGCGTTCTGCGGGCCGAAGTCGATCGGGTCCTTCGGATTCGTCGACACCGGCTGCTTCGCCTTCATGTCGATCTCGCCGTAGCGGCTGATCAGGCGCTTGCAGACCTCGCGCGTCTGCTTGATCGGCATCTGGTCGTAGTTGCCGAGCGCTTCGCCGGCGGCGGCCGCGACTTCGTCGTCGGGCGAGCGCATCGCCTGCTCGAGCAGCCACTCGGGCTGGTCGTCGTCCTTCGTCTTGCCGATCGCCACGACGATCTGCGCGCGCAGGCCCGCATACTCGCGGCCGTTGATGCGCTCCTGCTCGAACGCCTTGCGAAGCGTAGCCGCCGCTTCCTTGCCGCAGTTGCCGAGCGCCTCCGCGGTGACGCGGTAGAGCTCGCACTTGTCCGCTGGCCGCACCGGCCCGAGCTTGAACACGTCGCCGAGCGCTGCGAGCGCGGTCTTCTGGTCCTTCGGGTTCTTGTCGGCGAAGTTCGTCGACAGCGCCGTGACGAGGTTCAGCGCGAGGAAGTCCTGGTCCATCGCGCGCGCCTTGACCATCGTGCGCAGTTGCGTCGCGTTGGCGGCGACCGCGGGGTCGATCGGCGGCGGCGACTTCTCGTCCTTCTTGGCGGCGCCCTTGTCTTGCGCGGTCGCGAGCGAGGCGAGCAGCAGGAAGGCGGTGACGGCGGCGCTGGATCGTTCCATGGCGCGGCAGTCTACCAGCCCGCGACCGAAGGCACGGCCACGCGGCCGTGCCAGGCTGGTCAGAGCGCCGCGCGGATGCGCTGGGCGACCGTCTCGGCGGTGAAACCGAAGTGCTCGGCGAGCTTCTTCGCGGGCGCGCTCGCGCCGAAACCGTCATGGCCGATGCAGCGGTCGAGCCTGCCGGTGAAGCGGCACCAGACCTCGGGCTTGCCCATCTCCAGCGCGAACACCGGAGCTTCGCCGAGCACGGCCTTCTGCCAAGCGGGCGGCTGCTCCAGGAACAGTTCGACGCACGGCATCGACACGACGCGGACGCGCGTTCCGGACTTCTGCAGCACGGCGCCCGCGTCGAGCGCGAGCGAGACCTCCGCGCCGGTCGCGATCAACGTCGCCTGGGTGCCGCCTTCGTCGCGCAGCACGTAGCCGCCGCGCAGCACGGCCGCCGTGTCGAAACCGGCTGTGCGCTGCAGCATCGGCAGGTTCTGGCGCGTCAACGACAGGCACACCGGGCCGTCGCGGCGAGACAGCGCGTGCGTCCAAGCCGCCGCGGTCTCGAGCGCATCGGCAGGGCGGAAGACGTGCACGTTCGGGATCAGGCGCAGCGACGCAAGTTGCTCGACCGGTTGGTGGGTCGGGCCGTCCTCGCCGACCATCAGGCTGTCGTGCGTGAACACGAACGTGACCGGTTGCTTCATCAGCGCCGCGAGCCGGATCGCGGGGCGCATGTAGTCGGCGAACACCAGGAACGTGCTGCCCATCGGCAGGAAGCCGCCGTGCAGCGCGAGGCCGTTCAGCAAGCCGCCCATGCCGTGCTCGCGGACTCCGAAGTGGAAGTTGCGGCCCGCGCGCTCCTTCGCCGTGAAGCTCGCGCTCTTCTTGATGCGCGTCTTCGTCGACGGATCGAGGTCGGCGCTGCCGCCGACCATCGAGGGCACGAGTTCCGCGGCCTTCTGGATCACGTTCCCCGACAGCACGCGCGTCGCGACCGACGGCACGTCGCCGGCGGCCTTCTGCAATTCGACGTAGAGGTTTGCTGGCACCGTGCGCGCGCGGAACGCGCGCCACTTCGCGGCGTGCTCGGGCTTCGACGTCTCCCAGGCGCGCTGCTCCTTGTTCCACTGATCGCGCAGGGCCTCGTTCTTCTGCGCGGCCGCGGCGAACACCGCCTTGCAGCGCGCGTCGACGAAGAACGCGTCCTGCGGCATGCCGAGCGCCTCCTTCGTCAGCTTGATCTCGTCGGCGCCGAGCGGCGAGCCGTGGACGTCGTGCGTGTCCTTCTTGTTGGGCGAGCCCTTGCCGATCGTCGTCTTGCAGCAGATCAGCGTGGGCTTGCCGCACGGGGTGACCGCGGACTGCAGCGCCGCGCGCACCTGCGCCATGTCGTGGCCGTCGCACTTCAGCACGCGCCAGCCGTAGGCCTCGAAGCGCTTCTGCGTGTCCTCGCTGAACGCGATGTCGGTGTGGCCTTCGATCGTGATGCCGTTGTCGTCCCAGAGGCAGACGAGGTTGTCGAGGCCGAGGTGGCCCGCGAGCGACGCCGACTCGTGGCTGATGCCTTCCATCAGGCAGCCGTCGCCGCAGATCGTGAAGACGCGGTTCTTCAGCAGCGCGTTGTCGTGTTGCGCGGCTTCCATCTGCGCCGCGATCGCCATGCCGACCGCGTTGCTGAAGCCCGCGCCGAGCGGTCCGGTCGTCGTCTCGACGCCCGCCGTCTCGCCGACTTCGGGATGGCCCGGCGTCTTGCTGTGCAGTTGGCGGAACTGCTTCAAGTCGTCCATCGACAGCTCGAAGCCCGACAGGTGCAGCAGCGAGTAGAGCAGCATCGAGCCGTGGCCCGCCGACAGCACGAAGCGGTCGCGGCCGACCCACAACGGGTCTTTGGCGCTCCAACGCACGAACTCCGTCCACAGCACGACTGCCGCGTCGGCCATTCCCATCGGCATGCCCGGATGGCCGGACTCGGCCTTCTGGACGGCGTCGATCGCGAGGCAACGGATCGTGTTGGCGGCGAGTTGGAGATCTGCGGCGGAAGTCATGGGTCGCGGAACCGTAGCGTGCAGCGACTGCGCGCGGAACGGAGTGGTGGAGGCAGCTGCGACGTCTTGCGAGCGCGAGTCGGGTAGCATGCGCCGATGGACTCCACCCGTCTGCATCGCGTGCGTTCCCGTCTGTGCGCAGTCGTCGGTCGCGTGGGCCTGCTCGCGTTGCTCGGCGCGAGCCTCGCCGCGCAGCAGTCGAGTCCGTCGCCGTTCGTGCGCACTTCGACGCTGCTGCTGCCCTGGCGCCAGGCCGAGCCTTATCTCGCAACGGTCGACTTCCCGAGTGGGCGACGCATGGCCGGCGAACTCGGGGTCGGCCACGGCTATCCCGAGCGCGACGCCGTCGTGCCCGAGTCGGTTGCGTTCCCGTTGCTGTCGATGGACGCGCTCGCCTCGATCCTTCAGGAACTCGGCTCCGTCGACGCGTCGAAGCTGCACGCGCTGCAAGGCGGGGAGCACCTGCTCGTGCGCGAGGAAGACGCGGCCGTCGTCGCGCGCCTGTGCCGCGAACTGGAGGCCGCGATGCCGCCCGAGGTCCGCTGCGAGTTCGAGGTCACGGTGCGGACGCGCGACGAGGCACGCGTCGTGATGCGGCGCGAAGTGCTCGCGCGCTCGGGACAACGGGCATGGGGGAGCGCGGTCGAGGACTCGATGGCCGTGACGGACTTCGAGGTCGAGATCGCGCAGGACGCGACGGCTGGCAATCCCGTGGTGCAGCGCGTCATGAGCGGCGCGATGGTCGCGGTTCGTCCTCTCGTCCTCGCTGGCGATCCACGGGGCTTCTTCGAGGTGCTGCTTCGCATCGTCGAGCGCGGGGACGAGGGCCTCGTCGACCTCGGCGAGACGACGAGCGGCTCGCTCGATCGCGCGCACCAGCGCGTGCGCGAACTCGGCGTCGTGCTGTCCGCGCGCGTCGGCGAGACCGTGACGCACCGGTTCGCCGGGCTCGACGGGTCCGCAGTCGAGCTGCGCATGACGCCGCGTTGGGCTGGGTTGCCTGCGACGGGCTCGGTCGGCGGCCGCGACTTCGAGTATGCGCCGCAGTGGCTCGACTACCGCGGCTACCGCTCGGTGGACCTGGATGCGGCGCAGTGGGTGGAGCTCGGCGCGTTCGAGCCGGATCGCCTGTCGTTCTCGGAGTCGCTCGAGCGCTCGCGCGTTGCCTTCTGGAAGGCAGGCCCGTCGGAGGGCGCGGTTGCCGTTGGCGACGCCGCCGTGCAGTTGCGGTTGTTCCAGCAGGCTCGCCACGCGGAACTCTCGCCGGTCGTCGTGCGCGTGGTCGCCTACGACGCCGCTGCCGGGCAGGATCCTGCGGCGGACGGCACGATGGCCGCCGCGAACCGGCTCGCGAGCGCCGAGGTCGCGACGCTTTCCGGCAGCTGGGTCGCGGCAACGAGCTACGAGGAGTTCTCGATCGTCGGCGACTGGGACGTCGAGGTCGCGCAGGGCTCGCGCATCGGCGATCCCAAGGTGCGTCGTCGCGCGGTCGGCGCGGCGCTCAACCTCCGTTGCACGAACGCGGGCGTCGAGATCGAGGGCGAGCTGTCGACGCGCGGCCCGATCGAGAGCCGCCGCATGCGCATCGGCCAAGGCAAGGTCGGGACTGCGAGCGCCAAGTCGTCGGACGCTCCGAGCTACGTCGTGCCGCCCGAGGTGGTGACGATCGAGTCCGTCAAGCGCTCGCGCCAGCCGCTGCAGATCCGCTTGCCGTTGCGCCGCGACCAGCCTGCGGTGTTCCGCGCGACCACTCCGTTCCTGCCGCAAGGTCGCGAGCTCGTCGTCACGGCGCAGCGACTCGACGGCTGATCGCTCGAGCCGCTTGCGTCGCGTTCAGTGCCCTTCGCGCACCGCGTTCACGTTCCACTTCGGGATCGCGATGAGGACCTCGCCGTCCTTCGGCATCGACTCGAGCTTCGCCTGGCACGCGAGCCGCGAGTCGAGGCCGGAGTCGCGCGCTTCGTCGAGCTGGTCGAGTTCGTCCTCGCTCGGTTCCGACAGGCAGTCGAAGCCTTGGCGCACGCGCACGTGGCACGTCGAGCACGCGCAGACGCCGCCGCATGCGTGGTCGATCGCGAGGCCTTGGTCCATCGCGGCGTCGAGGATCGACTGGCCGAGCGCGAGGGTGAAGGTGCGCGCGTCGCCGTCGACGCGGAGCTTGGCGGTCTCGGTCATGCTTCGCTGGCGGGGGTGTTCTTCTGCGCGGACTGTTCCTCGGTCAACGCGCGTTGCACGGCGGAACTGATCACGTCGTCGGCGATCGTCGCGGTCAGCTTGCTCAACTCGTCGCAGGCGGCCTTGAGCTGGGCGGCGTCGGCGTGGGCGTGCAGGAGCTTCTCGAGCGCGCGCGCCGACTTCTGCACGGAGAAGGTCTGGTCGGGCGGGAGCGCCGCGAGTTGCAGGGCCTTCCTCGTGCCCGTGACCATCGCCTGCGCTTTGTTCCGGATGTCGATCTGTTCGCGCGCGACGTAGTCCTTCTGCGCGTTCTCGATCGAGTCGAGCATCATGCGCCGCACTTCGTCGCGCGAGAGGCCGAACGTCGGCACGACCTGGATGGACGCCTCGTGGCCCGTGCGCTTCTCCGTCGCGGTCACGCGCAGCACGCCGTCGGCGTCGACGAGGAAGTGCACGGCGATGCGCGGCAAACCCGCGGGCATCGGCGGCAACCCGTGCAGCGTGAAGCTGCCGAGCTTGCGGCAGTCCTGCGCGAGCTCGCGTTCGCCTTGGTAGATGTTGAGCACGACGGCCGTCTGGCCGTCGACTGCGGTCGAGAACTCCTCGGTCGCCGACGTCGGGATCGTGCTGTTGCGCAGGATCAGCTTCTGCATCGCGCCGCCGAGCGTCTCGATGCCGAGCGACAACGGGATCACGTCCAGCAACAGCAGCGACTTGTCGTTGCCCGCGAGCACGTCCGCCTGGATCGCGGCGCCGAGCGCCACGGCGAGGTCCGGGTCGACACCCGTGTGCGGCGTGCGTCCGAGCGCCTGCTCGAGCCGCTTCTGCACGAACGGGATGCGCGTGCTGCCGCCGACCAGCACGACGTCGTCGATCGCGTCGGCCGCCACGCGCGCGTCGGCGAGCGCGCGCTCGACGCAGGCGATGGTGCGCTCGACGAGCGGCGCGATGAGGTGTTCGAAGTCGGCGCGCGCGATCTCGATCGCGATCGGCCCGCGGCCGTCGAGCTCGAGCTGCAGCGTGGCCTTCTCGCGCGTCGAGAGCTGGATCTTGAGGCCCTCGGCCGCGGCGCGAACGGCCTGCAGCACGTAGGCGTCGTGCGCGGACGCGCCGGCCGCCGCGAGGATGCGCTCGACGAGCAGCTGGTCGAAGTCGTCGCCGCCGAGATGCGTGTCGCCCGCGGTCGAGAGCACGCGGAACACGCCCTCGTCGATCTGCAGCACGGACACGTCGAACGTGCCGCCGCCGAGGTCGTAGACGAGCACCGTGCCGTCCTTGCTGCCGTCGATGCCGTAGGCCAGCGATGCCGCGGTCGGCTCGTTGACGATGCGCAGGCACTCGAGTCCCGCGAGTTGCGCCGCGTCGCGCGTGGCCTGGCGCTGGCTGTCGTCGAACCACGCGGGAACGGTGATCACCGCCGCGTCGACGGTCTGTCCGAGCGCTTGTTCCGCGGTTGCCTTCACTTCGCGCAACACGACCGCAGCGACCTGCTCGGGCGCTAGGTCGCGGCCCGCGATCGCGATGCGCGCGAGGTCGCGTTCGCCGCGATGCACGTGGTAGGGGAGCATCTGCGCTTCGCGGTCGATCTCGGGGCCGGCGCGTCCGATCAGTCGCTTGGACGAGAACACGGTCCGGTCCGGGAACTCGAGGCGCAGCGCCTTCGCGGCGCGCCCGACGATCGTGCGGCCGTCCGGGTGGTAGCAGACGATGCTCGGGATCAGCGCTTCGCCGTCGCGGTCGCGCAGCACGCGCGCGCCCTTGCCGGCGCGGATCGCCGCGAGCGAGTTCGTGGTTCCGAGGTCGATGCCGATGACGAGGCGCGGCTTCTTTGCGGGATCGGTCATCAGCGGCCGGCGAGGATGCGGTCTTCGAGGTCGAGGAGGGCTTTGCGCACGTAGCGGCTCTCGTGGAGGCGACGCGCTGCGGTGGCATGGTCGCCGTCGGCGCACGCGCGCGCCAGTTCGGCGAACACGTCGTCGCAGGTCGTCTGCAAGCGGCTCTTCAGGTTCGCCAACTCGGCGCCTTCCGCGAACGCCACTTCTTCCGCGAGCTCGAGAGCAGTCGCGAGGAACTCGGGGTCGAGCGCGCGGTTCTGCGTCATCGCGTCCGGCGCGCGCAGCCCGATCAGCGCCGCGGCGCGTTCCCAGCGGTCGGACAGCACGCGCCAGCTGTCGTTGATCTCGGCCGAACGCGCGAGGACCGCGGCGCAGTCCGCGGCGCCTTCGGCGCGATGGAGGTCGGGGTGGCACTCGCGCGAGAGCTGCAGATAGCGGCGCTCCAACGCGCGCGGGTCGAGGTCCAGGCGGTGCTCGACGCCGAACACGGCGAACGGATCGAGACCGGTGGGACCTTTCATCGGCAAGGCTCTTGGGTCAGGCCGAGAACGACGTCCCGCAGCCGCAGGTGCCGGTCGCTTGCGGGTTCTTGAACTGGAACCCGCGGTCGAGGAGGCCGTCGTTGAAGTCGAGGATCGTGCCGCCCATGAAGAACTCGCTCTTCTTGTCGACCACGACGCGGACGCCGTGCTGTTCGAACGTGAGGTCGAACTCGGTCGGGCCGGCCTGGTCGAAGTCGAGCACGTAGGAGAACCCGGAGCAGCCGCCGCCCTTGGCGCCGACGCGGACCCAGCAGTCCGCCGGCAGCTTGTGCTCGGCGATGACGCGCAGGATCTCCTTCGCGGCGCGCTCGGTCACATGGACGCCGCGGCCGGGCTTCGGCTGCGTGTCGGTCGCGGGCGTGGTCGTCGTGGTGTTCTCGCTCATGGTTCGCCTCAGGCCTTCGCGGCGGTTTCGTGCGTCGCCGCCTGCTTCTTGCGCCAGTCCTCGATCGCAGCCTTGATCGCGTCTTCGGCGAGCACGCTGCAGTGGATCTTCACCGGCGGCAGCGCGAGCTCCTGGACGATCTGCGTGTTCTTGATCTTCTCGGCCTGGTCCACCGTGCTGCCCTTCAGCCATTCGGTGGCCAGCGACGACGACGCGATCGCCGAGCCGCAACCGTAGGTCTTGAACTTGGCGTCGAGGATCGTGCCGTCGTTCGCGACCTTGATCTGGAGCTTCATCACGTCGCCGCACTCGGGAGCGCCGACGACGCCGGTGCCGACGTCAGGGGCGTTCTTGTCGAGGGAACCGACGTTGCGCGGGTTCTGGTAGTGGTCGAGGACCTTGTCGCTGTAGGCCATGGCTGTTCGGGCGGGTCGTTCGTTCGTCGGACGTAGGGTTGCGGTTTCCGGGGACTAGTGCGCAGTCCACTTCACCTGGCTGAGGTCGATGCCCTCTTGGACCATCTCCCACAGCGGCGACATCTCGCGCAGGCGCGTGACTTCGTGGACGACGCGGTCGGCTGCGAAGTCGACCTCGGCTTCGGTCGTGAATCGGCCGAGCGAGAAGCGGATCGAGCTGTGCGCGAGTTCGTCGCCGAGGCCGAGGCCCTTGAGCACGTAGCTCGGCTCGAGGCTCGCGGAAGTGCACGCGGAGCCGGACGACACGGCGATCTCCTTGATGCCCATGATCAGCGACTCGCCTTCCACGTAGGGGAAGGACACGTTCGCGAGGTGGGGCAGGCGGTGCGCCACGTCGCCGTTCACGACGCAGTCGGGCAGGCTCTTCTTCAGTCGTGCCTCGAGTCGGTCGCGGAGCCGGCGGAGTCGCTCGATCTCCTGCGCCATCTCGGTGCGCGCGATCTCGGCCGCTGCGCCCATGCCGACGATGCCGGTCACGTTCAGCGTGCCCGAGCGCATGCCGCGCTCGTGGCCGCCGCCGTCCATCTGCGCGGCGAGGCGCACGCGCGGGTTCTTGCGGCGCACGTAGAGCGCGCCGACACCCTTCGGGCCGTAGAACTTGTGCGCCGACAGCGACATCAGGTCGACGTGCTGGGCCTCGACGTCGAGTTCCATGCGGCCCGGCGCCTGCGTCGCGTCGGTGTGGAACAGCACGCCCTTCTGCTTGCAGAGCGCGCCGATCTCCTTCAGCGGATGGATCGTGCCGATCTCGTTGTTCGCCGCCATCAGCGAGACGAGCAGCGTCTTCTCGGTCATCGCCGCGCTGAGTTGCGCGAGGTCGACGCGGCCTTGCCGGTCGACGGGCAGCCACGTGACCTCGAAGCCCTGGCTCTCCAGGTGCTTCATCGGGTCGAGCACGGCCTTGTGCTCCGTGATCGCCGTGATCAGGTGGTTGCCCTTCTCGCGGTACATCTCGGCAACGCCCTTGATCGCGAGGTTGTTCGCCTCGGTCGAGCCGCTCGTCCAGAGCACCTCCTTCGGGTGCGCGTGGATGAGTTCCGCGACCTGCTCGCGCGCGCGCTCGACGGCAGCTTCTGCCGTCCAGCCGAACGAGTGGCTGCGGCTCGCGGAGTTGCCGAACGACTCGGTGAAGTACGGCAGCATGCGCTCGACCACGCGCGGGTCGCACGGGGTCGTGGCGCTGTAGTCGAGGTAGACGGGGTTCTTCATCAGTGGGTGGCGGCGAACTTCGCCGGAGCGGTCGAGACGAGCGTGGCGGGGCAACCCGACAGGCCGCACATCTCGGCGAGGGTGATCTGCTCGAAGAGGTTGCCGATGCGCTCGTGGACGATGCGCATCGGGTTCTTCGTGGGGCAGAAGGCGATCAGGTTGCAGTGGTGGTCGAGGCCGGTGTCGAGGCTGCCGTCCGGGCGGAGGCAGTCGACGAGGTTGAGGGGACCGTCGACGACGCTGAGGATCGCGCCGAGCGTGATCGCGTCGGGCGCCTTCTTGAGCCGGTAGCCGCCCTTCAGACCGCGCACCGACTCCAGCATCCCGCCCTTGGCAAACCGCTTGAGCAAGTTCGCGACGACGGACTTGTTGAGGTGGGCCTGCAGCGCGATCTCGTGGGCGCTCACGACGGCAGCGCTGGCGGGGCCGCCCGGATACGCGCCTTGCCGGGCGATGGCGCCCAGCAGGAACACGGCGTAGTCGGCTTTCTTGGAGATGCGCAGCATCGGCGGTTGCGGCCCGGACTCGGGTGAGCGGCGGAAAATAGGTCTGGTTTGGTGCTCATTACAAGCTAACGGAGTGAAAAAGCCCCACAAGTGGGCACATTCATGGACCTGCCGGCGCCGCCGGCGCGACGAACGACATGACCGAAGCCGAAGCCCTGCTCGATCGCCTCCTTGCCGCCGGACCGTTCCGCCGGACCGAAGCCCCCTATGCGCTGCTCTCCGTCGCCGGCCGCGACGCCGCCGACTTCCTGCAGCGGTTGTGCAGCCAGGACGTGAAATCGCTGCCCGAGGGCTCGACGGCTCCGGCTGCGTTCCTCGACGCGAAGGGCAAGGTCGTCGCCACCTGCCTGCTGCAGCGCGTGCGGCAAGGCGAGGACGACGTGTTCTGGATCGACACGCAGGCAGCGCAGCGCGATCGGCTCTCGCAACTGCTGGAGCGCTACCACTTCACCGAGAAGCTTGTGATCTCGACGGCCGGTCCCGGCCAGCCCGTGTGCGAGGAGTGGGTCGGTGCTGTGGGCGCAGCGGAGCCTCCACGCGGCGGCGCGGTGGTCTTCGCGTGGACGCGCGGCGGCGTGCAGTTCGTGCGTCGGCATGCATCGCGTGGCGACGTGCTGCCGACGTGGGACGGCGCAGTGCTCGACGCCGACCGCGCCGACTGCATGCAGATGGCGGCCGGAATCGTCTCGGTCGGCGTCGACACCGAGGCCACGACGCTCGCGCTCGAAGCGTTCCTCGACGACCACTGCTCGACGACGAAGGGCTGCTACACGGGCCAGGAGATCGTCGCCCGCATCCACACCTACGGGCACACCAACCGCGCGTTGTGCCTGCTCGAACTGTCGAGCGGCCCGCGCATCGTCGCGCCGGTCGTGTTGCACGAGTGCGAAGACGACCTGCCGGTGGGACGCGTGATGCGCGCTGTGCCGCAGCCCGGTTCGGACTTGCGGCTCGGGCTCGGCTACCTGCCGAAGGACTACCAGCAGCAAGGCGCGAAGCTGCGGCTGGCCGGCGGCGGCGACGCCGTCGTCGTGCGCGCGTTCGTCGCGGCGGAGTGATCGCCGCGGCTCCGTCCGCTTCGCAGCCTTGCGGTTGCGTTCGCGCGCCGGATGGGCTTATCAGCCAGCCTGGGAATGCGCGCTGCGCGGCGCATCCTGGCCGCAGCCGTGCTGCGGTTGCGTGCCGGTGCGCAGCGGGCCAGCCCGCGCCGCGCGCATCTGCGTCGTCGCGCGCAGCCACGGCCTTCCGAACCACGCCATGAACCAAGACTCCCTCGTGTTGCCGTGCGGGTCCTGCGGGACGAAGAACCGCGTGCCAAGGTCCCGACTGTCGGACGTTCCGGTCTGCGCGTCCTGCAAGGAGCGGCTGCTCACCGAGCATCCGGTCGCGCTCACGTCCGCTTCGTTCGGGCCCTACGTCGCGTCGTCCTCGTTGCCGGTCGTCGTCGACTTCTGGGCCTCGTGGTGCGGGCCGTGTCGCATGATGGCGCCGCACTTCGAAGGCGCGGCGCGCGCGATGGCGGGGCAGGCGCAGTTCGCGAAGGTCGACACCGAGGCGCATCCGGACGTCGCTGCGCCGTTCTCGATCCGCGGCATCCCCACGCTGATCCTGTTCGTCGGCGGACGCGAGGTCGCGCGCCAGAGCGGAGCGATGCAGCAGCCGCAGATCGAGGCGTGGATCCGGCGCCAGATCGGCTGATCGGGCGCGCTGCCGCTACTTGGGGCCGCTCGCGAGCACGACGTAGGCCTTTGCGTCAGTAGTCGTCATCGACAGCGACTGCACGGCGCCGCATGCGTGCACGACGGCGTCGCCTTCGACGACGAGGCTCGTCTCGCCGATGCGCAGCGTGACCTTCGCCGACGAGCGCACGAACACGAGCGCTTCGCAGACGGACGCGGGCAACGGCAACTGCGTCACGTCGAACGTCGATTGCTCCGGCACGACACACTCGTCGACGACGAGCGTCTCCGCCTTGTAGTCGGCGGCGAACACGCGCTCGACGCGGACGGGGCCGCACTGCAATTGCGCGATGCGGCGCGGAGGCAGCGACTCGGCGGCGGTGGGGAACGACTCGGCGGGCATCCATTCGCCGCGCGTCGGGTCGAAGGACTTGCCGCTGCCAGCCAGTTGCAGCAGCGGGCTCTGCCGAAGGGCCTCGCGACCGGTCGCCTGCGGCGCGGGCGGCTTCTTGGCCTCGACGAGCAGGATCTCGCCGCTGCCGTTCCCTGCGGCGAACTCGGTGCGCGGCGGCAGGAACACTGCGACAGGCCTGCCCGCGAACGGCTCGGTGCGCGCGCCGCGGCTCTGCCATTGCGTGTGGCCGCCGCGGAGGTCGAACGTGCCGGTCACCACGAGCGCGCAGGTCTCGCCGTTGCCGGTCGTGACCACGAGGTCCGAGGCGACGCGCGCGATCGCGAGGCTGGTCAGCCGCGAGCCTTCCGCGGCGCGGGCGACGAGGAGCGGGCCTTCTTCCGCGAACGCGAGCTTGCGAAGCGAGCTCACTTGCCTGCCTCCGTCGGATCGTCGCCGTCGAGCTTCGCGCCGTCGGCGCGGCGGATGTCGGCGCGCTTCATGAGGTCCTTGGTGAACTCCTCGACGAGCGATTCGCGCATGCGCGCGATGATCGCGTCGTCGTCGAGGTTCGGTTCGACGCCGAGGACCTTCACGATGTAGCAGCCGTCGGCTGCGCGCACGACGTCCGAGACTCCGCCCTGCGCCAGTTGCCACGCGGCCGCGAGCACGGGCTCGGGCAGGTCGCGGCCCTTGCGCGCGACCCAGCCGCAGTCGCCGCCGCGCATCTTGGTGCCCGGGTCCTCGCTCTCGATGCGGGCGACGTTCGCGAACGGCTCCGTCTCGAGCCGCTTCTTCGCGGCCGCGAGCTGCTCCTCGGCCTTCTCGAAGTCCTTCGTCACGATCGCGTTCGGTTCCTCGAGTGCGCGCACGAACAGGATCGCGAGGTTGCGTCGCGGTCCGAAGCGCATGAGCTCCTCGTCGCGGTCGCTCGCGAGCCGGGCCAGCAATTGCTGACGCGGGTGCAGCTTGGCTATGAGCTTCTTCTGCAGCGTCTGCGCGCGGAACACGCGCGACTGCGCGAGCCACTCGGGCGTGAGGCCCTGCGCGCGCAGCAGTTGCTCGAACGAGAGCCCGCCGTAGCGCGGGTCCTTGTCGGCCATGGTGCGGCGCAGCTCCAGTTCGCGCTGCAGGTCCTCGGGCGTCGCTTCGACGCCGTTCTCGCGCGCCGCCTGTTCGATGCCGTCGAGCGCCACGACCTGGCGCACGAACTTGTCGAGCTCGTCGCGGTCGCTGCTGCGCAGCAGCAGCATGCCGAGCGCGAGCAGCGGCAATCCGTCCTCGCCGATCTTCGCCGCCGTGCCGAGCGGGAGCTGGTCCGGGTCGTCGACGATCCTCTCGCGTTCGCGCGCTTCCTTGACCCAGAGCTCCAGCATCGCCGGGCTGACTTCCTCGTCGGCTCCGAGCGAGAGTTCGCGGCGCACGATCTGCTCGTGCGCCAGGTCGATGGCGAGGTAGTCGAGCAGCACCTGCTCGCCTGTGTTCACGAAGCTCGGTTCCTTGTCGAGGTCGCGGCCCGCGGCCTTCAGCTGCGCCTTCAGTTCGCTCCAGCGCTGTTGCACCGTCTCCTTCGTCGGCCAGACCCCGGCCTTCACGGCGGCGCGTCGCACGAGCTCGGACTTCACGAGCTGCGCGCATGCGGCGCGGCCGTCGTCCTTGCGCCGCAGGTGGAACGCCATCTCGAGCGCGACGTCGCCGCGCGTGACGATGCGTTCGCCCTTCGTGCTCGTGTAGCGGGCCAGCGGAGCCGACACGTCCGCCGAATCGACGGCGACCGGGGTCGCCTGCGCCGTCGCGATGCGTAGCAGGAGAACGGCTGTGGCGAGGCGGGGGAGGCTGCTTGCGAGGATGGGGCCCGTCGGCATGGGCGCGGACGATGCCACGTCACAGCGCGCCCGGCAAACACCGCGCATCGCGCGCCGCCTCCGGACTTCGCGCGGCGAGTCGCCGCGCGAGGGCTTCAGGCGGGCTGCAGCGAGGCCGCGGCCGTCGTGGTCGAGCTGAACGCGAAGTCGCCGTTCTTCACCCGGACCGTGATCGTCGAGCCGGCGCCCAGGTCGTTGTCGAGGATGAGCTCCGTGATCGGGTCCTCGATGCGACGCTTCAAGAGGCGCTTCAGTTCGCGCGCGCCGTATTCCTCGGAGAAACCGAGCTTGGCGAGCTGGACGCGGACGCCCGGGGAGAACGTGATGCCGATGCCGCGCTTCTTCAGCAGGTCCGACACCTCGCGGAGCATGTTGCCCGCGATGCGCTCGCAGACCTTCACGTCCAGCGGGTTGAACATCACGATCTCGTCGATGCGGTTGATGAACTCCGGCCGGAAGAAGTCGCGCAGCGCTTCTTGCGTCACGGAACGCAGGTCGACGTCCTTGATGCTCTGGCGCTTGCTCGCAGCCGAGAAGCCCATGCGCGTGCGGATCGAGTCGATCTTCTCGATGCCCAGGTTGCTGGTCATCAGGATCAGCGCCTGGTGGAACGCGACCGTCTGGCCCTTGCTGTCCGTGATGATGCCCTCGTCGAGCAACTGCAGCAGCAGGTTGTGGACCTTGTAGTGCGCCTTCTCGACCTCGTCGAAGAGCACGACGCAGTTCGGCCGCTTCTTGACCGCTTCGGTCAGCATGCCGCCTTCGTTGTGTCCGATGTAGCCGGGCGGGGCGCCGATCAGCTTCGCGTACTCGTGCGGCAGCGCGTATTCGCTGCAGTCGACGCGGATCATCGCGTTCGGGTCGTCGAACAGGTTGCGCGCCAGCGCCTTCGCCAGCTCCGTCTTGCCCGTGCCCGTGCGGCCGACCAGCAGGAACGTGCCGATCGGGCTGCTCGGGCGCTTCAGCCCGACCGCGGCCTTCTTGACCGCGCGCGTGAGCGAGCAGATCGCCTCGTCCTGGCCGATGATCTGCGACTTCAGCGTGCGCTCGAGGTTGTTCACCCGGCGGTAGAGCTGCTGGCGCGCCGCATCGCTGCCCGGACGGGCTTCGAACGGGTCGGCGGCCTGCGCCTTCTCGGTCGTGGCGCCGGTCGGCGACGGGATGCTCACCTGGTGGATCTCCAGCGACGGGTTGACGTCGATGCAGATCTGGTAGAGCAACTCCTCGACGATCTCGAGGTCGTAGTCCTCGTCCATCTTGCCGATGGCGCCGAGGATCTCGTTCTCGAAGGTCGGAACGCAGGAGCGCACCACGCGATCGCGGTAGCTCGCCTTGTTCGTGACCTGGGACGAATGGAGCTCGGCGAGGAGATCCTCGGAACAGCAACGAACCTTGATGAACTCGTCGATCAAATCGAAGTACTTGATGACAAAGCTCGCGTCTGGATGCTTCACGTGTCCACTCCCAACAAGGCGACGAGCCCCTCATCGGAGCAAACCCCGCTCGGACTTGACGGTTGACCAGGGTGGATTTCGTCGGATTCTTCCCATGCGAGCGCGGTCGCGATGAACCAGGACCTCAAGCTGCTCGCCCTGCTCGTCCACCGCGGGATGTGTCCGGCGGACGCCGCGAAGCAGGCGCTCCAGTCCGGCGACCCCGGCCGATGGCTCGTCCAGCGCGGCATCTGCTCGCAGGCGCAGTGGGAGGAGTGGCGGGCGACCGAGGGGGGCAGCCGACCGAAGCTGTCGCGCTACGAGATCCTCGAGATGTTGGGCGAAGGCGCGACGGCGCGCGTCTTCCGAGCCATCGACAAGACGGACCAACGACGCGTCGCGTTGAAGGTGCTGCGCAGCGAGCTCGGGACCGACAAGGCGAAGGTCGAGACCTTCGTGCGCGAAGCGAAGCTGCTGCAGGACATCGCGCACCCGCAGGTCGTGAAGGGTCTGCGCGTCGCGCGCGAAGGCGACACGTTCTACTTCGCGATGGAAGAGCTGCCCGGCGTCTGCCTGCAGGACGCGCTGCGCGACCAGGGCCGCTTCGACGAGGAGACTGCGCTCGCCATCACCGCCGACATCGCGATGGCGCTGTCGGCGCTGCACCAACGCGGTCTCGTCCACCGCGACGTGAAGCCCGGCAACGTGATCTGGTCCAAGGAGCGCGGCGGCGTGCTAATCGACCTCGGCTTCGCGGTGCAAGGCGCAGCCGCGCGGTCCGAGGATACGACGGCGGGCACGGTGCACTACATCGCGCCCGAGCAGGCGCGCGGCAGCGAAGGCCTCGACGTGCGCGCCGACATCTACGCGCTGGGCGCGACGCTCTACCACCTCGTCACCGGCTCGCTGCCGTTCGACGGCGGCTCGAGCGAGGACGTGCTGCGCAAGCAGGTGCTGGAGTCGCTGTCGGGCGAACGGATCCGCGCGCTCGCGCTGTCGCCGCAGGTCCACTACTTCGTCGAGAAGATGATGGCGAAGGAGCGCGAGATCCGGTTCCAGGACCCGGCGCAGCTCGCGCGCGACGTGCGCGCGTGGCTCGAGGCGCGGCGCGCGCAGCGTGAACTCGAAGCGCAGGACGAGGCGGGCTCCCGATTGTCCTCGCTGCGTCGTCGTCGTCGGAGCTGACCGTGCGTCGCGAAGAAGGGTTCCCGTTCTCGTTCTCGTGCCTGCGCTCGGGCAACTGCTGCTCGATCCCCGGCGGCTTCGTGCGCGTCACGGAGGACGAGGCGAAGTCGATCGCAGCGACGCTCGGCATCGAGGTCGCGGCCTTCTACTCGCGCTACGTGCAACCGGACGGCCGCACGCTGCGCGACGGCTTCGGCACGCGGTGCGTGTTCCTCGCCGACGGGCGCGAGGCAGCGTGCACGATCTACGACGCGCGTCCGAGGAAGTGCCGCGAGTGGCCGTTCTGGCCCGAGCTCAAGACCGACGCGAAGCTGCTCGAGCTCGTGTTGCGCACGTGCCCCGGCATCCGCCGCGACGACGAGTGATCGTCGCGGGCGCTGGCGTCGCGGTCAGCGCTCGACCTTGCGCCAACGGCGGCGGTCGAGGTCGACGTTGCGCTCGGACAGGTCGCTCGCGCACTCGACGTCGGCGGTGAGCCGGTTCTTGGTCGCGTGCACGCGCCGCACGCAGCAGAGGCCGAGTCCCTGCACCTCGATCCAGTCGCCTCGCTGCACGGGCAAGGCGTCGATGCTCGCGGCTGCGACCGGCGCGATGCGCTCGCGGCGCGGCGGCAGTCGCTCGTCCATCCAGCGCGAAGAGTCGGCGCACAGGTCGCAGCTGCCGCACGGCGCGTCCTGCGCGAAGCCGAAGTGTTCGTGGATCGTCCGTTTGCGGCACGTGCTCGCCGATGCGTAGCGGACCATCGCGAGCAGGCCTTCGAGATCGTGCCGCCGCTTGTCGTCGGGCAGCCACTCTTCCGCTTCGTCCACGGTCGGCATGCGCACGAACGCGAGGTCCTTGCCGAGGTCGCCCGTGACGCAGCCCCAGGTCCGCAGGATGCGCAGGCACGTGTCGACGCGGCCGTCGCGACGGTTCTTGCCGAAGAACACGCCGACGAGGTCGTCGCGGTCGAGCGCGTGGATGCGATCGCCGAGTCCCTCGAGGTGCGCGGCCACCTGCAACAGCAGTTCGCTGGTCGGGTTGGCCCATTCGACGAAGTTGCGCTGGATCTGCAGGTCCTCGTCGTGCCACAGCAGTTCGCAGAACGACCCCTGCCCGTCGCGTCCCGCGCGGCCGATCTCCTGGTAGTAGGCCTCCAGAGTGCGCGGGATCTGCCAGTGGAGGATCGCGCGGATGTCGCTCTTGTCGACGCCCATGCCGAACGCGTTCGTCGCGAGGATCAGCGCGTCCTTGCTCTGCTCGAACGCGCGCTGCTGCGTCTTGCGTTCGTGCGCCGAGAGGTCGCCGTGGTAGACGAGCGGCTTGTGCCCGAGTCGCTGCAGCAGCGACTCGGTGCGCAGCAGGTCGCCGATCAGCGCGAAGTAGACGATCGCCGGGCCGCCGGTGCGTTCGAGGACCGTCTCCGCGCGCGCGAGCTTCTCCTCGTCGCCGCGGCACTCCGTGACGGACGCGAACAGGTTGTCGCGCTCGATGCCGGTGTGGAACAGCGGCGCGTCCTGCAGCGACAGCGCCTCGCGCACGTCCTGCTGCACCTCGGGCGTCGCGGTCGCGGTCAGCGCGAGGCACGGCGGGTTGCCGAGCGCCCTGCGCACGGCCCCGAGTTGGAGGTAGTCGGGGCGGAAGTCGTGGCCCCAGTGGCTCACGCAGTGCGTCTCGTCGACGGCCATGCGCGCGATGCGCGCGGACTTCGCCCAGTCGAGGAAGCCGGGCACGCGGAACCGCTCGGGGGTCACGTAGAGCAGTCGGACCTCGCCGCGCGCGCAGGCCTCGAGCCGCGCCTCGCGTTCGTGCCGTTCGCACAGGCTGTGCACGCACACCGCGGGGATGCCCTTCCGCTGCAATCCTGCGACCTGGTCCTCCATGAGCGCGATGAGCGGGCTCACGACGATCGTCAGTCCTTCGCCGAGCAGCGCGGGCAGCTGGTAGCACAGCGACTTGCCTTCGCCCGTCGCCATGACCACGAGCGCCGAACCGCCGGCGAGGAAGTGGCGCACGACGGCCTCCTGCTCGCCGCGGAAGGACGAGAAGCCGAAGCGGCGCTGCAGTTCTGCGAGGACAGGATCGTCGGTCACGCGCCCTACACTACACGGGCGGCGCGCATCGTCCGTACGGCGTCGTTACGCTGCGGCCATGGTCCGAGTCGTCCTGCTCCGCGTCCTCGCTGCGCTGTCGTTGTCGTTTGCCGCCGCGCTCGCGCAGGACGACGAGGGCGGCGCCGCGATGCGGCAGCAGGCGCTGCTCGCGCTCGCGCAGCAGATCCGCGAGAACGACGGCAAGCTGCGCGAGGCGAGGTCCGCCGTCCCGCGCGATCCGCAGGCCATCTCCGACCTGGAGCGGGCCGATGCCGACCTGCGCGACCGCCTCGCGGGGCTCGCCACCGGCCTGGACGTGGCGCAGGTGCGTTCGCCGAAGGTCGAGGACTACGAGCTGCAGAAGGAGGTCACGCGCCTGCTGCAGCCTTTGGTCCGCGCGCTCTCGGATGCCACCGAGGCTCCGCGGCAGATCCAGGCGCTGCAGGGGCAGCGCGAGCAGGCCGTGCAGCAACTGCAGGACGCAGAGAGCATCGTGAAGGGGCTGGAGGCGACGTTGCGCGAACAGGAGGAGCAAGGCGCCGACCAGGCGGTGCGCGACGAACTCCGCGCTGCGCTCGGACGCTGGCGACAGTTCGCGGCGAGCCTCAAGGAAGAGACGATCGTGCTCGGCGCACAGCTCGAGTCGCTCGAACGCTCGCGCGCGCCGGTCGCGGAGACGGTGCAGAACGCTGTCGCGACCTTCGTGCGCCGTCGCGGCTTCAGCATCGTGCTGGCGCTCGGCTCTGCGGCGCTCGTGGTGTTCGTGCTGCGCAGCGTGCACCGCGGGCTCGCGCGCCTTGCGCAACGCAGCAAGCGGGCGCTGCCGTTGCGGTTGTTCGAAGTCGGCTCCCAGGCGCTCGCGCTGCTCGGCGCGGCGTTCGCAGTCGTGCTCGTGTTCTACCTGCGCGGCGACTTCGAGCTGTTGGCGCTCGTGATCGTGTTCTTCCTCGGGCTCGGGTGGGCGATGTCCAAGTCGCTGCCGTCGTTGATGGAGCAGCTCCGCTTGCTGTTCAACGCGGGCGCCGTCCGCGAAGGCGAGCGCATCGTGGTGGACGGGTTGCCGTATCGCGTCGACGCGCTCCGGTTGCACTGCCGGCTCGCCAATCCCGACCTCGAGGGCGGCGTGCTTCGTGTGCCGTTGCGCGACCTCGTCGGCAAGAACTCGCGCCGCTCGGCGCCCGAGGAGCCGTGGTTCCCGACGCCGGCGGGGGACTGGGCCCTGTTCCCGGACGGCCGTTACGGCCTCGTCGAGACCGCGACGCCGGAGCGCGTGGTGGTCCGCATCGACGGCACGCCGCGCCACTACCGCACGCAGGACTACCTCGGCCAGCAGCCAGCGAACCTCTCGCGCGGCTTCGTGCTCTACGTGCCGTTCGGCGTGGACTACCGGCACCAGCGCGAGGCGACCACCGCGGTCCCCGAACGGTTCCGGCAGGCGCTCGAAGGTGCGCTGCCGGCGATTCCGGGTGGCGCGTTCGCGCAGTCGATCGCGGTGGAGTTCCAGAATGCCGCCGCGTCGTCGCTCGACCTCGTGGCGGTGGTCCGGTTCTCGGGCGAGGCGGCACAGCACTTCGGCACCCTGCGTCGCGCGATCGCGGCGGCGCTCGTCGACGCGAGCACGAAGCACGGCTACGCGATCCCGTTCCCGCAGGTGACCGTGCACCGCGGCGAGGCCTCGTGATCGGTCGCTCCGAGGGAACGGCGCGGTTCCTGTAACCGGGCGGCCGTTCCGCGCACTGATGCGGCATGACGACTGCCGCACCCGAAACGGAACTCCAGGACCAGGATCGCTACGGCCCGCGCGAGCGCATCGTGCAGCTCGGCGAGATGCGCCTCTCCGACGCAGAGTGCCTCGCGTTGTTGCTGCGCACCGGCCAGCGCGGCGAGACCGCGGAGCAGATGGCGCACCGCCTGCTCCGGCGGTTCGGCGGTCTCGCCAACCTGGCCGAGGCCCCGGTCCGCGAGATCGGCGGCGAGAAGGGCGTCGGCGCGGTGCGCGCCGCGGCGCTCGGCGCGGCGTTCGGCGTCGCGCGGCGGCTGGCCGAGGTGCGCATCCGGCCCGGCGCCTCCGTGCGGTCGGGACGCGACGTCGCGACGGTCGTGCGCGAGTCCGTGCGCGGCGCGCGACGCGAGACGTTCTTCGCGCTGTTGCTCGACGCGCGTCGCCGGATCCTGTCGTTGCGCGTGGTGAGCCAGGGCAGCGCGGACTCCGCGCTCGTGCACCCGCGCGAGGTCTTCTCGCCCGCGGTGCGCGAAGGCGCGTGCGCGATCGTGGTGGCGCACAACCACCCGAGCGGTGATCCCACGCCGAGCGCGGAGGATCGCGACGTGACTGAGCGCCTGCGCCGCGCAGGCGCGCTGCTGGGCATCGCACTGCTCGACCACGTGGTGGTGGGCTCGGACCGTTGCTTCAGCTTCGCGGAGGAGCAGTTCCTGCCGATCGCGTGACGCGGCAGCAGTCGTTCGCGCGGCTTCGCAGCTAGCGACCGTCGGATAGCGTCGCAGCGGGGCCCGTTGCGATCCCTCTGCGTGCCCCGGTTCGCGTCAGCCGCGCATCGCGCGCTGCGAGGCGAGCAGCAAGGAGCTCGCGCCGACCAGCGCCGCGGTCTCCGTGCGGAGCACGTGCGGGCCGAGGCCGATGGGCACGAAGCCGGCGGCGATCGCCTGCGCGCGCTCCTCCTTCGTGAACCCGCCTTCGGGGCCGACTAGCAGCGCGGCGCCGTTGCCCGACAGCGACGCGGGGCACGGCTCGCCCTCGCCGTCGGCGAGGAATCGATGCGCAGGCAGTTCGTCCGCGCGCAGGAAGTCGACGAACTCGGTCACGTCCTTCACCGCGGGCAGCCATGCGCGGTCGCACTGGCCGGCGGCGGCGCGCACGAGCTTGTCCCAGCGGTCCTGGCGTCCGCCTTGCGGCCGCGTGCGCTCGGTCCACAGCGGCCAGAAGGTCGTGACGCCGGCTTCGGTCCCGTGCTCGAACAGCCAGTCCGCGCGCGTCCACTTCGGCGGCGCGAACGCGACGTGCAGCAAGAACGGATGCTGATCCACGCGGTGCGCCGCCTCGCACTGCACCGCGACCTTGCCGCCGCCCGCGCGTTGCACCACGGCGCGGCACTCGCTTCCGGCGCCGTCGCAGAGCACGAACTCGTCGCCGGGTCGCATGCGCAGCACGGTGGACAGGTGGTGGGCTACGTCGCCCACGAGCACGGAGCCTCCTGGCTGTGGGAGGGAATCGACGAAGTAGCGGCGCGCCATGGTCCGGAACGGTAGCGGTGAGCGTGCGCCGAGTCAGAGGCTGGGACGCAAACTCCGACGCTGCGTGGCTGCGACGCCGAAGCGGCGCGGCGATCGCGACGCCTCTCGATCGGAGTCGTCCGACGGCTTCAGCCGAGCTCGAACTGCCGCTTCGCGTCGACCACGTCGCGGTTCACCGCGACGACGGCTTCTTCGAGCCGCGCGGCGAGGACTTCGTTCTTGCCGACCGCGATGCGCACCTGCCGCATCATCTGGATCGCCATGCGCAGCGTGCGCACCACGTCGCCGGCGTCGCTGCGCGCGAGATGCTCGAGTTCCTCGACCGAGCAGCCGCGACTCCACGCGTCGATCGCCGGGCCGATGCCCCAGTCCGGCGCCTTGATCGGCTCGCGCACGCCGTGCAGCGTCTCGATCGCGCAGAACCGCTGCACTGCCTCGTTGACGCGCGCCATGAGCGGGCCGACTTCGCGGCGATAGCCGCGCAACTCGGCGCTGCGCCGTTCCTGGTGGATCAGCGACGCGAAGGTGACTGCGAGCTGGTGCATGTCGAGCCCTTCGAGTGCGCCGCTGAACAGCAGCTCGGTGGCCTGGATCTCGTAGCCGTTGATCTTCTGCGCCACCTTGCCGCGGTCGAGCAGCCCGGCTTCGCCGAGGTAGCCTGCTTCGCGGAGCACGTGGATGCGCGAGAGCAAGGCCGCGCGCGCAGCCTGCCGCTTCTTCTCGCGCGCCGAGGCCGAGCCCTTGTTGGCCTGGAACGCGGCGAAGCTCTTGTCGTAGGCGTCGAGCACCTTGCCGCCCATGTGGGCGTAGAGGTTGAGGATCGTCGAATACGACAGGTTGAACTTCGACGTGATCGGCTCGACCTTGCTGCCGTGGTAGCGCGACAGCGGGGCCTCGTAGAGGTCCTCGTCCTCGAGGATCGAGACGACGAGCCCGCTCTCGTCGAGCCCCTGGCGTCCTGCGCGACCCGCCATCTGCATGTAGTCGCGCGCGCGCATGTAGTCCATCTGCACGCCGTCGAACTTGCGGAGGAGGTCGAACACCACGGTGCGCGCCGGCATGTTGATGCCGAGCGCGAACGTCTCGGTGGTGAAGAGCAGCTTGAGCAAGCCGGACGTGAACAGCCGCTCCACGATCTCCTTGTGGATCGGCAGCATGCCCGCGTGGTGGAATCCGGTTCCCTGCATCGCGCGGCCGAGGATGCCGAGCAGCGCGGGGTCGCCTTCGGGCTCCAGCTCGAACCGCTCGCAGACCTCGAAGAACAGCGACTCGATGCGCGCGCGCTCGGCGCGGTCGAGCAGCCGGCGGTTCATGTTGCGCTCGGCCTTGATCTCGCACTCCTTGCGCGAGAAGCAGAAGTAGAGGATCGGCAGCAGCTGCCGGTGCTGCAGCTCGTCGAGCAGCAGCATGTAGGGGCGCGGGCCGATCGCGATGTTGCGGCCTTGCTTGCGCTCGCGCTTGTCGCCCCAGCGCGAACGCTCGCGCTCGCGGCGTCCCTCGCGGCCGCCGTGGCGCTTGTCGCGTTCGAGCGCCCGCTCGTGGAACTGCACCGCCTTCTTGCGCTGCGCAAGCTGGAACACGCCTGCATCCTTGTGGAAGAGGCGGTGCGACAGCGGCACGGGGCGCTTGTCGTGTTCGATCACCGCGAGGTCGTGCGCGCGCGTCGACTCGATCCACTTCCCGAACTCGTCGAGGTTGTCGATCGTCGCCGAGAGGCACACGAAGCGGACGTGCTCGGGCGCGAAGATCAGCGACTCCTCCCAGACCGTGCCGCGCTCTGGATCGTCGAGGAAGTGGATCTCGTCGAAGATCGCGAAGTCGGTGTCGGCGAAGCGCTGCGGGTCCTCGAACACCGCGTTGCGGAAGATCTCGGTCGTCATGATGACGAGCGGCGCGTCCGCGTTGAGGGTCAGGTCGCCGGTCATCAGGCCGACGTCGATGCCGTCCTGCTTGAAGTCGCGATACTTCTGGTTGGACAGCGCCTTGATGGGGCTCGTGTAGATCGCGCGGCGGCCCTTCCTCACCGCCTGCTCGATCGCGTATTCCGCGACCAGCGTCTTGCCCGAGCCGGTCGGCGCCGAGAGGAGGACGTTCTTGCCGGCTTCGATGGCTTCGGCGGCCTTCACCTGGAAGGCGTTGAGCGTGTAGCCCTTGAACTGCTTGCCGGACACGGGGCGACATGCTCCCCGAAGCGCGGGACGGAAGGAACGGCGGAGTGCGCAGATCCGTCGAGATCCTCGCCTCGGTCCGCGTCCGTCGTCCGGTGTGGGGTGTTGTCCACGTTCGTTTGCGCCGCTGCGCCTCGCGAGGAACAGGGGCTAGTGCTGCGTCTCGAGCCGAGAATCCCTGGCTTCGCCGCTGGCGCGCGTTCGGGGCGTCGTTATCTTCCGCCCCGCTCCGCTTGGTCGCGGGGCGCGTTTCGCAACCGGTCCAACACCTCTGTCGCGCTCGCGCGGCACAACCCATCCGCAGAAGAGATCGAAACCATGGAAGGCAAGAGCGAGATCAACATCGGCAAGTACGTCAGCCGTCGTCTGTCCCAGGTCAAGGTGCTGTCGCGCCTGCTGGAGACGGAGCTGGAGTCGGCGAAGGGCGGCCGCGAGCTCACGATCGATCGCAACATCGTCGAGCAGGTCCTCGACGTGCTGGAGATCTTCATCGAGGACTGCGACTCGGTGACCGGCGGCCAGGCCGCGCGCAAGATGGTCGAGCAGAAGCCGGCCGTCGCCCGTCTGAACTGATCCGCCGGGCGCTCGTCGCGGGCCGCTCGCCTTCGACGACCGCTCCGACACCGCGAGGCTCCGCGCGCCATGACGCGCGGGCGTCGCGGTTGCTGCGCCATCGCTTCGCACCCATAGCATCCACCTCGCGCTCGCGTCTCGGCTCCGGCCGACGCGCATGTCGGAAGGGGCACCAGCGTCCGTGACCAACGGCCTCGAAAGCACCGAACCCTCGCCGTCGTCACGCGGTCCTTGGATCGCGCGCATCGTCGTCTACACGACGTTCGTAGTCGTCGCATGGCTGTTCGGTCCGCGCGCGCTCGAAGTGCTCGAGAAGCGTGTGGCGGGCGCGTCGCGCCACAGCCCGCTCGTCGATCGCGACCGCGTCGAACTCGTCGCGCGGCCGCCGTGGCTCACGGGCAACCTGCTGACCGCCGTCACGCGCGACCTGCAGGTCTGGCTCCGCGGCGAGTCGCCGATCCTCGACGACGCGGCGGCGCGCCAACTCGTGGCCGGCCTCCAGACGGTTCCGTGGGTCGAGGAGACGCGACTCGAGCGCGTGTTCCCGGACAAATTCAAGGTGGCGTTCGGGCTCCGTCGCCCGGTCGTCACGGTGCGCGACGAGACCGGCAAGCCGCTGTGCTTCTGCGACAAGAACGGCGTCGCGCTGCCGTTCGTGGAAGGCTACGAGGCTCCGGACGTCGTGCTGCGCCGCGACGGCGGCAAGCCGTCGATGGAAGGTCGCGTCGGCGAGAAGGCGCCGGACGATCGCGTTCTCGCGGCCGTCGCGATCGCCGTCGAGTGGCGCGACGAACTCGCGCCGCTCGTGAACGGCTGCCCTCGCTTGCTCGAGGTCGACGCCAACAACCTGGACCTGCGTTGGGCGAAGGCGCCGGAATACCCCGAGATCCGCGTGCGACTCCAACGCCACGACGGCGCGCCCGTCGTGTTCGGCTACGACCATCCGGTCGGCTCCAAGTGGCCGCGAGTTCCCGTTGCCACGAAGGCCAAGGTGCTCAACGCGACGCTCGCGGAGTTCCCCGGACTGCGCGGACTCGTCTCGGGGGATTTGCGCTTCGAGGTGCGTTGGCGAGACTGGTTGAAGCCTCGCCAGGGAGCCTGACGTGACGTCTGGTCCAGGGCGGGCGCCGACCGCCGTGGACCCATCGGCCTCCAAGATCTGCCTGTCGTGCGAAGGCGTGTCGACGTCGGAGGTCGATCGCTGCGCGCACTGCGGCGTGCCGCTCGTCCCGACCTCCGCGGTCCACTTCCCGCTGCGTCGCGGCGAGTCGGATGCGCAGAACCCGCTGGTCGGCACCGTGGTCGGCGGCAAGTTCGCGTTGCAGGGCGTGCTCGGAAAGGGCGGCATGGGCACCGTGTTCCGCGCCCGGCACGCCGTGTCACTGGCGCCGTTGGCTCTCAAGCTGCTGCACCCGCGCCTGTCGGCGCGCGCCGAGTATCGGCGCATCCTGCTGGCCGAGGCGCGCAAGGCGGGACGAGTCGTCGACGAACACTGCGCGCGCGTGTTCGACGTCGGCGAGACGGAGGACGGCACGGTCTACCTGGCGATGGAGCTCGCCGAGGGCGAGCCGATCGACGCATGGGTGCGGCGCGGCCGCATCGCGCCGGCGGTGGCGCTCGACATCCTCGCGCAGGTCTGCCGCGCGCTCGTCGCGATCCACGCCACGGGTCTCGTGCATCGCGACCTGTCGTCGCGCAACGTGCTCGTCGCGGTTCGTGCGGGACGGCCGTTCGTCAAGGTGCTCGACTTCGGCATCGCATTGACGAAGCGGCTGCCGGTCGCGGCGCGAAGTGAAGGCAACGATGCGCTGTTCGCCAATCCGGTGTTCTCCGCGCCCGAGCATCTTGCCGGCGGGGACGTCGACCTGCGCGCGGATCTCTACAGCCTGGGTGTGCTGGCGCAGCTGCTGCTGACGGGCGCGCTGCCGGTCGATGAACGCGACCCTCGCGCAGCCGCTCGCCGGACTGTCGCGGGCGAACTCGATCCGCTGCCGAACGTGCCGGGGGTGCCGCGGCGGTTTGCGCGCTTCGTGACGCGCTGCCTGTCTCGCGACCCGGAGCAACGGCCTGCGGACGCAGAGGCCGCGATCGCGGAGCTCGAGGCCATCCGCGGCAGCTCTCGCCGCGGGCTCGGTCGCGCGAGCCTCGCGGTGGCGGCGGTGTCGCTGTTGCTGCTGATCTTCGTGTTCGCGCGCGCGACGCCGCCGTTCCTGCGCGTGGTCGGCGGCGCGCTCGCATTGCACGACGGCGTGCCGGCGGAAGCCGAGCCGGTCCAGTGCATGCATCCGCGCGCGCTGCGCACGTTGCGCGCCAACTTCGGCGGCTTCGCGCCGAACCGCCTCGAGCTCGAGGTCACGAAGGACAACACGCTGCAGTGGCGCGCACGGCTCGCGCCCGCGACGGAAGGCGAGGGCGCGCTCGTGCTCGACGAAGCGCAGCCCGACTGGCGGGTCGCGATCGATCGCATCGTGCGCGCGAGCGCGGACGGGCCCGTCGACCTCGCGTTCGTCGTGCCGGGCGCCGCGGTGCTCGGCAGCGCGCGCGTGCGGCTCGACGACGAGGATCCTGCGATCGACCTCGGCATCGCGGAGACCACCGTCGGCGCGCCGTTGCGGCTGACGGCCGCTTCGTCTGCGATCGTCACGGTGACGGATCGTTCGGGCCTCGCGTCGCTGCGCTTCGTGCTCGAGCTCGCGAATGGCGAGCGGCACGAGGCGGAGTTGGCGGCGGATGCGCGCGACGTCTCGCTCGCCGCCGTCTTCGCGGACTTCGCGCCGCCGTCGCCCGCGCGCGGGCGGGGCACGCTGTGCGCGGTCGGCGTCGACCTCGCGGGCAACCGCGGCGCGTCGGCGTTGCTCGCGTTCGACGAGTGCGACTTCGGCGCGCCAGGCGTGGAGGACGTCGCCGGACCCGACGGCGAATCCTCGGTGCCGTTCCTCGAGGACCGCGCCGTGGCGCGGGTCCGCATCGCGTTCGAGGAGCCGGATCTTACGTTCGAAGTGCGCGACGACAGCGGTCGGTTGCGCGGCGAGGGATCCCTGCGGAAGAAGGCGGGAGCGTGGCACGAACTCGACCTTCGCGCAGCGGAGGGCGCGGAGCCGTTCCAGCCCGGCTTGTTCTCGTTCGTGGTGATCGATGCCGCTGGCAACCGCGCGGAGCGATCGCTGCCGGTTTCGTTCCGCAGCCGACGGCTCGACGCCGTGTTCACCGCCGAGTCCGCGGGCCGGTCCGCAGTCGTCGGCAAGGAACTCGCGTGCGGGCCCGACGGCGGCGAGTTCGCGTTCACGTGCGGCCAGAGCTTCGCTCCCGTCGCGGTGTCGTTGCGCCAGCAAGGATCCGACGAGGTGTTGTCGTTGCCGCAAGCGGAGCTGTCTGCTGAGGGCGGGCGCTATCGCGTCGCGGTCCCGTCGCTGCCGCCTGGCCGCTACGAGTTGGCGCTCGAGCTGGAGGAGCGCGGCGGACGGTCGCTCGGCGCGGTCCAGTTCTCGATGCCGCTCGCGGCGTTGCCAGAACGTCTGAGCCTGCGCCTGCCGTCGTCGCGCAGTCGGTACCTGCCGGCGTTGCTGTTGGCGAACGCGCTGCGCATCGACGGTGGCTTCGTGCGCGAGGGCGCTGGCGTGTCGGTCGACGGCGGCTTCGCGCGGTTCGTGCGCGGCACTCTGTGGCATGGGCCGGATCCTCAGTCTCTGGTCGCGACGCCGCTCCCCGCGGTCCCGTCCGTCGACGGCGCGCTGCTGTCGCCTGTGCCACTGCTGCGCGGACGGAACGTGCTCGCGCTCGAACTGCGCGACGCGCTGGGGCGTCCGGTGGTGGCGATCGTCGCCGACGGCGCCGCGGCGCCGGTCGCGCAGGGGCGCGTGCTGCTCGCCGACTTCTATGCCGACCCTGTGCCGCCTCGGCCCGCGAGCGAGGAATTCCTCGTGGAGCACGGACAATCCGCGCGCTTGCGGGCGCGGTCTTCGTTGCCGTTCTCGGCCGATGACCGCGAGTCGTTGCGGTTGTCGCTGCAGGGCACAGAGCTCGTTGCCGTGCGTGTGCGGAACGTCGACGGCGGGTCCGAACTCGCGTTCGAGGTTCCATTCGCCGCGTGGCGAGACGGCGCGGGGCTCGCTGCCGTGGATGCCGAGTCGTTCGCGCGCGGGATCGTCGCGGAGCTCTCCGCGCAGGTGTCGACGCCGGCCGGAGACCACCCGGTCCGCTTCCGTCTGCGAACGGCGCGCACCACGCTGCGCGCCTTCCACCTCGACGAACTCGCTGCCGACGGCGCGGCGCCCGCGCTGGGTTCGATTTCGATGGTGCCTGTGCTGGCGCCGGCAGGCGGTTCGTGGTCGGACCCGTTCCCGGAGCAGGGTTGGATCCGCGGTCGCTACCGTCAGGTCGTCTCGGAGCCGGTGCGCACGACGGGAGACTGGTTCGTGCAGGATCGCGAGATGACGCTCGCGCACTACGTCGCCCTGGTCGAGTTCGCCTCGCAGGTCGATCCGTCGCGAGTCGTGCATCGCGAGGACCCGCTCGGGGCGCAGCGCACGCGGCCGGAGTCGATGTTGCCGCGCGGGTTCGCGGACCTGGCAGCGTTGCGCGCGGCAGCGGCCGAGGAGCCGGACGCGGCGGTCGCGGGCGTCGACTTCCACCAGGCCTACGCGGCGAGCCGACTGCTCGGCGAGGCGCTGTTCGGCGATCCGTCCCTGTTCCGGTTGCCGCTCGGTTGCGAACTCGAGGTCGCGGCCTTCGGATCCCAGCCTCGCCGGCTCGCCCGGAACGGCGCGACCGCGCGCGGGCGTGTGTCGTCGCTGCCGTGGCGAAGGCCGCAAGGCGTGCCGGCGAACGGCGGCTGGTCCTCGAACTCGCTCGCGTCGTTCGGCGACCGGGTGCTCGGCGCGGTGGACGGCGAGATCTCGGGGCTCGACTTCGGCCTGCGCGAATGGGTGCTCGACCTGCCGCAAGGCCAAGACGCGGCGAGCGAGACGCTCGTGCGCGAGTGGATCTCCGATCGGCTGCTGCACGAGCAGCGCGCGCTCGAACTCGCCGGCGCGCGGCCGGCGCCGGTGGACCTCCAGACGAGGCTGCCGTCCGAGTTGCGCGCGCGGCTGTCCACGTTCGGCGTCGTGCGCGGCCTGTCGTGCGCGGAGCCGGAAGGGCTGCTCGGCGACGACGGATCGGCGATCGCCCCGTCGAGCGTCGATGCGATCCCGGCTTCGGTTCCGGGCGTGCTCCGCGCCGAGCAGGCGCGGCGCGACGGCCGCGATCTGTTGCCCGGTCGCGACGATCCGAGGCTGCGGCACACCGGCTTCCGGGTGGTGGGCGCCGCGGCGTTCGTCCAGAAGGTGCGCGAGCGATGAGCGCGGACCCGGAACGGCAACGCGTGCTTCGCGGCGAGTCCTGCGCGATCGTGTCTGCGTCCATGGGCGCCCGCACTCCGTCTCGTGTCCGCGCAACGCAGCATGGCCGCGTGCGCGCCGCGCTGTCGTCGCCGTGGGCGTTCGTGCTCGCGTTCGCCTTGTTGTGCGGATGCCAGTCGCAGGCCTCCGAGTTGCGCGGCCTCGCCGACCGGCCGCCGCTTGACTACGCCGCGTTGGTCACGGGCGGTGCCTACCTCTCTCGCGCGGACGCGGCGACGAAGGGCACTTTCGCGCGCGACGGCGACGCAGCGCAGGTCGCGGAGCCGGTGCCGATCGCCGAGGTCCTGCTCGCGCTGCGGGACGCGGCGGTGTTCCAGCGCGCCGAGCTGGACGAAGACGCGCATCGGCTCGAGCTGCGCGAACAGTTCGCGTCGCGGCGTTCGGCGCCCGAGCTCCTCGACTTCCTGCAGGCGACGCGCGACCGCGGCTTCGACCTGCTCGTGGTCGTCGAAGGCTTGCAGGACGACTCGATCGACGCGCAGGGCGTGAACGGCCGTTGGCCGGTGACGTTGCTGACGTGGGCGCTGCTCGGCATCGGCGTGTTCATCCCGGACCACACGTTCGAGTCCGGCGTGACGCTGCGCGTGACGATCCGCGACCTGCAGACCGGCGCGGTGGTGGCGGACACGATCTCGTCGGCGGGCCCGATCGACCTGTCGCTGGTGGAGCGCGGCAGCGCGCTCGGGCTGCTGACGTCGGTGCTGGTGCCGCCGTTCTGGGTGCCGAGCGACGAGCCGAGCGTCGTGGAGGCCGTGCGCGGGTTCACACAACGTCGTCTCTTGTTGGCGCTTGCGCGCGAACTCAAGAGCGAGCCGATGCGGCAGCGTTTGCGCAACGGCGCGATCGCGGCGCTGTCCCTTCAAGGGGAAGGCGTCGTCACGGTGGACTCCAAGGAGGCGCTCTCGGCCGTGCGCATCCGCGGCGCTGCAATCGACTCGGCGGCCGCCGCAGACTTCGAGCGGCGCCTGCTCGCGAGCTTGCGGCCGTCCGGCGATCGCTACGTCTACGAGGCGCGCTTGCCGGAAGGCGCGCCGCGCGCAGGCGTGCAGGTGCTCGTCGCGACGATCGCCGGCAACGTCGCGTCGGCCACGTTCGGAGGCGGCGCGCGATGAAGGCTCCGGCAGCATTCGCGCTCGGCGCCGCGACGCACACGGGGCGCGTGCGCGCGGCGAACGAGGACGACTACCTCCTGCTCGCTCCGGATGCGGGCGGCGGTGCCGCGCTCCTGTGCGCGGTCGCCGACGGGCTCGGTGGCAACGCCGGTGGCGCGGAGGCCAGCCGAAGCGCGCTGCGCGGGTTCGCTGCGTCTGCGCTCGCGGCGCCTGCAGGGACGTTGCGCCAGGTCCTGGATGCGGGGTTCCGCGGCGCGAGCTCGCGCGTCGCCGAGCAGGCGGCACTCGTGCCGGGGCTTGCGGACATGGGCACGACGCTCGTCGCCGTGGCGTTCGCGCGCGGTCGCGCGGTCGTGGGGCACGTCGGCGACAGCCGCGCCTACCTGCTGCGCAACGGCGCGTGGACGAAGCTCACGGAAGACCACGCCGCGTCCGGCGATCGCAACCAGCTGACGCGCTGTCTCGGCGGCGGTTCGCCGGACGACCAGCCCGACGTCCAGGAACTGGAGCTGCGCGCGGGGGACCGGCTCCTGCTCTGCAGCGACGGCATCTGGGGCTACGTGGACGACACGCGGATCCGCGACGCGGTTGCGACACGCGAGCCACGCGCCGCCGCCGAACGGCTCGTCGCGTTGTCGATCGAGGCCGGCGGCGCCGACAACGCGACTGCTGTGGTCGTCGAGGTGCGCGACGCGGCCGAAGGGGCCGCGCCGACGGACACGGATCTGCCGCGGGAGGAGTCGTTCCTCTACGGCGAGTTGCCGCGCGGCGGTCGCCTCGGCGCGCCGCGCTGGCCGTATGTGGCGTTGGCGGCCTCCGTGGCCGTGCTCGTCGCCGTGTGGCTGCGCGTCGCCCGCGGCTTCGACGTGTTCGTTTGGATCCGCGACCTGTTCTGACGGCTGGCGCACGGGCAGAGCACGGTTGCTCTGCGGAGCCCGCGGCGCAACGATGGCCGGGAGCGGCCGATGGTCGCGCCACTCGCACGCAAAGTAGACGTCCGTCGATGCCCAAGAAGCTGCAGCGAAAGGTCCCGGTCCCGAAGGCCACGAGCGCGGTCGCCACGGCGGACGGCGAGAGCCGCGGGTTCTCGCTGCCGATGGGCTCGCGCGTCGGCGCGCGCGCGCTGGCCGAGTTCACGAACCAGCTAGCGGTGCTGCTGAACGCCGGCATCCCGGTCACGCGCAGCCTGCGCGTGCTCGAGGGGCAGTTGCCGCAGGGCCCGATGAAGCGCATCTGCAAGAGCCTCGTCGAGGACGTCGAGTCGGGCACGCCGTTGTCCGAGGCGATGGCGAAGTTCGACGGCACCTTCGACGCGCTCTACACGAACATGGTGCGCGCGGGCGAAGCGGGCGGCGTGCAGGAGGAGATCCTCAACCGCCTCGCCGGGTTCCTCGAGAAGAGCGAGAGCATCAAGTCGCGCGTGAAGGGCGCGCTCGCGTATCCGGCGATGATCTCGTTCATCGCGCTCACGGTGCTGCTGTTCGTGTTCGCGTTCGTGATCCCGCGCTTCAAGAGCGTGTTCCAGTCGATGAACGGCGGCGTCGACAGCTTCCCGTGGCAGACGCGCGTGGTGATCGACATCGGCGAGCACCTGGAAGTGACGTGGTGGGCCTACCTGCTCGGCGTCGCGTTGCTCTTCTTCGTGCACACGCTGCTGATGGGGCGCGTCGCCGGCTATCGGCGGTTCATGCACGGAGTCGCGTTGCGCATGCCGCTGTTCGGACCTCTGGTCCACAAGAACCTCGTCGCGCGGTTCGCGCGCACGTTCGGCACGCTGATCCAGAGCGGCGTGCCGCACCTCGAGGCGCTCGACATCCTGCACGCGTCGTCGACGAACGTGCACATGCAGAAGGCCGTGATGGGCGTGCACGACTCGATCCGCGAAGGCGCCGGCATCGCGGTGCCGATGGGCGAGAGCCGCATGTTCGACGACATCGTCGTCAACATGGTCGACGTCGGTGAACAGACCGGCGAGCTCGACCGCATGCTCGTGAAGATCGCGGACCGCTACGAGATCGAGGTCGATCGCACCGTCGAGACGACGTTCAAGATCATCGAGCCGATCCTGCTCGTCGTGATGGCCGTGGTCGTCGGCTTCATCGTATTCGCGCTGTTCGCGCCGCTGCTGACGATGATGCAGTCGCTCAACCGAGGGCGCTGACCTCGTGTCGCTGGCCGTCCGCATCCTCGCGGTCGTGCTGCTGCTGAACCTGCTCGTGGTCGGCGCGGTGCAGACGGCTTCGTTCGCGACGCAGCAGGAGTGGATCAAGACGCAGCAGAGCCGCAGCCTCGCGGCCGCGCTGGTGCCGTACCTGCTCGAGGTCTATACCGCGGAGCGGCTCGACGACGAGACCCAGGTCCGCGTGCTCGTGCAGAGCCCGATCATCCGCGAATACTTCGACGACGTGATCGTGACGAGCGGCGAGCCTCCGCTCACGGGCCTCGTCTACCTCAATCCGCGCGGCGCCGTGCACCGTGATCCGGCGCAGTTCCCGCTGCGCGAGGTGTTGCGCGGCATGGAGGAGGCGCGAGTGCGCGAAGGCCTCGTGCAGGTCGCCGGCGGGTTCTGCACCGCGGTCCGCGCCGGCAGCCAGATCGCCGGCTATCTGTGGTTCGTGCCGCGACTCGACGTCGAGGCTCCGAAGCTGCCGTGGTGGTTCCTCATCGTGACCGCGGTCGTCAGCTCGCTGGTGTTCGGCCTGGTGCTCTATCCGGTGGTCGTGCGCACGATCGGTCGGCCGTTGCAGCGCGTGGGCGCAGCGGCCGAGCGCGTCGGCGCGGGCGACTACCAGGCGCGCCTGCCCGACCTCGAGTATGCGCCGGAGCTGCGCGCGCTCGTCGCCTCGTTCAACGCGATGGCGCAGAAGGTGCAGGACAACACGTCGAACCTCGAGGCCGCGGTGCGCGCCGCGGTCGACGAGGCCAAGCGCACGGAGCGCGCGCTGGTGCAGAGCTCGCGCCTCGCGACCGTGGGCACGCTCGCGGCAGGCATCGCGCACGAGGTCAACAACCCGATCGGCGGCATGCAGAACGCAGTCGTGCGGTTGCTGTCGGACAAGACCCTCACGGAACGGCAGCGCACCTACCTACAGCTGCTGCAGGACGGACTGGCGCGCGTCGCGAGGACCGCGCGCAAGGTCCTCGACTTCTCGCCGAAGCAAGCCGAGGCGCGGCCGTTCTCGTTGCGCGCGTGCGTCGAGGGCGCGCGGGCGCTGTGCGAGCACCGCATGCAGAAGGACTCGGTTCGCTTCGAGTCTCGAGGACTCGACGACGCGCCGCAGGCCTTCGGGGATCCGCACGAGATCCAGCAGGTCGTGCTGAACCTATTCCTCAACAGCCTCGACGCATTCGAGCAGGCGCGGCGTTCCGGTTTGATCTCGGTGCGCGCCGCGGCGCACGGCGAGTTCGTCCGGCTCGAGGTGCAGGACGACGGCCCTGGCATGGACGCAGAGGACCTGCCCCGCGTGATGGATCCGTTCTTCACCAAGAAGGAACGGCCGGACGCGAGCGGGCTCGGGATGTTCCTCAGCTATTCCATCGTGCGGAACCACGGTGGATCGATGACGGTCGACAGCGTGAAGGGGAAGGGCTTCACGGTGGTGATCACGCTGCCGCGCTCGGTCGGGGGCTGACAGACGAGCTCGCGCGGTCGTCCGCATCGCCCGGATGCGTGCCGAGGGCCTTGAGGGGTGGGGGATGCGTCGGCACACTGGCGCGCCTCGTGTGCGGCAGTTCCGCGCCGGGCAGGTTGCGCATGAAGCAGTGGCAGAGCACGTTGGCAGTCGGCGCGATGATGAGCGCCAGTTTCCTGCTGGGGCAGTGGATCCAGCCATCCGCGTGGGGCCGCACGGACTCCGCGAGCGGCGCGGACCCGGTGTTCGGCGGCGGGGTGCTCCACGCGCAAGGCCGCGGACCGTCGAACCCGCCGCCGCCGCCGCCCGTCGTGAACCGTCCGTCGACCGCCGCGCCGGTGGTCTATCCCGAGGATTCGGGTCAGGCCTCGAGCGCCAACGGTTTCCTGGCTGTCACCGGCAGCTACGGCGTCGGCACCTCGGTGCTCTACGTCGTCGATACCGTCAACCGCCAGCTGGCGGTCTACGAGGCCCGGGGCGGCAGCGAGTCGCAGCGCCAGATCGTGCTGGTCGGCGCCCGCAAGCTCGACCTCGACCTCATGCTCGAGGGCTACAACGACCGCAGCGAGTACGACTACCGCAAGCTCCGCAAGGCGTTCGAGAACCGCGGTTCGCGCGATCCGGACATCACCACGGGGCTCGAGGGCACGGGCAGCACGACTCCGCGGACCACCGGCGGCGACAAGTAGCTCTCGACCTCGGCCATCCGCTCGCTAGACTTCCGCCCACTCTCGTGCCCACCCGGACCGGGTTCGGGCAACACGTCCCTTCCGTAGACCCCTCCGAAACAAGGATCCCTGCCGTGTCCGAGAACGACGATTTCATCTCCTTCGAGAAGGCCCTGCGCGACCTCAAGCTGAAGAGCGAAGAGCTGCGCAAGCTCGTCTCCGAAGGCGAGATCCGCGCCTTCCGCGACGGCCCGGACTCGATGAAGTTCCGCCGCGAGGACGTCGAGTCGCTGGCCAAGAACAAGGGCTCGGACGACCTCGGCCTCGCCGATTCGCTCGAAGACGACACCGGCATGGTGACCGAGCAGCTGTCCAACGAGGACACGCTGATCGAGGATGTCGACGCGGACGAGTCGCCGAAGGCGAAGCGCGCTCCGCGCGCCGCTGGCTCGCGCGCGCCCGTCATGGTCGGGGCCGGCGCAGCCGTCGAGAAGGAGCCCGCGTGGGTCACTGCCGTCGGCATCGTCGGCTTCCTCGTGCTGGTCTGGGGCTTCGTGATCACCTACTCGATCTCCCAGGAATCCGATCCGGCCGGCAACGGCTTCACGTCGGTCTTCGCCGAGAAGAAGTGAACGCTCCGCGCGGCGCGTTCGAGCGCCGCGTCGGTGTCGCAATCGCCGGCGCATTCGCCGGCAATCGCTGCGCGCGGCCCAGCCGCGCGTTTTCGTTTGTGGGCGCAGCTTCATGGCGACGAGCGCGGAACGGCTCGTGCGCGGCATTCCTCGCTGTGGCTTTCGATGCGACTCGTCGCTAGTTTCCGCCGCGCGCTGACGGCCACCGGTCGGCTGTCCAGCGGCAAAGGAATCACGGCCCCGGAGGGGACCATGTCGATGATGAGAAGCACCTTGGCGCTCGCAGCGCTGTCCGCATTGGCTGCCTGTGTGAGCCCCGAAGACCACCGCCGCGCCCTGAGCACCAACCAGGCGCTCAAGGCGGAGATCGCGTCCCTGACGGCGGCGCAGCACGCGATCAGCATGGAGAACGAGAAGCTGCGCGCAGAGATTGCGCGCCTCGGCAAGCAGGCTGCGGACGCGGACTGGATCCGCGAGCAGCAGGACAAGCTGGACAAGCTGATCAAGCAGTACCAGGGCGGCTCGGGCTCGGGCATCGACGGCGTCGACGTCATCCGCACGAGCGAAGGCGTCGCCTTCCGCGTGCTCGGCGGCGTCCTGTTCACGCCGGGCAGCGTCGAGATCCGCGAGCAAGGCCAGAAGACGTTGCTCCAGTTGATGACCACGCTGAAGGCCGAGGGCAAGCGCGTGCGCATCGACGGCCACACGGACGACCAGTCGATCGTCAAGAGCAAGTGGGGCACCAACCTCCGCCTCTCGGCCGAGCGCGCGCTCGCGGTCGCCGAGTTCCTGACCAAGAACGGCATGGCAGCGGACCAGGTCGGCGTCGCCGGCTTCGGCGAGCACCGTCCGTCGGCTCAGGGCAAGACGGACGAGGCTCGTCAGCAGAACCGTCGCGTCGAGATCCTGATGCTCGACAAGTGAGGCGCGCGTGACGGCGCGGATCGATCGGCTTCCGACCGTGGTCCGCGCCATCGCGTGCTGCGCCGCGTTGTGGCTGCCGTCCTGCGACGGCGCCGCGCCGGAGTCGGCCCTCGCTCGTTCGGGCCGCTACGGAACCTTGCGCGACCTCGTGCTCTACGAGCGCCCGCCGGAACACGGCGGGCCCTTCTTCCTCGACCGGTTCGAGGCCACTCGCGCGGACTTCGCCGAGTTTGCCGCTGCCGCAGAAGGCCTGGCGATCGGAGCTGTGGCGCCGCGCATGCGCGAGGACGAAGGTTCGTTGCCCGTTGCCGGCATCGATCTGCGTGTTGCGCGCGCGTTCGCGCACTGGCGTCGTTGCCGGTTGCCTCGTGCGGACGAGTGGGCCTTCGCCTGCACTGCGGACGGCCGCGATGCGTTTCCGTGGGGTTCGCGTCCCGATCCGTCGCGCGCGAACACGAGCGACCTCGGAGTCTTCGCGCCGTTGCCGGTGGGCACTTTCGAATCCGGGCGTGCGTCGTCCGGTCCCTACGACCTCGTCGGCAACGTCGCGGAATGGACCGAGAGCGTCCCGCCGTCGTGGTTCTCCGTCGAGCGCGACTCGTTGCCGGCCTCGCTGCTCGCGCGCAACGAACTCGCGCAGTTGCCGGCACTGGCCGCGTGGGCGCCTGCGACCTCGGTGTATCCGGCGTCGTTCGTCGTCGAGGCTGCGCGGGACGGCGCTCCGCGCGAGACGGTGGGAGCCGACTTCGCGAGCTCGATGACAGACACGCGCGAACCGCGCGCCCCGACGGATTTCGGCGACCGCCTCGGAGTGCGTTTCGCCACCTCGCCGCGCGAGGTCGTCGAGGCGATCGGCGACGATGTCGTGTCTCTGTCCGGGCAAGACCGCGAGTTGTGGCTGCGGTTCTGCGCGGGGCCCGGCCACAAGGCTGCGCTGCTCGCGGCGCTGCCGATCGCGCGCGTCTCGCCTGCAGCCCGTTCGCGCTGGATGGAGGCGCTGCGATGAGCGACGGCACGCGCGATGCGTTCTCGGACTATCGTTCGCGCCTCGATGCGCTCGGCTTCAAGCCGAGCAGCGTGCGCGGCCAGAACTTCCTGCTCGATCCGACCCTGCATCGCGTGATCGCCGATGCCGCGGGCTGCACGGCCGAGGACCTCGTGCTCGAGGTCGGCGTGGGACTCGGTTTCCTCACGCGCGAACTGGCCCAGCGGGCGCAGACGGTCGTGGGGGTCGAGATCGACGAGCGTCTCTACCAGGTCGCGGGCGAGGACCTCGCTCCCTACGCCAACGTGCGCCTCGTGCTCGCCGATGCGCTCGGCGGCGAGGGCGGCAGCTTGCCGGAGTCCGTCTTGCAGGAGCTGCGCGCGCACCTGCCGGAGCGCGGCGACTTCCTCGTGGTCGGCAACCTCCCGTATGCGGCGTCGGGGCCGTTGCTCGCGGAGCTCGCGTGCGCGCCGCGGCTGCCCGACCGCATCGTCGTGCTCGTGCAGAAGGAGCTCGGCGACCGGCTCGCGGCCCCGGTCGGACACGACGACTACGGCGGCCTGTCGGCCCTTCTGCAGTCGTTCTACGAAGTGGAGCGCCTCCGCACCGTCGGCTCCGAGGTCTTCCGGCCGCGGCCCAAGGTCGCGTCCGCCATCTGCCGGCTCCGCCTGCGCGCGGACGCCGCGACGTGGGGGCCCGCGGAACGGCGGCAGCTGCAGAAGTTCGTGCGCGGCCTGTTCGGCAAGCGCCGGAAGGCCCTGCGCACGACCCTGCGCGAAGCCGCCGCCGCGATCGGCGCGGAGCCCGGCCAGGAGGCCGACGCATTGCTCCAGCGGCGGGCCGAGACGCTCTCGCCGACCGAGATCGTGGAGCTGTTCCGCCGCACGGCCGCGCCGCGCTGAGCCCAGCGCGCAGTTGCGCCGCGCCGGTTTCGTGCTCGTGTCGCCAACCTTCCCGCGCGCCGCGTGGCCCATGCCATCGGGCGATTGCCGTTTGGCGCGGATTCGATGCGGTCGGCCTGCTTGACAGGTGCGGTCGGTCCCCTACACCTAAGTCCTTCTCGCTGCGACGGCGCACCCCGGCGCAATCATCCATCGGTCCGGTCGTGGTCCCCGGCAGCCTCGTCTGCCACGGACCCGAAGGGCGCTCGCCGCGAGGCACCAGGAACGTCCTCTTTCGAGACCTGCGGTCTCGGAATGGGATACCTTTGTCCGGAGACGGTAACGTCGGCCCTTTCGGGTCGGCCCGCCGCCCCGGTCTTTCTCGCCTAAGCCGATGGATCGATTCGACGAAGCCAAACTCCGCATCAAGGAGGCCATTGACGTGGTCGCCCTGATCGAGAGCTACCTGCCGCTGAAGCCGCGCGGCAGGCTCTTCGTCGCGCTGTGCCCGTTCCACGCGGAGAAGTCGCCGTCGTTCACGGTCTACGCGGACAGCCAGCACTTCCACTGCTTCGGCTGCGGCAAGTCCGGCGACGTTTTCGACTTCGTCATGGAGCGCGAGGGCCTCACGTTCCGCGAGGCGATGGAGATGCTCGCCGACCGTGCGCAGGTTTCGCTCGAAGGCGTCTTCTCGCGCGGCCAGCAATCGCAGCGTGGTCCGGACGCCAGCCAGGTCCTCGGCGAAGTTCGCGCCTGGATGCAGCAGATGCTGTTCGCCGACGAGGGCCGCGTTGCGCGCGAGTATCTCGAGTCGCGCGCGTTGTCTCCCGCGATCGAGGCCTGGGGAATCGGCTTCTGCCCGGACCGTCAGGGTTCGCTGCAGAAGTTCGCGCAGTCGCGCAAGCTGCCGGCGTCGATCCTCGAGCAGGCGGGCTTGCTGCGGAACGGCCGCGAGCCGTTCGCGGGCCGCGTGATGTTCCCGATCGACGACGAGCGCGGCCGCACGGTCGGCTTCGGCGGCCGTGTCCTGCCCGGCGCGCGGCCGCGGGCCGACGGCTTCGAGCCGCCGAAGTACATCAACTCGCCCGAGTCGCCGTTCTTCAACAAGCGTCGCGTGCTCTACGGCCTGCACCAGGCGAAGCAGCGTGGCTGCCGCCGCATCGTCGTGATGGAGGGCTACACCGACGTGATCGCTTGCCATCTCGCGGGCTTCCACGGCGCAGTGGCAGCGCTCGGCACGGCGTTCACGAGCGAGCACGCGAAGAAGCTCGAGCGCTACGCTCAGGAAGGCGTCGTGCTGCTGTTCGACGGCGACCGCGCCGGCCAGCAGGCTGCCGTGCGCGCGATGCGCGAGCTCGTGAACAGCCAGGTGACCGTCAAGGTCGCGTTGATGGCGGACGCGAAGGACCCCGCCGACTACGTCGTGGAGCGCGCGGGCGAGGACCCGGATCTCGTCATCGAGCGCCGCGCGCGCTTCGCGGACTTGCTCGACGGCGCCGACGACGCGCTCGCGACGTGGTTCCGGCTCGCGCGCATGCGCCTCGACTTCTCGCAGCCTGCGGACATCGAGAAGGTCGCGAAGGAATGCGCGCTGCTGCTGTCACTGGTCGAGAACGACCTGCGTCGCCGCGCGTTGCTGCAGGAGATGGCGCGCCATCTGGCGATGCCGCCGGAGTCGCTGCAGCGCATGCTGCGCAAGTTCCCAGCCCGCTCCGCCTCGGCTCCGGCCGCGGAAGAGGGCGCTCCGTCCGTCCCGCCCGACGTCGAGATCCAGGAGATCGAACTCGATCCGATGGGGGGCATGACGGCGCGCGCGCCGCGTCCGGTCGTGGCTGCCGAGCGCGACTTGCTGGCCGTGCTGATCCACCGGCCTGAGCTCAGCGACCAGGTCGATCCGTCGACGTTGCAGTCGGCCGAGGTCCAGGCGCTGTTCGCGATGATCCGCTCCGCGATGGGGCAGGGCCGCACGGCGCGGGCCGAGGTCGCCCGCCACGTCTTCGCTCAGATTGCCGGCGACACCGGCGCGCACGGCGAGAGCCTGCGCAACGTCTTCGCCAAGTCGCTCGCGCGGGCCGACGAGATCAAGGACCCGATGGCGTTCTTCGCCTTGCTCGATCGCGATCGCGGCCGCGCCAACGCGCGCAACTCCGCCCGCGGCCTGCGTCAACAACTCCAGGCCGCGTTGGCCGCGGGTGACCGCGAAACCGCCAACCGCCTGACCCAGGAACTCGTCGACCAGATGCGCCGGAACGCTCCGCGCCGTCAGGTCGAAGGAACCAGCTTGCCTCCCCCTTCCCGCTGACCCAACCGACCCCTCCCCGCAACCGCCCACGAGCCCGTCGACCCCGGCTCCAAAGCTCCTCCGGGTCAGCATTCTCGATTTCCCGCTACCTGATTCGTCCGTCCTCCGTAAACGAAGGCCCCCCTGGCCCCTGTGACCGGCAGCCGGACCCGCTCTGCACCCTCATGGAAACGCTCGACAAGAAGATCAAGGCACTGATCAAGGCCCATCGCAAGACGGGTTCGATCACGCTCGCGCAACTCAATGCGGCCCTGCCGGACGGCGACTCGACTCCCGAGCGGATCGAGGCGGCCATGCAGATGATCGAGGAGGCCGGCCTGGACATCGTCGAGGAAGACCAGAAGGGCAAGGACAAGAAGGGCGGCGCCCGCAAGGAGGACGGCGAGGAAGGCGGCGGCGACGACGTCGATCTCCCCGAGCTCGACTTGCAGGAGCCGAGCGAGGCCGAGCTGGCCGCGCCGATGGTCGACATCACCGAGAAGATCGACGACCCGGTGCGCATGTACCTGACGCAGATGGGCGAGATCCCGCTGCTCACGCGTGAAGAGGAGATCTCCCTCGCGCGCAAGATCGAGCTGACGCGCAAGCAGTTCCGCAAGGAAGTGCTGAGCTCGGGATTCGGCCTCAAGGAGGCGATCGAGATCCTCGAGGACGTGCTCAAGGGCGAGCTCGCGTTCGACCGCACGCTGAAGGTCAACCAGCAGGATCCCGAGGTCGGCAAGGCGGACCTCTCGGATCGTCTGCCCGGCAACATCGCGACGCTGCGCCTCATCTACGAGGCCGCCAAGAGGGACTGCCGCCAGATGCTCGAGGGCAATCCGTCTGCCGACGAGCAGCAGCGCATCAGCAAGCGCATCTTCTCGCGCCGCCGCAAGGCGGTGACGCTGATCGAAGAGCTCAACCTGCAGGGCAAGAAGGTGCGGCCGATGATCGACCTCATCGAGAGCCGCGTGCAGGAAGCGCACCGTCTCGGCCAGCGCCTGCAGCGCTACCGCGGCGCGCAGATCCAGAACCCGGACGCGCAGGACACGCGTCGCCGCCTCATGGACATGCAGATCGACGGCCTCGAGACCGTCGACCGCCTCGAGCGGCGCCTGCAGTTCGTGCGCCATGCCTACGCCAACTACGAGGACGCGAAGCGCAAGCTCTCGTCGGGCAACCTGCGCCTCGTCGTCTCGATCGCGAAGAAGTACCGCAACCGCGGCCTGTCGTTCCTCGATCTGATCCAGGAAGGCAACACGGGCCTGATGAAGGCGGTCGAGAAGTACGAATACCGCCGCGGCTACAAGTTCTCGACCTACGCGACGTGGTGGATCCGTCAGGCCATCACGCGCTCGATCGCGGACCAGGCGCGCACGATCCGCATCCCGGTCCACATGATCGAGACGATGAGCAAGCTTCGCAACGTGACGAAGAAGCTCATCCAGCTGAAGGGCCGCGAGCCTTCGATCGAGGAAGTTGCCGAAGCAGCGCAGGTCTCGGTCGACGAGGCCAAGCGCGTGATGAAGATCAGCAAGCACCCGATCAGCCTCGATCGTCCGATCGGCGAGTCCGACGACTCGTACTTCGGCGACTTCATCGAGGACGAGTCGGTCGAGTCGCCGGTCTCGGCCGCAAGCCGCGAGATGCTCAAGGACCGGATCGAGTCGGTGCTCAGCACGTTGACGTTCCGCGAGCGCGAGATCATCAAGCTCCGCTACGGCATCGGCGACGGCTACACCTACACGCTCGAGGAAGTGGGTCGCATCTTCCGAGTCACGCGCGAGCGCGTGCGCCAGATCGAGGCCAAGGCCGTTCGCAAGTTGCAGCACCCGGTGCGCGCGCGGCGCCTCGGCGGCTTCCTCGATTCGCCCGGCAACGACGCGTTCTGACGCGCGCGCCCCGGCTGACGCCGGGGCTCTAGGTCGCGATCCTTCGCGCCTCGCGAAACAGGTGTGCACGCCGCTGCGCAAGCGCGCGGCGGCAGCGATGGCCACAAACTCCTTGAGCAGTGGGGGGGCGTGGCTACTCTCCTCCGTCCCAAAGGCCCGGGTTTACGGACCAGAAACGGATTCAGGTGCACCCGAACGTCAAGAAGCTGCTCGATCTGCAGACCGTAGACCAGGAGATCGTCTCGCTCCGGCGGGACACGGCCTCCCTGCCCGCGGAAGAAGCGAAGCGGAAGAAGCGGCTCGACGAGTTCGACCGTGTCGCCGCCGAGAAGAAGGACCGCGCGACGAAGGCCGAGCTCGACGTGCGCGCGCTCGAGAAGGCCGTCAAGCAGTCCGACGAAGAGGTCAAGAAGCTCAACGAGCGCCTCAACACGGTGAAGAACAACGCCGAATACCAGGCGACGTTGTTCCAGATCGAGTCGGTCGTCCGCGAGCGCGACCGCACGCAGGACGAATGCCTCCGCCTGCTGGAGACGATGGACCCGCTCAAGGCCGAGGCTGCCACGGCGGCGCAGGCTGCGGGCGAGGAGCGCAAGGTGTTCGAGGGCTTCCTCGCCGAGGCGCAGAAGCTGCGCATCGCGTGCGAGGAGCGAGTGAAGGGCGTGCTCGAGAAGCGCAAGGCGCTCTCCGAGGGCATTCCGCCGGAGTTGCTGTCGACCTACGACCGCCTGTTCGCGACGCGCGAGAACCTCGCCGTGTGCCACGTCGAAGGAGCCTTCTGCCAAGGCTGCTACAACAAGGTCACGACCAACGACACCGCCAAGCTCATGGGCGCGTCGACGATCGTCACCTGCAACTCCTGCCAGCGCATCCTCTACCTGCAGCGCTGAGTTCGCGAGTGCACGTCGTGCCGCGGCTTTCCGTCTGGCTGGCATCGGCCGCTCTCGCGGCCCCGATCGCAACGAGAACCCGAGTGGTTCTCGCGAGCTGAGGCGTCATGGCGCGGCCGATCCATCCGGTCGTCGTCGGCACTGCCGGTCACATCGACCACGGCAAGTCGTCCCTCGTGCGCGCGTTGACGGGCATCGACCCCGACCGCCTCAAGGAAGAGCAGGAGCGCGGGCTCACGATCGACCTCGGATTCGCGCGCTGGAAGATGCGCGACGGCCGCTGGCTCGGCGTCGTCGACGTGCCCGGCCACGAACGGTTCGTGCGCAACATGGTCGCGGGCTGCACGGGCATCGACTTCGTGCTCCTCGTCGTCGCGGCAGACGACGGCGTGATGCCGCAGACGATCGAGCACCTCGACATCCTGCATCTGCTCGGCGTGCGCCGCGGCCTGATCGTCATGACGAAGATCGACATGGTCGAGCCCGCGCTCGCGGACATGGCGCAGGAAGAGGTGCAGGAGCTCGTGAAGGGCACCGTGCTCGAGGGCGCGGAGGTCTGCCGCGTGAGTTCGGTGACCGGCGAAGGCATCGAGGAGCTCAAGGCGAAGATCGAGGAGCTCGCGCGCGGACTCGACCCGCGGCCCAGCGGCGGCCCGTTCCGCATGCCGATCCAGCGAGTCTTCACGTTGCCTGGCATCGGCACCGTGATCACCGGCATTCCGCTCGCTGGCGTCGTCAGCCCCGGCGACGAGATCGAGATCCTGCCCGGTGGCGAACGTGCGCGCGTGCGCGGCTTGCACGCCTACGGCGGCAAGGTCGAGCAGGCGGTCGCCGGCCACAGCACCGCGTTGTCCGTGCCGGATGCGCGCCAGGCCGGGCTCCATCGCGGCATGGTCGCGTGCGCGCCGGGCGCGTATCCCACGGGATCCGCCGTCGACCTCGACCTCACGCTGCTGAAGCGCGCGAAGGCGCTGCGCCATCGCTCCGCGGTCCGCGTGCACACGGGCACCGTCGAGGTGCGCGGCGACGTGCTGCTGCTCGACCGCGATCGGCTCCTGCCCGGCGAACGCGCGACGGTGCGCGTGATCCTCGACGAACCGATGTGCTGCGCGCACGGCGACCGCTTCCTGCTGCGGTCGGAGACTCCGCCCGTGACGATCGGCGGCGGTTCGGTGATGCGCGTGGTCGCCGAGCACGGTCGCTACCGGCGCAAGGACCTCGGGGAGGAGTTGCAGTCGCTGCGCGAAGCGGGCGATCGGCCGGAATCGCGAATCGAGCACGAACTCGCGCAGAAGGGGCCGATGGGTTGCGCGTTCTCGGACCTCGCGCGCGCGATCGAGCGCGACGAAGCGCAGGTCGAGGCCGTGCTCGCATCGATGCCGTCGGTGCATGTGCATGCGCGCGCGCGCCGCGCCTTCCGCGCGTCCGACCTCCGCGCCGGCGAACGCGAGTTGCTCGACTCCGTGGACCGCATGCTGAGCAAGCGCGCCGCCGCGGCTTCGATCCAGCGCAGCGCGTTGCGCGCGACGAAGACGATGCCGCAGCCGCTCGTCGACGCGGTGTTCGAGGCGCTGCAGGCCGCGGGGCGGGTGCGCGCGGGCAGCCAGGGCCAGATGCTGTTCGTCGAACGCTTGCGGCCGCTCGCCCAGGCGGACCAGCAGCGGCTCGACCGCATCGTCGCATGCTGTGAAGGCCGGCGCTTCCGCCCGCCGGACCTCGCGGAGCTCGAAGCCGAGCTCGGCTTCGGCGGCGACGCGCTGCTCGGGTTGCTGGAGCGCGCGGGCGACGAAGGCCGCGTCGAACGGGTCGGCGAGCACTTCTACGCGGCCAGCGTGCTTCGCCTCGCGTTGCACGCGATCCGCCGGAACTGCCTGCTCCACAAGGAGGAGCTCGACATCCCGGCGTTGCGCGACGAGCTCGACACGAGCCGCAAGTATTTGATCCCGCTGCTCGAGCACGTCGATGCGCTCGGTCTCACGGTCCTGCGCGGCGGCGTGCGACGCCTGCTCGCATCGTCGGCGCTGAGCCGCGAACTCGCGGCCGAGGCCTGAGAGCAAGAGCGGGGATCTCCGGCTTCTCTCGCCACACGGAAGCCGCCATGCCACGGCCGCATCGTGGCCGTTCGAGGCGCTGGCCGGGCAGCAGCCCAGCCGACACGCCGGTCGCGGAAGCTGGCGTGCGGGCTACGGTCCGGCGCCATGGGCGGGGCCGAGGCCCGCATGTGGCCGCGCGCTGCGGATCCGCTCACCTCCGAGGGGCACTCCTGCCGATAGAGCCGCGGAACCCCCGGCTCCACGGAGAGTGCCATGAACGGCGACGACACGAACATCGACAAGAACGGCAAGGACACCAACCCCTCCGGCCTTCCTGGCCAGAGCCGCAGCTTCGATCCGATGTTCGCGCAGAGTTGGCAGAAGCCTGCTACGCCCAAGTCGCAGCCGAGCAAGCAGCCCGAGCCCGAGCAGGAGCCCGAAGCCGACTACGACGAGCCGACCGCTTCGGCCGAGAGCCAGTCGGCCTCGGATGCGAACACGAGCGAGTCGCCCGACGACATCCTGTTCACGCCGTCCTCGCACGGCGAGGGACTGGAAGGCGGCGATGCGCCGTCGTTCGACGAAGCGGGCCGTTCGCGTTGGGCGGGTCGCGGGTTGACGCCGGACGAGATGGGGGTGCCGGTTCCGTCGGAGCCCGGCTTCATGCAGGCCGACGACGAGCTCGCGATCGACAGCGAGCAGGAACTCGAACTGATCGACGGCGCGCAGCCGAAGGCCTCGGACGACGACATCGTCCTCGAGGACGATGTGGCGCCGCAGGAGGAGCAGCTCGAGGCGCTGCAGACGACGCAGGACGACTTGCTCAACGGCGAGGTGTTCGTGCTCGACGAAGGCGCCGAGGCCGATGCCGCGGGTGTCGCCGCGGACGGCAGCCCGGAGGGCGAGCAGCCCGTCGAGGACGGCTGGGAGCCGCTCGAGACGCATCCCGGCATGGGTGCGCAGACGCACGCCTTCGAGGACGACGGCGGCGCCGTTCCCGCTGAGGGCGAAGAGGACACGACGGAATCCGTCGAACTCGACGGCGAGACCGAGTCGCAGGAGTCCGAGGACGCGGAGCCGATCGAGTTCGAGAACCACGACGAGTTCGAGAACCAGGAGGAGATCGAGAACCAGGACGAGTTCGCCTCCCTCGACGAGCAGGCCGAAGAAACGCCGCAAGACGGCGACGAGCTGCCGTTCGAGGAGCCGGCCGAGCCCGTCATGGTCACGAAGGCACCGGCGCGCACAGGCCGCATCCTGCGGTTCCTGACCCGGGCCGCGGCTGCTGCGGTAATCGTCGGCGCCGGCGCGGTGGCCGTGCTGCGCCCGGAGTGGATCGGCCTCCAGCTCGAGCCCGAACTGGTCCAGCGTGTGCAGGTCGCCCGTCCGAACCTGAACCCGAAGGCGCCCAAGCCGGTCGCGCCGCAGGCTGGCAACAACCAGCCCGCCGCGCCCGCGGTCGAGCCCGCCCCGAGCGTGGCCGTCGCGACGCCGGTGGAGCCCACGCCGGCTCCGCAGCCGCAGGTCGAACCGACGCCCGCGCAGCCCGAGCCGCAGGTCGCGGTCGTGGAGCAACCCGCGCCGGCCGTCGAGCCCATGCCGACGACCGAGAACCCGGTGGCCGCACAGAACCTGCCGCACTACCTGCCCGCGGGCGAGACCCTCTGGGTCGGCTCGTTCGACGGCGGCGCGCGCGCAACCGAGGCCTGGGCGTCGGTGACGCCGGGCAGCAAGGCGTTCGCGCAGCTCGCGAACGGCAACTTCTTCATCGGCAGCGTCAAGGCGGTCGCGGCCGACGCGCTCGTGCTCGCGGTCAAGCAGGGCGAAGTCCTCTTGCCGCGCTCGGAGATCCGCAAGGTCACGACGCTCGACAGCCGCGACTACGCGGACCTGCAGCGCGCGACGCAGGGCTTCTTGAAGCTCAGCAACGACAACCGGCTCGTCGGCGAGATCCTGCAGACGGTCGGCGACGACCACTACGTGCTGCAGATGCAGTCGGACCGCATCGTCGTGCCGCGCTCGGCCGTGCAGCAGGTCGTCGAACGCGGCGGTTCGGAAGGCCTGCGCTTCGGCTCGGTCGGCGACGAAGAGCAGTGGTTGCGCGGCGTCGCCGAGCGCCAGTTGCAGTCGCAGCGCACCGGCGCGTCGACGCAGAAGCCAGCGACCAAGACCGGCGCGCAGCAGACGCAGCAGCAGATCCCGGTGAAGCAGGAGCAGCGAACGGCTCCGAGCGCCGCGAAGTGAGCGAGCGGCTCGCTGCGGGGGGCCTGGACGCGAACGAGGGGCGACGGTGTAATCCTTCGCCCGATATCGCGAACCACGGAATGGATCCCTGCAACGAGTGCGGCAACACGGCTGTGTTGCCCAAGTTCTACGACGGCCACAGCGTGCTGGAGTGCGACCTCTGTGGCGCGCTCAGCGGCGGGGCCCATTCGGTCGCGACGATCGAGCTCGCGCGCGAGGCGCAGCAAGAAGGCGTCGATGCTCCGGTGTTCGCGCTGCGGCGCGCGCTCGACGCGATGGAAGGCCTGCGCGTGGTGGACAGCCACGGCGGCGACCGCGCGCGCCGGCGTCTGCCCTATGCGCGGTGGATCGCGCTCGATCCGCGCGCGTTCGTGCAGCTGGAGAACCTCGCGAAGTCGCTGCGGTTGTCCTCGGGCTCCACGTCGATGCAGTGGACCATCGAGGTCGAGTTCCAATCGGGCCTCGAGTTCGTGCTGACGCCGCGCGTCGCGACCTCGCGCCCGCGCGAAGCGGATGTCGCGCTGGCGCAGGCCGACCTCAACGTGCTCGGCCGCGCGTTCCAGCGCGACGTGCGCCTTTCGTGGTGGCGCCGGGCGTAGGCGCCCGGAGGACTGCGCATCGTGCGCCGCGCATCGCGCGCGGCTGCGCCGCGGCAGAAGCCGCGCTTGCGACTGGCAAGGCAAGCTGAGGCTGGTGTGGTGGATTCCGCTGTGCGAGCACGCCCAGGCTGCAAGAGCGCCTGACTCCCCTCTGCGAGCGGTCGAGGCGCGTGCGCTTCGAGGCCCGGTCTCGTCGAGCCGCGTCGCGGCGCCCTGCGCGCGGCGAAGCCTGACGAATTCGACGCAGGGCTAGTCTGCGAACTCGACGTCGGGTCGCTACGTTCTGCCGGCAGGACCCTCTCATGCTGCATCGACTCGCCCTCGCCGTCCTGGTTCTGCTGTTCGCAGCCGCGTCCGCGTTCGCGCAGGAGGCGGACCCGGACCGCCTCGAGGCAGTGAAGGAGTTCCAGCGCTTCTTCAAGAAGTTCAAGACCGAGTCGGAGCAGCGCGAGGCCGTGCTGACGCTGCGCGGCCAGGAGTGCGTGCCGGCGGTCGACGAGCTGTTGAAGCTCACGAACAACAAGTCGGCAGTGGTGCAGCGGACCGCGCTCGACGTGCTCGCGAGCTACACGAAGGCCTCGTCGTTCCAGCCTTGGATCGACGGGCTCGCCGACAACAAGGACGCGGCGCAGAAGGCGATGCTGATCCGCGTGTTCGGCAGCGCGAAGCTCGCGGGGGCGAAGGACGCAGTGGTCGCCGCTGCCGCCGATCCGAAGGCGAGTTCGCAGGTCCGCTACGAGGCCGTGCGTGCGCTCGCTGCGTTCGGCGACAAGAGCGCGAGCAAGGTCCTGCAGCCGATGCTCGCCGACGCCGACCCGCTCGTGCGCATGGCGGTCGCCGACGCGGTCGCCAAGCTCGAACTCGACGACCTCGGGCCCGCGCTCGTGCCGTTGCTGAAGGACGGGGAGTGGCAGGTGCAGGCTGCCGCGGTGGGCGCCGTCGGCGTCGTGCGCCCGCAGGCTGCGGTGCAACCGTTGATCGACCTTCTGCGCGAGAAGGGCCGCCTGCAGACCGAGTGCGCCGAAGCGTTGTTCAAGGTCACGGGCTTCGAGTTCGGACTCGATGCGGACCGCTGGCAGGAGCAGTGGACCAAGCTCATGGCGATCGAGGGCTGGCGCATCCCGACGCGCGAGGAGCTCGCGAAGAAGGCCGAGAGCCGCAAGAAGTACAACGAGATCTACGGCCAGAAGGAGGCGGGCCTGCCGTCGTTCGCGGGCATCCCGACGACGTCGACGAACGTGCTGTTCATCATCGACGTGTCGGGCTCGATGGACGACCTCGTCGTCGAGCGCGAGAAGTTCCAGGGCTACGCCGACAGCCGCAAGTTCACGGTCGTGCGTGCGCAGTTGTTGAGCGCTCTCGATTCGCTGACCGAGAACACCAACTTCAACATCGTGAAGTTCGCGAGCGACGTCACGCCGTGGAAGCCAAAGCTCGTGCCCGCGAACATCGTGAACCGGGAGGCCGCGAAGTCGTGGGCACAGCAGCTCAAGCCGATCGGCGGCACCGAGGACCAGAACCTCGCGGCCGCAGGCCTCGGCGGGCTCGCCGACCTCGACGGCGGCAAGACGAACACGTTGAAGGCCGCGCTCTTTCCGTTCGGCGTCGACCCCGACAACCCGCCGAAGGCTGCGATCACCGGCGGCGACAAGGTCTCGATCAAGAACAAGCTCGACACCGTCTACTTCCTGTCCGACGGCCGCCCTTCGGTCGGCAAGATCATCGACACGCTCGAGATCCTGAAGGAAGTGCGCCGCTACAACGAGGCATACCGGATCGTGTTCCACACGATCGCGATCGGCGAGTTCCAGAAGGAGTTCCTGCGCGACCTCGCGACGCAGAACGGCGGCGTGTTCATCGACCTGGGCCGATGACCGTCGCGCCGCGCAGGAGCCCGCGCGGCCGCAGCCACAGCGTGACGGCGGTCAGGACCGCGCCCACGCCGCCGCACAAGAGCATCGCGAGCGGCAGCCCGTTCGCCTGCTGCACCGCGAACAAGGCCTGGTTCACGGGCGAGTAGCACAACCGGCCGCCGAGCGAGAGCACGGACCACACCGTCGAGCGCGCCTCGGGCTGGATGCGGTGGTTGACGAACTCCTGCACGAGCGCCCAGTGCATGCCGAACGGGATCTGCTGCAGGAAGAACATGGCGACGCCGGCCCAGGCGAACACGCGCGCGGTCTCGGGTTGCTCGAGCGCCGCGGTCGCGGACCACGCCATCGCGAGCATGCTGAAGCACAGCATCAGCGGCATGCCCCAGAACAGCACGCGACGGCCGAAGCGTTCGACCAGCCAAGGCACCTTGCGGCTCAACGGCGCAGCCGCGAGGTTGAGCAGCGCGTAGAGGCAGCCGACGAACAGAGGCGAGGCGAACAGCGGCTCGGCCTTCGACTCGGTGTCGAGGAACACCTGGTAGTTGTGGAACGGGTAGCGCAGCAACGCGAAGAGCACGACCCAGTAGACGAGCAGCCAGCGCACCTCGCGCAGCCATAGGTCCGCGAACGCGCGCTTGGCGAATGCGCCCCAGTCGCGCGTCCTCACCGGCGCCATCGGCGACAGCCTCGTCGCGCAGACGGTCGCGAGCAGGCACAAGGCCGCGGTCGGCGGCAGCGTCGCCGCGTGCGCGTAGCCGCTCGCGTCCTGGAAGCCCCAAGCGATGGCTCCGCCGACGAGGAACGAGCCGCCGGTGCCGTAGAGGCGCAGTGCGTGGATGCGCGACTCCTCCTGCAGGTAACGATGCTGCGCATCGTGCCGCCGCAGCAGTTCGTAGAGCATCGTCGAAGGGGGCCCCGACAGGATCGAGTGTCCGATGCCCATCAGCGCCTCGCCGATGCAGAACCCCGTCAGCGTGCGCGACGACCAGATCACGACGAACCCAGCCGCCAACACGAGCGGTCCGAGGATCAGCATCGCGCGCTGGCCGAGCCGGTCCGCGAGCACGCTCGTCGGCACGTCGCACACGAACATCGCGACGTAGTAGACGGTGATGACCGAGCCGTAGCCCGCGAGGTCGAGGCCGTGCGACTGGAAGAACAGGAACAGGAACGGCACGCAGACGAACGGGTAGGTCAGCAGCGCGTAGGCGCGGAGCCAGCGGAGTTCGCGGTCGAGCGAGGGCACGGGCGCGTCACGTTCGCCGCTTTCGGTTCCCGAAGGAAGCGGCAAGGCGCGTCGCGGTTGCTTTCGCGGCGGCGCGTCTGCAACCTTGCGCGCCGCATGGCCCCAGTCCACGACTTCCGCAGCGACACGATGACGGCGCCGACCGCCGCGATGCGCCGCGCGATGGCGGAGGCCCGTGTCGGCGACGACGTGTGGGGCGAGGACCCGACGGTGCGCGAACTGGAGGAACTCGGCGCGCAGATGCTCGGCAAGGAACGCGCGCTGTTCGTGCCGTCGGGAACGATGGCCAACCAGATCGCGATCCACGTGCACTGTCGACCCGGCGACGAGGTCGTGTGCGAGGAGCGCAGCCACGTCTACTGGTACGAAGGCGGCGCGATCGCGCGTTTCTCGGGCACGCAGGTGCGGCCGTTGCCGTCGGCCGACGGCTTCTTGCAGCCGGCGCAGTTCGCGGGCGCCGTGCGAGCCGACGATCCGCACTACCCGCGCACGCGGCTGCTCGTCGTCGAGAACACGCACAACATGGCGGGCGGCCGCGTCGGCACGCCGGACCGGCTGCGCCAACTCGCGTGCGTCGCGCAGGAGCGCAACGTGCTCGTCCACTGCGACGGCGCGCGGCTTGCGAACGCGGCGGTCGCGTTGTCCGTGCCGCTCGCAGAGCTGACCGCGCCGTGCGACACCGTCACGCTGTGTCTGAGCAAGGGCCTGGGAGCGCCGGTCGGCTCGCTCGTCGCCGGCGACGAAGCGTTCCGCAAGGAGGCCGTGCGCGTGCGCAAGGCGTTCGGCGGCGGCATGCGGCAGTCGGGCGTGCTCGCGGCGGCAGGCCTCATCGCGCTGCGCGAAGGCCCGGCGCTGCTGGCGCACGACCATCGCCGCGCCAAGACACTGGCGCACGGGCTCGCGGCCCTGCCGTGCCTCCTCGTCGACCCGTCCGTCGTCGAGACCAACATCGTCATGGTCGACGTCCGCGGCTGCGAGGCGCAGGCGCTCGTCGACTTCCTGAAGACCCGGTCCGTGCTGTGCGCGAAGACCGGGCCTTCGCGCATCCGGTTCGTCACGCACCGCGACGTCGGCGACGAAGGCGTCGCCGCGTGTCTCGCCGCGTGCGCCGAGTTCGTGGAACGCCAACTCCGCTGAAGCTGAACCTCCCTTCCTACCGATCAGGCATCCCCGTGAGCATCTTCAAGGCATACGACATCCGCGGCACCTACCCCGACCAGATCGACGAGCGCATCGCGCGCAAGATCGGCCAGGCGCTCGTGCTGTTCCTCAACGCCAAGCGGCTCGTGGTCGGGCGCGACATGCGCACGATGGCGCCGTCGGTGCAGGACGCGATCATCGAAGGCATCCTCGCGCAGGGCTGCGACGTGGTGGACATCGGTCTCGCGTCGACGCCGATGGGCTACTACGCGATCGGCAAGATCCCGTGCGACGGCGGCCTCGTCGTCACCGCGTCGCACAACCCGAAGCAGTACATCGGCTTCAAGCTGTGCCGCAAGGAAGCGCGGCCGATGTCGGCCGACACCGGCATCAAGGACGTCGAGAAGCTCGTCCGCGGGCCGGAGATCGCGCCCGCTGCGAAGGCCGGCAAGCGCGATCACGTCGACGTGAAGGCCGAGTTCGTGCAGCACATCGCCAACTTCGCGAAGGGCATCGCGCCGATGACGATCGTCGTCGACTACGCGAACGGCATGGGCGCGAACGAGTCGCCGGCGATCTTCTCGAAGATCCCCGGCCTCAAGGTCGTGCCGCTCTACGAGCAGCTCGACGGCACGTTCCCGAACCACGAGGCGAACCCGCTCAAGGAGTCGAACCTCGACGACCTGCGCGCGGCGGTGAAGAAGCACAAGGCTCCGCTCGGCCTCGCGTTCGACGGCGACGCGGACCGTTGCGCGTTCGTCGACGAGGAGGGCCGCACGGTCCACGCCGACCTAATCACCGTGATGCTCGCGCGCGGCATGCTGCAGCGGCATCCGGGCAAGGGCATCATCTACGACCTGCGCAGCAGCAAGGTCGTGCCCGAGGAAATCGTCAAGCTCGGCGGCCGTCCGGTGCGCGAGCGCGTCGGCCACTCGTTCATGAAGGAGACGATGCGTCGCACGGACTGCATCGGCGGCGGCGAGCTGTCGGGCCACTTCTACTTCGCCGAGAACTACTACACCGACTGCGGCGTGTTGGCGGCGATCCTCGTGATGAACCAGCTCAGCCAGGAGAAGCGCTCGCTGAAGGCCGCTGCGGACGAGCTGCGTCGCTACCACCCGACCGGCGAGATCAACTTCAAGGTCGCCGACAAGGAGGCGATGATGAAGGCGGTCGAGAAGAAGTACGCCGCGGGCGTGATCGACCACCTCGACGGCGTGACGGTCACGTTCCCCGATTGGTGGGTGAACGTGCGTCCGTCCAACACCGAGCCCTTCCTGCGCATGTGCCTGGAGGCCGACACGAAGCAGCTCATGGAGCAGAAGAAGGCCGAGCTCATCGCGCTGCTCGGCGAGCCCGCCGACCACTGATCGGCGGACGGGGACGAGGCCTTGGTCGCGACCGGCGATCGGGGCCTCGCAGGGCCGCGCCGCGGCGCGGGCTGGGGCGTAGGTTCGGCGTCCCGGTCCAGGCCTTCCCGCATGGCGCCGAGGCGAACGCCTCGAGCCCGCTGCGACCTCTCCGACTTCCTGGCCGGACATCGAGCGGCCGGCGGCGCCGCGGGGTTGGGTGGCGGCAGCCGCGGGCTCTCGCTGGCCCCGGCGAGGCTCGCACGGGGCCTCGATCGCGCCCAGGGGCATCCGTCCGGGGTCGCTCGGCGGTCCGTTCCGCGTCGTTTCGCGGCCGCGCCGAGCCGGTCGCCCGGTTTGCGCCGTGGCGAGCGCCGCGGGCCTGCTGGCACCCGGGAAAGACGCGCTTTCGCCGCTCCCGTCCGGGAGTCGAAAGCTCGTGCACACCCAAACGATTTTCCAGCGGAACATGCGCTCCCGAGCCACTAGTCTCCTCGCCCCAGTTGTGACCCCTTCCACGACTTCTGCGGCAGCCGAAGCGATGACCAACCAGACTGTTCCGAAGACCGCCAAGCTCACCCTCGGGGACCAGCAGATGGACCTGCCCGTGATGGTCGGGAGCGAGGGCGAGGTAGCCATCGACATCCGTCAACTTCGCGCCAAGACCGGCGCGATCACCTACGACCCGGGCCTCGGCAACACGGGCGCGTGCCAGAGCAAGATCACCTTCCTGGACGGCGAGGTCGGCATCCTCCGCTACGCCGGCTACCCGATCGAGGAGCTTGCGCAGAAGAGCACGTTCGTCGAGGTGATGTGGTTGCTGCTGCACCAGGAGCTGCCGACGAGCGCGCAGCTGGAGCAGTTCACGCACGACGTGACGCACCACACGATGCTGCACGAGAACTTGCGGCAGCTGTTCAGCAGCTTCCCCAAGGCCGGCCATCCGATGGCCGTCTGTGCGGCGACGGTCGGCGCGCTGTCGACCTTCTACCAGAACGCTTCGGCCAACACGCCCGCGCAGAACTGGATCGACGCGATCCGCCTGCTCGCGAAGATGCCGACGATCGCTGCCTACAGCTACAAGCACAGCATCGGGCAGCCGTTCATGTATCCGCGGAACGACTTGTCGTACTCCGCGAACCTGCTGCACATGATGTTCGCGACGCCGTGCGAGAAGTACGAGCCGAACCCCGTCATGGCGCGCGCGCTCGACCTGTTGCTGATCCTGCACGCGGACCACGAGCAGAACTGCTCGACGAGCACGGTGCGCACGGTCGGCAGCTCCGGCGCGAACCTGTTCGCCAGCGTTTCGGCCGGCATCTCGGCGCTGTGGGGCCCGCTGCACGGCGGCGCCAACCAGGCCGTGATCGAGATGCTCATGAGCATCCGCGACGGCAAGCGCAGCGCGCGCGAGTTCATGGAGCTCGCGAAGAAGAAGGACAGCGGCGTCCGCCTGATGGGCTTCGGCCACCGCGTCTACAAGAACTACGATCCGCGCGCGAAAGTGATGCAACAGACCTGCCGCGAGGTGCTGAAGGAAGTCGGCATCAACGATCCGCTGCTTGAGGTCGCAATGGAACTCGAGAAGATCGCGCTCTCCGACGAATACTTCATTGAGAAGAAACTCTATCCGAACGTGGACTTTTATTCGGGGATCACGCTCAAGGCGATGGGCTTCCCGGTTTCCATGTTCACCGTGCTCTTCGCCCTCGCACGCACGGTGGGCTGGATCGCCCAGTGGGAAGAGATGACCACGGACCCCACCCAGCGCATCGGCCGCCCCCGCCAAGTCTACACCGGGGCGCCACAACGCGACTATATCCCGATGGATGCCCGGAAGTAGCGCAGGCGCTTTGGCGACGGACGGGCGCTCCGCAAAGGGGCACCCTCCCGTTCAGAACTGCGACAATCGCAGGATCGTCTCCGCCGAGATTTCGGCGGCGGGCCGTTCCGTGCCCTTCATGGCGGTGATCGCCTTCGCCTGCGCTGACAATTGGGCATCGCGAATGTCTGCCCGGGTAAGGCGCTCGATCGCAGCCGCCGCGATCCTGCCGGCATGGAAGCGCGTCTGGACGAATTCCGGGATCACCTCGGCGTTGACTGCAATGTTCACCAGTGCCGCATACTTGGTCTTCATCAAGATGCCCCGCAGCAGCGCCCAGGTGATCCAGCCGAGCTTGTAGCCCGTCACCACGGCCGCGCCCTGCGCTGCAAGTTCCGTCGTCACCGTGCCCGAACAGGCAATGGCGACCGTCATTGCGGCAAAGGCGTCGGCTTTCTCGTCCTCATCCTTTACCAACACGATCGGATAGGCCTGCGCCGCCGCCTGCCGCTCCACCTCGGCGGCCACGCTGGGCGCCACCATGCAGACAGTATGCGCGCCCGGAACGGCTGCCCGCGCTTGCCGCACGGCCTCGAACAGTGTCGGCGCGACACGGCGCATCTCCGCGTTGCGGCTGCCCGGCAGCAAGCCGAGCACCGGCGCGCCGGCGGGGATGCCGTGGCGGGCCTTGAAGGCTGCGCCGTCGCCTTTCGGCAGCCGATGCAGCGCTGGATTGCCGATCACTGTCGTTGGCAGGCGCCACCTGACATAGAATGGCTGCTCGAAGGGATGGATGCACAGCAGATGGTCTACCCACTGCGCCAGCACGCGCGCGCGTCCGGGGCGCGTCGCCCACACCTGTGGGCCAATCAGCTTGATCCGCTTCGCCCGAACGCCCCGCAGCTTCAGCGCGCGGGCCACGCGCCACATGAAGCCCCAGCTGTCGATCAGCACCACACTATCGGGATCGACCTTGGCGATGGCTTCGGCCGTAGCCTGCACCGCTTGCTTGACGCGGCCATAGGCCTTGAGACCCTCGATCAAACCCAGCACAGCGAGCCCTGACATGTCGACATCGGCCGAAACGCCGCGGGCCTTCATCCGTTCTCCGCCGATGCCGGAAATCTGCACCGAGGGGTCCATTGCCCGCATCGCGTCGATGACGTCCGCACCGATGGCGTCGCCGGAATCCTCCGCCGCGACGAGATACACATGGCTCACGCGAGGTCCGCTCCGGTGAAGCCAACGATGAAGATGCCGGCTGCATCTGCCGCAGCCGCCACAGCCGCTCGGTCCACCACCAGCGCAGCACCGGCTTCGACGGCAATTCCTGCCAATCCGGCCCTGTCGGCGCCGGCCACCGTCGCCACCCCAATCGTCGGCAAGTCGATGCGCCTTTCCTGCTGTGGCTTGGCGGCCTTGACCAGCACGCCGCGCCGCGCTTCCGGTGTTCCACGGATCTCCGCAACAAGTTCCGGAATACGCGCCAGCATTCGGTCAGTGCCCTCCTGCGCCTCCACCGCCAGGATCAGCCCGCCGCAGGATACGGCGCCCTGCCCGATCTCGAGCGAGCCAGAAACGCGCGCCACCTCCGCCGCTCGCCTGATGTCCGGCCAGTGCTCCGGCAGCGGCGCGATTCGCCCGAGCGGCCCAGCGCCGACTCGTAAATCGTTCAGGACATCGTCGGCGCCGAGAATGCGGAAGCCCGCCTCGGCGAAGACGTCCATCACGGCGCGCAGCAGCGCATCGTCGCCCTTCTTCGCCGCCGCAAGAATACGCGGCAGCGACTGCACGCCCTTCAGGTCGAGCTTGAGCGAAGTGAAATCCGGCCGCTTCAGCGAGCCGGCGAACACCATCTCCTCGCAGCCTTCCTTCTTCATCAACTGCATCAAACGGCCGAGTTCGCCGACCGACAGTTCGGGTCCTTCGAACTCAGCCACCAGCGCCGGATCGACAAAACCCTTGAGCCCAACCACGAACGGGTTGCGCCCCACCCGGCGCGCCTGTTCGGCGACGCGGCGCGGAAGGTCCCCGCCCCCTGCAACGATGGCCAGCCGCGTGGAAGCCATCACGCGGGCCTTGGCAGGCAAAGCGGCCGCTTCTCGCCGGCGGCAATGAAATCGAGAATGCGCTTTACCTCCGACAAATGCCCGTGGCTCTCTGTTACCTCCGCCAGCCTCTCCTCGAAGAGGCCCGCACCGTGGAAGAGAACGCGGTAAACGCCACGCAAGGCATGGATCGTGTCGCGTGAGGCGCCACGACGCTTGAGCCCGACGATGTTGAGCCCATGCAGAGCACCGGAATTGTCTACCATGCCATAAGGGATCACATCGCCGACCACAGGCGCGCAGCCGCCCACGAAGGCGCCGAGACCGACCCGCCCAAGCTGGTGGATCGCCGAGTTGCCGCCCAGGATCACGGAGTCTTCCAGGACAGCAAGGCCACCGGTGACGGAATGTGTCGCCAGCGTCACGCCATTACCGATGATGCCATCGTGCCCGACATGCGCGCCGTTCATCAGCAGGCACCTGTCGCCCACCACCGTGCGTCCGCGTCCTTGTGCGGTGCCGAGATGCAGCACGGCGGACTCGCGGATACGCGTATCGGCGCCGACGATCAGCTGCGTGTCCTCGCCCTTGTAGCGATTGTCCTGCGGCGGGTGACCGAGCGAAGCGAAAGGATAGATTGTCGAGCGCGCGCCAACGCTGGTCGAGCCGGCGATGGACACGTGCGATACGAGCCGAACATTCTCCGCCAGCCGCGCCTTACCCGAGACCATGCAGAACGGCCCGATCTCGACCCCGTCGGCGAGCTCTGCGCCCTGCTCCACGATTGCGCTGGGATGGATGGTGACTGCCATGTGCGCCGGCGCCCTTGGCCGGGCAGGCCCGGCTATTCCTTGACAAGGAGACGCTTTTGCGCCGACCGGGCAAGCCATGCAAGCTCGCGCATCCAAGTCCGGCTGGGCTTGGCCGGATAGCCGGCCCACGTCTGGCCCGCCGGCACGTCGCCAAGCACGACGGAAGCGGCGGCGATTCGCGCGCCCGGCCCGATCCGCACATGGTCCTTTACCCCGACGCGGCCGCCGAACTGCACACCGTCGCCAATGTCACATGAGCCTGAAATGCCGCCGAAAGCAGCCATCGCCACATGCGCGCCAACCCGGCAATTGTGCCCGATATGGCAAAGATTATCGATGTGGCTGCCCTCGCCGATCACCGTGTCGTCGAGTACGCCACGATCGATGCAGGAGCCCGCCCCTACGGAAACGCCGTTCTGGATAACCACCCGCCCGTAATGAGGCATCAACCGGGGCCCGCTCGCACCGGGCGCCAGACCGAATCCGGCTTCGCCGATCACCGTGCCGGGGTAAAGGGTCACGCCGTCGCCGATCAGCGCACACATCAGCGTTGCATTGCTGCCGATCTGTGTGTTGACGCCAACCTGAACGCCGGGACCGATCACTGCGTTGGCGCCGACCCGTGTGCCTGCCCCGATGGCAGCGCCCGCGCCGATGACGACTCCAGGCCCCAGGACTGCGCTCGCCGCTACGCGCGCGGATCCATGCACGCGCGGGCCGGGATCGAGTGTGCGAACCTGCACCAGTCGCTCTGCAACCCTTGCAAATGCCGCACGTGGATGCGCCACGGCGATCACAACCGGCCCATCAGGCATCGCCGCCGCCGCTTCAGGCGCCGTCAGGCAGATACCCGCGCTCACCTTCGCGCCGGCTGGGGCCTCACGCTCGAGAAACACCAGATCATCTGCCCGCGCCCGATCCACCGGCGCCAGCGAGGACACAACGCGCAAAGGGTCGCCAAGCGTGATGGCGACCCCCAGCATACTGGCAATTTCGGAAGCCGAGAGGGGCTGTGGAACCGCGTAAAATCTCGGATCGATCACGGCCCCCGCCTTCTTGTCCGGATTACTGGCCGGCCGGCTTCGGCGCCGGGGTCTGCGGGGCCGGCAGTGCGGCCTTCAGCGCCTCGAGCGTGGGCACAGTCGCATCGAGCCTGGCCACGACCTTCGCGGAGATATCGACGGCGTCCTTGTTGAACAACGCCGAATTGTAGCTCAGCACGACATCTGCGCCCACCTCCTTGGCAACCGCTTCGACGGCCGGCACCAGCACGAAATTGAATGCGATCTGGTTGGCTGCTTCCTGCTGTTCCATGCGCTGGTCCAGCGCATTCGACTTGGCGGCCAGCTCGTTCATCTTTTTCTGATAGTTCTCGACCCGCGTCTTGAGCGTCGGGTTCGAGGCCAGCGCTTCCTTGGTCAGCGACTGCACTTGCGGCTTCAGCGCCTCGCCTTCAGTCTTTACCTCGGACTGCAGGGTCTTGAGCCCGAGCTGGTCGACGCCGGCCGTTCCAACTTGCTGCATCTGAGCCGCAAGCGCCTTGCCCAGCTTGCTGTCGGCGCGGATCTTGGCTTCGTTGACGATGAACACCTTCGTCTGGGCGAGGGCGACCCCTGCGACATTGCTGAGCCCGGTGAACAGGACAGCTGCGAGGACGATGTTTCGGAGTTTCATGACGCTTGTACCCTAGAACCTTGTGTTGGTAGCGAACCGGAACGTTTCGGTCCGGTCGTATTCCTCGCTCGCAAGGATATGCGAGAAGTCGAAGCGGATGGGCCCGAAGGGCGAGTCCCACCCGATACTTAGACCCGCGCTTGCGCGCAGGCTGGCGCTATCGTCGACCAGGCGGATGCGCAGCGGGTCGTTGGGGTCCGGTTGGCCGCGCCGCTCGCGGTCGCGCTCATCCAGCAGTCCCAGCGTGCCCGCCTCGAAGAAAAATGCTCCATCTAGGCCAAATTCTTCCGGAACATACGGCAGGGGGAAGGCCAGCTCCAAGGAGGCAATCGCATATGCCTTGCCGCCCAGCGCATTGCCAGGCAACACGGTGGCGGGGAGCAGATTTCCGTCGTCGTCACGCTCCGCCGTGAAATAAAGCAGATTGCCCGCGTTATCGACCTGCTGGGTCCCGTCAGTGTTGAGCGCAGGCCGGGAGAATTGAGGTGGCGTCACGCCCGGCGCCAGCGCGATCTGCTCTGTCGGGAACGCGTACTCGACCTCCCGCGGGCCAAGACCCGCCACGTCGAAGCCTCGGAACGAGTTCCCGCCCTTGAAGAAGCGGTCGTTGATGCGAATGCCTTCGTCACCCCAGCTTTCAATCAGGCCTAGTTCGAGCCGCGAGCGCAGCGTCCAACCGGGCGCGAAACCATGATAGAGTGAACCTTCGAACTCGTTGCGCAGGTAATTTACGTCCCCGCCGAGACCCGCAATATCCTGGCTGAAGTTGAGATTGAAGCCGCGGGTGGGCTCCAGATAGTCGTTCGTCCGGTTCATCGTGACGGTGTAGCCGATCGATGACGTCAGCCGTTCGCCCTGCTGGTCGCATAGCGATGACCTGAAGATCGAATTGGTCGTACAGTCAGTGAAGAAGAAGGAGTCCGGATCGTCCTCCAGCTGCAGGTTGTCGCTCCGCAGGCGGTAGCGCAGGCCAAGCTGGTCGGTGTCGGATAGCGGGAACAATAGGCGCCCGCCGAGGCCGACAATCGAGTTCTCGAAGCCGGAGATGTCGAAGAAGTCCGACTGCGTCGCAAACAGGTCGAGGCCAACCGCCAGGTTCCGGTCCTGGAATTTCGGCTCGGTGAAGCGGAATTCGAGGTCCTGCTGGCGGGCTGTCGTCTGGATGCGCGCTGAAAGGAACTGGCCCCGGCCACGGAAGTTGCGTTGCTGGGCGCTCGCCGAGAACAGAAATGCATCCTGCGAGGAGAAACCAGCCGAGAAAGCGAGTTCGCCGGTTGCCTCTTCCTCGACCTTGACCTTGACCACGGAACGATCCGGCACCGAGCCTGGCTCATCCGTGATCTCAACCGTCTCCGGATTGAAGAAGCCGAGCGACCGGATGCGGTTCTTGGCGTTGTCGATCTGCACCGGATTGTACTGGTCGCCCTCCGCCACGCGGATTTCGCGGCGGATCACGCGATCAAGCGTCTGCGTGTTACCCTGGATATCGATGCGCTCGATGTAGACACGCGCGCCTTCGTCGACCTCGAAGGTGATGCCGATTGTGTTGTTTACGGAATCGCGCACCTCGCGCGGCCGGATCTGCACGTTAGCATAGCCCGCGATACCGGCGGCAAAAGTGAGCGAGTCAATCGCGTCCTGGATGCTCTTGGAACGGAACTGGTCGCCCTGCTTCATCGGCAGGAACAGCGCAAGCCGCTCGCCCGAAAGCTTCTCCAGCTCGGTCTGCACCTTCAGTTCGCCGAACTTGTACTGCTCACCCTCATCGATGGTGAAGGTGAGATAGAAGTCGCGCCGGTTGGGCGTCAGCTCGGCCACGGACGAGATCACGCGGAAATCAGCATAGCCCTCGTTGGTGTAGAACTCGGTCAGCTGCGAACGGTCGTATTCGACCTGACCGGGGTTGTAGTTGTCGGCCTGTTCGAAAAAGCGCCACCAACGCGACTGCCGCGTGGTGATCTCGCGGCGCAGCCGGTCGTCCGGGAACGCCTCGTTGCCGATGAAGTTGATCGAGCTCACGCCCGTTGTGGGGCCCTCGTCGATCACGAAGATCAGGTCGGCGCGGTTCTGCGGCAGCACCTTGTACTGCGGCGTCACGGTCGCCGCGAAGCGGCCGGCGCGGCGATAGACTTCGAGAATGCGCTGCACATCCTGCTCGACGCGCGACAGCGTGAAGGTCTGGCGTGGCTCTGCCTCAGTCTCTTCCTCGAGGCGCTCGGTCGTGACTGCGTTGTTCCCCTCGAAGGTGATGCGGTTGATGATCGGGTTCTCGAGCACGCGGATGACGAGGTCCGTGCCCCGCGTTTCGATCTGGATGTCGGCGAACAGCCCCGTAGCGCCAAGCGCCCGGACCGACAGACCTATGCGCTCTTCATCGAACGGGTCGCCCGGTCGAACCAGGAGGTAGGACAGCACGGTCCGCGCCTCGATGCGCTGGTTACCCTCCACCAGGATGCGGCCGATGATCTGCTGCTGCTGGGGCGTCGGGGGCCGGGAGGGCGGTTGCTGCGCCCATGCCGTCTGCGCCGACGCAAGGGCGCCAGCTGATGCAGTCAGCGCCAAGGCGCTTGCAAACCAGGACCGCATCAAAACCCCTCGTACGACTAACTTACCATCGCGCCCGGCCCGCTTGTCGCAGACTTCTGGGCTCGCCTTACAACTACATGCCGCGGGAAACCTCAACTCCCCCCGCTGAGCCGGAAGACATCCTGCAGTGTGACCACCAGAGCAAAGCCGACGAGACACACAAGCCCGATTGTCAGTCCAGCACTCTGAACCTTCTCTGGCAGGGGTTTTCCGGTCACGCCCTCGGCCAGGTGCATCATCACGGCGCCCCCGTCCAGCACGGGAAGCGGCAAAAGGTTAAAGAAGCCGATTCCCACCGACAGCAGCGCGGCCAGCTGGAAAAGCATCCAGAAGAGCTGGTTCATCTTCTCGCCGAAACTGACATCTTCCTGCTTCATGGTGGCTTCGGTGACCCCGCCGGTGAGGTGCAGGATGCCCACCGGGCCAGAAAGCTTGTCGATCCCCTCCTTGCCCGTGACCAGCCGGCGCAGCACGTTTAGGGTCTGGCCAATCGCATCGGTCGTCCGATAGACGCCATGACCAAGCGCCTCAACCGGGTTCAAACCACGCATCGAGCTGTCGCGCTGGGCAATCTCGATCCCGACGCGACCGACCTTCTGCTTCATCCGCAGCGTTTCGTCACGGATCTCGCTTTCGACCGGCGCGGCAACCAGCGTCAGCTCCTCTGCACCCCGGCGGACACGATATATGACGTCTTCGCCCGCGCTCAGCTGCGTCGCCGAAACAACATCCTGCCCGGTCTGCACAACACGGGGACCGGCCTGCAGCACGACATCTCCGGGCTGGAAGCCCGCGCGTTCCGCTGCGCTGCCTGCGACCACACCGGTCACATAGACTTCCTTCGCTTCGGGCACGCCGTGCGTGTAGCCGATAGTCGCGAATGCTAAGATCGCAAAGATGAAGTTCGCGAACGGCCCGCCGAGTGACACCGCGATCCGCTGCCACGGGTTGAGCAGCGTGTAGGGCTTGCCGACGAGAACCTGATCCTCATACAGCGTCGTCTCGACGCCCTCGACGGCAGCGGCTGGACGATGCGCCTTTGCCAGCTGCGCCCGCTGTTCTTCGGTCTCAACCGTCGGCGGCTGGTCGGAAGTCACGTCCTGCGCAAGTTGCGCCTCTCCAACGAACTTCACGAAGCCGCCGAGCGGGATCCAGTTGATGCGCCAGCGCGTTCCGCGCCGATCCCGTACTTCCCAGATCGGTTTGCCAAAGCCAATGGCGAATGACTCGGCCGCCGCACCAAACCAACGCCCGACCCAGTAGTGGCCCAGCTCGTGGACCGTGATGACCAGCGAAATGACAAGGAGGAAAAGCGGTGCGTAAGGCAGAACCCAGAGGATCGTTTCCATCAGTACGCGCCCTTCAAGGTTCGATGGTCCCGGCGATCATGCTGCCAGGCGAAGCATTTCGCGCGTTCGAGCACGCGCCCACCGGTCGATAGCGAATACATCGTCGAACGCGGAAGGCTCGGCGCGTGCAGTCGGGTTTCGGAGAAACTCTTCAAGCACCTGCCCTGCCACTTCGGAAATCGTCAAGAAACCAACATGTCGCTGCAAGAAGGCCGCCACTGCAACCTCATTTGCACCGTTGAGCACGATCGGCGCGCCTCCCCCGGCGGAAACCGCTTCTCTGGCAAGCCTTAATGCCGGGAAGCGATCGAGGTCCGGAGGCAGGAAATCCAGCCTTCCGATCTTGGCGAGATCAAGGCGCTCCAGCCCCGGCAGGGGCATTCGGCGTGGCCAGGAGAGTGCATAGGAGATGGGGGTCCGCATGTCAGGCAACCCAAGCTGGGCCAGCACTGATCCGTCGTCATAAGCGACGAGGCTATGGATAATGGACTGGGGGTGGATCAACACGTCGATCTGCGATTCCGGCACATCGAACAGATAGGATGCCTCAATCAGCTCCAGCCCCTTGTTCATCATCGTGGCGCTGTCGACTGAAATCTTGGCCCCCATGTCCCAGTTGGGATGGGCGCAGGCCTGTTCCGGTGTAGCCGCCGCCATATCCTTCAGGCTGGCCGACCTGAAAGGTCCCCCTGACGCGGTCAGGATCAGCTTCTCGACCCGTTCGGGCCTGTCGAGCACCTGGAAGATGGCGTTATGTTCAGAATCGATCGGCAACAGCCGCGCGCCGCTTCGCCCTGCCTCGGCGCGCAGCAGCGCACCGGCGCACACCATGCTCTCCTTATTGGCCAGGGCCACACTCGCCCCCTGCCGCACGGCGGCCAGGGTGGCGGGGAGGCCGGCGATGCCCACGATCCCTGCAACGACGACATCGGCCTTCCGTGCGCCCGCCCCGGCGATCGCCGCATCGCCCGCAGCGGCCTCGACGCCTGATCCCGCCAGCGCGCTTTTGAGCTCGCCATAGCAGGCCTCGTCCGCCACCACCGCGATCTCGGCGCGCACACGCTTGGCAGCGGCGGCCAGCACGCCGACATTCCTGTGCGCCGTCAGCGCGACCACCGAGAAATCTGGAGAACCCTCTCCACCGTTGGCAATCACATCGAGGGCTGATGCGCCGATCGATCCCGATGCGCCAAGGACAGACACTCTCACTGGGCCCGTCATGGCGCGCCCGCATGCGAGAGCGAGGGCGCCAGCGCAGGCACGAACCGGATGATCAGCGCCGCTGCAACAGTCGCCGCCATCAGCCCGTCCAGCCGATCCAACACGCCTCCATGCCCAGGCAACAGCCCGGACGTGTCCTTCACCCCGTAGAGGCGCTTGAACCGCGACTCGAGTAGATCGCCCAGCTGCGCGACGACCGACAGCGCCAGGCCGAACATCAGCCAGTGGAAGAAATCGCCGCCGCCCGCGCGCGCAACTGCCGCTCCCGCCAGCCCCGCGCACACCAACGCGCCGATGGCCCCGGTCCACGTCTTGTTGGGACTGTCCTTGGGACTTAGCAAAGGCCCACCAAACCCACGCCCGGCGAAGTAGGCGCCCACATCAGTGGTCACGACAATCGCCAGGATCGACAGAAGCAACACCTGTCCATCCGGGGTCATCTCGCGGATCCATACGAAACAACCGAAGGGCAGACTGGTGTAGATCGCCCCGAACGCCATAGAGCTGATCGAGCCCTTGCCGATCATAGCCATTACGCTCGCCACCGCACATCCAGCCAGCGCCGCAAGGGCCACAGTCTCGATACCGCGCGTTGCCAGCATCACGGCCGCCGCCGCCGTCAATCCAAGCGCTGCATACTGCGCCCAGCGCACCCAGCCCTGTTCCGCCTGCGAGGCCATGCGGGTCCACTCGAATGCCGCTACCACGCCGCACGCGGCCGTGGCCACGAGCAGCCACACGCCCCCTGCCCACACCGCCAAGACGCCCAGCGGAGCAAGCACGAGCGCGCTCACGACGCGGAGAATGATCTCGCGCCGCCCGCCGCCCTTCGGACCGCCCTCAGGCGCCGAGGCCGCCAAATCGTCTGTCGCGGCGTCTGAACGCATCGATCGCCTTCTCGAGGCTCTCCTTGGTAAAATCGGGCCACAGCTGGTTGATGAACATCAGCTCTGCATACGCCCCGCTCCAGAGCAGGAAATTGCTTAGCCGCACTTCGCCACTCGTGCGGATGACGAGGTCCGGATCCGGCGATTCCGCCGTCCAGATCGTGCGGGAAATCATCGCTTCGTCGATTTCGTTCGGTTTGAGCGTGCCCGCCTCGACCCGCCGCGCAATCTCGCGCATCGCCGCGACGAGCTCGCCCCGTCCGCCATAGTTGAACGCGATGTTGAGCGTTAACCGCGCGTTGCTGCGTGTCGTACTCACCGCTTCATCAATCAGCTCGAGCAGGTCCTCGCTCAGCCCTTCGCGCGAACCGATGATCCGGATCCGCACGCCGTCTCGATGCAGCCGCGCGAGATCGCGTTTGACGAACATCCGCAACAGGTCGAACAGCGCGTCGATCTCGGTCTGCGGCCGATTCCAGTTCTCCGTTGAGAACGCATAGACCGATAGATGCGCCAGCCCCAGCTCGCGGCTCGCCTCCACGGCCCGCCGCAGCGCCTCCACGCCCTCCCGGTGACCCAGCGCGCGCGGCAGTCCGCGCGCCTTCGCCCACCGGCCATTGCCGTCCATGATTATGGCGACATGCTTCGGCGGCAACCGCAAGGTCGCAACATCCGCTTCCAGTGAGGAGGGTTGCGGCTCGCTCACACCTGCATGATCTCTTCGGCTTTGTGCTTCAGCAGGTCGTCGATCGTCTTGATGTGGTGGTCGGTCGCCTTCTGCACGTCGTTGGACCGGGCCTTGGCCTGGTCCTCGCTCATCTCGTGCGCCTTCTCGAGCCGCTTGATCAGCTCCATCCCGTCGCGCCGAACATTTCGCACGGCCACCCGCGCGCTTTCCGCGAACTGACCCGCCAGTTTCTGCAGCTCCTTGCGGCGCTCTTCGGACAGCGGCGGGATCGGTATGCGCAGCGTCTGCCCGTCCGTGATCGGGTTTAGACCAAGCGGAGCCTCGCGGATAGCGCGATCGGTTGCGCCCACGAGGCTCTTGTCCCAGACGCTCACCGTCAGCATGCGCGCGTCCGACGCCGTCACCGACGCTACCTGGTTCAGCGGCATCAGCGAGCCATAGGCCATGACCGAGATCGTATCGAGCAAGTGCACAGACGCGCGGCCCGTGCGCAGCCCGGTGAACTCCGTCTTCAGCGCCGCAATGGCGCCGTCCATCCGCTTCTCGATCGCCTTGAGGTCGAATGTCTCGGGCATCTTGCGCCTCTCCTATTTTGTCTTGCCGCCGATCACGGTCGACTTGCCCTGCCCGGTCAGGACGTTCTTCAGGCCGCCCTTGTCCCGGATGCGGAAGACGACAATCGGGATCTTGTTTTCCTTGAGAAGGCTTACGGCGGTGGCGTCCATCACCTTCAGCTCCTTCGAGAGCACTTCCATGTAATCGAGCGTGTCGAAGCGCGTCGCTTCGGAATCCAGCTTCGGATCAGCCGTGTAGACGCCGTCGACCTGGGTGCCCTTCAGCATCGCATCGCAGTTCATCTCCGCCGCTCGGAGCGCTGCGCCTGTGTCGGTCGTGAAGAACGGATTGCCCGTGCCCGCCGCAAATATCACCACGCGCCCCTTCTCCATGTGGCGGATGGCCCGGCGCCGGATGAACGGCTCGGCGATCGACATCATCGAGATACCAGATTGCACCCGCGTCGGGACGCCGATGCTCTCCAGAGAATTCTGCATCACCAGCGCGTTCATCACGGTCGCTAGCATGCCCATATGGTCGGCCTGGGCGCGCTCCATGCCGGCGTCCACGCCCCACTTGCCGCGCCAGATGTTTCCGCCGCCGATCACAAGGCAGATCTGGCAGCCCAGCTCGATAGCGCTCTTGATCTCCTCGGCGTACTTGGTGACAGCCGGAACATCGATGCCGTAACCCTGATCCCCCATCAGGGCTTCGCCCGAAATCTTCAGCAGGACGCGCTTGTATTTCAGCTGGTCAGCCATTTGTCCTACCTCACCGTCCTTTGCGTGGACGGCCCGGACGCATCACACGCCGGGCCGCCAGACTCTACCCGCGAAATCGCGGATTCCGCAAAGGCTTTACTCTTTCGGCTTGGCGAAAGAGGCAACTTCCGCTGCAAAATCGGAAGCGACCTTCTCGATGCCCTCGCCGACCTCGTAGCGCACAAAGCCCTTGAGTTTCACAGGGACGCCGAACTCCTTGGCGTGCTTTTCGATGAAGCCGCCGACTGTGACGTCCGGGTCCATAACGAAAGCCTGCTCCACCAGCACTGATTCCTGATAGAACTTGCGAATCCGGCCTTCGACCATCTTCTCGATGACGTTGGCTGGCTTGCCCGATTCCTTGGCCTGCTCAGTCAGGATCTGCTTTTCCTTTTCGACCACTTTCGGGTCGAGTTCCGCCGTCGTCGCCGCCAGCGGCTTGGCCGAAGCAACGTGCATCGCAACCTTGCGGCCGAGATCCATGAGCCGCGACTTGTCGCCCGTCGATTCGAGCGCGACCAACACACCGATCTTGCCCATGCCGTCCGCGGCCGTGTTGTGCACATAGGGCGCAACCACGCCATCGCTCACCGAGAGTGCGGCGGCGCGGCGCAGCGTCATGTTCTCGCCGATCTTCGCCACGAGCCCGACAAGCATCTCGCCGACAGTTCCGCCCGCGGGCGCGGCCGCATGCAGCGTTTTCTCAGGATCGCCGCCATTCTTCAGCGCCGTGTCTGCGATGACCCGCACGGCCTGCTGAAATTCGGGATTGCGGGCGACGAAGTCGGTTTCCGAGTTGACCTCCACCACTGCGGCCGAGGTTCCCGAAACGACAAGGCCCACCAGGCCTTCTGCCGCAACACGATCGGCCTTCTTGGCGGCCTTGAGGATACCCTTGGCGCGCAGCCAGTCGGCTGCTGCTTCGAGGTCGCCATTGTTCTCCGTGAGCGCCTTCTTGCAGTCCATCAGGCCTGCGCCGGTCATTTCGCGCAGCTGTTTCACGAGCGCAGCGCTGATCTCAGCCATGTCATGTCTCCTGAACGTATTCCTGCGCACGCAGCTGGAAGCCGCGCTCGACAGGCTGTTGTTTACTGTCCGCTGCGAACCTGCCGGCGCACTTTGTCGCCGGCATGTCCGCGCAAGCGGTTACTGAGCGTCGGCGGTCACAGTTGCGGCCAGCGCCGGTTCGCTGACTTCGGCGCGTGCGCCAACGTCTTCACCCGACGCCATCGAGGAATCCGCCATGCCATCGAGCACCGCATCGGCGATGAGATTGCAGTAGAGCTGGATCGCGCGAGCGGCGTCGTCATTTCCCGGGATCGGGAAGTCGACTTCCTGCGGGTCGCAGTTCGTGTCGATGATCGCGACGACCGGAATGCCGAGCTTGCGGGCTTCCTTGACAGCGATCGCTTCCTTATTGGTGTCGATCACAAACATGAGGTCCGGCAGGCCGCCCATGTTGCGGATGCCGCCGAGCGTACGCTGCAGCTTCTGCTGCTCACGCTGCAGCCCCAACAATTCCTTCTTGGTGAGGCCAGTCTCGCCGCCCGACTGCAGAATCTCGTCGAGTTCACGCAAGCGCTTGATTGAGTTGGAAACCGTCGCCCAGTTGGTCAGCGTGCCGCCCAGCCAGCGATCGTTCATGAAATACTGCGCGCAGCGGCCGGCGGCCTCCGCGATCGCGTCGGCGGCCTGGCGCTTGGTGCCGACGAACAGCACTCGCCCGCCCTTAGCCGCCGTCTCGCGGACCTTCACCAGCGCCTGGTGGAGCAGCGGTACGGACTGCGAAAGATCGATGATGTGGATGCCGGACCGTTCCCCGAAGATGAACCCCTTCATCTTGGGGTTCCAGCGATGAACCTGGTGTCCGAAGTGTGCGCCTGCCTCGAGCAATTGACGCATAGAAAAGTCGGGAAGTGCCAATCTAGTCTCCTGATCCGGTTGGCCGCCGCGGACAGAACAGGCTTGCGCCCGCACCGGAATGGGTCCGCGTGTCGGAATGGCGCGGCTTATACCCGTATTTCCAGCCCCGGCAAGGGTAGGCCAGCTCTCCCATCAGCAACTGGCGATCGCCCCAGATCGTCCTACCCCTGAAAGGGGGTGAATGGGCGGAGGCGAGCGAGGGCGCCGAAGGCGCGATTGTGTCCGGGGGGACGCGATCGCGGTGCGAACACTGCAGCGTTACTGAAGACTGCCGGTGTCAATTCTCACAACACAAGGTTGGCCAACGCGCCGATTCTGTCCGCAGGCTTTTCGAGGTTTCGTGAATATTTTCAATAACTTGCGCGCCCGGCTTCTGCTGGTCCCAGATCACTTGCCCCCACGCGCTCGCGAACCATTGCGATGACTGCCGCTCCATTCCGCATGGGAGGCCAGCCAAGCACGGTTCAACGGCGCGGGAGGTGGACGCAGGCGAGCGTGAAGAGCCTCGTGAACGGCGCCAGGGACCGCGGTTGCAGGCAAGGCCTGGACAAGGCAGCACGCTGTTGCCGGGCCGGACCTCCTCTGTTGTCGCACGGGACCGGGCCGGAGCAGCCCGGTCTGCATGCGGGCGGCCAAGGCGTCATCAGGCGGTCGAGAAGCGCCGCTGTTTGCGGGCCACTGCACCAAGCCCCGCCGGGGCGGGGGTGAGCTGCAGGCCTTCTTTTTGACCGGGAGCTCAGCCTCGCCGCAGAGGCGTCTCACCACGCAGGGCCCTGCTTTTGGGGCTCAGGACCACCGCATCCCCGGCGGTGACCACCGGCCTCAAAGCGGGCAGATCGCCGGGTGGATGCGAAACGGCTCAATTGGCCCCTTTCCCCTGTGGATCACCTGTTGCGGGAAGGGTTTTGGCGGGGCGCCGGGCCCGCACTACAAGGGTTTCTTAAGCACAAGAATTGTCCCCTCGGCGAGCTTCGGGCTAGCTCACGCGCCCGCCCATCAGGCGCTGATTCGGCACTCGGGAATTTCATGGCCAAGACCAACCAGGCAAAGCTGTTTGACGGCGCGAAAGCTGACACATCCGGCTACTCTGCGAAGGACATCGAAGTCCTCGAAGGCCTCGAGCCCGTCCGCAAGCGACCCGGCATGTATATCGGCGGCACCGACGAGCGCGCCTACCACCACCTCTTCGCCGAGGTCCTCGACAACGCCATCGACGAAGCCGTCGCTGGCCACGCCTCCCGCATCGACGTGACGCTCGACAAGGATAACTGCCTTGCCGTTCGCGACGATGGCCGCGGCATCCCGATCGATCCCCATCCCAAGTTCCGCAACAAGTCTGCCCTCGAAGTCATCATGACCATGCTGCACTCGGGCGGCAAATTCTCGAACAAGGCCTACGAGACCGCTGGAGGCCTGCACGGCGTCGGCATCTCCGTCGTCAACGCGCTGTCCGACGACATGGAAGTTGAGGTCGCGCGCGACCGCAAGCTCTACCGCCAGACGTACAGCCGCGGAAAGCCAACCTCGAAACTTGTTCCCGTCGGCGCAGCTCCCAACCGCCGTGGCACGCAGATCAAATTCCATCCCGACCCGCAGATATTCGGCGACAAGCTGCACTTCCGTCCGTCGCGCCTCTACGCAATGGCCCGCTCGAAAGCCTATCTCAGCCGCGCCGCCGAGATCCGCTGGAGTTGCGATCCGAAGCTGCTCAAGGACGACGACAAGACACCCGCTGAAGCGACGCTGCACTACCCCAATGGCCTCGCCGACATGATGAAGGAGCTTACCGCCGAGGCGAAGCTCGTCCTGCCCGAAGCCTTCACCGGACGCGTCGAGGGCAGTGGCGGGGGCGCCGTCGAGTGGGCCGTGGTGTGGTCGGCCAACGGGTATGGCAGCGAGGCAGACGGCTTCTCGCGCACCTATTGCAACACTATCCCGACGCCTGAAGGCGGCACTCACGAAGCAGGTATGCGCTCGGCGCTTACAAAGGGCCTGCGTGCTTACGGCGAGATGGTCGGCAACAAGAAGACCGGCCTGATCACCGCCGACGACGTGCTCGGTACGGCCGGCGCACTGCTTTCTGTCTTCATCCGCAACCCGGAATTCGTCGGCCAGACGAAGGAGAAGCTCTCCACCCAAGACGCCTTCCGCATAACCGAAAATGCGATGCGCGACCGTTTCGACCACTGGCTCACCGCATCCACCGCCAACGCCAACCGCCTGCTTGAATGGGCGATCGGCCAAGCGGAAGACCGCATGCGCAAGCGGAAGGACAAGGAAGTCGCCCGCCAGTCCGCCACCCGCAAACTCCGCCTGCCCGGCAAGCTCGCTGACTGTTCCGACGGCTCGGCGCAAGGCACGGAACTCTTCATCGTCGAAGGCGACTCGGCAGGCGGCTCTGCCAAGCAGGCGCGCGACCGGGCCACGCAGGCGGTCCTCCCGCTGCGTGGCAAGATCCTCAACGTTGCTAGCGCCGGCGACGACAAGCTGTCGAACAACAAGGAACTCACCGATCTCGCCACAGCGCTCGGCACCGGCCTCGGCCACCGCTTCCGCGTCGAGGATCTCCGCTACGAACGCATAATCATCATGACCGATGCCGACGTCGATGGCGCCCACATCGCATCTCTCCTCATCACCTTCTTCTTCCGCCAGACCCCCGGCCTCATCGAATCTGGCCGCCTCTTCCTCGCCATGCCGCCGCTCTATCGCATCTCGTCCGGCGGCAAGTCGGTCTACGCCCGCGACGACGCGCATAAGGACCAGCTGCTTGCCACCGAGTTCAAGGGCAAGAAGCCGGACATCGGCCGCTTCAAGGGCCTCGGCGAGATGATGCCGGCGCAGCTCAAGGACACCACGATGAACCCCGCCACGCGCACCCTCGCGCGCGTGCAGATGCCGAAGAGCGTCAAGTCGAGCCAGGACCTCGTCGAAACCCTGATGGGCAAGAAGCCGGAACTCCGCTTCAAATTCATACAGGACAACGCCAAGTTCGTCGACGAGCTGGACGTATGATGCCAAAGCTGCCGAAGTCGCCTCAGGAAAAGAAGCGGCTTTCGCTGCGGCACGATCGCCGAAACGACTACGGCGAAAACAACAAGTCCTCGCGGAAGAATATCCCGCGCTCGAGGGCCATTTCGCTGCGCAATGTTCGCCGCACGGCAAAAATGAAAACTGCCACGGTTATCAATTGCGAGGACTCACGCGCCGAAGTTGCTGCTGCGACACTCACCAGGCGTCACTTGCAAAAGGGCAAATGGCGCAAGGGCCGGGACGCTCCGCTAGGCGAGATCATCGCCACGAAGCTTGCCGCCCGCCAAAGGCGCGACCGACGCAAGAGGCGTTCCGTCGAAGACCGCAGCGAGCCACGCTGATCCGGTATTCGGTGCAACATGGCGCAGCGCGAGATCAGGACCGGGACGGCCGGCTGGCAACGATCAATGACCCCCTCGGCTGTCATTGCTTCACCCCACGGCCTCGTGCGTTACCCTGTTGGCGCCAGCCCGCTCCTGTGCACATGAAATGCGACATGAGCGACACTGAACAGCGTGACGATACAGCGACAGATGGCGTGGGCGATTGGGCCGGCAACCCCTACGCTGCCCGCATGGTCGAATACACACCCTACGCGGTGGCGCTGGGAATGAAGTTTGTATCCTCCTCAGCCGGCCGCGGCGAAATTCTCCTGCCCTGGCGCGAGGATCTGGTCGGACAGAACGGCGCCGACATCCTCGCCCCCGGCGTGCTGACAGCCCTGATCGACCACACTTGTGGCCTCGCCATCATGGCTGGACTTGGCTTCGAGGCAGCGCCCGCGACGCTCGACCTGCGCATCGACCATATGCGCCCCGCCGCGCCGCGCGCCTCCGTCACCTGCTCGGCGCATGTCTACCGCGCGACACGCACGATAGCGTTCCTGCGCGCCGAGGCCTGGGATGTATCGCCTGATGATCCCGTCGCCGCCGCACAGGCCGCCTTCACGCTCAATCGTCGGAGCGTAACATGACTACCGCCGTCGACCTAAACGCCATCCTCAACAGCTCACCCTTCGCCCGCTTCCTCGCGATCACAGCGCACGCTGACGAACGCGGTGTCTTTGCGACAATGCCTGTGCGCGACCAGCTGGTCGGCAATGTGATGCTGCCCGCCCTGCATGGCGGCTGCGTCGCATCCTTTCTGGAAATCGCATGCCTCCTGCAGCTGGCGCATGAAGTCGGCACCACTGCCCCTGCTCGCGCAATCAATATCAGCGTGGAGTATCTCCGGCCTGCGCGCCGCGAGACGACATACGCCCGCGCAAAGGTCCGTCGTCTCGGAAAACGCGTCGCGGTGGTCCACGCCGAGGCATGGCAGCAGGACGAAAGCAAGTCGGTTTGCCTCCTTCAAAGCCATCTGAGATTGCCGGCCGGACTGGCTGCGCAGTAACGGCGCCACATTGCGCCCTTGAGATCGGCGGGGTCAGCTCCAACGTGCCTGGGACGCGGGCGCCGACGCGGCCGGCCCACAACTGGTCAATCGGCTTTCTTCCAGAGCCGCGGCCGCCAGACGCCGATGACGACGTTGGCTACCGCAAGGACCATGATCGCCACCAGCGAGCCCCACTCATTGGCGATGGCATCGGCGAGCGCCTTCTGATGCCCCTCACCGGCCGCGACGCGCGCCGAAAAGTCTGCCGCCGCTGTCGCCTTGGCGCCGATGATGCCCAACGTCGCCTCGAACGTGCTGAGGCCGAGCAGCGCCTTGAGCCAGGCCCATCGCGTCTCCCGGAAGGGCGGATGCACCACCATCGACAGCAACCCCGACATCAATGCAACAGCAAGCGAGGGCAGCAACAGGTAGTTGCAGAGCGCCGCGATCGCCGCGCGCGCGTTCGCATAAGATTCCGCGGTATCCTGTGGAGCCGCCAGAAGAATGACGATGTAGCCCATAAGCGCGCCGATAAGGCCGCACGAGGCAAGCGTGTGAAGAATCTTGGTTGCCTTGCGCATGACGTTGGCGACATTCACGCCCGCGTTCACCTCTTGCTGGCCGAGGCACTCGGTCGCGATGCCATGCGATCGAACCAGGCGGCGATGTTCGTGTTGTCTCGATTAACCGGCTGGCCAACCGTTGCAGCGAAATCGAGCGTGCAGAACAGGAGTATGTCAGCCAGCGTGCATCTGTGGCTTGCGATGAAGTCCCGTCCGCCGATCAGCCCGTCAAGCCAGGTTATCTTCTCCTGCGCGATCAGCTTAAGGTCCGCGGCCGCCTGCGGCAACAGTCGCATCCGGTCCTTGAACAGGCCGTAGCCTTCCGCCGAGCGGAAGCCGGTCAGCATCGGCTCGACGATGTAGAGATCGACGCGGCGCGTCCACATGCGCGTCATCGCCCGCTCTTCGGCAGTGGCGCCGATCAGCGACGGGCTGGGGTGCTTCTCCTCAAGATACTCGCAGATCGCAGTTATCTCGGCGAGATAACGGCCATCGTCGAGTTCGAGCGTCGGCATCTGTGCGCCCGGGTTACGTGCGACATGGGCGGGCTGGCGGTTTTCCCCGGCCATCAGGTCGACCGTGACCCTAGGCATATCGATATCTTTTTCCGCCATGAACATTTTCACGACGCGTGGATTGGGTCCGATCGAATCGTAGAGTTTCATGGCGTACTCCGGGCCGGCGGCCTTGCCGCCAGAAATTCAGCATATCATTCGGCGGGTTGCACCACTTTCGTTGCGGCAGGCTGCTTTATTCCTAAACCCGCCGCGCGCCAACGCATCATCAACTCGGCCTGCTTGCGCTTGCCCAGAAACAGGAAGTTGGCCGGCAGGCCAATCCGCGCACTCGCCTCGCACGGTGGCGAGCCTCGGATCGGCGTGCGGTCGAGATACTTGCCCAGCGCCTTCACCACCAACCTGTCGGCGACACTGAGATCGTACTTCGGCCCGAGCGCCAGACGTTCACGCACCACCGGCGGCAGAAGCGACACCGACGCCCTGCCCATCGCGCGGCTCAGATACTTCGGTGTGCCGGGCGCGGCCTGCCCCGACTGGATGATGGCGAGGAACTCCTCGTTTATCGGGTGCGGCTCGAAGCGATCGACCAGCCTGTTCATCATGTCGAAGAATTCCGCAGTCGAGCCAGGCGAACGCTGCACGCCATAGAGCTTCGCACCCGGCGCAGCCTCGGCATAGTAGCGCGCCTTGTCCACCTCAGGCACGCGCTCCACAAAGGTGTCATAGGCGGTCAGGAAGCCGTAAGCCGCTGTAGCGCTCACCCAGTCCAGCAGCTCGACGTCCAGCGCACGATAGGCCTCGCCCTTTGGCGTCGTTCCATTGACGCGCGCATGCATGTTGGTCACGCCCTGGATCACGCGCTCTGCGGCGCGCTTGGGACCGTAGACACCGACCATCGCGGCAACACCCGTCCGCTTTGACCGACCAATCGGGTCCTGCTTGTAGATCGAGTGATCCCACACGCCCGACCGGATGCGCGCGTCGGCGAATTCGAGCAGCACGGCGGCAACGCCGCCGACAGCCATCGCCACCGGATTCTTGTACACCTTCCAGTGCATCGAGTCCGGTTCGAGACCTGCCGGCTCGCCCGGCGGGTTCCGGAAGTCGATCTTCCAGCCCAGATAAGTGTCAGCTTTGGTCATCGCTGCGCTCGCTGCGGCAAGGGTCCGTTTCCTGCTGCAGCCTGTCAGAGATGGCCCCCGTGCGCCAGCCGTGCCGCCAGGCTACTGCCGATCGATCCTTGCACGCGGACGGGTGACAGCCGCCTTCACACCCATTCGCTCCATCTCGCGCGCGCCGGTTAGGATGTTCGTCACCGAGTAGTTGCCCTCATGGCAGGCATACTCATGAATGCGATCCGGCGAGCGTCTGAACGTCAGCTCGCCCTTCCAAGGCTGCGTGTAGGCGACAGGATCCTCTACGACGAAGGTGTAATGGATCTCGTCCGCATTATTCAGCGTGAAACGCTCCGTCACCTTTGCGTCCGGCGAGATGTAGGCGAAGAACCCGAAGTCGACACGCACTGCTTCCTTCGGCTTGAAGCCCCGCGTCTCCGTCACCAGTGTATCACCCTCCCAGCGGCCGACGGTCGAGCCGAGATACTGGCGGACTTCCGGCGGATTGTGCTGGCCGTCGATGCGGATGATCCGCGTGTCGTGCACCATCTCGACGTTGATCGCGATTGCGTCGGGCGTCTGGATGATCTGGTGATGATTATTGTAGAGTGCGTTCAGCATCGGCGGCCCGCCCGTTGATGCAAAGCCGATCAGGCAGCGCTCGATCGGAATCCGCTCCTCTGGATTGTCGTAGAGATTGTAGGTCGAAACTTCCTTCATCATCGCGGCACGACCGGCCGGCGTGTAGGGCACGCGCCCATTGGGAGGGTCGACGATCCAGGACGAGCGCAGCTCACCCTTCACCTTGCCAACTTTTGTACCCGGATCGATCCAGAAAAAATTGTACCCCTCCGGGTCCTGGCCCTTTTCCGGGGCTCCCGCGCTCTGATCGGTCGGCGCGCCGTCCGCTGCTGCGATGCTTGCGGCTTCCGCCTCCCAGTCCTTGGCTTCGGCGTCGGTCAAAACGAGATTGGTGAATTCCGGCGCGCGTTCCAGCCGCGTCAGCGAGGAATTCGTCCAAACGCCCTGGAAGTCCGGCTTGCCGTCAGGCGTCCGTGGAATGTCGGCCGCAGTCTGCGCCTGCGCCACGCAGGAAAGCATCACGACGCCTCCAGCGAATATCTGCGCGAGAACCTTCATGCACGTCTCCAACCTTTCTGCTGACGCTGTACAGGCTACACGACCCCACGCTCTCAGCGAGATGGAATTTCGAAGGGAGACACTCATGTTTCCGTCAGCTTACGTTGCGTTGGGCGCAACAGCGCCAGAAGCCCTCAAACGAGGACCTTCGCCCATCGCGTGAACGAGGTTTGACGTCGCGACTGGCCCTGTGCAGACATTGCCGCAGCGACACCAGCGGGGACGCGGAATGCATCTGTTGAAATTGATCCCTTTCATCGCGGTGGCGGCGGCCGCCTGCGCCACGACGGCCACCTCGCCGAACACCGGCGGCACGGCTTCACCACCCGGCGAGCCCACAAAGCCGCTGGCGACCCGCGTCAGTTACGCCAAGGACCCCTACCCCTCAACGTATAGGGCGATGCCGGCCGAGGACGTCTTCATCCGCAACGCGACGGTGCTGGATGGGCTTGGCGGCATGATCGATCGTGGCGCCGTCCTGATCGAGGACGGCAAAATCACCGCGATCGGGTCCGAAGCCGCGATGACGATGCCGGCCGGGATCAAGACGATTGACGCTGCCGGGAAATGGGTGACGCCCGGCATCATCGACATCCACTCCCACCTTGGCGCCTACCCCTCGCCTGGCATCGGCGCCCATCAGGATGGCAACGAGGTCTCGGGCCCGGTGACGGCCGAAGTCTGGGTTGAACACTCGATCTGGCCGCACGACCCTGGCTTCACCCGCGCCATGGCGGGGGGGGTCACGGCGATGCAGATCCTGCCCGGTTCAGCGAACCTGTTCGGCGGCCGCGGCGTGATCCTTAAGAATGTACCTGGCCGGACGGCGCAGGACATGAAGTTCCCCGGCGCGCCCTACACGTTGAAGATGGCCTGTGGCGAAAACCCCAAGCGCGTTTACGGCTATGGCAGCGGCGGCTTCCCGGGCGGAGCCCCCTACTCGCGCATGGGCAATGTCGCCGGCTATCGCGAGGCCTGGCAGAAGGCGAGCGAGTACAAGCGCAAGTGGGACAAGTACGAAACCGACTTCGACGCCTGGGAGAAAAAGGCAAAGTCGCCCGCGCCCGCCGACGGCCAGAAAAAGGAAGATCCCAAGGACCCGCCGAGCCCGCCGGATCGCAATCTCGAACTCGACACGCTGATGGGAGTGCTCGAGGGAGAAATCCTCGTGCAACACCACTGCTACCGGGCAGACGAAATGGCTCAGGTGATCGATCTGTCGAAGGAGTTCGGCTACAAAGTCTCCGCCTTCCATCACGGCGTCGAGGCCTACAAGATCGCCGACAAGCTCGCCGCCAACGGCATCTGTGGTGCGTTGTGGGCTGACTGGTGGGGCTTCAAGGCTGAAGCCTATGACGGCATCCGCGAGAATATCCCTCTGGTTCATCAGGCGCAGAATGGCTGCGCCATCGTCCACTCCGACGACGCCTACGGCATTCAGCGCCTTAACCAGGAAGCCGCCAAGGCCCTCGCCGACGGGAACAAGGCAGGTTTAAACATCTCCAAGGCCGAAGCCTGGACCTGGCTATCGCGCAACCCGGCCAAGGCGCTCGGCATCCTCGACAAGACCGGCACGCTTGAACCCGGAAAATCCGCCGACATCGTGATCTGGTCCGGCGACCCCTTCAGCAGCTACACGCGCGCTGACCTCGTCTTCGTCGACGGAGCAGTTACATGGGATCGCGCGAACCTGAATAGCCAGCCGGTCGTCGACTTCGAACTTGGGCAACCCGGCGAAGGAGATCGCAAATGATCCGGAAACTTCTCTTCGCCGCTGCGCTCCTTGCTGCACCTCCTGCCGCACTGGCCCAGCAGGTCGCGATCACCGGCGGTCGCATCGTCACGAACACGCCGCAGGGCGTCATCGAAAACGGCACCGTGGTCATCAACAATGGCCGCGTCGTATCAGTCGGCACGGCGGCCGCTCCGGCCGGCGCGACCATTATCGATGCCAGCGGAAAATGGGTGACGCCCGGCCTGTTCGCGGCCTTCAGCCGTGTTGGGCTCACAGAAATTCCGTCGGAAGACCCTGCCAACGACATCTCGGCTGGTGGTAGCAAATTCCAAGCATCGCTCCATGCCGCGGACTCGTTCAACCCGGACGATACAGCCATCGACGTCAACCGCATCGAGGGCTTCACCCGGGCTGCTATTGTAGGCGCGCCGGGCAATGGCCTTTTTGGGGGCTACGGCGCCGTTGTCGACTTCTTGGGCGGCTTCGACAGCATCGACACTCGGCAAGCCTTCATGCTGGCCGAACTCGGCGAGGGCGGAGCGTCCGCGGCCGGCGGTTCGCGCGCTGCGGCATGGACCTGGCTCCTGACAGCAATCGACGATTCTAAGGCATATCCCCGCGGCTTCGAAGACGACGGCGAGGGCGACCTGCTGATCCGCAAGGAAGCAGTCGCGCTTAAGCCGGTTGTGGAAGGTCGCATCCCGCTGATGGTTGAGGTCCATCGCGCCGCCGACATCCTGCAACTCCTCACGTTGCGCCAGCGCGAGCCACGCATGCGGCTGATCCTCCTCGGCGCGACCGAAGGTTGGCGCGTCGCTGACCAAATCGCCGCCGCCAACGTCCCCGTGATCGTCAACCCGCTTGCCAACCTGCCTGACAGGTTTGAGATCCTTGCCGCCAC